>Ga0265338_10005420_pt1 | contig 16660 bp, 19 predicted proteins | sample 42126metaG_FD_193579 | JGI IMG/M metagenome (GOLD analysis project Ga0265338, IMG submission 193579) | Rhizosphere microbial communities from Carex aquatilis grown in University of Washington, Seatle, WA, United States - 4-21-26 metaG | ecosystem: Host-associated > Plants > Roots > Rhizosphere... | reverse complement strand
TACAATCTGGGGGCGGTATTGGAGCAAGCGGGCAAGACGCGTGAGGCAATCGATCACTACGAGCAGGCCTTACGCATCAGGCCCGATTACGTCGAGGCGCAGAATAAGCTAGCGCGACTGCGGGCCGTTCAGTAATTGGTTAGCCAAGGACATATAATGAGATTTGTTGTCATGTGTTGGATCGTTTGTCTGGCGGTCGTCGGGCGCGCCGCGGACGAACCGCGCATCCTCACGCCCAATCCATCTTCCTTTGAAACGTTGTCCCGCTTCACCGCGTTGGTGGAGGCACTGCAAAAACATTACGTCCAGCCCGCGCGCATCAATACGGACTGGTACACCACGGTGGCGCTACGCGCGTTTGTCCGCGCCATCGACCCGGAGGCGGATTTGTTGACGCCCGAGGAAGCCGCGTCGACCAATGAGTTTGCCAACACCGCTGCCGACATCGGGCTCAGCTTCGCCATCCGCGACGATTTCCCCGTGATCATCGCGGCCCGTGACGGCAGCCCGGCGGAAAACGCAGGGTTGCTCGCCGGCGAACAGATCATCGCCATCGGGAATGTTTCCACGGCCCATGCCCGTCGCCTGGAAGTGGACCAACTCTTGCGGGGCCCGGCAAATTTCCCGGTCAGCCTGCGCGTGGCCGATCCACACACCGGGGCGATCCGGGACCTGCACCTGCCCCGGACCACGCCAGGGAACCCGCGCACCACCGCGCTCAAATTCCTCGATCAGGGGGTAGCATATTATCGTGTGTCCCAATTCACGCGGGACACGGTCGAGAACTTTCGGGCCGCCATGATACTCGCGAAAGGTGAACGACTCTCGGGCGTTATTCTCGACCTGCGCAACAATCCCGGCGGCGTGTTTTCGGCCACGCAGGCCGCCACGTCGTTCTTTCTGCCCCAGGGCACGGAGGTCGTCTCACTGGACTACGCGGACCCGACGTTGCACACCGGCTTCTTCACCGATGAAAGCCTGAATGTGACGGTGCCGCTGGTCTTGCTCGTCAACGGGGGCACGGCGGCCGAGGCGGAGATTTTTGCCGCCGCGCTGCAGGACAACAAACGGGCGCGGGTTGTTGGCACCCGGAGTTTTGGCCGCGGATTGTATGCAACGTCCACACGCCTGTCCGACGGCTCGGTGTTGGTGGTACCTACGGCCTATTACCTGCGTCCCTCGAAACTGCTACTGCAAGGCAAAGGGGTGACGCCCGATGTGATCGTCGAGTTGCCTCGTGAGGCAGAACGATCGCTGACCCGGGCCGGGTTCGGGACGTTTGACTGGAAGAGTGATAAGGCCAAGGTCTTGGCCACCGACCTACCGCTGGCCAAGGCCATCTCCTTGCTGGCGAAGTGAACAACGTTGCGGTGTTTCGGCTGGGCTGTTAGCATAATCGCATGCTCGCTACCACTTTGAGGATTCGGATTGCCGTCGCGCTGGCCCTATTTCTCACGGCTCTTCCTGTGCGCGCGCAGGAACCCGCCGCGTTGAAGAAACTCAACGCCCAAGCCGTCGATTTCTATCGCCAAGCGAAGTATGGAGAGGCGGTTCGCGTCGGGCAGGATGCGGTGAAACTCGCCGAGAAAACGTTTGGCACTTCCCATCGTGAAGTCGCCACGGCATTGAGCAACCTCGCCGAGTATCGGCGTGCCGATGGCAATTACGCGGAGGCGGAGAAGTTGTTGAAACAGGCGCTGGTGATCGATCAAAAACTGCTGGGCAGCGACCACCCAGACGTCGGCGTCGATCTCAACAACCTCGCCCTGCTCTACGATAGCCTCGGTCGCCATGCGGACGCGGAACTGATCTATGACCGGGTGCTGGCGATCGATCAGAAGGCGCTGGGCCCCAACCATCCTGACGTCGCGACCGACCTGAACAATCTCGCCGAAGCGTTACGCGCGCAGGGCAAACTTACGCAAGCCGCACCGTTGTACCGGCGTGCGCTGGCGATCTGGGAGAAATCGCCGGCGCAGTATGCGCGTTCCATTGCCATTGCGCTCAGCAACCTGGGCGCGTTGACCGCAACGCTGGGCCAGAACGCCGAGGCGGAGAAGTTGTTAGGGCGGGCATTGGAGATTTGGCGTAAGACCGTGCGTCCCGACCATCCGAGTTTGGTGGCGACATTGCGGCAACTCGGCTCCGCGCAGGTAGCGTTGCATGAGTACCCGAAGGCGGAAACCACCTTGAACCAGGTACTCGCCATCGATGAGAAGGGCCACGACAAGAACGACAAACAATTGGGCAGGGACTTGAGCAAACTCGGGCTCGTGCTCTTCCTGGAACAGAAATACACAGCCGCGGAACCGCATCTCAAGCGGGCCCTCGCGTTGGACGAGGCGGTCTATGGCAAGGAACACGTCACCGTCGCCGCCAGCCTCACCAATCTCGCCGAGGTTTATCGCGCCCTTGGGAAATACTCGACCGCCGAGCCGTTGTATCGACGCGCGCTGTTGATCGACGAAAAGATTCTTGGGCCCGACCACCCGGATGTCGCCAACGACTTGAACAACCTCGGCGCGCTGTATTTCTCGGAAGGCCGCCAAGCCGACGCCGAGCCGGTCTTAAAGCGCGCGCTGGCCATCAAGGTGGCGGCGCTTGATCCCGACGACCCGCAGTTGCTCCCGATTATGGACAACTACGCCATCGCCCTCCGGGCGCTCGGCCGGGACGCCGAGGCGGAATCCATCGAAAAACGCGCGAAGGATATTCGCGCGAAATCCACCACGCCATGAACGAGGCCAAGGTCAAGAAGCTGTTGGCGGACGTGCGTTCTGGTCGCGTAACGATGGACACCGCGCTCCGGCAACTGAAATCGTTGTCGATTCACGATCTCAGTTTCGCGCGGGTTGACAAGCATCGCTCGCTCCGCAAAGGGTTTCCCGAAGTGATCTATTGCGAAGGCAAGACACCGACGCAGGTCGTGAAAATTGCGCAATCGATTCTTCGCCACAACGACAACCTGTTGGCAACGCGATGCTCGAAAGAAATCTATCGCGCCCTGAAACGGGCGTTCCCGAAGGCGAAATACCATGAGGCGGCGCGCGCGGTAACGGTCGTGCGCAAACCATTGCCCAAACGCGGCGGCATCATCGCCGTGCTGTGCGCTGGGACGACCGATATTCCGGTAGCGGAAGAAGCGGTCGTTACCGCCGCCATCATGGGCAACCGCGTGAAGTCGTACTACGACGTGGGCGTGTCGGGCATCCATCGGTTGCTGGCGTTGAACGAGGAATTGCTCGACGCCAGTGTGCTCATCGTCGTGGCCGGGATGGAAGGCGCGTTGCCGAGTGTTGTCGGCGGCCTTGTTGATAAACCCGTCATCGCCGTGCCCACGTCCATCGGCTACGGCGCATCGTTCGGCGGCATCGCCGCCCTGCTCGCAATGTTGAACTCCTGCGCCAGCGGCCTGACAGTCGTGAACATCAACAATGGTTTCGGGGCGGGATATGCGGCGAGTTTGATCAACGGCTTGACATCGGTATAACCAAAGTTATACTAGGCGTGGTCATGAAGACCGCCATCTCCATACCGGACAAGACCTTCGACTCCGCCGACCAACTGGCGAAGAAGATGAAACTGTCGCGTAGCGAACTGTACGCCCGTGCCATTGAAGAATTCGTGGCTGAGCACGCGCGGATGGACGTCCGAGAAAAGCTGGACGCGATTTACGCCGCGGAATCCTCGGTTGTGGACCCGGCCGTGCTGCGCGCGCAAGGAAAGTCTGTGCCCCGCGAGGATTGGTAATGCAGCGTGGCGAGATTTGGTGGGCCAGGTTGCGGCCAGCGCGCGGCTCAGAACCCGGCTACCGTCGGCCGGTGTTGATCATCCAAAGCGACGATTTCAATCGCAGCCGGATCGCCACGGTGATCGCGGTCGTCTTGACATCCAACCTCCGGTTGCAGGCGGCTCCTGGCAATGTGCTGCTGCGCCAGAGCGATACGGGGCTGCCCAAAGACTCGGTGGCCAACGCTTCCCAGGTCGTCACCCTCGACAAGTCATTCCTCACCGAGCGGGTCGCCTCGCTACCGTCGGAGCGGATGAAACAGATTGAAAGCGGCGTGCGCCTGGTCCTGGCCCTGTGAAGATGGCGCGAACAACTCCTGCGCCAGCCACGAATGGTCTCGGGGCCAGCGGCCTGTCGGTCGTGAACATCAACAACGGTTTCGGGGCGGCGTATGCGGCGAGTTTAGTGAATCAGTTGGCCCGGTAATGAACGCAATCGCGAGCACAGACGATAAGTCATGAAAGTGTCGAAGCCATTCATCCTGGGTGTGGCTTTCTGCACGTGCTTGCTCGCGCTCAATCCTACCGGCTACGCGTACCTAACGCGAGGTTTTGCCATCGTGGAGCTTCTCAACGAGGCCGAACTTGTGTGTCACGGGAAAGTTCTCTCAGTCAGATCAGGGGCTATCGAACCAGACGCATCCTTTCATCCTCCGCTTCAGACTGAAGGTGGAATCGCGCGAGTACATGTTCTAAATGTCATCAAAGGGATCAAAGCTGGCGAAATCGAAGTTGTGTTCCGCTTGTCCACGAACAGCGTTAGTTACACACAATTGGAGCAAGGCGATGAGTGTATCATATTCCTGAACCATCAAGGGAACACTTACAGGTTAGTCGATAATCATGATGGAGCTCTCCCAATCCCTCCGCACGATCCACTGCACTACAAATCGGATTCACCCGCGAATCGACTGGTCGAAGAGTTGGTCTTCGCAACACGCGAAGACAAGGGCCGCATTCGCCTAGTCTGTGCTGAACAGCTCGCCCACTTGGCAAATGATCAAGCCGTGATGCGTTTGGAGGAGTTGGTTCATGATGATGATATGGCCGTACAAGGTGTTGCGTATGCTGGGTTGATCTCGGCAGATCATCCCCCGCCTGCGGGAGATCTCTCCAAATTTCTCGCAAGAACAGACGATACGAAATCCCTGGATAGATTCCGAACTACCGCATATAGCAACGGACATTTAAAAAGTGGTGTTTTGAGCGCTCTCCAAAGACGGTTCAATGTCGTTGGAAGAGACTCTGATCGGGAAGCCGCAGAAAAGTGGAAGAATTTTGATGTGGTCAGCGTCTTGAGATCCGTGTCTTTCCCCGACCGTGATGAATCTTCGTGGATTGCCTGCAGAGACATTGCTGAGATTCTTGGCGATCAGATTGATGAGCAAGGTGTACCTGCGGTCATGAATAAGACCTATAGGAAGGGAAGCAGGGCTATGGTCTCTGGATTGCTCAATAGTGACAATAGGGAAGTTCGGTTTGCTGCGGCCAGATCCATGGACCGTATGCTTAACACACAGCACCAATTTCCGTTTCCACAACTCCGGGATTGGGAGGCGGGGGGAAAGGAACAAATCGATAAGTATGTGGACGCCTGTCGCGATTGGGTTGCCGCACATAGAGAATGGGCAAGTGAGTAGCCTCAGCCAGATGAGAGGTTCACGGTGGTACTGCTGCTTTACAACGCCGACGCGCATGATAATCGCGCTGTCGCGCCGCCTTCAACGTCAACTCGAACGTGTTTTGGTTACTCCACTGTCGTTCTGAGCGCTGCGAAGAATCTCAGTGGTTCTAATCCGGACGAAACGACAGAGACCCTTCGACAAGCTCAGGGTGACAGACGAAAGCTGTGAAAGTGTGAAGTTTTGGCCATGTGGGCGGGGCCGTCAGCGGCCACGCAGGAGCGTGGCCCTTCAAGAGGGGGATGCGCGGCAATTGAGCGGGTGGCGGCGATTGCCGCGGGAGTACGGGCCCCTTCGATGGCACTCAGGACTGGCAGGCTCAGGGCAGGGTGTCGTCAGACTTTATTATCGTAAATCGATAATCTCGCTGGACGCGGTGCTTCGTCGGTGGTAGAATGAGGGCAGTTGTTTGACAGAAGACGGAGAGGATGGAGATGTCCCCCTCACCTCTCTCCTCTCCCCTGAAGGGGCGAGGAGAGAGGAGAACGGACGCCGCCAAAGGGTGGCTCACAGGGTGACTCTCTATAAAAGTACTTTTTTGAAAATCGAACCCAAGTTAAAAATACGGATGTATTTAGACATGAAGTTCTTACGCAAAATGCAAGATGGGTTCGGTCGACGAAGCGAACCCAAGTTCAAGGGGGGTAAAATGCTGGGAGAGTCAGAAATGGCGTGTTTTAGGTACTTATTTGGGTTCGGTCCCGGGATTCAAGCCATCAGGTTTGCTCTACCAACGCCGCAGCGCGATACCCTTCGGGCATCGCGCCCGACAATTACTACCCGCCCCTACCCCTCTGCGGAGGGGAACATGGGAGCGGCATCGTCCCCTACAATATATGGATTCAACCCGATACACTGCCCGAATGGAAACGGTATTGCTGGTTAACATTCGACTCTGCTAGCATCGGAATGACGAAGGCGCAGGCGTGACATGAAACTTCTTTACCTCGATTGTTTTGCGGGGATCAGCGGCGATATGTTTCTCGGCGCGCTGCTGGATCTGGGTGTGTCGGAGGAAACACTGAGAACCGAACTCGCGAAGCTCAAGCTACCGGGTTACACGATCTCGACCCGGCGCGTCGTGAAGCAGAATATTTCCGCAACGAAGTTTGATTGCATCGAATCCTCGCATCCCGTGATGAAGCATGGGCACGAACATCGAGGGTACACCGAGATTGCCGGGATGATTTCTAACAGCGCGCTGACGCAGAGCGTGAAGCGTAGAGCGACGAGCGTGTTCAGACGAATTGGGGAAGCGGAGGCGAAGATTCATGGCGTCCCGCTGGAGCAAATCCATTTCCATGAAGTCGGCGCGGTGGATTCGATTGTGGACATCGTGGGCGCGTGTATTGCCGTCGAAGCTTTGGGTGTCGACGAACTCCAGGCGTTGCCGCCCCGGCTCGGATCGGGTTTTGTGGAAACCGCGCACGGACGATTTCCCGTGCCGGCGCCGGCCACGTTGGAACTGCTGAAAGGAATCCCGGTCAAGTCGTCCAATGACCCTGTGGAGTTGGTCACGCCGACCGGCGCGGCGCTGCTGGCGGAGTTTTGCACAACGTTCGGACCGATGCCCGCCATGAGCATTGAGAAGATCGGGTACGGCGCGGGCACGCGTGATTTGGAGAAGGCGCCCAACGTGCTGCGTGCCGTGTTGGGCGAAGCGGCTGTCTCCAGTAGATCGCCGGAGGAAGCCGATGCTGTTGCCGTGATCGAAACGAACATCGACGACATGAACCCGCAGTTGTTTGGCGACGTGATGGAACGGTTACTGGCGGCGGGCGCGCTGGATGTTTTCCTGACACCCGTGCAGATGAAGAAGAACCGGCCGGGCACGTTGCTGACGGTGCTTTGCGAGCGGAACAGCGTAGACGTGCTGGCGGAGATGGTACTCACTTACACGACCAGTTTCGGCGTGCGCGTGCACGAAGCGCAACGACGCAAGCTGGCGCGGGAAACTGTGACCGTGAAGACAAGATTCGGAGATATCGAGGTAAAGATAGGACGGCTCGGCGGAACAATCGTGACGCGTTCGCCGGAATTTGAGTCGTGCAAGCAGGCGGCCGCGAAATTTACAGCGAGCGTGAAGGAAGTTTACACCGAAGCCGCGCGTGCCGCGGGGGACATATCATGATCGATGACGAACTGCTGGAGATTCTGGCCTGTCCGAAGTGCAAGACAGAGGTCAAACTCGAAGGCGAACAAATCGTCTGCGCCAATCCGCAATGCCGGTTGCGCTACCCGATCCGCGACGGCATCCCCGTGATGTTGATCGAAGAAGCTGAGAAGCCCCACGTCAAATGAGCGATCCGACCCTCTCGGTGATCGTTCCCGCGTGGAACGAGGAGAAATACATTGGCCGGGCCATCGACTCACTCCGGCGCGCGGCGCAGGTGTACGCGCGCGAGCGCGGGTGCGAGGCGGAAGTCATCGTGGTCGACAACAACAGCCAGGACCGCACGGGTGACGTGGCGCGTGAGCATGGGGCGCAGGTGGTATTCGAGCCCGTCAACAACATCGGCAAGGCGCGTAACACGGGTGTGAAAGCGGCGCGGGGAAAGTACATCGCGTTTTGCGATGCGGACAACCAGGTGACCGAGAATCTGTTGGTGTTGATTCACGATCATCTTGAAGACCGGAAGATCGCGGGAGGCGGGACGTGGATCGAGCCGGAGCGACGCAACTTCAAGATCAGTTTTTTTTATTTCCTGTGGGGCATCTACGTTCGCGGCAGCGGCGTGGGTGTCGGGATGATGCATTGCCGCAAGGCGGACTTCGAGACGTTCGGCGGGTTCGACGAGACGATCTATGCCGCCGAGGACCTGCAGCTTGCCTATGATCTACGGAAGATCGGCAAACCGCGCGGCCAGAAGTTTCAGTTGATCACAAAGGGCTGGATCATCACCTCGACGCGCAAGATCGACCAGACGCCGCTGTTCACAATGATTGCGAAACTGATCGGGTTTACCTTCGGCTTGCAGAAGAAGATTCGCAGCAAGGAATACTGCGAACACTGGTATGGCAAGGCGGCGCGCTAGGGTTTTCCGGCTGGCGCGTCCTTTTTGAATTGTTCTTTGACTTTCGCGACTACTTTGTCTGATTGATTCTTCAGATGTGTCTTTAGCCGATGCGCCCAAACGAAGTCCACGGCCAAAACGCTCAACCCGAGGAGGACCAGAACAAACCCCGGTCCTGGCACGCCGGGAATCATGAAGAACAATCCTACCACGAGCAATAGGACTCCGCCGGTGATCCGCAAGACCCGTTTCGTGTGATGGATCAGCCACTTCATGTTGTTGGGTTCAGGTAGATCGCTCCCTGGTCGATGACCAGGGGCAATCGTTCCAGCGATTTGCCCTGCCCCGGACCGCCGACGCATTTGCCATCGCGCGGTTCATACACGGAGCCATGGGTCTTGCACACGAAGAGATTGCCGTCGCAAGTGAAGAAGTCATTGTCGTCCAGATCGAGCGTGATCGGCAGGTGGACGCATTGATTGACGAACGCGACGATCTCGCCCTGGACATTCGCGAGAAAAGCCTCGACTGTTCCACGGTTCGTCTCGAACGTGAATTTCTTCGTGGCGCCCGGCGGGAGTTCCGCCACCTGCGCCAATAAGATCCTGCGACCGCTCACAGCGTCAACTTAGACGTTGTGGTGTTCTTTGACAAAGCCTTTATCGTCACACTGGAGAATTCCTTGTGTTGGCCGTTTGACACGACCGTCGGCTGGCGCTATCATGGCGTCAGTTGGCGAGAGTCTTTCTCAGGGGATCGAAATCAAATTGACGAAAGGAGTCTTACTATGGCGCACGAACTACCGAAACTACCTTATTCCTATGACGCACTGGAACCGCACATCGACGCGCGCACGATGGAGATTCATTACACGAAACATCACAACGCTTACGTCACGAACTTGAATGCGGCACTGGACAAGCATCCGGAGTTTCACAAGAAGAGTGTCGAGGAACTGCTCCGGGGCATCGGCAGCGTACCTGATGATATCCGCGGCGCGGTGCGCAACAATGGCGGCGGTCATCACAATCACAGCCTGTTCTGGACGATCATGAAGAAGGGCGGCGGTGGCGAGCCCGCGGGCGCGTTGGCGGAGGCGATCAAGGGGACGTTTGGCGAATTTGCGAAGTTCAAGGAGACGCTCACGAACAACGGCATGACGCAGTTCGGTAGCGGTTGGTCGTGGCTGGTGGTCACCAAGGACAAGAAGCTCAAGGCGTATTCGACCGGGAACCAGAACAGTCCGCTGATGGAAGGCGACGTGCCGATTCTGGGCGTGGACGTGTGGGAGCACGCGTACTACCTGAAGTACCAGAACCTTCGCAAGAACTACATCGAGGCGTGGTGGAACGTCATCAACTGGGACGAAGTCGCCGCGAGATTCGACAAGGCGAAATAAGCGTTAATCGACTCGGATGTCATCGCAAGGGCGACCGGTTCGGTCGCCTTTGCCATTTCAATCGCGGCCGATCTTTTCCCACGCATACTTGCCCTTGATGTGCTGAAGAAACAGTTTGCCGGGCGATGGCGTGCGCGCGAGCTCTTCCCACACGTTCTTGGGAATGGAAAAGTAGCGGTAGACACCCGTTGCTTTGAATTCGATTTCCAGTGTTTCAGTCGCCTCGTCGTAACCGATGGAGGCGATGTCGCTAGAATTGACGGATTGTCGTTGAATTTCTGTCATGGCAATCGCGAGACTGTACCATAAGCCCGTCGGATTTGAAGAGCCAAGTTCTATGGTACCAACGTCAGCGCGATCACGCCGGCCACGGCGATGATGCCGCCCGCGAGGGATCGCCAGCCGGGGCGATCACCTTCGAGGCGATACGCGAATGGAATCACCGCCAGCGGCACCATGGCAACAATCGGAAGCACGATCCCGCTCGGCGTCGAGGACAACGCCCATTGATAACAACTCACTCCGATGACAGGGCCGCCGAGTACGTTGATGATTACCCACGGCCAGGCTTTTCGCCATTCCGCGCGACTCGCCCCCCTCCTTCTCGTGCTGCGCGCCCGCAACAACGCGAAGTAGATCACCGCCACACCGATGCCACCGACAATCCGCTGGTAAGCCGCCGTGACGCCGTCGATGCTCTGGCCCGCATGCGCGGTGACGAGAAATGCCTTGCGGCTCAATACCGCGCCACCGCCCTGCCCGATGGCCGCCAGCACACCGAAGATTGTGCCACGGAAAAGATGTTTTCGGTCGAGATGAACCGGATGCTGTGCGGTGAGCGCCACGGCCACGCCTGTCAGAATGACGAGGCCGGCGAGCATCTGCGCAATTGTCAGTGTAGTGCCGAGCCAAAGCCATTCGATCAGGGTGGCGATGGGCGCCGCGAGGCATTGCATCAGCAAAAGCGTGAGCCGGGAACCCAAGCGGGGCAATGCCTCGTACAGAGCGAGGTCGCCCAGCCCGAAGCCAACGAACCCACTGAACACGAACCACCACAATCCCGCCCCACTCAGCCCCTTTCCAAAACCGTGAGCCAAGGCGGCGAGTAGAATGGCCGCCAGGCAGAGTCGCGTGAGATTCGATGTGGCGCTGCCCAGGTATCGCGTCGAGCGCGTGGCGCAAACAACGGAGATCGACCAGAGAAGTGTTGTGAATAGCGCGGGCAGCATGGCGTACAGGAGATAGCAGAGGTCCGTCGCCGAAACAAGCGTCCCACATCTTCCTTCGACTGACTATTGCCTGGAGATGCCGATGTACGGAGGCTGTCCCCGGACATGCTCGACGCTCACGGTCAGCCCGTATTTCTCCGCGAGCAGCCACAGCGCCTGACGACGCGTGATTTGCCGGGCGTGCAGGGAAACCTTCAGTGATTCGACAGGCGCATCGGCCCGGGCGATGGCGATCTTCATGCCCGCGAACGCGTCCGTCAGTGGCAGGTGGATGATACGCACCTCCGCGACATCGACGTCCACCACCGTATCGAGCCATTGATCCGTCGAGTTGTTAGCCGCCCGCAGGAAGGTGGGCGGCGGCTGAATCATTGTCGCGCAGGAAACAGCCAAAGAAACAAGAAGCGCGAACATCGCAGGGCGCAAAACCCGGACTCCCATTACCCGCCTGCCCGTCTCATCGTCATTTGGTGGACGCATGGTATCACGCTGGTGAATCCTCCGTGAGGCGCCGCTAATGCATCTCGTTGAGTTGTTTCTTCAATTCATCCTCGCCACCCGGCATGAACGGACGAATCTGGCGATTCGTGATGGGCGCTTTTTGTTTCGCGTCGTTCCTCTGCTTATCGCTCTCATCGCTGGTCTGGTTATCCACCACGGCGCGCTTGGCGGTGAAGTTCGCTTTCTGCACGATGGGTTTGGAGACCGTGGGCATGTCCAGCGACTTGAAGTCCGCGCCGTTGTCGTTCAACTCAGCGCTTTGAAGCTTCAGATTACCCTTCGAGATCGTCGATTTGGACAATTCGCGTGTCGGCTGGGAAATCGTCTCGAATTGCACGTTGTCGAAGCTGACATTCTTGCCATTTATGTCCGCCTGTTTATTGATGTCGATTGGCTTCACAATCTGCGCGCCGGCGGGCGACAAAAGCCCGGCGAGTACGGCTGTACGAAATATGAGCCTGAGATTCATGTCGTCTATACGATGTTGGTGCGGACGAGAGGAGTTGAACCTCCAACGCAAAACTTGGCGAAGGGGTGTGTCTGATGGCAAACATTCATAAACAACAAGGCAAACCTTTTTGGTATTGCGCGTACACCACAAGAACTCCCGATGGCGCTCTCAAGCGCCGCTTTAAGAGTACCAAAACTGCCAACCGTAGGCAAGCCGAAGAAATCTGTCGCTCATGGGAGCTCGCCGCACGGCAGGCGAGCAACGGCAGATTGGCGCCTGAGGGCACCCGCGACGTGATCGCCCGTGGCGTTTCGGACATCTTCACTGCGGCTTATGACGAACGAGTCGCGACACTGCGATATCAACGTCGGCATGCAATCGCTCAATCGCGAGCTTGGTCAATTCATCTGGCCGCTCAATTTCCTGACGGCACAATCCGTGAAACTCCTCCAACTTGTGCCGCAGTCGCGTGCCCACCGACCATTGCCGATAGGTACCGGGAGTCACAGCGCAGTCTACACAGCGGGGAGATGTGCGCCACGTCCACAGGAGCAGGTCGGACATGCCATCAGTGTGATCTTTCCAACCGTAGGCGCAGCCGGGGTCGATCACCAAGAAATCGCCCGGGCTCAACACCTTCCGTCGATTTTCGAAAATCAAGGTCGGCTTGCCCCGGTTTACCAATACATAGTGCCAACCCGGGTGGCGGGAGACGGAGATTGGATTCTGCCCGCATTGCCTACGTCCTCGCGCCAAGTAGAGCAAATCCAACTGGGCACTTTCCGGGCAAGTCCAACGTGGTTTTCCCGATGGCGGCAAATGCAGTTCTATCGGAACAGTCTCGCTCAATGGCTCAACCAGTTCAGCCCTCGTCTCAAGCATGGAAGGGTGCGGTGAAGAACGTCCGCAATTGGGGAATGAGAGCTGCCGTGGATGGCGGGGCTCTAGTATGGATGTCCGCATAGATTCTGTTAGATACTGTTTCCCAGTGCAAAACGCGCAAAATCAGCGTAACCGGTCGATGTCAACGCGGTCGTTGCACAATAGAGTCCAATCTTCGCCCCGATCCACCGACCGGCTTTGGCCTGAAACAGCGGACCCAACATATAGAAGCTTCCATCGGATCGAACCACGCCGAACCGGCACACACCACCTTCCCCGACTTTTATTCGCAAGTATACCTTCGGGGAAGTACAGATGAATTCAGCCAGTGATTCCGTCCTCGTTAACAGACAAAGTTTGTACCCGTGAGACTCGCGTTTGACGTCCAAAGCGCAATATTCTTCGCCCATCACGATCAAGCCGGCGTGAACGTGAGCGTCCCCCGGCGGAAGCTCCACTTCCGTATCCACCGAAAACTCGCACGCAGGAAACTTTTGCAGCAGCAGGTTTCCGGCTTTACTGAAATCGCGATCCAACATTCTCTGCGGATAAAGCCGAAGATGTTCCGGACGCTCGGAAAGCGAATACCATGACTCGTCGTGGTTTGAATGCCATTGCCATTGAAGACCGAGCTGAGGACCGTCAAACTCGTCCGTTGTCTGCGGGATTGCGACACCATTTCCATTCCCCACGCTCGGTTTCTGGTAGTCTGTCACAGGACACCCTATTCCATCAGCGTCCTGGTCGACACCGATAAGGGGCCAATCATCTTCCCACCGCACTGGCTGAAGGTGAACGATGCGTCCGTATACACCTGCGTCCTGAAAATGCACAAACCACCATTCGCCTGATGGCGTATCGACCAGTGCGCCTTGATGCGGTCCATTAACCGGCGTGCTACGCTGGGCGAGTACCACCTTTTCTTCATACGGGCCGTAAACATTGCGAGAACGCAAGACGACCTGCCACCCCGTCGTCACACCGCCTGAAGGTGCGGAGATATAGTACCAGCCGTTACGCGTATAGAACTTGGGACCCTCGAATGCAGGCAGATGCTCCGGAATCTCGCTAACGATCCTTCCATCCCCGGTCAACTGTGTGGCATCAGGTACCATCGGGCGGACACGAAGCTTGTTGCGGATGCCGGCGCGCGAGCCGGCGTATGCGTGTACCAGATAGGCCTGCCCGTCGTCGTCCCAAAGGGGACAAGGGTCAATCAATCCCTTTCCTGCAACGAGCAGGTGCGGTTCGGACCATTGACCACGCGGCTCATTCGCCGTCGTGACGTAAATTCCTTCATCCGGCATGGGGAATATGATCCAGAATTTGCCGGCGTGATAGCGAATCGCGGGGGCCCAGATACCCTGGCCATGCTGTACCTGGTCATAGCGTGGATGCGGGAGGTTCTTGACGGCGTGATTGATGATCGTCCAATTCACCAAATCACGAGAATGGAGGATGGGTAGTCCCGGCGTGCAATTAAAACTGGACGCCGTCAGATAGAAGTCTTCTCCGACCCGGATCACATCCGGATCGGAATAGTCAGCGTGTAGAATGGGATTACAGTACGTCCCATCGCCCCGGTCGGGCACCCACGGATAGGTAGCGCGGCTTGAAAGTGTCCGGTTTCTCCGTTTATTCATCGAAATGACCGTCACACGATGCTGGATGCGGCTTCTGTTGTAAAGGATGTCAGGCTGCATTAGAATTGAACCCTCACAGGTTTGATTTGTGGAACCATCAGATGAAAGACCAGCCAGGCCGCGACATACGCGCTGCCACAGATCAGCATAATCTTGCCGTACGTGCCTTCACCTTGCAGGATGTTACTAACAAGCCAGAAAAAGGCCATCGACATAAACCCTGCGAGTGAGCCCCCGAAGCCGACCACGGACGCAACGGCACGCTTGGGAAAGATGTCCGAAATGACCGTGTACATCGTGGCCGACCAACCTTGATGCGCGGCAGCAGCCAATGCAAAGAAAGCCGCCGCCAGCCAAACACTACCCACATGCGTCGCGAAAATCACCGGCAAGGTGCCACAGGCGCAAAGCAGGGAGGCAGTCTTACGGGCCTTGTTCACCGACCAACCCCGACGCAGAAGCCAAGCCGATAACCCACCGCCCCCAATGCTGCCAAGCATCGTCACTGCATAGATTGCGGCGAGCGGCGGGCCGAAGTGTTTGATGTCCAAATGAAACTGCTTGCTAAAGAAGTCCGGTAGCCAGAAGCCATAAAACCACCAGACCGGTCCGACCAGCACGCAGGTGCCGTAGTACGCCCACGCTTCACGATAACCGAGCAGTTTCCCCCAGGGAATCTTCTCCTCTGCCGTCTCGCACTCGCCGCCTTGGATGTAGGCGCGCTCCTCCGCACCGACCCGCTTTGATTTCTCGGGCGAGTCGTAGAGGCCGAGCCAAAAGCCGAGCCACACCAAGTCCGCCACGCCCAGCGTGATGAATGCCGCCTTCCAACCGTGGCCCAGGACAAGCAACGGCACAATCACTGGAGCGATCACCGCCCCAACATTCGAACCGGTGTTGAAAATCCCGGTGGCCACGGACCGTTCTTTCGGTGGAAACCATTCCGTCACCGTTCGGATTGCAGCGGGGAAATTGGCCGATTCGCCAAGGCCCAGAGCAAAGCGCGCCGCACAAAAGCCGGACACTGACCGTGCCACCGAATGTGACATCGCCGCCACACTCCATACCACCACAGAAAGCGCATAGGCGCATTTGGTGCCGAGCCAATCAATGAACGGGCCGGCTAACATTTGTCCGATGGCATAGGTAAATTGGAACGTGATGGCCATCCGTCCGTAATCCATTTCCGTCCAGCCAAATGCTTTTGAAAGGTCGGGTTTGAGCAGTCCGAGGACCTGACGATCCATATAATTGACCGTACAGGCGCAGAATAGCAACGTGCAGATCACCCAACGGTAGTTTCCGCGTCTGCTCATCGAACCTTCGTTAGTGGCCTTCAGTGATACTGTTTGAAGCTGTTGCATCCATTCCCTCAACTTGCGCTTGATAAGTCATCAACTTCGGCCCTTTGGCGACATCGACTTTGCTATCTGAGAATCGAATACCCGTCGCGTTGTAGATCGTCGCGCCGGTTTCCGAAGACACTGCCACATTGCTGAGGGTAATGCCCGAGATCGGAAGCTCGGGCACACCCCAAATAATGACCGAGGCTTTCGCATCGGTGATCGTCGCGTTTTGTATCCGGATGTTTCTCCACACGGGAGTGAGCGGGCCGATTCTCTGAGGAACATCTTCCTCTGGCCGCTTTGGTTCATGGGGATAATAGCTGCTAATGAAAATCGGGTATTTCACACCTTTCATCACGACGTTCTTGAAGCTCAGGTTTTCAACGACCCCTCCTCGATCGCGCGCAGCCTTCATCCGGATTCCCGAGGTCGTCCCGTCGAAGTTGACGCTTTCCACTCTTACGTTCCGAATGCCGCCAGAAGTATGACTCCCAATTGACAATCCATGCCCTGCACCGAGGAAGCAGCGCTCAATTGTGAAGTTCTCCGTGGGATCGCCACCCGCCCGCCCCACCAGCACGATGTTGTCATCTCCCGTACTGATCCTGCAGTCTGTGATCAGACAATTGCTGCCCGAGATATTGATGGCGTCAGTATTCGGCGAGTCACCCGGTGCTGTCATGGTCAAGCTGTGGAACGTCACGTCGATGCAATTGACCAGAGA
>Ga0265338_10005419_pt1 | contig 16660 bp, 15 predicted proteins | sample 42126metaG_FD_193579 | JGI IMG/M metagenome (GOLD analysis project Ga0265338, IMG submission 193579) | Rhizosphere microbial communities from Carex aquatilis grown in University of Washington, Seatle, WA, United States - 4-21-26 metaG | ecosystem: Host-associated > Plants > Roots > Rhizosphere... | reverse complement strand
CAGTCGGCAGTAATGGACCAATTGGATGGGGCGCGAGCCGGCCTTGCGGAGAGGTAACCACGGCTCGCGAGGACGCTCGCCCCACCAGCCCGTTGAAATTGCTCTGCATTGACCCCACATTGGGAAATGAAGCAGGTCACGATCTGGACCGTCGGCCATTCCACCCGGACCATTGAGCAGTTCATCGAGTTGCTCACCGCGCAATCGATTCAATTGCTCGCCGATGTGCGCCGCTTTCCCGGTTCACGAAGGCTGCCGCATTTCAACCAGGAAAATCTTTCCAAATCGCTCGCCGCTGGCGGCATCGAATATGTTCACTTTCCGGAACTTGGCGGACGCCGCAAGGCTTTGGCCAATTCTCCCAACAACGCCTGGCGCAGCGAAGCCTTCCGCGGTTACGCGGATTTCATGATGACGCCGGAATTCCGCGCGGGAATCGATCGCTTGCTGGCGTTCGCGCGGCAAAAACGCACCGCGATCATGTGCGCTGAAGCGTTGGGGTGGCAATGTCATCGCTCGCTCATCGCGGACTATCTCAAAGCCTCCGGCCATTCCGTCATGAACATCCTCGCGGCAAACAAGGTCGAGGAGCACCCGTTCACTTCCGCGGCGCGGATTGAGGACGGGAAACTGTCGTACGGAGCCGAGACCGAGCCGCAGTTTCTATTTTGAGGGCGCTCGAGAGTTTTTTCTCCAGTGTCAATCGCTGCCGCAACAAACCGAGCACCGCCGCCTCTTCAGCGGTCAGGCCACGGAGCGATTTCGAAACCGTTTCTTTCGCGCGCTGCATTAGCGTCTCCGCGAGGGTGCCCTCCAGATAGGAATCGAGCACTTGCGGGTGAACGTAACATTTTCTGCAAACCGCCGGCGTATTGCCAAGTTTACCGGCGACCGATTCGATGGCCGCCACGATATTTTTCTTCGCCTGCGCCTTGGTTTCAAACACTTCGAACTCGCGCAACGCCATTGCCGCGAGCAGCGTGCCGGCCCAGGTGCGGAAATCCTTGGCTGTAAAATCCTGGCCGGTGATTTCGCGGATATACTCATTCACATCTTCAGACCGCACATCGTGCCGCGTGCCATCGCCACCCACGAATTGAAACAATTCCTGTCCCGGCAAATCCTGGCATCGCTCGACGATTTTCGCCAGACGCCGGTCGTGAATGTCCACATTGTGCCACCTCCCAGCCTTGCCGCGAAAATGAAACCGCAGGTTTGCTCCCTCCACATCCACGTGTTGGTTGCGCATGGTTGTGAGGCCGAAGGAATCGTTGTCCCGCGCATATTCATCATTGCCGACGCGGATCAAGCTGACCTCCAGCAACCGCACCACCGTGGCAAGCACTTTATTGCGCTGCATACCCGGGAGTCCCATGTCCTTTTTGACGCGGCGGCGGATTTTCGGCAAGGCTCGTGCGAACCCAATCATTCGCGCGTATTTGGTTTCATCGCGAATTTCACGCCAACGGGGATGATAACGAAATTGTTTGCGCCGACGGTCATCGCGGCCGGTCGCCTGCAAATGGCCGTTCGGGTCGGAACAAATCCATACCTCGGTCCAGGCCGGCGGGATCACGAGCGCTTTGATGCGACGAAGCGTTCCCGGATCGCGCACGAGTCTTCCCAACGGGTCACGATACCGAAAAGATTTCCCGTTGCCTTCGCGTTTGATGCCGGGCGAGATATCGCTCACGTGGCGCAAGCCAACCGCGCGGGCAGACACCACGGGGTCGTTTAGTGCCGCTACAGCCCCGGGTTCAAGCAGCAACATCATCACGAACTCAGGGCGATTTGTCCCATCGGAGCCGGGGACACTGGAATCAGGGAATGGGTTTGCTTCGCGGCTTCGCCCAGCGAGGAAGCGATCTCGTTCGCGGTCGCCGCCAATTCGCGCGTGCGCACTTCCGGCGCGTCATCGCGGATAAGGACGGCCGCAATAATGCGCAACTCTGGAAATTGCGCGCGCAGGCGTTTGCAGAGGTAACGCGCACGCAGGAAACCGTCGCCCACGATGGTTGTCACGCACACGACTTCAATCTTTTTGCCACCGGCCTCCTCCAGGCGCTCGGAAGCCAGGGACTCCGCCGAGCCCACCCGGGCGCGGATGCCGCGCGCGTCCAACAGCTGAGCCAGCATCAGTGCCGCGATTTCGTCCGCCGGTCCATGCGCCGGAAGCGAGAGCACGCGCGCGTCGGAGGCGGGTGGATTCTCGTGCGGGTGCTCTTTGCCATTCAGGCGATGCCGGGAGCCGTTTTCACCCGCAATGATTTCCCGGGCGCGCGGAGCGATGTTCTCCACGAGCAAACGGGCGTTCTCGAAAACAAACTGTTGCGAGGGCTCATCCAACCGGCCCGCAAGATTATCCTGTTCCGCGAGCGCCAGCGCCGGGACAATGACGACGTCGTAAAGTTCCTCCAGCGACTTGCCCTTGAGAAAATCCTCCGCCACCTGCGCCGCCTCTTCCACGTCTCCCGCCAGGAGGCGTTGATAAAAACGCTTCTCCGGCGTGAGCACTTCTTCGTCGCTCAACAGCACGCCCAGGAACCGCAGCGACGGCACATAACGGCCCAGCACCGCCAGGCACACGGTCAAGGGAGTCGCCAACAGAAGGCCGACTCCGCCCCATAGCCACGCCCAAAAGACTGCGGCAATGAGTATCGCCAACGGCGTGAGTCCCGTGGTGTTTCCGTATAAGGGTGGTTCAACGAAATTGTACATCAGCAGATCGATACCGCCATAAATTCCAAACACAGCAAAAAGCTTCATCCAGCCCGGATCGATTGCGAAAACTACCGCCGCCGGCATGATCGCCGCAATCCAGATGCCGAGGTAAGGGATATAACGAAGGAGCGCGGCCAACACACCCCACAAAATCGGATTCGGCACGCCTAGAAAATACAACGCCACACCCGCCGGAATGCCAAAGGCAACGTTCACGACCAGTTGCGCGACCAAATACCGGCTGACCCGTTCGCCCGCCTCATCCAAAGCCTTGGTCGTGAGATTCAACTGCCGCCAGCCAACGAGACGGATCACGCGGTCGCGCAAATCCTCCTGTTGAAGCAGCATGAAAACAGCAAAGACCACGATCATGATGACGGTGACCAACACTCCAAATAAAGACCCCAGCACCTTCGGGACAATTTGCATGGGAGAAATGTCACCCTGCCGAATTTCCACCGGAACGGGTTTTTGATCGCCGGGCCGGGCCAGTGCGGGCGTTCCGGACGGTTTCAATTCCTCGCTGATATTATGCATGACCCGCGATATACGCCCCATGAGACCATTGCTCGAATCGCGGACGGATTGCAGCTTTTGATGAATGTTATGCTGATATTCGGGCATCTTGCGTCCAAGATCCGTAAGTTGAACGGCCATCAATAGCCCGATCACCGCCAGGAGAGCGAACGCGAAAGTCACCACGATTAATACCGAGGGCACCCGCCACACCCCCCAGCGTCTTAGCCGCGTCACCAGCGGAGCCAGGAGGAACGAGAACAAAACCGCCAGCGTTAAAGGAATGAAAATCTCCCGGGCGAAATAAAGCACCGCCACCACCAACACGATACTGAGCAGCGTCGCGTTTCGAGAACCTGAGTTCGAGCGGTTGATGGCCACGGCTTCAAAGAATCTACCGCAACGCTGAACTCATTTCACGTAGTCGAACACCCCAAGACCGGGAAGATGGAAAACAGTTCCGTTGACCCGACGACGTGATTTTCACATCCTGACTTCAGGAAAATGAATGAATTGCATCAACTCGTGGAATCGCTGGGCCTGGAAAAATTCCGCCGGCATATTTTCCTCTGCGCCGACCCGACCGAACCCAAATGCGCGCCGAAGCAACAGGGGCTCGAATCCTGGGAGTTTCTCAAAAAGCGGTTGAAAGAATTGAACCTGGCCGGCCCGAACCCGCTGGTTTATCGCACCAAAGCGAACTGCCTCCGCGTCTGCGCCCAAGGGCCCATCGCCCTGGTTTATCCCGAAGGAACGTGGTATCACTCATGCACCCCGGTTGTGCTCGAAACCATTATTCAGGAGCACCTTATCAAAGGAAAAATTGTAAAAAATTACGTTTTTGCCAGAAATCCCATGGTCTAAAAAGTCCTCGACATCGCGTCCCCTTTCCGTTACAAAAACAGAATTGTTCTCACATCAGGAGATGTAGTAACAAGGAGCAGAGGAAATTATGGCTCGATTATCGGTAAAAACGGACGGATTGAATGCCAGGTTGATTGACCTGAAGCTTGGCGCCAATCGTGTCGGCAGACATCCCGATAATGACTTCCGGATCGAGCACCCCACCATTTCGAGCGTCCATTGCGAAATTGTTTTGCAGGCGAACGGCGTCATCCTGCGCGACCTGGAATCCACCAACGGCACCTTCGTCAACAACGAGAAAATCCGCGAAGTGCAATTAGTCCCCGGCCAGACCGTTCGCCTCGGCGACGTGGAATTGCTCGTCGAGACCGTGGATGCGAAAATCGAAATCCCGACTTTTTTCAACCCGGAACTTCCCGCCCCGCCGGTGGTAAGGAAAGATGGTGTCCTGGAATGCCAGCGCCACGCCCATACCCCCGCCACCCACCAGTGCATGACCTGCAAAGAACTCATGTGCGAAGCGTGCGTGCATCGGCTACGCCGCAAAGGCAGCAAAAAGACCTTGTCGCTTTGTCCTATCTGCAGCGGACCGGTCCAGCCGATCGGCGGTCCGCCCAAGGCCAAGAAAAAATCCCTCTTCGAGCGGATTGTCGGGGAGACGGTGAAAATGAAATTGTCGGGCATCATTCGCCGCTAAACTGGAACCCTGCGGTTGGAGCGCGGACGTACCTGCGCGCAGCGACTCGCAACGACCATCGGTGCGAATTCTTTCCATCATCACCCCCGCGCGTGCATCCTCCAAACGCTGACGGTTTGAACGCAGGCAAAAGTAATGTCGAGGCCAGTTCACGCCGCAGCGGACAGGAATGTCCGCGCTCCGCCAATTGCCATTATTTTCGGGTTTCAACCCATCGCCGTTTTCTGCCTGGGACTTACGTTTAAACACGGGAGTTCAGGTATTGGAGCCTAGACTGCCGTTCAAAACATGAAAACGTTACTAAGCTTATTCAGCTTGCTCAGCCTGGCCGGTTTGTTGATGACAACCGGGTGTGAAGTCGAAGAACACGGGCGCGGCGGTTATTACGGCCCAAGAGAGTACGGGCATGGTGAATTCTACTATCATCACGACCACGATTGGGATGATCACCACGACGGATATTGGGACCGCGGACATTATTACCGGTATTGATGTCCGCGGAGCAGGCCTCCCGACTGCGAGTTCACGGCGTCCTCGCCTCGTCGTGCCTCTTCAAGGCGGCGAGACGCCGCCCCAACTCGCCGCCGGGACGGCGGCTCTACGGCGTACTTCGCCGGGTTTTGTGGTTTGCCACCGTGCCCGCTTTCGCTTAGATATTTGTTTCCGCAAACGCGGAAACGATGAAACCCGAAGTCGAAATCTACGATACAACCCTGCGCGATGGCAGCCAGGGCGAAGGCATTAATTTCTCAGCCGCAGATAAACTGCGCATTGCCGACAAGCTCGATACCTTCGGCGTCCGCTACATCGAGGGCGGCTGGCCGGGTTCCAATCCCAAGGACATGGAATTCTTCCAGCAGGTAAAGCGCCGGAAATTCAAACACGCCAAAGTCGCCGCTTTCAGCATGACCCGCCGCAAAGGTATCGCCGTCGAACAAGACGAGTTGATGCGGCAATTACTCGAAGCCGAAACTCCCGTCGTTACCATCGTCGGCAAAACCTGGCTGCTGCACGTGCTCGAAGTCCTCCGCGCCACGCCGGATGAAAATCTCGCGATGATCGCCGACACCATCAAGTTTTTCAAAGATCACGGAAAAATCGTCTTCTACGACGCGGAACATTCTTTTGACGGTTACAAGAACGAGCCGGAATACGCACTGGCCACGTGGCAGGCCGCAGAAAAAGCCGGCGCGGATGGCATCGTGCTCTGCGATACCAACGGCGGGTGTTTGCCCAACGAGATCGCGCGCATCACCAAGTTCGCCAAAGGCAAACTTTCCGCTTCGCTGGGCATCCATACGCATAACGATTGTGGTTTTGGCGTGGCCAATGCCATCGCGGCCGTCGAGGTTGGCGCCACGCAGGTGCAGGGCACCATCAACGGTTACGGCGAGCGCACGGGCAATTGCAATTTAATCAGTGTCATCCCGACGCTGGCGTTGAAGATGAACCTGTCGTGCGTGCCCAAGGCGTCGTTGCCCAAGCTGCAGGAGCTCTCGCATTTCGTGGATGAGATCGCAAATTTCAAGCCCGACCCGCGCCAACCGTGGGTGGGGGTGACGGCGTTCGCGCACAAAGGCGGCATGCACGCACACGCCGTGGAGCGCCTCGCCAACAGTTACGAGCACATTAACCCCGAGCTCATCGGCAATTCCCGGCGCGTCCTGGTGAGCGACATGTCCGGCCGCAGCAACGTGCTGGCGAAAGCCAAGGAACTCGGTTTCAAACTGACCCCGGACACGCCGGAATTGAAACCCATTCTGGCGCGCATCAAGGAACTGGAAAACCAGGGCTTCGAATTCGAGGCCGCCGAAGCCTCGCTTGCGTTGCTCATCCAAAAGCATCTGGAACATCGCGACTTGCCCTTCATCGTCGAGGGTTATCACGTCTCGATGCGCGGCAACGGCATGACTTCCATTTGCGAGGCCACGGTCAAGGTGAGCGTTAAAGAGGAATTCTCGCACACCGTCGCCGAGGGTGACGGCCCCGTGAATGCGCTGGACGGCGCGTTGCGGCAGGCGCTATCAAAATTTTTCCCGCAGTTGCGGAAATTGAAATTGACCGATTACAAAGTCCGCATCATCGACGGCGCGACCGGTACTGCGGCCAAAACCCGCGTGCTCATCACCACCAGCGATGGCAAACGCGAATGGGGCACCGTGGGCGTGAGCGAAAACATCATCACCGCCTCCCTCCAGGCCCTGGCCGACAGCATGGAATACGCGTTGATGAAGAAGTAGCAGAGGTTTTACGCGAATTCAAGATGAGCGAACTCCTTTACACGGAAGAAGTGTTCAAACTGGTTGGGCTTTTAAAAATTCGCGTCAATTAGTGTAATTCGCGTAAACTTCATTTCTCATGGAAATACCGAAAGCATACGAGCCGCAGGCAGTCGAAGATAAATGGTATAAGTTCTGGCAGGACAATTCGTGTTTCACCGCGAACGCGAAATCCATCAAGCCGGCTTTCTCCATCGTCATTCCGCCGCCCAACGTCACCGGCATGCTCCACATGGGGCACGTGCTGAATAATACCATCCAGGATATTCTCAGCCGCAAAGCGCGCATGGACGGCAAGGAAGTCCTGTGGCTGCCCGGCACCGACCATGCCGGCATCGCCACCCAGGTGCAGGTGGAAAAGGCGCTCAAGAAGGAAGAGCGCAAGACCAAGTATGACCTCGGACGCGAGGAATTTCTCAAACGCGTCTGGGCCTGGAAAGAAAAGCACGGCGGGATCATCATTAATCAGCTCAAGAAACTCGGCTGCTCCTGCGATTGGACCCGCGAACGGTTCACCATGGACCCGGAGTATTCACGTTGCGTGCAAAAAGTGTTCGTGGAGCTTTATAAAAAAGGCCTGATCTATCGCGGCAAACGCATGGTGAACTGGTGCCCCGTTTCGCAAACGGCGCTCTCCGACGAAGAAGTGGAAATGAAACCACAAAAAGGTTTCATGTATTATTTCAAGGTGCAAGTCGCCGAGGAGCCCAACACCTGGCTCACCATCGCCACCACGCGCCCCGAAACCATTCCCGGCGATACAGCGGTGGCGGTGAATCCGAAAGACCCGCGTTACGCGCACTTGATCGGCAAACACGTGATTCGTCCCCTGCCCATCCAATTGCCGCGCGAGAAGAAACTCATCCCCATCATTGGCGATGAGCACGTGGATTTCGAATTCGGCACCGGCGTGCTGAAAGTGACGCCCGCCCATGACAAAGCAGACTTTGAAATCGGCCAACGGCACAAGCTGCCCATCGTGGACATCATGAACGCGAACGGCACGATGAACGATCTCGCCGGCGAAAGCCTCGCCGGATTGGACCGTTTCGAGGCGCGCGATGTCGCCATCGAACGCTTAAAAGAACTCGGTGCGCTCGTGGAAGAAAAGCCTTACGAACACAACGTGGGGTTCAGCCAACGCGCCGACGTGCCGATTGAGCCGCGCCTGAGCGAGCAATGGTTTTTGAAGTATCCGGCAGTGGAGCAATCGAAGGATTGCGTGGAGCAAGCCGAGGAAACGGGGAGCGCACGCGTCTCGCGTGCCGATTCCGACGTCTCGCCGGAATCCTCGTCAAACCATATTAAGTTAGAGGGACAAGCATCAGGCGAGACGCCAGATGCAGCACGCGAGACGCGTGCGCTCCCCGGGAAAATGCAATTCCACCCGCAACGTTGGGCCAAAGTCTACGATCATTGGCTGACGAACATCCAGGATTGGTGCATCAGCCGCCAGCTTTGGTGGGGGCATCGGATTCCGGTGTGGAGAAAAGGAGACAAAATTATTGAGTCACGCGAATTCGAGAAATTCCTCGGGGACGCGAACCGCCAATTCCCAGATTTGGTATTTCTCAAACGCGTTCCGACTGGTGAGGTTGTTGGCACGCCTGCGGGAGTTCCACTTGGTGGATTCAATTATGAAGTAACAATCTTGCCTGGAGCAGAAGAAATTGCATTGCATCTGGAAAAAGATTTTGGTTTTACCCAAGACCCCGATGTCCTCGACACCTGGTTCAGCTCCTGGCTCTGGCCCTTTGCCACGATGGGCTGGCCGGAACAGACCGAGACGTTGAAGAAGTTTTATCCCACCACCGATCTCGTCACCGGGCCGGACATTATTTTCTTCTGGGTCGCGCGCATGATCATGGCCGGATACGAGTTCATGGAGGACATGCCGTTCCGGAACGTCTATTTCACCGGTATCATCCGCGACAAGCAGGGGCGTAAGATGTCCAAGACCCTCGGCAATTCACCCGACCCGCTCGACTTGATCGCCCGTTACGGCGCGGATGCGCTCCGTTTCGGCACCATGCGCAGCGCGCCGCTGGGCCAGGACGTGTTGTTCGATGAAAAAGACGTCGAGCTCGGCCGTAATTTCTGCAACAAGCTCTGGAATGCCTGCCGTTTCCGCCAGATGGTCGGCAGTGCCGACTTCCCAATTCAAGGGGAGATTAATCCCCAACTCCTAACGTCGGATGATAAATGGATTCTGCTGAAACTCGACGCCGCGATTCGCGAAATTACGGACGCGTTGAACAGCTACAACTTCAGCACCTCAGTGCAGGCCCTCTATCGCTTTTTCTGGAATGAATATTGCGATTGGTATGTGGAAGCGAGCAAGGCGGTCCTCTCTCCCGGTAGGAGCCGAGGTGACGAGGCTCAAACTTCTCAGGATGGAAAAGATAATCAGAGCGGACTCCCGTCCGCTGCTACAACCGACGAGCCACGCCGCGCGAACACCCTGGCGGTAATCGACTTTGTTTTGTCGCACACCCTGCGCCTCTTCCATCCGTTCCTCCCCTTCATCACGGAGGAATTATGGCACGGCATGGGTTACGCCGAAGATATGCCGGACGATCAGGGCGGCAAGACCATCATGTACGCGCGCTGGCCCAAACCGCTCGACGAGGATTTCAAAGGCCATTACGGCCTCGACGATTGCTACGTCGACATGGTCAACGCCAAGTATGATCTCGTGACGCAGGGCCGCAACCTGCGCCGCGCGGGAAATATTTCCGCGGGCAAACGCGTGAAATACATTTTCAAGCCGGTGAATTTCATACCGCCGCAGGACTTGGAAGTCATCAAGCTGTTGCTCAACGCCGAAGCGCTGGAAGTGAACGCGGAGTATCGGGCCCCCAAAGGCACGCCGACCGCGCGCACAGAATTGGGCGAACTCTGTTTGCCGCTCGAAGGCCTGGTGGATGTCGCCGCTGAAAAAGTGCGGCTCACCAAGGAGCGCGAAAAAATCGAAAGCGACATCGAAAAGACCGAGCAAAAACTTGCGAACCCGAACTTCGTGCAAAAAGTCCCGCCGCAAGTGCTGGCCGAACATCAGCAGCGCGCCATCGATTTCAAAGCGAAGCTTGAACACGTTTTGGAAGCCTTGAAGGCTCTGGAAGGATAATCTGAAAACCAACAACCGAATCCCCTTGAAGCAAGCCCTCGCCTCAGCGATCGAAGCCGCGAAGGCCGCCGGCGCGATCATGCGCAAAAACCTTACGGCGGAAAAGAAGGCCAACGAAATCACCTCGCACGACATCAAGCTCGAACTCGATGTGCGTTGCCAGAAGTTGATTGAGAAAAAACTGCACGCGGCGTTCCCGCAAATTTCGCTGCTCGGCGAGGAAGGCGAAGCCGGTGACGCCGGCGCCGAATACCGTTGGGTCGTCGATCCCATCGATGGCACGGTTAATTTCGCGCACGGCATTCCGCACGCGAGTGTTTCCATTGCGCTTCAAAAAAGGGTTGGGGGTCGAGGGTCGAGGATCGATGTGAAAGCGCGCGCGCTTCAACACGGAATACGAAACACGGAACACGAAACCCTGGTCGGCGTCGTCTACGATCCGTTCCAGGACGAAATGTGGACCGCCATCCGCGGCGAGCCCGCTCGCATGAATGGCCGCATCATTCGTGTCAGCAAGGCCAAAAACCTGAAGGACTGCATTGTCTAGATTGGCTTCGCAAAAAACCGCTCGAACCTGGAACGCGCCATTCCGTATTTCATCTGGCTCGCGCGGCGTGTAATGAAAATCCGGATGTTGGGCTCGGCGGCGCTCGGACTGACGTATGTGGCATCCGGTCGATTGGATGCCTACATCGAGCGCGGCATCAGCCTTTGGGACGTCGCAGCGGGCGGACTGATTTTGGAATGTGCCGGCGGCAAATTCTGGTGCGAAGCCACCCCCGGCTATCACAAGTATCGAATGATCGCCAGCAACGGACTGGTGCATAAAAAGCTGCCGCCACCCAAATGATTTAAAACCGGAAGGCAACGAAGAAGAGGTAGATATTACGCGAATTGCACGAATTAACGCGAATTTTAAAGCAGGGACGCAGATAGAAAGAAGTCGGAGGAATGAATTCCATCCTCTGACATCCAGTTCATCTTAATTTCTGTTTAAGCTTTTCCAGAGCTTTTGATCGGTGGCTCAATCGGTTCTTAACATCCTCACCCAATTCCGCAAATGATTGTTCGAAACCGTTTGGGATAAATAACGGATCATATCCAAATCCACCCTGCCCGCGCGGCGCAAAATCAATCCAGCCTTCGCAGACTCCATCGAAGATTTCCGTCTGCAGTTCCGGTTCATCAGTATAACAAACCGGGGAGGCGGCAGGTTGCGTATTGCGTATTGCGGGTTGCGAGGGGGTCAACGCGATCACGCAACGGAAACGCGCGGTGCGTTTTTCTCGAGGCACCTCTTTGAGCAGGCGCAACAACTTCGCGTTGTTTTCCGAATCTTTGGAATTACCCGCCTGGCCGGAATCCAACGCCGCAAACCTCGCCGAATGAACTCCCGGCGCGCCCTTCAACGCGTCCACTTCCAACCCCGAATCATCGGCGAGAACAAAGAAGTTTCGAGTTTCGAGTTTCGAGTTTCGAGTTTCGGCGAGCCATTTTGCCAGTTCCACTGCCTTCTTGGTCGCATTGCCGGCGAAGGTTCCGGCGTCTTCAATCACGTTCGGCGCATCCGGAAAATCGCCGAGTGTGAGATAGCAATATTGGCCGCCGAGAATGGTGCGGATTTCGCCCACCTTGTGCGCGTTGCGGGTGGCGATGAGAAAAGTCGTCGGTGCTGCGTTCATTAAGCCGCCCGAATGTTATAGGGACAACGAACCCCTTGTCACGCACCGCGAAAGACACCCGAAGCGCCGAATCCCGCGAACGCTTCGGGCCGCTTGCTCTCACTATTCGCTTCTCGGATTGAATAGTGCGCATGCAAAATTATTGGGATTGGTTTCGCATTCGCAAAAACACGTTCGGCCCACAAATCGGATCCAGACGATCGAAGGTGGTCGTGTTCGTCCCATTAAGAAAGGTATTGGTAAAATTCGGCACGGTCGTCCATGCGTTGAGCGTAAGATTCGAATTATATTCTGGAATCGCAGTCCAATTGCTCGCCCCGACGGATTGCATCATGACCCCGGTATCTGAAATCGATACGAAGACGATTTTGACCGCCGGCGGTGGTGAAGGCGGATTGACAATACTTAGCACGGCGCCCATGGGAAAGTGGTTTCCACAGTGGTAGTACAACACGTCCGGCGCATTCATTGGAACGGTGAAGATCAGGTTTCCTCCGGTTGTGCCACTCCCCGTCACGCCGCTGGTGTACGCGTCCACCCCCAGTCCATTGGTGAACACCGTTTTGATGTAAAAAGGATGAATGGACGCATTCACCTGGAACACATAGGTAACGCCGCGCATCAAAGTGAACGAGGGATTCAACTGACCGTTGACTGTGTAAGCGCTGAGGCTGCTGGCCGTAACGGTATTCGTCAGCGGCGCCGCCGGTTGGGCGTGGAGAGACGCGCAAGCCATTGAAAGGAAAGTAAATCCCAGCAGAAAATGCGCGTATATTTTCATTTGGTCCCTGGTACGAAGCGCGAAACGCCCAAAGGTTCCAAAATATTTTCGATTCGCGACAATTGATTTGATGCGGCCCCGGTAATTCTCCCGCTCGTCCACGCCGCTCGCCACCCCGCTGTCACCGTTGCGAATTCCGTCCCAGCCAATTACGCAGCCATCGCAGCAACCAAAAAACGGCCAGCGCCGCCGCGCACAAAACCACCGTGCTCGGCTCCGGCACAGCGACGGCCTGCACCAGGATATCCGGGCGCGCCGTTGCGGTGCCGGATCGCGAACTAAACAGGTAACTTACGCCAGTGTCCGCAGCGAACAGTCGCAGGCTCAGATCACCACCCGACGTCACGTCACCCGCCAGGCCGGAAGACAAATTCAGCACGTAGCTGTTCTGCCCGCTGGAGCCGCCCGGAAAGGCGAACGTTCCCAGCGCCTGATCCGTCGCATTATTGATGTAAGTCCCCTGCAAACTGCTGAAAGAAATGCCATCGGAACTCGGGATGCCCCCGGTTCCGGTTCCTTCCACCCACGAATTGTTCCGCATCAACGAAACGCTGAACTGGCCGGCGGCGACGTTGTTGAAGATCGCGTTGTTGTGCGGAGAGGATGTCAATTGCAGAGTAACGGATTGAACCGCCCACTGGCCGACGCCGAACTGCGCGTTGAACGAACTCTGCGCCGCCGAAAGGTCGAATTGAAGCACGCTCTGGAATTCACCCTGGGGCAATCCCGGCGCGGCTATCGCCAGAGAACCGGCCGCGCCAAAGTTGCTCGAACTCAAACTGCCGATGGCTCCCGGCGTGACAAAGGCATCGGCCGATGGCTGAACACTGAAGGAGGCCGTTTGGCCCAGGCCAATTGCCGTGGGTGCGATGATCGCAACGATGACTGCGAGAAACGATTTGAGCATGGGGAACGTCATTTTTTGGCAATCGTGATGCCGCGTTACGGATTGGGCAATCGTCCGACGCGGTAATAGTTTCCGTCTCCGGAGATATTGTTGGTGACAGAAACCACGCTACTGGCGGCAACATTCGTCACCAAGGGAGTCCAGTCGACCAAATTGGAGGAAATATCCACCTCGTAACGGAGCCCCGGAGTGGCGCTGAAACTGAATGAAAACTGGTTGTTTGTCACGGCTGCGGGCGACGCCGATAGCGAAGTCACGGTCGGTATCACCACGCTGATGTTCACGACGGACGACGTGGCGGAAATTCCCGCCGCAATCGCGACCGCTTTCAGGGCGTAGGCGCCGTTGGTTAAACCATTGGCCGTAATCGTGAACGGAGGCGTTAGCTTTGAACCAATGGATGTCGAATTGCTAAAAAACGTCACGTTCGTGACCGTACCGCTGCTGACGGTTGCGTTCGCGCTGATAGTGACATCCGCTGGCTCCACGAAGACAGCGCCGTTGGCAGGGTTCGTGATGGTGACCGAAGGAGTGGGCGGCGTCACAACCACGGCCGGAGTCGAGCGCGTGTAAGCAATCAAACCACCGCCATGTGGCCAGGCAGTAAAATGGACCGAGAGATAAATATCCTCATTAATGAGATGCACGACCATTGGGCCTCCGTTGAGCAGCACACCGGACAAATCGAAATTGCGAAACGAATCGAAACTCTGGTAGGTAAGAGAAGCGTGATTGGCCAATGCCCCAAATGCCCATTCGGTATCCGAGGGCGTGCCGCCTTGAGCCCCGAAAAGGTCCACATTGGTATTGTAGAGCCAATGATTGCCATTCCGTGCGAGCGAAACATGCCCCGGGACCAGGACGTCCGCAACCGGTGGCGCCCCGAGCGCAACGGCTGTCTGGGCAAAATTCGTTGTCGGCCCGGTCCATATCGTCGGCGCGGCGTGCGCCGCACGATTGGCAATGGCCACGCCCATAAGAATGCCCATTTTTAAGAAAAAACTGATTCGCTGACTGTTTGATTGGGTCTTCATTATCGGTTGAGAGGTTTGGCAGGGTAATTTGTTCCATCAGCAAACGCGATCTTTCCGGATACGCCGCTTTTTGTGGAACAAACCGCCGGTTCAGGGTTCTTAATTGGCAATGGCAATCCCGAAGATCTATTCCCCATGCGCGATTCAATGGTGAAACGCGCTCGTTTCCTAGCTATCTCGGTGCTGTGCGTCAGCGCCGTGGGATTCATTTTCAACTCCTGTTCCACCGAGCGGGCGGTGGTGGTCCCCCTGCACATTGAAGGCGCATCGTACGTCGGGGACAAGGCGTGCATTGATTGTCATCCGAACATCTCGCGGGTGTTTCCAGCCAGCCCGCATGCGCGGTTACGCCTTGCAACCCCCAACCTGCCAGGCCAAACCGGTTGCGAATCCTGTCACGGCCCCGGAAGCAGGCACATCGCCATGGCCGGGCGCGGCGGCTTGGAAAAATTCATCATTAATCCCGGCAAGGACCCCGAAGGCTGCTTCCAATGCCACCAGGAAACCCGGGCGGAATTTCACCTTCCTCAACATCACCCGGTCATCGAAGGCAAAATGAGCTGCGTGCAATGCCACGATCCCCACGGCATGGACATCATGAAACCGGCGGGCGGGCTCGCCATGGCGCGGCTCAATGAGAATTGCGCTCAGTGCCATCGGGAACAAACGCGCCCAATGGTTTTCGAACACGCCGCCATGCGCGAAGGCTGCACCGCCTGCCACAACCCCCACGGCTCCATCAACGCCAAGATGCTCGTGCAAAGGGATTCGAACCTGTGCCTCAAATGCCACGCCCAAACCCAGGGACCGGCAGCCAACGGTGGTCTCTATATCGGCAACGTCGATCACAGCACCCTCCTCCGCTATGGCACCTGCTGGACGGCGGGCTGCCATTCCTCGGTTCACGGGTCCAACACCCAACCCTTGTACTTCTATTGAACCCGAATTCCGAAATTCGAATTCCCGAATTCCCAAAGAAGCCCGAATTCCGAAGATCAAAATCAGCTTCGCACCCGGGACGAGATGCCCCAAAGCGATGGCTCCGGAGCGGAATCTCTCGGGTCTCGGATTTCGGATTTCGGACTTCGGATTTCACATCGCACCGCTCGCTCCCAATTCCTGCAAGTGGTCTTGAGTGTCTCGCGAGATTCTCCCGCGTCACCCGTATTAGCGTGCTGCTTTTGCTTTCCACCGCCTCACTGTCGGCCGCTCCGAAAATCGATGAATCACTGCTGCCCGCTCCCGCCACAAACAAAATCGACTTCGCCCGTGACATTAAACCGATCTTCGACGCTTCGTGCATTCGCTGTCATGGGCCGGTGAAGCCAAAGAGCGGCTTCCGCCTGGACAGCCGCGCCGCCGCACTTAAGGGCGGCGAAAACGGCGTTGATATTGTCCCCGACGACAGCGCAAAAAGCCCGCTCATCCACTTCACCGCAAACCTGGTCGAGGACATGGAGATGCCACCCAGCGGAAAAGGCGAGCCGCTCAATACCGCGCAAATCGCCCTGCTGCGGGCGTGGATCGATCAGGGCGCACCATGGAGCTCCGTCGCCCTGAGCAATTCGTACTCGGTTTCGTTGTCGCCCGTGTTTGGCGGGACCGTGGTCAAGGGAGATAAACAGAAGTTCCGTGAATTGAACTGGCAGCGCGAGGGCCAAAACGGCGGCCTCGCCGATTTCGAACTGTTCAAGCAAATCGACCTGGAAACCGCGGCGTTGCTCGATGGCCACGTCCTGAACGACGACTACAAAATTAACCTGTCGCTCGAACGACACGACCTGGGCTTCATCCGTTCCGGCTGGGAACAATATCGAAAGTATTACGACGACACCGGCGGTTTTCAGCCCACCCCAACCACTCCGCGCGCCCTGAGTCTCGATCAGGATTTGCATCTCGACATCGGCAGGGTGTGGGCTGATTTCGGGCTTACGCTCCCTCAATGGCCCCGAATGGTGCTGGGCTACGAATACGATTACCGGACGGGCGATGAGGCCGTAACAGCCTGGACCGGGAACGGCAGCAGTGGCACAGCGAAAAACATCAACCCCG
>Ga0265338_10005416_pt1 | contig 16664 bp, 14 predicted proteins | sample 42126metaG_FD_193579 | JGI IMG/M metagenome (GOLD analysis project Ga0265338, IMG submission 193579) | Rhizosphere microbial communities from Carex aquatilis grown in University of Washington, Seatle, WA, United States - 4-21-26 metaG | ecosystem: Host-associated > Plants > Roots > Rhizosphere... | reverse complement strand
GGTGCCGACGATGGCACCGTCCTCGACGGAGTAAGTGGCATTGCCGGTTTTTTGCGTCCAGCAGGTGAGGTCTTTCCCGTTGAACAAGGCGACCCAATCATCTTTGGCCATGAGTGGTTGCGTGGCGAGAAGGGAACACGTAAGGAATGTGGCTTTAAAAATACGCATAATTCGGAACGGGCGTTGTGCAGAAGGACGTTGGCATCGACGCCAAGGTTTCATTCCCGGGAAGCATTCCAGTCATCCCGCGAAACAATCCTTTCCTTGCACAACGAGTTAGTTTAATAAAGCACAAATTAATAAAATGAAAACCCCCACCTTAACCGCCTTGATTGCCGCGCTTGCTGGAATAAGTTTCTCCTCGATCGCGCAAACCACCAACGAGATGCCACCCGTCGTCGAGCCGGGCGCCACGGTCCAGAAGCTTTCGGGCGAATTCGCCTTCACAGAAGGGCCAAGTTGCGATGCCGAGGGAAATGTTTTTTTCACCGACCAACCCAACGACCGCATCATGAAGTGGAGCGTTGATGGAAAGCTATCAACCTTCAAACAACCGGCTGGCCGCGCCAACGGAATGTATTTTGATGCGAAGGGAAACCTGATCGCGTGCGCGGATGAAAAGACCGAGTTGTGGTCGATCACGCCGGATGGCAAAGAGACGGTGATCCTGCATGAATACGATGGCAAGAAGCTCAACGGCCCCAATGACGTGTGGGTGCGGCCCGACGGCGGCATGTATCTGACGGACCCATTTTATGGGCGGCCCTGGTGGGATTACCAACAGCGCCCGCAGGACCTGGAGGCGGTTTATTATCTTTCTCCCGACCGCAAAACGTTCAAGCGCGTGATTACCGATTACCAGCAACCGAACGGGATCATTGGCACGCCGGACGGGAAAACGTTGTTCGTGGCGGACATTCGCGCCGGCAAAACGTATCGCTACGATGTCCAGCCCGATGGTTCGCTTACCAATAAAACCCTGGCCGCGACGAAGGGCTCGGACGGGATGACGATCGACGCGGAAGGAAACATTTACCTGTCCGTCGGCCGGGGCGTGAGCATATTCGATAAATCCGCCAAGAGCGTCGGAGTGATCCCGGTGCCGGAAATGCCCGCGAATCTTTGTTTCGGCGGCAAGGACAAACAGACCCTGTTCATTTGCGCGCGCACGGGATTTTATTCCATCCGGATGAAGGTCAAAGGCGCGAACCAGTCGAAGTAGAATCGCGATTGCGTCCGCTGTCGGGCTCGGTATTTTCATCTCGATGCAAGATCTCATCGCTAAAGCCGAGACGCTTCTCGAAGCGCTGCCGTATATTCAGAAATTCAGCGGCGCAACTTTCGTTATCAAATACGGCGGGAGTTTCATGGATTCGCCGGACGCAAACGTCCGCAATGGCGTGGCGCGCGACATGGTTTTTCTCGAAGCCGTGGAGATCAATCCCGTTGTGGTTCATGGCGGCGGCAAGGCCATCACGCGCGCGATGGAAAAGGCCGGGTTGAAGGCGAATTTCATCCAGGGCCAGCGGGTCACCGACGAAGCGACGGTGAAAATTGTCGACGACGTGCTTTCGCGGGAGATCAATCCGGAAGTGGTCGCGACGATCAATTCGCTCGGCGGAGCGGCGCAGGGTTTTGCCGGCACGGACATTTTCAAATGCCGCAAATTGTGGCTGGATGATAAGGACAATCCGGGCAAGAAAATCGACATCGGATTCGTCGGCGAAGTCATCGGCGTGAACCTCGCGCCGCTGTTGAAATGCATTGACCAGGGAATCACGCCGGTGATTAGCCCCACGGCGCGCGGTGAGGATGGCAAGGTTTACAATTGCAATGCCGACGTGGCCGCGGCCCAAGTGGCCATCGCGCTCAAAGCCAAGCGGCTGGTGTTCATGAGCGACGTTCCCGGCCTGCTCAGCGATCCGAAGAATCCGGATTCGGTCATTTCAAATCTCAAAACGGACGCGGTGGCGGCGCTGAAAAAAGCCGGCATCGTCGACAAGGGAATGATCCCGAAAGTGGACAGCGCGGTGGCGGCCATCAAAACGGGTGTGGAAAAAGTTTCATTCGTGGACGGTCGCGTGCCGCACGCCGTGTTGCTGGAAATTTTCACCGACGAAGGCGTGGGCACCGAAGTGGTGTTATGATGTGGGTGGGGACGGCGCGCTTGCCGTCCGCGCCGCGTTCAGCGGCGCAACGTGGGTCATGGTTGGCATCGTAATCATCACTCTTTCCGCCCGCTACTGCGCGGGCGGGGACGCCGCACCCGGCGTCCCTACCAAGCCAAAAACATTGAACAATCAGCCGTTTAGTGCGATTCTGGCATCGTGACGAACGAGGCTTACATTCTCCGTGAGAATACCGGGACATCCGGTTTGGTGGAGTCTGCCCGTGCCGCAGTGGCCGTCTTGGCTGACCATGACATTCCGCATTTGATCGTGGGCGGCCTGGCAGTTCAGGAACACGGTTATCCGCGCGTCACGATCGATGTCGACATCGTTGTGCCCGACGTGCTCGAGGCGGTGGAATTCCTAACCGCCAGTTTGACGGGACCGTTTTCCCGCGTGCCGCAAATTGACGATCGAATCGAGGATCGGCGCAACAAAGTAATGATAGATTTGCTGCCAGCCGGAAGAATTCTGAAAGCCGGGTGCAAGATTCCGTTTCCAGAACCCGCCAAGGTTACCGAGCAACTTCAAATCATAAAGCTGGAGGAACTTGTCTCACTCAAACTCGATAGCTGGTCGGGTTCCCCCTTGCGCCGGCACAAAGACAAGACCGACGTCATCGAACTTATCATCCGCCGCAAACTCCCCCGCGATTTGGCGGTGGCTCCCGTCGTTCGTGCGCTCTACACGGAAACGTGGGACGCGCTTCAAGCGGAATCCTGATAACATTCCGCTTTCATCCCCGGCAGCTCCTGCTAAATATTGCTCCCGTTGTTGATTAAAACATGAAAGAGATTGTTCCATCACCGCCGGCCATCGTGCGCAACGACCTGGCTTCCATGCAAGCGTTGTTCCAAAAGAACGTGGTCCCGAGCTACGGGCGTTTCGATATCGCGCTGAGCCACGGCTCAGGCAGTTACGTGTTTGACGTCGCGGGGAAACGTTATCTCGACTTCGGCGGTGGCATCGCGGTGACTTCGCTCGGCCACGCGCATCCGGCCATTACCGAGGCGCTCATCGAGCAATCGCGCAAGCTGGTGCACATCTCCAATCTTTATTATCACGAACCGCAGGGCCGGCTCGCCGAGGCCCTCGTGAACCTGATCGCTCCCGGGAAAGTTTTTTTCTGCAACAGCGGCGCCGAGGCAAACGAAGGCTTGTTCAAAGTCGCGCGCAAATTCGGCCATGACGAAGGGCGGTTTGAAATTATCACGGCGATCAATTCCTTCCACGGGCGCACGCTCGCGGGCATCGCCGCGACGGGCCAGGATAAAGTGAAGAAAGGCTTCGAGCCGATCATGCCGGGATTTCGCCACGTGCCTTACAATGACCTGGCGGCGGTTCGCGCCGCGATTTCGCCGGCCACAATTGCCATATTGATCGAAGGTATTCAGGGCGAAGGCGGCTTGACGGTAGCAACTACGGATTATCTTCTCGGCCTGCGCAAGCTGTGTGATGAGAAAAGAATGCTCCTGCTCATGGACGGCGTTCAGGATGGATATTTCCGCACCGGGCGGTTCCAAGCGTTCCAGAGCATACTTGAAAACGCCGGCGGCACGTTCCTGCCGGACGGCATTTCAATGGCCAAATCGCTGGGCGGCGGTTTTCCGATTGGCGCGTTCTGGGCGCGGCAGCCGTACGGCGATCTGCTCGGGCCCGGCACGCACGGAACGACTTTCGGCGGCACCCCGCTGGGCTGCGCGGTGGCGCTCAAAATTTTGGAAATTGTGCGCGAAGAAAAACTGGCCGATAACGCGCGAGCCCTGGGCGAATTCCTGAAAAACAGCCTGCAGGCGCTCGCGAAAAAATATCCGCGAGTCCTTCACGAGACGCGCGGCGTGGGATTGATGATCGGGATCGAGCTCGCCCCCAATATTCCCGATTTGCCGGGCGATCCCACCAAACCCCAGGCGGTGCGGTTCGTGAATCTGTTGCACGCCGCCGGATTGCTCACGATTCCGGCGGGTCTCAACGTCATTCGCCTCCTGCCGGCGCTGAATTTGCGCCAGAGCGAAGCCGAGGAAGGATTGCGAATTATCGAGTCGGTCGCCGCAAAATTCGCTGGTTAATTCCCGGTCAACCTGCAAAATGTCCGTTTCGCAGCATGAAAAATTTGCTGAGCATTGAGACCTTGTCCCGCGCGGACATGGACGCGCTTCTGGCGGCCACCACCGCGATGAAGCGGGAGCGCGGCCATCATCAGGCACAACCGCTCGCCGGCCAGACGTGGGCGCTGATTTTTGCCAAGGCCTCCACGCGCACACGCGTCTCGTTCGAAGTCGGCATTCGCGAGCTCGGCGGCAGCGTGATGTTTCTCAGCGCGAACGATATTCAGCTGGGCCGCGGTGAACCGATCAAGGACACCGCGCGCGTAATGGGCCGCATGATTCACGGCGCAGTCATCCGCACGTTCCACCAGAGCGACGTGGAGGATTTCGCGAGCTATTCCGGAATCCCGACCATCAACGCCCTGACCGACGACGAGCATCCGTGCCAGATTCTCGCCGACATTTTTACCTACCAGGAAAAGCGCGGCTCGATCGCGGGCAAAACGGTGGCGTTCATAGGCGACGGCGCGTGCAATGTGGCGAACTCGTGGATTTTTGCCGCCGCAAAATTTGGCTTCAATCTGCGGATTGCGGCGCCCAAGGAATTCCAGCCTACGTCCGTGCTCCTGAAAAAAGCCGGTGGAAACATTTCGATTTTTGACGACACCAAAGCCGCCGCGCAAGGCGCCGATTTGCTTTACACGGATGTCTGGATTTCGATGGGCAAGGAAGCCGAAGGCGAGCAGCGCATGAAAATCCTGAACGGCTATCAAATCAATCAGGCGCTGGTGAAACTCGCCAAAAAAGACGCGCTGGTGATGCACTGCCTGCCCGCCTATCGCGGCAAGGAGATCGACGAGGAAACGTTCGAGGCGAATGCGCAGACGATTTTTGACGAAGCGGAGAATCGCTTGCACGTGCAGAAATCCATCTTGAGTTGGACCGTTTCCTGATTCAACGCAAAGAGGCAGAGGTCGGAGTGGCCTGAATTCATAGCGAACCAGAAAAGATTGCTGGCGCAAACGATTGCCTCACGCGATTCCGACGCCCGCCCATCCGCTGGAGCGATGAAGAAAACCTGGGGCCAAATCGTTCTAATCCGAAGTGACTTCAGGCTCTTCCGCGCCTCTGATCGGAACGCCGGCACCCGCAAACTGCCGCAAATACTTCACTGCAACCGTTAAATCCTTCGGCCAGGGTGCCGTGATGTTTACGGGCTCCCCAGTCACGGGATGTTTCAATTCCAACTGCTCGGCGTGGAGCGCCACTCGCGCGAGTAACGCACGCTCTTCCTTGCCCGGCTTGAGGCGGTAATTCGGTTTCAAGCGCGAAAGCCAGAGCGGTTTGCCGCCGTAAAGTTCATCGCCCACAATTGGCACGCCGGCGTGGCGCAGGTGAATGCGGATCTGGTGCGTGCGGCCCGTCAACGGCTCGCAGCGAACCAGCGTCCAACGTGAAAATTTCTCCATGACGGAAAATTTCGTCAGCGATTTCTTGCCGTTCTTCGGGTCCACGCGCATGAAACCGAGCTTCACCGGGTGCGGCGCGAGCTTGGCGTCAATTTCAAATGCGTCTTCAGTGGGTGTGCCCTGCACCAGTGCCACGTATTTTTTAACGGGTTTTTCCGCGCCGAACATATCCGCGAGTTGCACCAGGACTTCCTTGTTTTTGGCGAGGAGAATGATGCCGCTCGTTTCAAAATCGAGCCGGTGCGCATTGGAAAGATTATTCAATCCGCGCTCGCGCGCCCACGGCTTGCTCTCGGCGATGCCCGCGTGCAGCAGCTTCATGAGATTGGGCCGGTCCGGGTCGTAGCGGTCCGGCGAAGTCAGCAGGCCGCTGGGTTTATCGAGGGCGAGCAGGTGCTCATCCTCGAACAGCACCGGGACTTCCCAGAATTCTTTGGTTGCGGGCGCGGAAAGCTTAATGGCGGCGTTTGATTTCATCCGATTCACAGAGTGTGCCTGCATTAACCCCATTTGGTCAAACGCCGGTACGGTGTAAATTCCAGGAGCGGTAGCAACGTGAACTCCCTCTCCCCGCCAAAACGGGGAGAGGGTTGGGGTGAGGGGTTCGATGAAAGCCTCCCCACCCCTGCCCTTCTCCGTTGAGGCGGAGAGGGATCGAACTTGCCGCGAACTATGGAACGCGAGCGCATTCTCATCCAGGTCAAGAACCGCCAGGACCGGCATTTGCTGGAAGACTGGCTGGCGTCGGCGTACGAAATCATTTCGGCACACGCCAACGAATTGCTGGATGAACGCTTTGATTTGGCGATTGTGGATGGTCCATCCTTGAAGCTATTTCAAACGAAGATTCGCTCGCGGCGCAATGCGGCGGAGCCGGTACTGCTTCCGTTTCTGTTGTTGGCGTCTTCCCGCGCGAACAGCACGCCGACGCGGCATCTCGGAAAGCTGGTGGATGATTTGATTGTGCGGCCCATGGATGAAGCCGAACTTCGCGCCCGCGTCGCCAACCTGCTGCGGCTCCATCGGCTGTCGCTCGAATTGAAAAGGGAGCACGATCGCGTGTTGAAATTGTCCGTGACGGATGACGTGTCCGGTTTCAACAACACGCGCTACCTGCATCGTTATCTCGATCGCTTTCTCAGCGCGCCGGATGCGAAGGACCTGGAGCTATCGCTCGTGTTTTTCGATCTGGATAATTTCAAACGCGTGGTGGACACGCACGGGCACCTGCTCGGCAGCAAGATTTTGAAGGAAGTGGCGCAGGCCATCAGCCGGGAATTGGACGAGGACGACCGGATTGTCCGGTATGGCGGCGATGAATTCGTGGTGATTTTGCCGCGGCAAAGCAAAGGCCAGGCGCTCGCCAAAGTGCAACGCATGAAACGGGCCCTCATCAAAACACCTTTTCTGCAGAAGGAAAAAATTGACGCGCATGTCACCGCTTCATTTGGCCTGGCGACCTTCCCGCACGACGCACAGGACAAGCGTGAGCTGCTGGCCGCCGCCGACGATTGTCTATTCCGCAGCAAAGCGGATGGGAAAAATCGAATTTCCGTCCATGGCGCGACACGAACGGTAACGCCCGATGATGGCGCGTGGGTGCTGACAGAATAGTGGCATTGGGTACTAAACCGCGCGCACGGAGTGACGCGCCCCACCAATCCGGGCTCAGCAACGCTTCCTGAACCTGGCCGCTTCGACCGGCCAATCTGCGTTTTTCGATCCATCCGAAACTCGACGTTCACGGATTTTCGGTTAGGTTCCCGCGAAGCTTTTTGATGAATACCGATGATTTTTCGACGGAGTCTGTTGGCGAACGCGAGTTGATGGGAAAAAATCGCGCCTACGCGATTTTGAAAAACCGTGATCTTCGGCTGTACCTATCCGGCCGACTCATCGCCATCACTGGCCAACAGATGCTCGCGACGGCCATCGGGTGGGAGCTTTTCCATCGAACACACTCGGTGATGAAGCTCGGTCTTGTCGGGCTTACCCAAGTCGCGCCGATGATTTTGCTAACCCTGCCCGCCGGGCATGCGGCTGACAATTATAACCGCAAAAGCATCATCACCCTGATGACGTTGGTCGTGGCCGCGTCGAGCCTCGGTCTGGCGCTGATCTCCTGGTTTCAGGCCGATGTTTCTTGGATGTATGCCTGCCTCTTCATTGGCGGCGCCACCCGCACCTTTCTCGTAGCCGCCAGCGCTTCGTTTCTGCCGTCATTGGTGGACCGCAAAGATTTGTCGCGCGCCGTGAATTGGAGCGCCACCACATTCCAATTGTCTTCCATCATTGGACCCTCCGCCGCGGGAGGCATCATCTGGCTGGCCGGACATCGCGCGTATCCCATCTACGCCATAAACGCATGCGCCTCGCTCATCTTCTGCCTGATGATGACGCAAATCCACACGCACCACGTCGTGGCGATCCGGGAAAAAATGAGTTTCAAAACGCTTCTGACAGGTTTTGATTTTGTCTTCGCAAATAAAATCATTCTCGGAATTATCACGCTCGATATGTTCGCGGTGCTGCTCGGCGGCGCGACGGCGTTGCTGCCGGTGTATGCCGAGCTGATTTTGGGAGCGGGACCGATCGGACTCGGTTTCCTGCAAGCCGCCCTGCCCCTCGGCGCGTTGCTATGCACGTTTGTCCTGGCCCACCGCCCGCCGATACAAAAAGCGGGGCATTCGTTGCTGTGGGCTGTGACGGCCTTCGGAATGGCAACCATCGGCTTCGGCCTTTCGCACTGGTTTTGGCTGTCGTTTCTGATGCTGTTTATCTGCGGCTCGGTGGACAACATCAGCGTGGTGGTGCGGCACACGCTGGTTCAATTACTCACGCCGGACGAGAAACGCGGACGTGTTTCAGCCGTGAACAATCTTTTCATTGGGACTTCAAACGAGATGGGCGAGTTTGAATCCGGCACTGTGGCTCAACTGCTCGGACCGGCCATCGGGAACACCATCGCGATGGGCACGGTGCTTTCAGTGGTCGCCGGGGGATTTGGAACAATTGGCGTGGTCATCGCCTTCGCGCTGATTTTTCCGGAGATTCGGAAATATGGGCGGTTGGATGCGTGATAGCCCGTAGAAAAATTCGTCACCCGTAGGAGACGAAGTGATGAGTCTCAAATTTCTTGGTTTGTGAAAGAATCAGTTAGAGACTCCTCACGTCGTCTCCTACTTTTACTGCACTCCTGGATTTCTCGCGAAACTGGCCTGATAGGTCTCCACCAATTCCTTGATGCGCCTGGCGTCGGATTTCGTATGCCCATGGCTCGCTAACGGGTCTGAGCCACCGGAGGATTCGATAAGGATATTCGACCAAATCATCCCGGTCTGGATGTGCACCGAGGCAACTTTGCTCATACTGACGCTGATTTCATCGCGGCTGAACCACGAACGCTTATGCCGCGTGACGGCCTGCTCATTGATCTCGATGTAAGTTGGAAAAAGGAAGTTCCCCTTGGTCCAGCGGCTCGCTTTAAAAATCTCGGTCGGCATAGTTCGAAATTGGCGGCGGAAATAAATTCTCCTGCCGTCTGGTATCCACACCGTACGCAAACAATTGGCTCTCGGCAATGCGGGAATAATGGCGGTGTGACGTGGTCCGGCTGGATCATGGACGGGACAGTTCCGCCCGCTACTGCGCGGGCGGTGACGGCGCGGGCGCGCCATCCCTACCGACCGAGGAGGGTAATTCGCCCCATACCTTTATGTCCCTCTCCGAGGTAATTTATCCCGACCCTGAGGAAGGCAAAGGCACCTTCCTGACTTCAATTTTATGAACAACGAAAACAAAGCGGATTCGAACATCACTCGCGAACGGATGATTGAACTCCTGAATGAGGATCTCGCGGGCGAATACCAGGCGATCATTGCGTATGTTGTCTACAGCCAGGTGCTGAAGGGCGCCGCTTATAGCGACATCGCGCGCGAACTGGAGACGCACGCCGCGGAAGAACTCGCGCACGCGATCAAGATTGCCAAACAGATTGATTACCTCGGCGGAATGCCCATCGTCACGCCGAAGCCGGTCAAGACTTCGAAGGACGCCGTCGAAATGTTGCGCGCCGATTTGCACAACGAACGGGAAACAGTGGGGCGCTATCGCGAACGTATTCGGCAGGCCGAGGCGATGGGAGAATTCGCGCTGAGCGAAACCTTGCGCGGGATCATCGTGCAGGAGCAGGAACATGAAATTGATTTGAGCACCGCGTTGAACATTGAAGTACCGCCGCCGATTGAACCGGGCAATGGAAAAGACTCACGGTCGCCCAACCAGAAGCCGGAGATGGCCCGGCGGTGAGAGTGGCGGCTCGATACAAGCGGCTTGTCAGAGTTCTCCGATCGGGGCAAGCGATCCCATCGCAGCCAAAAGGTTTAGGATTGCCCCCGGCGAGTGCGTCCTCTATAAAACGGCTCGGCAATTATTGGAACCGCTTGAATGAGAATCGCCGTTTGCTTTTTCGGAATCACCCGGAATTTTTCGAGACATACTTTGGATTCCATCGAACGTTACTTGTTCGCGGAGGCAGCCAAACACGACCCACATTTCACCCGGTTCGCCCATTTCAACAAACTGACGGCGGTTACCAGCAAGCGAAGCCGCGAAGCCAGCGTGCCCATCGATCCCGAAGAGTTTAAACTCTTGAACTGCAAGGTTGCCGAGCAAACCGGCCAGGAGCAAGTGGATCAGGAAATCGATTTGGAATATATCAAACAATTTGGGGACAATTGGCATGACGATTTCGGATCTCTCAAGAACCTGTTGCGGCAGTTTTATTCCCTCAACGCCGTGACGGAATTGCTCCTGCGCAATCAAGAGGCGTTCGATGTGGTCATTTATTCGCGGGTCGACGTGCGTTTTGAAACCCCGGTCGAAATTCCCACTATCCATCCGCGAACTCTGTTCACTCCATGGTTTGACAAGTATCACGGCCTGAATGATCGCTTCGCCATGGGTGATTTCGAAACCATGATGACCTACGGCCGCCGACAATCGATGATACGGCAGTACTGTGAAGAAACGGGGAAACCGTTGGGAGCCGAGAGTTATTTGCTGTGGTACGCGAAAAAAAATGGACTGCGCACTCGCGACCTGACCTCATTGAATTTTAGCCGTGTTCGTGCTCACGGCGTGGTACAACCGATTGACTGCACCCCCAAAGCAAAACTGAAATATTACTTCAAGCGAGGGCTCGAATTGACCGGCCTGCGCCGCCGTTAACCTCCGGCGCCCTTTCTCCATACTCGTGCAAAGAATGGCGCCACCCGACCATAATTGGCATGGAACGGATCGGCTTCAGGATCAATGGCGTTACGGCGACCGCACCCGATAAAATTTTTGCGCCGAGGTCGCCGTCACATCAGTAAACTGATAGTGCCCGGCAGTCACCTCGCTCGCGGTTCCCAGTGTATTCCAACCGGCCGTCCGCGTTGTCAAATTCGTGGCTGCCAGCGCCGTGAAAGTCCCGCCTGGCACATTCGTGAACGAGAACTGGAATGATCCGTTCGGCAATCGCGTCGGGTTGAACAAAACGATCATCGTCGGCGCCACGCTGTGATTGATCAGCACCGGGCTCGAAACACTTTGGATCCCATTCACGAACACCGTCAATAACGCGGGTCCCGCTGGAAAGTTCGTGAGCGGCTGGGTCACCAATGAATTCGTGGTCCAGCCCGTAGTCGGCAAGGTGACCACCTGCTGGCTGTCCACCCGCCGCAATTGCACGATCGGAAATCCGCTTGGCGAACTCTGCGTCCCATCGCCACCGCCGCCCGCCGAAAGGCCGCGGAATTGCGCCCCGGTCACGGATAATATCCCGCCGGCATTGAATGGCCCGGCGCTTCCCGTGACCTGTGGCCGCCACGCGTTGCTGGATCCCAACTCCAAATCAAACAGATAGGCATTGGTCACCCCGCCACCCACCTCCAGCACTTTCCCGTTCGGCAAAATTGTCAGCGATGACCCAACCCCGGCTGGCAGTGTATTGACATTTCGCCACAGCTTCGTGACCGGGTCATAGATTTCTGATGCTTGATCCGCCACGACCACGGTTCCATCCGGCAACAGGATGGCTGGCGTCTGGTAGTGAATGGCATGCTGCGTCGCTGCCGGCGTCCACAATCCGTCGGCTGGATTATAGATTTCCGGGACTCCAGCGGTCGCCGAGCTGGCGTCGCCAATTGCCATGACGTTTCCATCCGACAGCAGTATCGCGTTGAAATACAGCCGGGCGACATTCATCGAGCCGGTCGGCACCCAGGAGTCCATGGCCGGATCATACAGTTCCGCCGTGGCCAACGTGTTCAGATCGCTATCCGCGCCGCCGGCCACCAATACCTTTCCCGAGGGGAGGAGGACGACGGTATGACTGAATCGCCCCTGGTTTAACAGGTTCATCGGACTCGCGTTCGACCAAGTGCCCGTCGCCGGATCGTACAGTTCCGCCGAAACCAAGGCATTGGTGTTGTCATAACCACCGGCGACCAACACCTTGCCCGACGGCAACAGCGTCGCAGAATGCTGATAGCGCGGGACCGCCATCGAACCCGTGAGCGTCCAAGCACCGGTGACCGGGTCATAGAGTTCGGCGGTATTGACCGGATTGAAAACCGAGCCTTGAATGGAACCCGCGCCACCGGCGACCAGCACTTTGCCGTTCGGCAACAAGGTTGCCGTGTGCAAAAGCCTTCGGCCATTTAAGGAACCCACCTGCGTCCAGGTTTCCGTGGCTGGATTATATGTTTCGCAGCGCGTCAAGGGCAGATTGGCCGTCCCATACCCGCCTGTTTTCAACACTTGGCCATTCGTCAATAACGTCAATGTCTGGTAAGAAGCGGCCGCTCCCGTTCCTCCCGTTCCCTGCCATATCCCTTTCAGTGGCTCCAGTATCTCAACGTTCGCCGTGACCGTGGTATCAAATCCTGGCACCGCACCTCCCGCCACCAGCACGTTTCCATTCGGTAAAAGTGTCGCCGTGTGATAACCCCGGGTGGTCGTCAAGTTGGACTCCTTCGTCCAGCTCTGGTTCGTCGGATCATACGACTCGGTCCGAAACGAAAAATCATTATGCTCCGTGCTGTACCCGCCACAGATCACCACCCTTCCGTTGGGGATTAACGCCGCCGTATGATTCTCGTGAGTCCACAACATCGCGGTCGTATTGGACCACGTGCCGGTCATGGGATAATAGAGTTCACAGCTCGATAAAATATTGCTGTTCGCGCCGCCGGTCACCAACACCGTGCCGTTCTCCAACAGCGTTGCCGTGTGTGTGTCGCGGGCTATCGCCATCGATCCAGTCAGTGACCAGGTCCCATTCGCCGGATTATAAATTTCCGCGGTCGCCAGGACCGTATTGGTGCTGATACCTCCCGCCACCAACGCTCGCCCGTCCGGCAACAGGGTTGCCGTGTGGAAATATCGCGGGATGCTCATGCTTCCCGCCAGGCTCCACGCTCCCGTCGCCGGATCGTAGATCTCGGCCACTATCCCCGGCGCAATTCCGCCAATCGAATCTGCGTATCCTCCCGCCACCAGCACCTTGCCATTCAACAGCAATGTCGCCGTATGCCCGCGCCGCGGTATGCTCATCGATCCGGTGTTCGCCCAGGTCTCGGTGGCCGGATCATACAACTCCGCTGTGAGGTGATTAGTAACATTAAATCCACCTGGAGCATATCCTCCCGCCACCAGCACTTTGCCGTTCAACAATAAGGTCGCCGTCGCCCCCAACCGGTTCGTCGCCATCGAACCCGTCAATCGCCAGGCTCCAGTCGTCGGATCGAATAGCTCGGCGGTACCTGTCACCCAGAGGTTGTTGGTCTGACCGCCTGCTACCAGAACCTTCCCGTTCGGCAACAACGTGGCCGTATGCCCGAACCGGGGCAGCACCATCGGCGCGTTGGTGAACCAATTAAATGCCCGTGCTGGTTGAGCCAAGGCGAAGGACACACAAAAAATGGCGAAGCACGCCATTTGGCAACAGTTTCCACGGTCGATTTTCATGACAAATTTGGCATGTATTTAATCAGGGTGGCTGATGGGTTGTTCATTTTTACCCCGGCTTGGTCGCTTTTGCAACCTGCTCATTATTAGAAGGTCACGCATACTTAATAATGGGCGGGGGAAATACGACGAGATCCGAGCATGCCGCTTCAAATGGCGCGGGGTAGTCCTGAAGCACCACTCATGCGGACGCAACTTCGCGATCACTTGGCAGTCGTTTTATGAGCGGCATCGTTTCGCAAAAGCGCTTCATCCTTAAAACGGCAGTTGGGAAAGACCTGAATTTGCTTAACCGCAGATAGCCGCGGATGAACACAGCTGCTGAGATTTGGCAAGACGCACCGGCTGGGTGCATACCACGTTTTCGCCAAGTCGTTCTGCATCTGCGTATATCGGCATTCATCCGCGGATGAATTGCGGTTTTTAGGTTCATCCCAATCGTTCCCGGGCGTACCAAATACGATAAATGACGAAAATCAAATCGAACTGGGAATTGCACCAGAAAGCACGGAGCCCCTGTTACATCAAAGAGTATTCAGGGAAATGGCGGAAGGGGTGGGATTCGAACCCACGTTAGGATTGCTCCTAAGCCTGATTTCGAGTCAGGTGCCTTCAACCACTCAGCCACCCTTCCACTCGGTTTATTACCAACAGTTTGCGCCTATTTTATCCGCAGCCTATTTTTGCTTTGTATCCCTGTTTTGTATCCCGTAACTTTTGATTGTGAAATCGTCACGGGAAACACAATTGGGCAATCGCAAACGGGAAGAACACCTTTCAAAAGACAGCCAATGGCGCTCGTTCCCCAAAGTACCGCATCTGCTGCAATACGTCAGTAACGGCAAATACTATGGCAGAATAAAAATTGGCGGCAAGGTCATTCGCGAGAACCTCCAAACGGCAGTTTGGACGACCGCGAAAATCCGCCTCACGGATTTTCTCAAAAAACATCAGGAAACCAGAAATCAAATCGACCCTCCCCTGTTCCGAGAAGCCGTTGAGACGTTTAAAAAGGAACTCGAAGCCGACGCGACCATTAAGCCGCGCAGCAAGGAATACCGCCTTCTCTGTCTGAACAAGATTGAAAGAACCTGGCCGGAACTCTCGGAATTGAGGCTGAACGAAATTTCACCACGAGCGTGCAAAGATTGGGCGGCAAAACTTAATGGCAAAATTGCGGGCCATTATTTTAACAACACGATTGGCACACTCCGTCTCGTCATCGGCGCAGGAATTGCACTGCACATAGAGAGTGGCGGAGAAGATTTGGCAAATCCAGCAGCGGAATTGGATCGGGTGCGCGTGAAACAAAAAGAGTTGCAGTTGCCTGAACCATCGCAGTTCAGAGATTTGGTTGCAAACATCCGAACCAAAAGCGGCGGTTGGGGGCCGGCCATCGCTGATCTGGTTGAATTTCTGGCTTACAGTGGAATGCGGATCAATTCAGAAGCGGCGTGGGTGAAACCCGACTTTCTTGTCCTGCAATCAGCAGTTTTTCCATGCCACTATTGGAAACCTTGATTTCAACGATCCGCACTCCATCGAAACGATGAACGCGTGGGCCGCGAATGCAACGCATGGCAGGATCGATCAAATTGTCAGCGGCCCAATTGATGGAGCGACTGATTTGTTTTTGGCGAACGCGGTGTATTTCAAAGGAAAGTGGCTGGACCCGTTTGATGCGAAGGCCACAACGAATCGTGTTTTCCACCTGCGAGGAGGTGGCGAAAAGAAAATTCCGATGATGGAGCAGAGTCGTCAGTTTGATTATCGCCGTGGGACGGGTTATCAGGCGGTGCATTTGCGATACGAAGGATGGTCGCTAGGGATGTATGTCTTTTTGCCGGATGAAAATTCCAGCCCCGAAAAGCTATTGGAGGTCTTAAATGGCGACAAATGGCAGCGAATTGCAAAGCCCGGTTTCCATGAGCAAAAGGGGACGCTTGTGTGGCCGAAGTTCAGAATTGAATACGGGATGGAATTGAAAGTCCCTCTAAAATCTATGGGAATGAAACAGGCGTTTAGTGTCGCGGCAGATTTCTCAGGGATTTCAGATCGAGGAGACTTCATCTCTGCAATCTTCCAAAAGACATTTGTAGAAGTCAGCGAAGAAGGGACGGAGGCCGTGGCGTCAACAATGATGACACTTCCGAATTCATTGGCGGAAATAAATCCCCCTCCACCTTTCCGGATGATGGTGGATCGTCCTTTTTTGTTTTTGATCGAAGATGGCGGGAGTAGTCTTCAGAGGGGACCGCCATGTATTTGCCCCCTGATGAAGTCGGGCTGGTGAGGGCGAGAGATTGAAATCCGATGCAGAGGGGAACGAAGTGGGAAAGACCTGAAAACCAACCCAAGAGAAGGGTAGGGAGTTGTCGAACAACTCACCGTTTCACGCGCAGCGTGCGAGATTGGCGGGTTTCATGCAGACGCATGAAATCTGACAAACGAGTATATTCCTTTTTCGCTCGGGAGTTTTGGAGCCGTAAGCGAAATGGAGCGCTCGCTTCCGCAGGGGTAAGGGGCGGAAAGCGATTAGCGGAGTGGAGCGTCGGCTATCAAAACTCCCGAGGGAAACGGCACCGGGGGAGCGCGAGTCTGCGGGATCTCAAGGCGCAGTCTGCCAAGGGGAATTGAAATCCCGCAGTCTCAAGCGACGGGGGAATTTGGGCTCTGATCTTCTTGCGAACGTTGATGATGAAATCTTTTGGAAGCTTTTTCTTGTTTTAGGGCTGAGAAACAGTTAGAATCATGCCCTCGGAGAACATATAAACGTTCATAATAACTAATTAAGCAAATTGGTGATCATTGGTCATCAAAGCGATAACCGTATACCAGCGTGTAATCGGTATGAGTGGCAAATATGTTATTGGCTGTGGAATATCTGGTCTTGTATTCGCTTATTCCAATCCAGATTTTCAAATAATTTCAACGGATAAGGGGGGCAAACTCCAAAACGATTGGAT
>Ga0265338_10005415_pt1 | contig 16665 bp, 24 predicted proteins | sample 42126metaG_FD_193579 | JGI IMG/M metagenome (GOLD analysis project Ga0265338, IMG submission 193579) | Rhizosphere microbial communities from Carex aquatilis grown in University of Washington, Seatle, WA, United States - 4-21-26 metaG | ecosystem: Host-associated > Plants > Roots > Rhizosphere... | reverse complement strand
CGACCTGCTCTTCCAGGTGTACTTCCTCGCGCTGCTCCTCGAGGAGCGCGACGTCGCCGATCTCACCGCCGTCGCCGAGCTCGTTCACGCGAAGCTCGTGCGGCGGCACCCGCACGTCTTCGGCGACGCCGAGGCGCGCACCGCGGCGCGCGTGCGCGAGAACTGGGAGCGGATCAAGCGCGAGCAGGAGGGCCGCGAGGGCGTCTTCCACGACGTCCCGGAGAGCCTCCCGGCGCTGCTGTACGCACGGAAGATCCAGCGGCGGGCGGCCGCGGTCGACTTCGAGTACCCCGACGCCGCCGGCGCGCTCGCCGATCTCGAGGACGAGCTGCGTGAGCTCCGTGACGAGTTGGCACGTGGCGGCGAGCCGGCCCCGGAGACGGAGCCCGACGCGCGCCAGGCGGAGGAGCTCGGCGACCTGCTGTTCGCGTGCGTGAACGTCGCGCGTCGGCTCAACGCCGATCCCGAGCTCGAGTTGCGGCGCGCGGCGCAGCGTTTCCGCAACCGCGTGGAAACTGCCGAGGCGCTCGCGGCCGACGACGGAGAAAATTGGATAGAGCTTCCGCTCGACCGCAAGGACAGTTACTTCGACCGCGCCAAGGAGACTTCCGAATGAGCCGTATCGCCGACGTCCACGCCCGCCAGATCCTCGACTCCCGGGGCAATCCCACCGTCGAGGTGGAGGTGGTTCTCAAGTCCGGCGCACACGGCCGCGCGGCCGTGCCGTCCGGCGCCTCGACCGGCGTCCACGAGGCGGTCGAGCTGCGCGACGGCGGCGACGCATTCGGCGGCAAGGCCGTGACGAAGGCCGTCGCGAACGTGAACGGCGAGATCTTCGAGGCCGTCCGCGGCATGAAGGGCGACGAGCAGGAGGCGCTCGACCGGAAGCTGATCGAGCTCGACGGCACGCCGAACAAGGGCCGCCTCGGCGCCAACGCGATCCTCGGCGTCTCCCTCGCCACGGCGCATGCCGCCGCGACGGAAGAGGGCCAGCCGCTGTTCCGCTATCTCGGCGGCAAGAGCGCGCGGACGCTGCCGGTGCCGATGATGAACGTGATCAACGGCGGCGTGCACGCGGCGAACTCGATCGATCTCCAGGAGTTCATGGTCGTCCCGGCCGGCGCGAAGTCGTTCGCCGAGGCGCTCCAGATCGGCTCGGAGACCTACCACGCGCTCAAGAACGTGCTGAAGCAGCAGGGACTCGCGACCGCGGTCGGCGACGAGGGCGGCTTCGCGCCGGACCTCCCGTCGAGCGAGGCCGCGATCCAGGCAATTCTCGACGCGGCGAAGGAGGCGGGCCACGCGGACAAGATCGCGATCGCGCTCGACCCGGCGTCGAGCGAGTTCTTCTCCGACGGCGTCTACCGCTTCGAGGGACGCGAGGCGACGCCGGCCGAGATGACGGACTTCTACGCCGGGCTCGTCGACCGGTTCCCGATCGTCTCCCTCGAGGACGGCAACGCCGAGGACGACTGGGACGGCTGGAAGCTCACGACGAAGAAGCTCGGCAAGCGGATCCAGCTCGTCGGCGACGACAACTTCGTCACCAACCCGGAGCGGCTGCAGCTCGGCATCGACGGCGGCGTCGCCAACTCGATCCTGATCAAGGTCAACCAGATCGGCACGCTGACCGAGACGATCGCGGCGGTGAAGCTCGCGCACGACAACGGCTACACCACGGTGATCTCGCACCGGTCCGGCGAGACGGAGGACGCGACCATCGCCGACCTCGCGGTCGCGCTCGGCGCCGGGCAGATCAAGACCGGCGCGCCCGCCCGCTCCGACCGCGTGGCGAAGTACAACCAGCTGCTGCGGATCGAAGAGCGGCTCGGCGGCAAGGCCGAGTACCCGGGCTGGTCGGCGTTCCCCCGCGCTAAGCGATAAGCGCCGCGCGCGCGGCCGGTACGCTAGCCGCGTGGTGTCGGATCGCCGGACGAAGATCGTGGCGACGCTCGGACCGTCGTCGGACTCGGTCGAGCAGCTGCGTGCGCTCGTCGCCGCCGGCATGGACGCCGCGCGACTCAACCTCTCGCACGGCACGCACGAGGAGCATGCGGAGCGCGCCGCCCGCGTCCGCGAGGTGGCGGAGGAGCTCGGCCGGCCGATCGCCGTGATCGCCGACCTCCAGGGGCCGAAGCTGCGGATCGGCGGGCTCGTGGAACCGGTCGTGCTCAAGACCGGGGACGAGGTGACGGTCTGCGCCGAGGAGCTCGCATCCGACGGCGACCTGCCCGTCGCGCCGGCGGTGATCGGCGACGTGCTCGAGCCGGGTCACGACATCCTGATCGACGACGGGCTCGTCCGGCTGCGGGTCGGCGAGGTCGACGGCGGCCGTGCACGCTGCGCGGTGATCGTCGGCGGGCGGATCACGTCGCACAAGGGCGTCAACCTGCCCGGGGTCCCGATCCCGATCCCGTCGCTGACGGTGAAGGACACGCGCGACCTCGAGTTCGCGCTCGGGATAGACGTCGACTTCGTCGCGCTCTCCTTCGTCCGCTCGTCCGCGGACGTGCGCGACCTGCGCGCGCTGATCGAGCAGGCCGGCTCGCACGCGCACGTGATCGCGAAGATCGAGAAGGCGGAGGCGGTGGACGTCCTCGACGACGTGCTCCAGGAGACCGACGCGGTGATGGTCGCGCGCGGCGATCTCGGCGTCGAGATCGGCGCGGCGCTCGTGCCGCTCCTGCAGAAGCGGATCATCCTCCGCTGCCTCGAGGTCGGGAAGCCGGTGATCACCGCGACGCAGATGCTCGAGTCGATGGTGCACCAGGCCGAGCCGACGCGCGCCGAGGCGAGCGACGTCGCGAACGCGATCCTCGACGGCACCTCGGCGCTGATGCTCTCCGGCGAGACGGCCGTCGGCGACTACGCGGTCGAGGCGGTGGCGACCATGGACCGGATCGCGCGCGTGATCGAGCCGAGCATGGACTACCGCCACGAGCTGCCCGAGGCCAACGAGAACCCGACCATCGGCGGCGCGATGTCGAACGCGGCCTGCGACCTCGCGGAGGCGCTGCGCGCGAAGGCGATCCTCGTGCCGACGGTCACCGGGAAGACGCCGTCCGCGGTGGCGCGCCTGCGCCCGCGGCGGCCGATCGTCGCGCTGACCCACGCCGGCTGGGCGATGCGCCAGCTGGCGCTCGAGTGGGGCGTGACGCCGCTCGAGATCCCGGAGACCGACGACGTCAACGACCTCTGGAACCGCTCGGTCTCTGCCGCCCGCGAGGCGGGCCTCGTCGAGCCCGGCGACCGCGTCGTGATCACGGCCGGAACCGCCGTGAACATCCCCGGCTCGACGAACGTGATCAAGGTCGACATCGCGTAGAACCCGCACCGGGATCGGGCTCTCCTACCGACGCCGGCCGACCCCGGCTGCGGCAGTCTCGGAGTGATGGCCCGCTGGACGCATGCGCTGACGCGCGTGGAATGGCTGCGCCTCTCCGGCTTCGGAGGCGGCGTGCTGCTGCTCCACGTCGCCGGCTGGGGCCTCTTCCTCTATTTCTCCCGCGGCAATCCGGCGCTGGCCGGGCTCGGCACGCTCGCCTACACCTTCGGGCTGCGCCACGCCTTCGACGCCGACCACATCGCGGCGATCGACAACACGACCCGGAAGTTCCTCCAGGACGGGAAGCGCTCGCTCGGCGTCGGCTTCTTCTTCTCGCTCGGCCACTCCACGATCGTCTTCTCGCTCGCCGCCGGGCTCGCACTCGCCGCGAAGAGCGTCGGCTCGCGGATCCCGAGTCTCCAGAACTACGGCGGCGTTGTCGGCGCGGGCGTGTCCGGAACCTTCCTCTGCATCATCGGCGTCCTCAACCTGCTCGTCCTGCTCGACATCCTGCGCATCTTCCGCGGCATGCGACGCGGCACGTACGACCGGGAGCGCCTCGAGGCGCGGCTGCTCGACCGCGGCTTCATGAACCGCTTCTTCGTCGGGCGCTTCGCCGCCCGCATCTCATCGAGCTGGCACATGTACCCGCTCGGAGTGCTCTTCGGGCTCGGGTTCGACACGGCGTCCGAGATCGGGCTGCTCGCCATCTCGGCCGGCGTCGCGACGCACCGCGTGCCGTTCCTGGCCGTGATCTCGCTGCCGCTCCTGTTCGCTGCGGGCATGAGCCTTATGGACACGGCCGACGGCGCCTTCATGAGCCAGGCGTACGGCTGGGCCTTCTCCAACCCGGTGCGGCGGGTCTACTACAACATCACCGTCACGAGCCTCTCCGTGGCCGTGGCGCTGCTGATCGGATCGATCGAGCTGCTCCAGGTCGCCTCGGCGAAGCTCGGGTTGGACAACGGCTTCTCGCGGTTCCTGGCCGGCCTCGACTTCGGCCTGGTGGGATACGGCATCGTCGGCCTGTTCGTCCTCACCTGGGCGGTGTCGGCCCTGGTGTGGAGGACGCGCCGCATCGAGCGGCGCTGGAGTGCGCTCGTCGACTGACGCGCAGGACGAGGCGCCGGCCGCGTCGAATCCCCCCGCATGCCGCGGAAGCGAGGTCGTCGTCCTGCGCGCTCTGTCGTGTTCCGCCGCTGGCTCGCGGTGGGAGCGCTCGTGCTCGTCGCGCTGCTCTACTACCGTCCGCTGCGCGCGTACGTCGACGCCCACGGGCAGCTGAACCAGCACCGCGCGGTCGTGCGGCGGCTCGAGGCGCAGAAGGCGACGCTCGAACGGCGGCTCGGCTCGTCCACCTCGCTCGCGACGCTCGCGCGCGAAGCGCGCGCGCTCGGCTACGTCAAGCCGGGCGAGCGGCTGTACATCGTCAAGGGCATCGAGCAGTGGCGGAAGCGCGAGCGGGCCACCATGATGGGCCCCCGTGGACGCTGACGCGGACGAGGACGCCGACAGAGCCGTCGTCGCGGCCCAGCTCGGCCGCGAGCCCCGGACCTTCCGCAGGGTCGCCGTACGGTGTCCGTTCGGCCGTCCCGCAGTGACGGAGCAGACCCCGTACGCCCCGGGCGGCGAGCCGTTCCCGACGACGTACTGGATCACCTGCCGCCACCTCGTCGCCGCCGTCTCGCGCCTCGAGGCGGCGGGCGGCGTCGAGCGATGGACGGAGGCGGTCGCCGGCGATCCGGCGCTCGCCACGAGCCTCGCGCGCGCCGACGACGACCAGCGGCGGATCCGGGCCGAGCTCGCCGCCGGCGAGACGGGCAGCGACGGCGGCGCGTCGCTCCGGCTCGGCGTCGGCGGGGCGGGACGGAGACCGGTGGGCGCCGGCAGCCTGAAGTGCCTGCACGCGCACACGGCCTTCGCGCTCGCACGGCCGGGCTACGAGCTGGGCGAGCGGATGCTCGCCGAGGTGCAGCCGCTCTGGCCCGAACGCTGCTGCAGCGAGCCCCGCTAGCATCGGTCGATGGCGTCAGACACGCTCGTGCTCGTCCAACAGGAGTGGGAGGACGGCAACCGCCGCCTCGAGTCGGAGCGGGACGATCCTCGCCGCTACCACCGGCTCGTCGAGCAGGTCGAGCTCGTCGTCGACGAGCTGCGGAAGCGCATCGGGCAGACTTACACCCTGGACGAGCTGGCCGCCGCCTACCACGACGCAGAGCGCTGGGCGCGCGAGACGGTGGAGGAGCGGGCGCCCTCACAGGGCTGGCCGCGCGACCTCGCCGTCGTGCTCGCGGCCGCCTTCCACGCCTACCAGCGCGGCGCCGTCGACTACCTGCCGTGAGCGAGGCTCCGGTCGAGCGGAGGCAGCGGGCGCCGCGGCGCCGGCGGCGCAATGCCGTTCTCCGCTGGCTGCTCATCCTCGTGGTCGCCGGCGTGATCTTCGCCGCCGGAGTCGCCCTCGGCCAGGCTCTGCACGACAATCCGAAGCCCGGGATCACGGTCACGACGATCACCACAATTCGGCCGTAATCTGCGCGTATCGTTGACCTTTGGTACAACAAGGTCGAGACTTGAACAAGTTCCAGCCCATGGGACACGGCGACGAGAGCGAGTGGCTGACGCTCGGGCAGGCTGCCCGATTCCTCGGCGTCGCCCAGAGCACGATCCGGAAGTGGTCGGACAACGGGCAGGTCCCGACGTTCTATACCCCCGGTGGCCACCGCCGATATCGCCGGGCGGACCTCAACGCCTTCCTCGACCGTTCGGGCCCGGCCGGGCGCGCGAAGGACGGTCCGACCGTCCTGCTCATCGACGACGACGAGGGGGTGCGCAGGCTCGTCCGCGTCACGCTCGAGCAGGAGGGTTACCGCGTGCGCGAGGCGGGCAGCGCCGACGAGGGAATGGCGGCGATCGAGGAGGAGCGGCCGGACCTCGTGCTCCTCGATGTCCTCATGCCGCACGTCGACGGCTGGGAGATGCTCCGCCGCATGCAGGACAGGTACGGCACCGGCGCCATCCCGGTGGTGATGTTCAGCGGGTCGGCGCAGGACGCGTCGCGGGCGGAGGCGGCGTCGCGGGGCGCACGCGGTTTCGTCGGGAAGCCGTTCGACCTGCAGCAGCTGGTCGAGCAGACGCGACAAATAGCGCCGCTCTGATCGGAGCCCTCTGACCGGCTTCGACCGGTACCTCGAGCGCTGGGTCGTCCACCACCGCTGGCCGCCGCTCGACGGCTTCTTCGTCTGGCTGTCGCGGGTCGGGACCTGGGGCGCCGTCTGGCTCGTGCTCGCGCTCGTGGTCGCCATCCTGCTGAGGCGGCCGCGCGTCCTCGTCCTCGTCGCTGTCGCGGCGGCGGCCGCGGACCTCAGCGCCGCCGCGATCAAGGCGGCGACCGGCGTCGAGCGTCCCGCCTTCCGCAACGCGCTGCCGCGTCCGCTGATGCACGTCCCGCACGACGGCTCGTTCCCTTCGGGCCACGCGGCGACGAGCTTCGCGTGCGCGACCGTGCTCGCGTCCTTCGCGCCGCGGGCGGCGCCGCTCTTCTACCTGCTGGCTGTGGCGATCTCGTTCTCGCGCATCTACGTCGGCGCCCACTGGGTCCTCGACGTCGTGGCCGGGATGGCGCTGGGAGTCGCTATTGCTCTTCTGCTGCTCGCAGCAGCCCGGCGCCTATCAGCCCGAGGGCCGCGACCAGGCTGATGAAGATCCCGATCCCGCGCCCGGCGGTGGCGAAGTACGTGTCGGGAATCGAGATCAGCCGGATCAGCACGAAGATCGTCGCCAGCGAGCCGAGTGCGATCAGGACGAGGCTCTCGGGCACCGTCGCCGGCAGCTCGATCCCGGCCTCGCGCAGTGCCTCGAGGATCAGTGCGGCGAGCCCGATGAAGAAGACGAGCTTGCCGAGCGCACCGGTGTGCCAGCCGAGCACGGAGAGCGTCAGCCCGTCGGTCTGACTGCCCGAGTACCAGCCGGTGAACGCCGAGAGGGCGAGGACGAGCCCCGCGACCCAGGCGAGGCGCTCGCCCCAGATGCCCGGCACGAGAGTCCGCGGCGCCGCCCGCGGCGGGAGCGGCTCGGGCTCCTGCGGCTGCGGCGGCATCGGCTCGGGCGTCTGCACAGTGCGCAGTATCCGCTAGAGCCCGAAGACGTGCTGGATCACGTGCCAGCTGCCGACCACGAACGCGATCGCGATCGCGACGAGCACGACCATCGCGATGTAGAAGCGGAAGCGCGCGAGCCGGCTCTCCTGGCGGCGCCGGATCCTGGCGTTCCGCCGGGCGCGGGAGTAGCGGTAACGCAGCTCGAAGGTCGACGAGTCGAGCGGCGGCGCCTCGTCGGCGGGCGCCTGGTCCTCGCCGGCGGCGGGCTGCCGGGAGGTCGGCCGGTTGCGCACGGGCTGGGCCACGGGCCGATTCTAAGGAACGGACTGCGAAAGGGATACTTTGGGCTCGTGATGGAGCTGCTCCGCGGCGGGCGGGACCTCGTCCGCATTGGACACCGCGGGGCGGCCGCGCTGGCGGCCGAGAACACCCTCGCGGCCGTCGAGGCGGCCGCGTCGCACGGCGTCGACGCGGTGGAGCTGGACGTGCTCCCGGGCCGCGACGGGGCGCTCGTGCTGGCCCACGGGCCCGAGGTTCCGCCGCACGCGCCGCCGCTCGACGACGCGCTGGCGCTCGCGGCTCGGCTCGGCCTCGCCGTCCAGCTCGACGTGAAGCTGCGGGGCATCGAGGCCGGCGTCGCCTACGCGGTCCGGCGTGCCGGTCTGCTCGAGCGCAGCTTCGTCAGCTCGTACTCGCTGCCGATCCTCGCGGCGTTCGCCGACGCGGAGCCCACGCTGCCGCTGTCGCTCACGTACCCGGAGGACCGGCTGGGAGTCTCCGGCAGCCGGCTCCTGCGGCCCGTCGTCCGTCCGGCGCTGGCGGTGATGCGGGCCCGCCTTCCCCGTCGCCTGCCCGGCTGGCTGCATGCCGCCGGGGCGCGCGCGGCGACGCTGAACTGGTCTGTGGTCACGCCCGCGGCCGTCGCCGCCTGCCACGAGCTGGGCGTCGCCGTCTACGTCTGGACGGTGAACGACCGGGCGCTGGCAGAGACCCTCGTGGCGGCGGGCGCCGACGGTATCATCACCGACGATCCTCGGATCCTCGCCCCTTTCGCTGAGTCATCTTTTCGCTGAACCGTGAGACGCGTCGGCCTCGCCATTACCTCGCTGCTCGTTCTGGCGCTCGCCGGCGCCGGCGCGGCCACCGTGCTCGCGGATACGCCGCCGCCGGCCGGGACGACGACCACCGGCGACACGAGCACGACCGCGACCACGACGACGACGACCGCCGCGACCATCCCCGACGGGATCGTCCTCGGCGGCGTTGCGGTCGGCGGCCTGACCACGGACGCGGCCGCCGCGGCGCTCCAGGAGGCATTCGGCCGCCCGCTCGTGCTCCGCCTCGGCCACACGACGGTCCGGGTCACGCCGGAGCAGCTGGGCATGCGGCTGCCCGTCGACTCGGCGACGCAGCGCGCGCTCAGCGTCACCGAGAACACGATCCTCCGGCTGCGCGCCGGCGTCGACCGCACGCTCGTGCGCGCCTACGTGGCCGGACTCGCGCACCGGTTCAACCGCACGGTCCGGAACGCGGATCTCGTCCTCCACGGCCTCAAGCCGTACGTGACGAAGTCCCGGGCCGGCCGCGCACTCCACCAGCGCGTGATCGCGAACGCGATCGCCACCGAGATCGCGGAGGGCACGCGCGAGCCGATCACGCTGACCGCGAAGACGATCAAGCCGAAGACGACCGAGAAGGCGATCGGCCCGGTGATCGTGATCCAGCGCGGGTCGAACATCCTCACCCTCTACCGCCGCACGCACGAGGTGCGGCAGTTCCGGGTCGCGACCGGCCAGGCGATCTACCCGACGCCGCTCGGACGCTTCCAGATCGTCGTCAAGTGGAAGAACCCGTGGTGGTACCCGCCGAACGATGCGTGGGCCGCCGGCGAGAAGCCGACTCCGCCCGGGCCGGGCAACCCGCTCGGCACCCGTTGGATGGGCCTCGACTCGCCCGGCGTCGGCATCCACGGCACTCCCGAATCCGGGTCGATCGGCTACTCCGAGTCGCACGGCTGCATCCGCATGCTCATCCCGCAGGCGGAGTGGTTGTTCGACCACGTCACCGTCGGCACAACCGTCTTCATCGTTTCTCAGTAGCCATGTCGCGCACGCTCAAGCTGTCCGGCCAGGTGATCGCGCTCGCCGCCGTCGCCGGGATGCTGGGGCTGCTCGTCTGGCGGCTGACGCACCAGTCTCACCCGCCGAAGATAGGCGGCCCGGCGCCGGCGTTCTCGCTGAAGCGCATCGACGGCAGCGGCGTCGTCGATCTCACCGCGCTGCGCGGGAAGCCGGTCGTCCTCAACTTCTGGGCGTCGTGGTGCGTCCCGTGCAAGGGCGAGGCCGCCGCGCTCGAGGCGGCGTACAAACGCTACCGCTCGCAGGGGGTCGTGTTCCTCGGCGTCGACTACCACGACGTGACCGGCGACGCGCGCACGTTCCTGAACCACCACGACGTGACGTACACGACCGTCCAGGACGGCTCGGGGATGGTCGGCGACAGGTACGGGATCACCGGCGTCCCGGAGACGTACTTCATCGACCGGCGCGGCCGCCTCGTCGGCGTCCACATCGCCGGACCGATCACCGACCCGAAGCTCGCCCGGCAGTTCGACGAGGGCGTCCGGGCAGCGCTCAACTCGTGATCCTCCGGACGGCTGCGACTCTCGTCGCGGCGATGGTGCTCGCGGCGCCCGCCGCGGCGGCGTGCACGCAGCCGAAGACGTCGCTGTCGTACATGGAAGGGCAGATCATGTGCCCGACCTGCCACACGACCCTCGACCAGTCGGAGGCGCCGGCGGCGCTGCGGATCGAGGCGCTGATCTCGAAGCGGATCGACCAGTGCTGGACCGCCGACCAGATCAGGGCGGAGCTCGTCCAGAACTTCGGCGCCGGCATCCTCGCGGCGCCGCCGAGGAAGGGCTTCGACCTGCTGGCGTGGTGGCTGCCGATCGCCGGCGTGATCGCCGGAGCGGCGCTGCTCGCGTTCGGCGTCTGGCGGTGGAGCCGAACCCGCGACGGCGACGGGGAGCCGCCTTCCGGAGACTCGGGCCGGCTCGATCCCGAGAGCGAGCGGCGGCTCGACGAGGCGCTCGCGCGGTACGAATAGTGGGCGCTCGCCTCGCCGTAGCATTCGTCGCCGGCTTCGCGTCCGTGATCACGCCGTGCGTGCTGCCGCTCGTCCCCGGCTATCTCTCGGCCGTCTCGAGCGTCGAGGCGGGACGACTGGGGGAGCGCGGCGCGGCGCGGCGGGTGGTGATCGCGAGCGTGCCGTTCATCCTCGGCTTCACGGTCGTGTTCGTCCTGCTCGGCGCGGGCTCAGCGGCGATCGTCAGCGTGCTGTCGCCGAACGCGCAGACTGACGTCGCCGGGTTCGTGCTCGTCGTGGTCGGGCTCGCGTTCATCGGGCTGCTGCCCGTGCCGGAGCGGGTGTTCGCGCCGGAGCTGCTGACGGGCGCGCGGCGGCGCGGCTCGGCGGCACTGCTCGGAGGCGCGTTCGCAGTGTGCGCGGCCCCGTGCATCGGCCCGGTGCTCGCAGCCGTTCTCGTGCTCGCGAGCGACAGCGGGGCGGTGCTGCGCGGCGCTCTGCTCCTGGCCGTGTACGCGCTCGGGCTCGGAGCTGCGTTCCTCGTCGCCGGCGTCGCGTTCGCCCGGGCGATGGGCGCGTTCCGCTGGCTGCGTGACCGCTATCGGCTGATCCAGATCGTCGGCGGCGTGACGCTCGTCGCGCTCGGCCTGCTGCTCTTCTTCCACCGCGACTGGTGGCTGCACGTCGCGGTGAACCGCGCCCTCGACGATCTCGGCCTGACGAATCCCTAGAGCTGCGGCGGAGGCAGCTCCAGCGAGCCGCCGCCGACGACCGCCCGGGCACTCTCGACCTGGGCGAGGACCGACGCCACGTCGACGCCGCGATGGGACGGCGCGAATGGGGCGAGGCGCCGCGCCGCCTTCTCCAGCTGCCGCTCGGCCCCGACTCGCCGCCCGCGCCCGGCCTGGTACCACGCGACCGTGACGTGGACGAGCCCCTGGTAGAAGTCGCGCTCTCCGGGCTCGGCCGCGCGCCAGGCGAGCTCCAGCTCCTCGTGGGCCTCGAAGTACTCCCCGGCGCGGATCAGCTCGAGGCCGTGCTCAAAGTGCGACGCGGATCTCGCCGTCCTCGACCTGGACGTCGAACGTCTCGATCGTGATCGCCCGGTCGAACTCGTTCTCGCCGGTGCGGACGTCGTACTGCCAGCCGTGCCAGGGGCAGGTCAGCACGCAGCCGTCCACGTGCCCCTCTCCGAGCGGGCCCTGCATGTGGGCGCATTCGCCCTGTACTGCGTAGAAGCGACCGCCTACGTGGGCGACCGCGATCGCGCGCCCCCCGGCCTCGACGGCGCGCACCTCGCCCTCGGGAACGTCCTCGATCCGGGCGACGGCGACATACTCGGCCACGGCGCTGAGGCTACCAAGACCTTGAGGTGCCACCCCGCAGGGCGCTACCCTCCCGGGCGTGGCCACGATCCTGCTCTGTGGGGTCGACCTGTTCTTCCGGGGGAAACTCGAGGCGCTCCTGCCCGAGCACCGCCTGATCACGGTCGACCACACCGAGAGCCCCGACCTCGTGATCGTCGACATCTCGCGCGTCGATCCGGAAGAGGTCGCGGACACGTATCCGGACGTCCCGATCCTCGGGTACACGAACCACACGGACACGTCCGGACTGCGTGCCGCGCACGCTGCGGGGTTCGATCAGGTGGTGGTCAAGTCGGCTCTCGTCGAGCGCGTCCATGAGCTCGTCGACCAGCTGGCGCCGTCGATAGAGTAGGCGCCAATGACCTACATCATCGCCGAACCCTGTATCGACATCAAAGACAGGTCGTGCGTGGACGTGTGCCCCGTGGACTGCATCCACGAGGCGGCGCGGATCCTCGTCATCGACCCCGAGGAGTGCATCGACTGCGGCGCCTGCGAGCCCGAGTGCCCGGTCGAGGCGATCTTCCCGGAGGACGCGCTCCCGGACAAATGGAACGCGTTCGTCGAGATCAACTACGCGTTTCCCAAGGGCATGGGCGTCGTCGACGAGCTGACCGAGAAGTACGCCGTCGAGAACGACGTCCACAACGAGCCGATCCCGTAGCGCGACCGAGGCGTAGCCTCTGCGTCCCCGGGTACCCTGGACGCCGTGAGGCCGAAGACGCTGGACCACGTCGCCTACTGGCTCTCCGACCGGGATGCGGTCGCCGGTTTCGTCACGGCGCACCTCGGCATGCACGTGATCGAGCGGACGGACCGGTTCACGCTCGTCGGGTCGGATGCGCGACACGGCAAGCTCACGCTCTTCGCCGCCGAGGGTCCGAGGGAGCGGGGCGCGCTGCTGCACGTCGCGCTGCGCGTCTCGGCCCTGGAGACGGCGCTGGCCCAGCTGCCGCCGGATGCCGAGCTCGACCGCCCGCGGACCGGGGAGGCGTACGTCGATCTGGCCGAGGGCGTGCGACTCGGCCTCGTCGAGGCGGAGACCGCGGTCGAGTACGACCTCGACCATGTCGCGCTCCTCTCCGCCGATCCCGCGGCGACCGCGGAGGAGTACACGTCGCTCGGCTTCGCGCACGCGGCGCCCGGTCCGTCCGGCCGTCCGCGGGTCGAGGTCGGCGGCGCCTACGTCGAGTTCGAGCAGGGCGACGCCGGCACTCCCGAGCGGCCGCTGCTCAATCACATCGCCGTCCTCGTCGACTCGGCCAAGGAGCACATCGCGGCGGCGGACGAGCTCGGCGTCGAGATCGACGACGTCGTCGACGCGCCGAACACCTACGCGGTCTTCCTCCGCGGCCCGGAAGCGGTCCGCATCGAGTACGTCGAACACAAGCCGACGTTCTCGCTGACCTGAGTTGATCGTCGCCGGTGCCGGGATGGCCGGTCTCGTGGCCGCCGCGCGTGCGCGCGAGCTCGGCCTGCAGCCGCGTGTGATCGAGAAGGGCACGCGCGCGGGGGGCTCGATGCTGCTGTCGAGCGGCGTCGTCTGGCGCCACCGCGAGTGGGACGATTTCCGGAGCGAGTGCCCGGCGGGCGACGCGGCGCTTCAGCGGCTCGTCTGGGAGCGGCTCGACGACGGACTCGCGTGGCTCGAGTCGCTCGGCGCGGAGCCGGTCTGGACGGAGACGGGGAACCCGCGCACCGTCGGACGGCGGTACGACCCGCGCGCGCTGACGGCGCTGCTCGTGCGGGACGTCGAGCTGGAGACACCGCTGCCGGCCGAACCGTCGTCGCCGCTCGTGCTCGCCTGCGGCGGCTTCGCGAAGCGGCTCGCCGGGGAGAACGGCCTGCTGCTGCGGGCGAACCCGTGGAGCGACGGCGCGGCGCTCGATCTCGCCCGCGCCCGCGGGGCCGCGCTCTCTACCGGGCTCGACGAGTTCTACGGCCGTGCCCTTCCCGCGCCGCCGGCACGGATCGGCGAGGACGAGTTCGTCCCGCTCACGCAGCTCTACGGGCGCTGGGCCCGTGTCTTCGACGACGACGGGCGCGACGTCACGCCGGCCTCCGTGTCGTGGTCGGAGAACGACCTGGCGCAGGCGATCGCACGACTTCCGCACGGACGGGCCTGGTTCCTGCTGGACGAGGAGGCGTTGGCGAACGGCGACCGCGGCCGGACCGCTGCCGACATGGTCGAGGCGGCGCGGGCCGCCGGCGGAACCGTCGTCGATCCGCGGGAGCTGCCGTTCGCGGCGCCGCCGGAGGCGCGGGTCGCCGTGCACGTGGCCGCCGCCGTCACGCACACGATCGGCGGCCTGAAGATCGACACGGCCGCGCATGTGCTCGGCGAGGACGACTCCCCGGTCGACGGGCTCTGGGCGGCCGGTGTCGACGCCGGCGGCATCGCCACGGGCGGCTACGCGAGCGGCCTCGCCCAGGCACTCGTCCTCGGTCTCGCCGCCGCGGAATCGATCGCGCGCTAGAGTCCCGCGCGATGGCCGACGGGCACCTCATCTTCGTCTGGAAGACGAGCGGCTACGAGCTCCAGGAGCGCGACGGAGACGTCCCGCCGGTGGGCGCCGAGATCGAACAGGACGGCGAGACGCTGCGCGTGACGAAGATCGCGCCGTCGCCGCTCCCCGGCGACCGCCGCCAGTGCGCGTACCTCGCTCGAAGCTAGCGAGGAGAGTTCGGCGAAATAGTGGCTGAGCCGCCGGGCCGCGCTGAATGGCGCGATGCCGCGTCCTCAGTCGCGCCCGTAGCCTCCGGCTACGAACGCTCCCTGCGTCCTTGCCTCGCACCGCCCATCGCACCCCGGCGACGAGCACCATTCCGCCGAACCCTCCTGCTAGTCCGACGCGGCGTACGTCGGCAGCTGCAGCCGCATGGTCGTGCCGTCGTCGTCGTAGGCGACGGAGAGGGCGGCGCCGAGCGTTCGTGCGCGCTCCTCCAGCACCTCGATCGAGCGGCGGCGGCGCTCGCTCGGCGCGTCGTCGTGGATCGTCACCTCGACCGAGTCGGGCGCCGTCTGGGCGGCGTGGACGGAGAAGAGCGTCGGCGGGCCGCGGCGGATCGCCCCTTCGAGGGCCTCGCGCACGATCTCGTACAGTGCCGCCTGCGAGCGTTCGCCCATCACCTCCGCAGCCGCCACGTCGATCTCGACGCGGACGCCGTGCTCCATACCCCGGTCCTCCGCGAGCGCGCTCATCGCCATCGCCAGGCCCTGGTCGCGGAGCACGACCGGCTCGAGGCTGAACGAGAGGTCGCGCAGCTCGCCGACCGTCGTCCGCGTCCGCGCGAGGGCCTTCTCCATCACCTCGATCGCCTCGTCGGCCCGGGAGCGTTCGATCAGGTCGAGCGCCGCGTCGAGCATGAGCGCGACGCCGGAGAGCGACTGCACCGGCCCGTCGTGCAGGAACAGCGCGATACGCCGCCGCTCGTCCTGCTCGGCCCCGAGGATCTGCTCGGTCAGCTCGCGGCGCGCGGGATCGTCCGCGGCCATCGTGCTAGTCGATGATCGAGTCGCGGAGCGCGATCGCGACTGCGTGGGTGCGGGTGTCGGCTTCGAGCTTCGCCAGGATGTGCCGCACGTGGCTCTTCACCGTCTCCTGGCTGATGAAGAGCTTCGTGGCCACGTCGGCGTTCGACATGCCGTCGGCGAGGAGCTGGAGGATCTCCCGCTCCCGCCCGGTCAGCATGTCGTCCTTGTCCTTGCCGGTGAGGAAGGCCGGCATCAGGGCCGGGTCGACGTAGCCTTCGCCGGCGGCGACCTTCTCGATTGCCCGCAGCAGCGTCTGGTGCGGGGCCTCCTTGAGGATGTAGCCCTTCGCGCCCGACTCGAGGCCGCGGCTGAGGAGGCTGCGCTCGCTGTACGCCGTGAAGATCAGCACGGCGGTCTCCGGCACCTTCTCCGTCAGGATCTTCGTCGCCTCGAGCCCGTCCATGCCGGGCATGCGGACGTCCATGATCACGACGTCGGGCCGGCGCCGCTCGGCCAGCGCTATCGCGCTCTCGCCGTCGCCCGCCTCGCCGATCACGCGGATGTGCGGCGCACGCGACAGCGACAGGCGCAGCCCTTCGCGCACGACCTCGTGGTCGTCGACGATCAGGCAGGTGATCTCGTTCGTTGCCACGGGTGCGCCGGATTCTATGCCGCCCGTCGGATTAGAGGGCGAATCGGAGCTGCTCGGGCTCCGGCGGCGGCTCCAACCGCACCGTGCGACGGTCGCGGATCCCGTGGCCGCGCGCAAGCGCACGCACCTGCTCGCGCACCGGTTTCGTCTCGTCGGCCGGGAGATAGGCGCGCCGCGCGTACAGCCGCTCGTACTCCGGCAGCAGCTCCGGCCAGTCGCGCTCGAGCGCGTCGAGGAAGTGCTCGCGCGTGCCGGGCTTGAGGTACAGGAGGTTCGACCAGATGCCGGTCGCGCCGGCCGCGCGCGCCGCCCGCACGACCTCGGCGAGCAGCTCGGGGCGATCGGTGAGGCCGGGAAGGATCGGCGCCATGCCGACGCCGGTGCGGATGCCCGCGTCGACGAGGCGCTTCAGCGCGCGCATGCGCTGCCGCGGCGGCGCGGTGCCGGGCTCGGTGCGGCGCCAGATGTCCTCGTCGAGCGTCGGGATCGAGAACGTCACGGAGACGTCGGCGACTCGGGCCGCAGCGGCGAGGACGTCGAGGTCGCGGACGATCAGCGGCCCGCGCGTGATGATCGCGAACGGATTCGCCGCGTCGGCGAGCGTCTCGATGCACGCGCGGGTGAGCCGGTAGCGGCCCTCGGCCGGCTGGTACGGGTCGGTG
>Ga0265338_10005414_pt1 | contig 16666 bp, 16 predicted proteins | sample 42126metaG_FD_193579 | JGI IMG/M metagenome (GOLD analysis project Ga0265338, IMG submission 193579) | Rhizosphere microbial communities from Carex aquatilis grown in University of Washington, Seatle, WA, United States - 4-21-26 metaG | ecosystem: Host-associated > Plants > Roots > Rhizosphere... | reverse complement strand
CAGCGCGGGCGGTACGGCGATGCCCAGCTCGTCCGCCAGCCAGCGGCGACTGCCCGCGAGCACCGCGTGCCCGCCCGCCGGGCCCGCCCCTGGGCCGGCCACCGGGCCGGCCACTGTGCCGGCCACTGTGCCGGCCACTGTGCCGGCCACGCCGCGGCCGGGCAGCGCCGCGAACCCGGTCACGGCCGGCCAGCCGTCCGCCGCCAGCCGCTTCCTCGCGCCCGCGGCGATCGCGGCCGCCACCGGGTGCTCCGACGCCGACTCGACCGCGCCCGCCAGCCGCAGCAGCTCCCGGCCGGTCACCCCGGGCGCCGCCAGCACGACCGCCAGCGTCATCGCGCCCTCGGTCACGGTGCCGGTCTTGTCAAGCAGCACGGTGTCCACCCGGCGGGTGTTCTCGAGCACCTCGGGCCCCTTGATGAGGATGCCGAGCTGCGCGCCGCGGCCGCAGCCGGCCAGCAGCGCGGTCGGGGTAGCCAGGCCCATCGCGCACGGGCAGGCGATGATCAGCACCGCCACCGCCGCGCTCAGCGCCTGCGCCGCGCTGCCGCCCGCCGCCAGCCAGCCCGCCAGGGTCAGCGCGGCCAGCAGCAGCACGGCCGGCACGAACACCGCCGACACCCGGTCGGCCAGCCGCTGGGCGGGCGCCTTGCCCGCCTGGGCCTGGGTGACCAGCCGCGCCATCTGGGCGAGCTGGGTATCCGCGCCGACCCGGGTCGCCTGCACCACCAGCCGCCCGCCGACGTTGACGCAGCCGCCGGTCACCGGGTCGCCGGGGCCGGTCTCGGCCGGCACCGGCTCACCGGTCAGCAGGGACGTGTCGACCGCGGAGCGCCCGGCGGTCACCACCCCGTCGGCCGCGATCTTCTCCCCCGGCCGGACCACGAACTCCTCGCCCGCCAGCAGCGAGGCCGCCGGGACGGTGACCTCGCGGCCGTCGCGGAGCACGGTCGCCTGCTTCGCGCCCAGGTCGAGCAGCGCGCGCAGCGCCGCGCCCGCCTGCCGCCGGGCCCGGGCCTCCAGGTAGCGGCCGAGCAGCACCAGCGCGGTGACGCCGGTGGCCACCTCCAGGTAGCTGTCCTGCGCCCGGCCGGCCAGCAGCTGCTGTACCGACCAGAGGTAGGCGGCCGCCACCCCCACGCAGACCAGCGTGTCCATGCTCGCGGTCCGGTGCCGCGCGCCCGCCGCCGCGGCCCGGTGGAACGGCCAGGCGCCCCAGGTCGCGACCGGGGTCGCCAGCGCCAGCGCCACCCACTGCCAGCCCGGGAACCGGGCGGCCGGCACCATCGCCAGCACCGTCACCGGGACGGCCAGCGCCAGCGATACCGCCAGCCGCCACCGGGCCAGGACAGCCCCCGGGCGGTTCTGGCGGCCGGCCAGGTCCCCGGCCGTGTCTCCGGGTCCGGTCCCGGGCGGGGGCGCGGGCAGCGCGGCGGTGTAGCCGGTGCGCTCCACCACCGTGATCAGGTCGGCCACCGAGACGGCGGCGGGGTGCGACACCCGCGCGGTCTCGGTCGCCAGGTTGACGGCAGCGGTGACGCCGTCCAGCCGGCCCAGCTTCCGTTCCAGCCGGGCCGCGCACGACGCGCAGGTCATCCCGCCGATGACCAGGTCGGTAGTGCTCATCTGCATCATCCAGAACGAGTGCGGCTGACCCCGGCCGGCCACCGTGGCCCGCGGGCGGCGGGCGGCGGTCCGGTTGTCAGCGCCTCAGGGAGTCTCAGGGGTTCAGGAGTCAGGGGTCTGCGAGGAGGTCACAGGACCGGCAGGGACGGCCGCGGTCCCTGGGCGGCCCCCGGGCCGGGCGCGCGGCCGACTAGCTGGTAGCCGCCGGCCTCATCCAGGGCGGCCGCGACCGCGTCCGCGGCGAGGGTCGCGTCGCTGGTGACGGTGACGGCCGACGCGCCGCCGGGGACCAGGTCCACCCGCACCGCGCTCACCCCGGGCACCCCGGTCAGCTCGCCGGTGACCGCGCGGGCGCAGTGCTCGCAGGTCATCCCGGTCACCTGGTAGGTCGTGGCTGTCATCATCCGCTCCCGTCGTCGTTGTCAGGCCGCTGCCGCTAGGACTTCACCAGGCGGGCGATCGCCGCCGACGCCTCGCGGACCTTGGCCTCCGCCACGTCGCCGCCCTCGGCTGTCGCCTGGGCCACGCAGTGCCCCAGGTGATCCTCGAGCAGGCCGAGCGCCACCGACTGGATCGCGCTGGTCACGGCGGACACCTGGGTGAGGATGTCGATGCAGTACTTGTCGTCCTCGACCATCTTCTGCAGGCCGCGGACCTGTCCCTCGATCCGGCGCAAGCGCGCCAGGTACTTGTCCTTGTCCTCGGTGTAACCGTGCACCGCTCCACCTCCGGCCGCTTTACCCGTCCCTCAACATACCATACCCCCGAAGGGTACCAGCGGGGGTCTGCGGCGACTGCCCTCGTAGTCCCGCCGGGAGGACCGGGCGGGGGCTGCCGGGTCGCGCGGCAGAACGCAGGCGGTGGAAGGGACGGGGGTGGTGCGGAGGTGGTACGGCCAAGCCGGTGAGGCCCGCGAGCCGGCGCGGCCTGAGCCGATGGAGGCAGGTGAGCTGGCGGGGCAGCCGGAGTGGCCGACGGGGCGGGAACTAGCGGCCGGCGGGCTCGCGGCCGGCCGGGTCGCGGGGGGCGCCGGGGCGGGTGCTGGCGGAGCGGGCGGCGGACCGGCGGGTAAGGCGCCTGCGGTAGGCCAGGCTGCCCAGGCCGGCCAGGACGGCGGCGCCGCCGATGCCGAACAGCAGGCCGTCCTGCAGGCCGGCCGTGCCGCCGCCGCCGGTCTCGGGGGCGGCGGGGTAAGCCGGCCCCTGGGTGACCACGACGGTCCTGGTGGCCCGGGGGGTGGCCGCGGCATGGGTGCTTGGCGGGGTCGACCTGGCGGCCGAGGCCGACTCCGAGGCCGACTTGGAGGCCGAATTGGAGGCCGACTTGGAGGCCGAATTGGAGGCCGAGGCGCGGGCGGAGGAGGACGCGCGGGCGGAGGCGCTGGCAGCGGCGCTGGCCGCGGACGCCTTGGCCGACGAGGAGGCGCCGCCGCTCGGGGACGGGGTGCGGGTGCCCGGCTGGCTAACCGAAGCGGAGGGGCTGGTCTGCGGCGAGGGCGTGAAGATCGGCACTGACGAGCTGCCCCCGGTGCAGTCGGAGACGGTGACCGCGAGCAGTACCGCACCGCCCGCGGCACGGCCCGCGATGAGCCACGCACCCGGGGCCGCGGCGGGCCGGGTCAGGCGCATCTTCATGTACCCTCCTCGAATGCGTTTCCGATAAAATTGCTTTTCCATCAGGCACACCCCCTGAAGGCACGGCGATCGCCTGCCCGGGAGATGACTGACCCTGCGCATAATGCATTACCCCGCCGCCAGGCATCAACCCGTCACGGATCGCGGTAAAAAAAGAAAACGAGGGGCCGGCCTGTTTCCCACCGGGCCAGCCGGGGCCTTTCAGCGGACGCAAGGCAAGTTCATCGACATCCTTCTATAAGAAGTCCCGCTGATGGCGCGACCGCGCAATGGCACGTTCCCCATTTCGCCATTAGGCTACGCGAGAAGGATGCCCGCCGGAAGGAAACCGGGGGGGCTCGGGAGGGGGACAGGGAGGGCTCCGCACCGATGGCAAGGTGGCCGCGCATCGCCGGGCTGCGGGTGGTCATGGCGTGGCCGGAGGACAGCCGGTTCAGCCCCGCCCCGCCGCCCCGCGGGCGGTCCGCCGCCCGGTTCGCCGGAGTAACCGGAGTCTCACTAGTCCTCGGCGGCATCGGGGCTATCGCAGTCGCCCTGCTCGCGCAGCAGCACGCGCCGGCCCCGGCGGCATCCGCGGCCGGCAGCACCGGGACGGGCAGCGGCAAAGGGCCCGTGCTGCATAAGTCAGCGCCGGTTTCCGTCACCATTCCGGCCATCGGCGTGCAGTCGAAATTGCTGCACCTGGGCCTTAACCCAGACGGCACGCTGCAGGTTCCCTCGCTTACTACCAGCGCCGGCCAGGCCGCCTGGTATAAGGGCTCGGCAACGCCCGGACAGGCGGGAACGTCCGTCATCGAGGGCCACGTGGACAGTTACCAAGGGCCCGCCGTGTTTTACCGGCTGGGCGCGCTCCGGCCCGGCAGTACGGTCGACGTGACACTGGCCGACGGAATAACCGCGGTCTTCCGGGTCACCGGCGTCCGGGAATATGCCAAGGATAAATTCCCGTCAAAAATAATCTTCGGCCCGTCTGATTACGCGGCGCTGCGGCTGATCACCTGCGGCGGCGACTTCGACCGCGCCACCCACCACTACCTCAGCTCGGTGGTGGTGTTCGCCACCCTGACGGCGTCACGGCCGTCCGCCACCTGACCAGCCGGGCGGCGGAGCACGCCCCCGTTCGGCTGACTACTGGTTCGATTGCGGGGCAAACCCGCAGGTCAAAGCGGTCGAAGCGGCGCGTTGGCATTTACATAAGCAACTGATATAAATAACTTATGAATAGCCCCCCGGGAGCGATGACGCTCGACGCGCTGGCGGCCACGCTGGCCACCGACCTGGAACGGATCGTCGGGCTGTTCCGCTCGCTGGTGCCGCCAAGCGGCGGGCTGTCGCTGACCGCGGCGGTGACCCTGGCCACCCTGGAACGGGCCGGCCCGCAGCGGCTCACCGTGCTGGCCGCCCGCGAGGGCGTCACCCAGCCCGCGATGACCCAGCTGATCACCCGGCTGGAAGAGGCCGGCCTGGCGCGGCGCGAGGCCAGCCCGGACGACGGGCGGGTGGTGATGGTGGCGATCACCGACGAGGGCCGGTCGACGCTGGCCACCCGGCGGGCGGTGCGCAGCGAGCGGCTCGCCGCCATCCTCGGCGAGCTCAGCCCCGGCCACCGGGAGGCCCTCGCAGCCGCCCTGCCCGCGCTCGACGCGCTCGCCAGCCTCCCCCGTCGCGACGACCCGCACGATCACCACCGCACCAAGGAGCACAGTCACCCATGAGTGGCGCCAAGCACGGCACTGCCCCCAGCCCGTTCAAGCAGCCGAAGGCGGTCTTCGCCGTCGCCTTCGCCTGCGTGGTCTCCTTCATGGGCATCGGCCTGGTCGACCCGATCCTGCCCGCGATCTCCAACCAGCTGCACGCCTCGCCCAGCGAGGTCACCCTGCTGTTCACCAGCTACCTGGTGGTCACCGCGGTCGCGATGCTGATCACCAACTGGGTGTCCAGCCGGATCGGCGCCAAGTGGACACTGATCGCCGGCCTGATCCTCATCGTGGCGTTCGCCGGGCTGGCCGGCTCGTCCAACTCGATCTCCACCATCATCGGCTTCCGGGCCGGCTGGGGCGTGGGCAACGCGCTCTTCATCGCGACCTCGCTGGCGGTCATCGTCGCCTCCGCCAGCGGCGGTTTCGCCGGCGCGATCGTGCTCTACGAGACCGCGCTCGGCCTCGGCATCGCGGTCGGTCCGCTGGTCGGCGGCACCCTCGGCGAGATCTCCTGGCGGGGCCCGTTCTACGGGGTCTCGGTGCTGATGGCGATCGCCCTCGTCGCCACCGTGGTGCTGGTCGAGAAGACCCCGGTGCCGGCGGTCAAGACATCCCTGGCGGCGCCGTTCAAGGCGCTGCGCCACCGCGGCCTGCTGACCATGGCGCTGACCGCGCTCTGCTACAACTGGGGCTTCTTCACCATCCTGGGCTACGCGCCGTTCCCGATGCGGCTGTCGCCGATCCAGCTCGGGCTGGTGTTCTTCGGCTGGGGCATCTTCGTCGCGACGTTCGCGGTGTTCGGCGCGCCGCGGCTGCAGGCACGGTTCGGCATCGCCCGCACCATGTACGCCAACCTTTTTGTGTTCGCGCTGCTCACCCTGGGCATCGCGATCTGGACGCTGAACCGGCCCGCGCTGATCGTGCTGGTGATCGCGTCCGGCATCGTCTGCGGCGTCAACAACACGGTCACCACCCAGGCGGTGATGACCGTCTCCCCGGTCGAGCGGCCGGTGGCGTCGGCCGCCTACAGCTTCGTCCGGTTCATCGGCGGCGGGCTCGCCCCCTACGTGGCCGGCCGCCTGGTGGTCGACATCAACATCCACGTCCCGTTCTACATCGGGGCGGGCGTGGTCGCGCTCGGCATCGTCATCCTGTCTACCGCCCACCGCCTGCTCGGCGAGGCCGAACGGAACCAGGCCGAGGCAGCCTCGGCCGCGCTGGCGCACGGGCCGGCCTCACCCGAGGCGGCGGCCGAGCGGGAGCTGGAGGCCGAGGAGAAGGCCGAGGCGCTGTCCGGCGACGCGGACTAGGGTTCGTCGCCCGAGGCCGGCTGAGGCCGGCCGACGGGCCGGGGGCGCCGCCCGGCGGGCGCTGATGGCCAGCGGGCCGGTCCGGTCCGGTCCGGTCCGGCGACTTCCCATCGATTTTGGCCACGTTTCTCGACTTCCCATCGATTTTGGCTGCACATAACCGACAAAACGGGCCGGAACTTAACCATTTTCGATGGGAAGTGGGCTGACGGCGCCAAAACTGATGGGGAGTGGGTCCGGGCGCGGGTGGCCGGTGCGCTAGCTGGTCAGGTGGCGGGTTAGGAAGGCCAGGGACGCGGGCTCCTGCGCGGAGAAGAAGGAGTCGGTGTGGCAGCCGTGGCTGAAGGACAGTTCGGCCGGGACGCCGCCAGGGCGGGGCGGGAGGGCGGCCGCCAGGGCGCGGACGCCCGGGTTGAAGGGGTCGTCATCGCCGACCGCGAGCCGGACCGGGACGCGGGCCAGGGCGGCCGCATGGGTCACCGCGTCGCCCGCGGCGAAGGCGGCGGCCGAGGCGTAGGCGCCGGGGTTGGCCGCTTGCGCCTGGGCGTAGCTGGTCCAGACGGCGGGTGAGATCGCCGCCACCGCGGCGACCAGGCCCGGGTACTTCTCGGCCAGCGCGATGGCGCCGTAACCGCCCATCGAGGTGCCGAGCAGGCCGATCTGGCCGGTCCCGGCGCCCAGGCCGCGGCGGCGGCAGAACGGGATCAGCTCGTCGGCCAGCATCGCCTGCGGGTCGTCGCCCGGGTGCGGGTTCCAGTAGCCGTTGCCGCCGTCGACCGTGACCACGGCCACCGGCGGCAGCGGGGCGCCGGCGAACCGCAGGGCGGCTGCCTGGGCCGGCGACATCCCGGTGAGCGCGTTCTGGTGGTTACCGTCGAACCCGTGCAGGGCGATGACCAGCGGGAGCCGGTCGCCCGGGCGGTAGGCCGGCGGGAAGCCGATCGTGTAGCCGACGGCGCGGCGGCGGGCGGCCGAGTAGAACGTGCCGGAGTACTCCGGCCCGGGCGACGCGTACAGGGCGAGGGCGGGCGCCGGGACCAGGCAGGCGCCGTCAAGCTGGTCCAGCTCGCTCTTGCCGGGCAGCATCCCGTGCGCGATCAGCTCGGCCCCGGCTGCCCCGGCCGCCGCCACGACGACCACCCCGCCGAGGGCGGTGCGCAGGAAACGGCGCCGGGGCGGGGCCGGGACGGGGCCGCCGGAGGTACGCCTGCCCGCTGCCCGGGTCACGGCCGGCTCCCGGCCAGCAGCAGCTCCCGGCGGGCGAGCCGGGCCGCCCTGGCCGCGACCGGCAGCGCCAGCGCCAGCACGACGGTGCAGGCGAGGTCGATGAGCCCGGCGTGGAAGGGGGCGTTCAGGCGGCCGCCGCTGGTCGCCACCCAGCAGGCAGCCGCGCCCGCCGCCACCGGCAGCACCGCGCAGGCCGCCACCGCCAGCCTGACCTCGAACGCCAGCACCCGCGGGGACAGCCCGGCCCGGCGGACCAGCACCGCCGCCGCGACGACGCAGGCCGCCAGCGCGACCGGGCTGGCCGCCATCCAGCACACCTCGGGCCGCGGGAACGAGGCGAGCAGGCTGGCCGGGTGCGCCCAGTAGGCGGAGACCGACAGGCTCAGCGCCCACCCGAACGCGGCCAGGCCGGCCGGCACGAAGCTGCCGTGTCCGCCCGTACCCGGCCAGCCGTTACCGAAGTGCCTGGCCCCGATGAACAGGAACATGCCGCCAGCCAGCAGCACCGCGGCCGGGCGGAGCAGCCGGCCGGCGGGGGCCCGGCCGGCCCGGTCGGCCCGGCCGAACCCGGCCGCTGCGGCCGTCGCCAGCACCGCGGCCAGCACCGGGACGGCGGCCAGCACCGCCAGCGCGAGCAGCAGCAGCATGGCGGCGGAGATGGCGTCGGTGGCGAGCAGCGCGCCGGAGGCCGGCCGGCTGAGCGGCGGGATGACCCGGGGCACCGCCTGCCGGTCGATGACCAGCTCGGAGCAGGGCACCGCGCCGGCCACCAGGAAGACCGCGAGCACGCCCGCGAGTGACCCCAGGCTCGCGCTGACCTGCCGGTAGCGCGCCTGCGGGGTGACCCCGTGGCCTGCCGCGGCCAGCGGGCGCCCGGCCAGGCCCGCGCCAGCCAGCCGGGCCGTCAGCCCGCCGCGGGCGACGTCGAGGATACGGGCGGCTGACCGCGGGCGCTCCTCGATGTCAGCCATCAGCAGCTCGGCGAATTCCTCGCCGTAGCGCGCCCGCCAGCTGGCCGGGTACCAGCGCAGCAGCCGCACGGCCCGCCGGGCCGGGACCGCCCCGTGGCGGCTCATCCGGTCACCCAGCGGGCGCCGAGACGGCGCAGCCCCACCTCGGTCACCCGCTGCTGCGCGTTCAGGTGCGTCCGCAGCGCGGCCGCCCCGGCCGCCGTCAGCTGGTAGGGACGGCGGCGGTCGGCCGGCTCGAGCGCCTCGATCATCCCCTGCGACTCCAGCCGGGCCAGGGCTTCGTACAGGGTGCCGGGTGCGAGCCGCACCCCGGCGAACTCCTCGACGTCCTTGGTCAGCGCGTACCCGTGCTTGGGCCCGCCCGCCAGGCTGGACAGGATCAGGGTGGCCGGGCCCGCGGAGCGCCCGAACCCGGCCAGTCCGGGCTCGTCACCCGGCTGTGCCCGGTCTCGCTTCGGCATGGCCCCCACTGTATATCGGGAACCGATATACAGGAAGCCGGTACACCGGAAACCGGTACATCCGGGAGCAGCCGGGCCGGGTCGGGGGGCCAGGGCGGGGGGCCGGGCGAGGCGGGGACCGGGGCGCGGGGCCAGGCCGTGCGGCCGGGCAGTCGGCCCGCTCAGAGCAGGGTGAGCTGGCCCTCGATGTCAGGGCGGCGGATCCGCAGGTGACGCCATTCCGGCAGGTCATCCAGGTAAGACCAGGACAGCCGGTGGTACCGGGTGGGGCCCTGGGCGGCCAGCGCCTGCTGGTGGGCGGGGGCCGGGTAACCCGCGTTGTCGGCGAACGCGAAGCCGGGGCAGGACTCCCCCAGCTCGGCCATCAGCGCGTCCCGGTGCACCTTGGCCAGTACCGAGGCGGCCGCGACCGATACCGAGCGCAGGTCGGCCTTGGCCGCGGTACGGACCCGCCAGGGCGTCCCGATGTAGTCGTGGGTGCCGTCAAGCAGCACCGTGTCCGGCCGGAGGGCAAGCTGGCCGAGGGCCGCCCGGGCGGCCAGCCGCAGGGCCGCGGTCATGCCCAGCCGGTCGATCTCCGCATGGCCGGCCGAGCCGATGGCGAACGCGGCCAGCCAGCCGGGCAGTTCCGCCGCCAGCTCGGCCCGGCGCCTGGCGGTCAGCCGCTTGGAGTCGGTCAGCCCGGCGGGCGGGTCGGGGAAACCCGCCCGGACCACCGCCGCGCACACCGTCACCGGGCCCGCCCAGGCACCCCGGCCCACCTCGTCCACCCCGGCGACGGTAACCGCGCCGGCGTCCGCGAGCTGCCGCTCGAGCTGGTAGCCGGCTACCGGGGCGGTTGCCCGGGCCCCGGCCGCCCCGGCCCGGGGCGCCCTGGCGGCTGCCGACCTCGCGCCTGCCGACCTGGCGCCTGCCGCTTGGCCGGGCACGGCCTCAGACCTGGGCCCGGGACTCGACCGCGGCCACGATCTCCTCGACCGCGTCGGCGACCGGGACGCCGTTGCGCTGCGCGCCGGAGCGGTAGCGGAACGAGACCGCGCCCGCCGCCATGTCGTCGTCACCCGCGAGCAGCATGAACGGGATCTTCTGCTTCTGGGCGTTGCGGATCTTCTTCTGCATCCGGTCGGCGCTGTCGTCAACCTCGGCCCGGACGCCGCGGGCGGCCAGCCGCTCGGTCACCTCGGTCAGGTAGGGCACGTGCGCGTCGCCGATCGGGATGCCCACCACCTGCACCGGCGCCAGCCAGGGCGGCATCGCCCCGGCGTAGTGCTCGATCAGCACCCCCATGAACCGCTCGATCGAGCCGAACAGCGCCCGGTGGATCATGATCGGCTGCTGCCGGCTGCCATCGGCCGCGGTGTACTCAAGGCCGAACCGCTCGGGCTGGTTGAAGTCGAGCTGGATGGTGGACAACTGCCACGACCGGCCGATCGCGTCGCGCGCCTGGACCGAGATCTTCGGCCCGTAGAACGCGGCCCCGCCTGGGTCGGGCACCAGGTCAAGGCCTGACTCCTCGGCCACCTCGCGCAGCGTCTGGGTGGCCGACTCCCACTCAGCGTCCGAGCCGATGAACTTCTCCGAGTCGCCGCGGGTGGACAGCTCGAGGAAGAAGTCGTCGAGGCCGTAGTCGCGCAGCAGGTCGAGCACGAACGTCAGCAGGTTCTTCAGCTCGCCCGCCATCTGCTCGCGGGTGCAGTAGATGTGCGAGTCGTCCTGGGTGAGGCCGCGCACCCGGGTCAGCCCGTGCACCACGCCGGACTTCTCGTAGCGGTAGACCGTGCCGAACTCGAACAGCCGCAGCGGCAGCTCACGGTAGGACCGCCCGCGCGCCCGGAAGATCAGGTTGTGCATCGGGCAGTTCATCGCCTTGAGGTAGTACTCGGCGCCCTCAAGCTCCATCGGCGGGAACATCGTGTCCGCGTAGTACGGCAGGTGCCCCGAGGTCTCGTACAGCTGGCCCTTGGTGATGTGCGGGGTGTTGACGAACTCGTAGCCCGCCGCCTCGTGCCGCTTGCGCGAGTAGTTCTCCATCTCCCGCCGGATGATGCCGCCCTTGGGGTGGAACACCGGCAGGCCGGAGCCGATCTCCTCGGGGAAGGAGAACAGGTCGAGCTCGGCGCCGAGCTTGCGGTGGTCGCGGCGCTCGGCCTCCTCCAGCATCTTCAGGTAGTCGTCCTGCGCGGCGCGGGACTCCCAGGCGGTGCCGTAGATCCGCTGCAGCTGCGGGTTCTTCTCGCTGCCGCGCCAGTAGGCGCCCGCGTTGCGCATCAGCTTGAACGCCGGGATGCCGCGCGTGCTCGGCACGTGCGGGCCGCGGCACAGGTCCTTCCAGCACAGCGCGCCGGTCTTGGCGTCCACGTTGTCGTAGATGGTCAGCACGCCCGCGCCGACCTCACTGGACGCCCCGTCGACGGCGGCGACCTCGTCGCCGGGGCCGGCCGCACCGCCCTTGAGGCTGATCAGCTCGAGCTTGAACGGCTCGTCCTTCAGCTCGGCCCGGGCATCGGCGTCGGTGACCTCGCGCCGCACGAAGCGCTGCCCCTGCTTGACGATGTCCCGCATCCGTGACTCGATCGACTTCAGGTCCTCGGGGGTAAAGGCCCGGTCCACCTGGAAGTCGTAGTAGAAGCCGTTCTCCACCGGCGGGCCGATGCCCAGCCTGGCGTCGGGGAACGCCTGCTGCACCGCCTGCGCCAGCACGTGCGCGGCGGAGTGCCTGATCACCGCGCGGCCGTCGGCCGAGTCGGCGGTGACCGGCTCCACCGCGTCCCCTTCGGCCAGTACCCAGGCCAGGTCGCGCAGCTCACCGTTCACCCGGGCGACGACCACCTCCCGGTCGCCCTCGAACAGGTTGCCCGCGGTCGTCCCCGTCGTCACCTCGCGCTCAGTCCGCTGAGCCTGGCGGTCGAGCACTTGGACACGGATCTGGGACACGGCGCTGCCTCACGTTGGAGTCGGGATCGGCGATGAGCGGCTCAGCGGAAGAGCCACCCAAGATGCTACCCGCGGCGGACGCCGGCCGCGGCGTCCGGCGCTCAGCCGGCCGGGCGGTACTGCGGCGGCAGGTCGAGGGCGAGCGCCAGGTTGCCGAGCAGCGCCCGGGCGACGTGCGCCAGTACCCGCTCACGGGGCGCGCCGCTGAGCCGCTCGATCAGCTCGGTCAGCTCGATGAACCGCTGCCGCACCGCCGCCTGGAGGACCGGGTCGGCTGCCGCCGCCGCCTGCGCCTGCAGCTGGAACAGCAGCTGGTGCGGCCGCTCGGCCAGCAAGGCCAGGTAACAGCGGCCAAGGCCGCCCTCCAGGTCGTCCCCGGCCAGGTCGGGGGCGGCCTTCTCCAGCGCCTCCCTGATCCGCCCGGTGGTCCAGTCGTGGCAGGCGAGGAACAGCGCCCGCTTGTCGGGGAACAACGCGTACACGTAAGGCTGCGAAACCCCCGCCCGGGCGGCGATGTCCGCCGTCCGGGCGCCGTGGTAGCCGCTGGCCGCGAACTCGGTCACCGCTGCCTCGAGCACGTCCGCCCGCCGCTGGGCGGCGGTCAGCCTGCCGCGCTTCCCGGAATTGGCCATACGCAATTATCGATCGGGCCGCCACCGGCCGGCGCACCGAGACCTTGCCGCGGACGCAAATGCGTGAGCTGGCCGGAATGAACCGGCCAGCTCACGGCGTATCCTGGCGGATGCTTGTGCATTTCCAGAATTTGTTTAGTGGCCGGCCGTGCGGTGCCGGAACAACCAGCTGGCGGCCGTCGCGGCGAGGATGAGAATGGCCGCGCAGTAGAGGCCGGCCAGCAGCGCCTCGTGGCCGACCGCGGCCCCGGTCGAGGTGTGCCCCATCCACAGCCCCCGCATCGTCTCGATCACCGGGGTGAACGGCTGGTTGGCGGCGAACGGGCGGAGCCCGGCCGCCATCGTGCTGGCCGGCACGAAAGCACTGCTCAGGTAGGGGAGGAACATCAGCCCGTAGGTGGCGCCGTTCGCCGCCTCCGGGCTGCTGACCAGCAGGCCGAAGCAGGCGGCGAGCCAGGACAGGGCGAGGATGAACGCCACGATCATTGCCAGCGCGCCGATCCAGGCGAGCGGGCCGCCGGTCGGCCGCCAGCCGACCGCCAGGCCGGCCCCGATCACCAGCGCGGTGGCCAGCAGGTTGCGCACCAGGCTGGCCGCGACCTGCCCGGCCAGCACCGACCAGCCGGCGATCGGCATCGAGCGGAACCGGTCGACGATGCCGCTGCTCATGTCGGTGGCGACGGCGACCGCGGTGGTGCCGGCCCCGAAGCCGGCGCACAGCACGATCAGCCCGGGCACCACGTAGTTGGCGTAGCCGGCCCCGCGGGTGCCGACCCCGCTGCTGAAGGCGCCGCCGAAGACGTAGACGAACAGCAGCATCAGGATGACCGGCAGGGCGAGGGCGGTGAGGAACGCCTCCGGGTCGCGGAACGACCGGCGCAGGCAGCGGGCGACCATCACCCGGGTGTCGCTGAGGGTGCTGGCCGAACGGCCCAGGGGCTGGTAAACGGGCCGGGTGAGGGTGGTCACCGGGTCACCTCCAGGGTGAGCGAGCGGGCGTTCCACTGGTCGTCGGTGTCATCGTTGCCGGCCGAGGCGGTAAGGGCGAGGAACACCTCGTCCAGGCTGCCGACGCCGAGCCCGGACTTGAGCTGCCCGGCCGTCCCCTCGGCCACCACGCGACCCTGGTGCAGCACGGCGATGCTGTCGGCCAGCTGCTCCGCCTCGGCCAGGTACTGGGTGGTGAGCAGCACCGTGACGCCGCTGTCGGCGAGGACCTTGACCGCCGACCAGAGCTGGTCCCGGCTGCGCGGGTCGAGGCCGGTGGTCGGCTCGTCGAGGAACAGCAGCTCCGGCCGGACGATCATGCTGGCGGCCAGGTCGAGGCGGCGGCGCATGCCGCCGGAGTAGGTCTTGACCAGCCGGCGGCGGGCGTCGGTGAGCCCGAAGCCGTCCAGCAGCGCCGCCGCCCGCTCCCGCGCCGCCCGCGACGGCAGGTGCCGCAGCCGGGCCATCATCCGCAGGTTCTCCTCGCCGGTAAGCATGTCGTCCACGGCGGCGTACTGGCCGGTCAGGCTGATCGAGCGGCGCACGCCCGCCGGGTCCGCCAGCAGGTCGTGGCCGGCCACGGTGGCCGCGCCGGCGTCCGGGCGCAGCAGCGTGGCCAGTATGCGGATCAGCGTGGTCTTGCCCGCGCCGTTCGGCCCGAGCAGCGCGACGATGCTGCCCGCGGGAACCGCCAGGTCAACCTCGTCGAGCACGGTCTTGCCACGGAAGGCCTTGGCGATGCCCACGGCCTCAACTGTGTATGTCATACACAAAACTGTATGCTTGATACACAGTTTGGTCAAGGGCGGGCTGGCGGTCGGGTGGGGGGCGCGGCACGGGCGGGGGCGGGAGTGCGGGCAGCGGGGGCAAGGCGCGGCACGGGCGGGGGCGGGAGTGCGGGCGCCGGGCGCGGGCGGCTCCGATACCGTGAGCTGAGGAGGAGGGCAGATGGCCGAGGCAACGTCAGGGCAGCCAGCCGCGCGGCCGCTGCCGCCCGGGCTCGACCTGCTGTGGGGGCGGCGGGAACGGGGCAAGCGGGGGCCCCGGCCCGGGCTGTCAACCGAGGCGATCGTCAGCGCCGCCATCCAGCTGGCCGACGCCGAGGGCCTGGAGGCGCTGTCGATGGCCCGGGTGGCGGCCAAGCTCGGCTTCACCCCGATGTCGCTCTACCGCTACGTGGCCAGCAAGGAAGAGCTGCTCCAGCTCATGTGGGACGGCAGCGCCGTGGGAGCGGAGTCGCTGGTCATCGAGGGCGACGGATGGCGCGAGCGGCTGCGGTCATGGGCGGTCTTCCAGCGGGACATGATCGACCTGCACTCGTGGATCACCCAGATGGCGATGGCCGTCCCCCCGATGGGGCCCAACTCGCTGCACTTCGTCGAGCTCGGCCTGGCCACGATGGACGACACGCCACTGCCCGACCCGGACAAGCTGCGGTTCCTGGGCCTGATCGCCTCCTACACCCTGAGCGAAGCCCGGATGGCGGCCGACGCCAGGCGCGCGGCCGAGGCGGCCCGCGAGGCGCAAGCGGCGCAGGGCGTGCACGAGGCTGAGTACACCGGAGACACCGGGCTGGGGGCGGACGCCGGGACGGGACCCCCGGAGGACTACGAGGCGCTGCTGCGCGAGCTGGTTGACGAGCCGACCTATCCCCGCCTGTACCGCCTGGCCTGGGGGCCCCCACCCGCCAGCCAGCCCACCGAGCGCGAGCAGTTCCTGCTGGGGCTGGACACGATCCTGGACGGCGTACAGGCACTCATCGACCGCGCGGCCAGGTAGAACTTGGCCCTGCTGGCGGCGCTCACCCCGTAGTCGCTCACGGCCGCCGGCGACAAATCGAACTGGGTGGTTTCACGAACCTAAGCCGACTCGTCGGGTCGCACCTTGGTCGCCCTGCGGGCGAGGCCGTCGATGAAGGTATCGATGAGTATCGCGAAGCGCTCGTTCCTGTCGGTGAGAGCGAATTCGTCGGCGAGGGAAACCAGAACGGGGAACTGGTCGGCCGGGAGCGAGGCGAGGTAATCGCGGGCCATTGCGCCGGTCTCGCCCGGGCTGGCCGGGTCGCCCGGCCGGGTGCCCGCGTCGGGCGCGGGCGGCGCGTCCCCCATACCGGTCTCGTCCATGGTGAAGCCGTTCACCACGGCCACGAGGAGCAGGTACCCCTGCACCGCCACCCGTGGCGGCAGGCCGCCGGCGAGCAGGATCGCGAGCACGCGCTCAGACAGCCGGAGCGCGTTCGGGCCCATCGGGATGCGGCCCACCGATATCCGTACCAGGTAGCGGTGACGCAGGCTGAGGGCACGCTGGGCCTGCGCGATCTCCTTCAACTGCTCGCGCCAGCGTGACGGGTCCGGCGCTTCGGTCCCGTCGCCGAACTCGCCGACCCCCTCGCCGATCAGTTCGTCGAACACCAGGTCAAGCAGGGCGTCCTTACTGCCGACGTGCCAGTACAGCGACGCGGCGCCGGTGCCGAGTTCCTCCGCCAGGCGCCGCATGCTCAGCGCCGCCAGGCCGTCGGCATCGAGCAGGCGAATCGCCGCGGCGACGATCGCCTCCCGGCTGATCGGCTCCCCGCGGCGCTTGACCGGCCGGTCCGGCAGCCGGTGCCAGGGCGACGGCGGGATCGGCGCCCCAGGGGCAGCTCGGTCGGTCACTTCGCCCCCTCGCCGGATTGCGCTGCGCTGGGATTGCGCATCACAGCTCACCCCTCCCGGTCAACCGCCCATGCCACCACCTAGAACACCGTACCAGTCATCGAACATCGTTTGACTGGATCCATCGTCGATTGATAGAACGTCATTCGACAAACGAACGATGTTCGAGGAGGACTCGTGGACGGCCAGACCAGCGCAACCACGCAAGCAAGGCAGCCAGCCGCGCGTCCCGGGCGCTGGCTGGCAGTGACCGTCCTGATCACCGGGGCGCTCATGGACCTCGTCGACGTGACGATCGTGAACGTGGCGCTGCCCACGATCCAGCAGGACCTGCGGGCGAGCGCGACCCAGCTGGAGTGGGTGGTCTCCGGTTACATGCTCGCGTTCGCGGCTGCGCTCATCATTGCCGGGAACCTCGGCGACCTACTGGGACGCAAGCGCGTTTTCCTCGCCGGAGTCACCGCGTTCGGGCTGGCAAGCTTGTGCGCGGGCCTGTCGGCGACCGGTGCGGAGATGATCGCGGCCCGCGT
>Ga0265338_10005412_pt1 | contig 16668 bp, 13 predicted proteins | sample 42126metaG_FD_193579 | JGI IMG/M metagenome (GOLD analysis project Ga0265338, IMG submission 193579) | Rhizosphere microbial communities from Carex aquatilis grown in University of Washington, Seatle, WA, United States - 4-21-26 metaG | ecosystem: Host-associated > Plants > Roots > Rhizosphere... | reverse complement strand
GACGACCCGACGCCCTTCGTCTGGACCAAGACGGCCGACCAGATCTTGGCGAGCATCGCGAGGTTCGCTCAGAGGACCTCAGACCTTGCCCAACTTACGTCGCGAACCACTGGGACAGGAGACTAGTCCAGCCCGACGCCTTCCAGATCCGCCTCGTCCATACCGAAGAAGTGGCCGGTCTCGTGAAGGAGCGTGGTCCGGATCTCTTCGCGCAGATCCTCCTCGCTCGAAGCCGCGCGCTCCAGGTTGCGGCGAAAGAGGATGATCTCGGTCAGGCCCGGTTGGCCGCCGAGGTTCGACGTCTCCGGGTAAGGCGTTCCGTTGAACAGGCCCAGCATGCGCGGATCCAGGCCGGCCTCGACGTCGGCCTCCGCCGGCAGGTCGGCGATGATGATCGGGACGTCGACCAGCAGGCGGCGCGCCTTGTCGGGCAGCTCGCCGAGCGCCTGCTCCACGATGACCAGCACCTCGCTCTCCCCGAGCCGCGCCACCGCGTCGTCGTCGCCGCCCGCCGCGTCCAGCTGCCATGCGCGCTTCCACGCCGCGCGCATGCCCGCGTCGTCGTCCAGCGCCTCCGCCGCGACCCCCAGCGTGTACCAGGCGTCGGCCATCTCCGGCTCGGACACCGTCAGCGTGTGCAAGCGATCGCGGGCCGATTCGGGCTCGCCGACCGCCAGCCACAGCTCGGCGATCTCCAGCGCCAGCAGAGGATCACCCAGCGATACCTCGGGTGGCGGCAGATCGCGGAGCGTCTCCTTGGCTTCGTCGACCTCGCCCAGCTCCGCCTCGAGGCCCGCCTTGAGCGCGAGCGCGTTCAGGTACTCGTCCTCCTCGTCGGCAAGATCCAGCGCGTGCGCGGCGTGGCCCAGCGCCTCGGCAGTCGTGTCGGGCGACGACGCCAGCAGCTCCGCCAGCCATAGCTCCGGGGTGCACCACTCGGAGTCCAGCTTGCACACGCGGCGCAGGAGGGCGATGGCCTGCTCGTTGTCGCCGTCCTCGCGCGCGCAGGCGGCCTCCAGCAGCAGTGCGTCGGGCGCGTTCGGCGTCTCCACCAGCGCACGCGCCGCCATCGCGCGCGCCGACTTGGTATCACCTCGCTCGAGCGCGCGCCAACCCTCGTCCAGGCTGTGCGACGGCGCGTGGTCGGTGATCTCGAGCTCGGGCTTTGTGTCGTCTTTGGGCTTCACCGATCGAGGGTCGTCGTCCGCCATTGGGCTCCGGAGGCACCCACCATCGATGCCAAGGTCTCCAGCATATAGCACGCCGCGACGTTCGTCGTACGCTTCGCGTCTTCCGGGCCTCCGATCGACGGCGCGACTTCGACGATGTCACCGCCGATCAAAGGAAACGCGTCGCCCACGCGCGCGATGAGCGCACGCACGAACTCCACGCTCAGCCCGCCGCGCGCGGGCGCGCCCGTCGACGGCGCAAACGCCGGATCGGTGGCGTCGATGTCGTTCGACACGTAGACGCGCGTGACACCTATCGAACGCAAGTGATCGATGACCGCGCCGATCACCGCGTCGCCCCCGCGCGCGTCGATCTCGTCGGCCCAGAACTGCTTGACGCCCAGGGTGCCCTCCCAGTGCTCGCGCGGGCGTCCCGACGCGCGGATGCCGACCTGCACCAGCCGCCCGCCGCGTCCGAGACGCTCGTTGGCGTGATAGGCCCAGGTCGCGAAGCAATACTTCACGCCCAGCCTCTCCGGCAGGAGATCCGTGTGTGCATCGGGGTGCACGATCGCCCAGGCCCCGTCTTGCGCTCCATCTCGCGTCTCGTCTTGCGCGTCGGCCAGCGCCTTGATGATGGGCCAGGTCACCGAGTGATCGCCGCCGATGAGGAAGATGCGCAGCGCCGGATTGAGCTCTAGCAAGCGACCCGCCACGCGCTCCGCGATCGAGAGCGGCGACACAGGCAACTCGGCGCCCGCGCCGCCGTAGAGCGCGGCGCGCGACGACGTGATCTGCGCTGCGCTCAACATCTCGTCGTGCAGCAGATGCGGAACGGTGAACACGTCACCCACGTCGACGATCGCCTCGGCGCGCGCGATCTCCGCGAAGCGCGGCTCGCGCTCCAGCACCGCCGCGCGCACGGCTTGCGGGCCGAAGCTGGCGCCACGTACGAGCCCGGCTCCACAATCCGACGGCACCCCCAGAATCGCGACACGTGCGTGTTCGACCGACTCCAGCGCCGCCCGCCAGCGGGCGTCGACCTCACGCGCGTCGCGCGCGCCGTAGATCCGCAGCTGAAGCGCCTCCTGCTCGGCGCGCCCCGTGCTCACCGTGAAGACACCGCCGGCCGCGGGACGCAGCATGAGCGCAAGCTCACCGATACATGTCTGTCGCTGTGCTGATTTGGCGCTCATTTCCGGCTGCTTTCTCGATGTTTTTGCAGTGGCCCCCGTTATGGTTTCATAACCACGCGTCGCATTCACGTCATGGAGCGCGGCGCCCGCGATCGATCATTCGCCGTTCAGGCGCCCTTTCATTCATCTTTTTTGCGGTAGTCGTCAGCGTTGAGCTTGAAGCGTTTCGCCCAGCGGTAGACCAGCGCCGGCTTGCGCTCCAGCTCGCGCGCGACGCGCAACATGTTGCCGTTGAAGCGACGCATGAGCTGCTCGAGCTCGAGGGCGGTCGGCGGTGGGCGCGACGCGCGCCCTGACGGCGAGGCGCGCACGCGCCGCGGTGTCGCCGCGATGGCTGCCGGCAGATGCTCCGCGCCGATCCGGTCGGCGCCGCGCGACAGCGCCTCTGCCGACGCCACGACCTTGCCCAGCTCGCGCACGTTGCCGGGCCACGTGTAGAGGCAGAGCGCCTGAAATGCCGCCAGCTCGAGCGGCCGGTCGCCACGGCCGAGGATGTACGAGACCAGCGATCCCAGATCCTCGATACGATCGCGCAGCGGCGGGATCCGGATCGCTTCCGCGCCCAGGCGCGCCGCGAGATCCGCGCGCAGCCCCGAGCCGCCCGACTGCGTCGGCGGCGCCGTACGGCTGGTCGCCGCGAGGATGCGCGCGTCGATGCGTCGCGCGCGCGTACCGCCAACGGGAATCAGCAAGCGATCCTGCGTGAACCTCAAGAGCTTGGTCTGCAGCTCGGGCGCCATGTCGCCGATCTCATCGAGGAACAACGTTCCGCCCTCGGCGTCCTCGATGATGCCGGACTTCGACGACATCGCCTGTGAGTGAGCGCCACGCACGTAGCCGAAGAGCTCGCTCTCGACGAGCTCGCGCGGGATGGCCGCGCAGTTCACCGCGACGAAGCGGCCCTTGCGGCCGCTCGTCTCATGCATGGCGCGCGCGTACACCTCCTTACCGGCGCCGGTCTCGCCCGTCAGCAGCACTTCGCTGTCGGACTCGGCAAGCTTCCGCAGCTTGCCGCAGACCAGGGCAAACGTGGGATTCACCGTGGGAACGGGGCCGAGCGGCCGCTCGAGCTCGGCCTTGATCGCCGCCAGCTCCGTCGACGAGATCACGCGGAACACCGCGACGTACCCGCCGAGAAAGATCAGCGCGCCGTCGCGCAACGCGGCCTTGGGCTGAGCGACCACGCCGTCGACGATCGTTCCGTTGGTGCTGCCGAGGTCGGTGAGCTCGAAGCCGCTGCCCGCGCGCGCGATCGTGGCGTGCTGCCCCGAGATCATGCGGTCACGCACGAGCCATGACGCTTCGCCTTCACCGGAGTCGGTTTTTTCGCGCCGCCCAATGAACATGCGCTGTTCGAACGGAATGACGCGCTCATCGGCGGGTAGCGCCAGGGCGTCGATGCTGCCGACCACGATCAACACCGGAACGTCGTGCAGATCCGCGCTCCGCTTCTGACGTGGAACGAAGGTGATGCTGTCTTTTGGCGTGTTCACGACGAAACGTGACCCTCGCGGGAATCGTTCACTCGTATCGCAACTGCCCCGCGTTTCGTAACTAGCACCAGGCGGCGGCTCATCTGTGGGTAGCAAACCGCGCCGCCACGCGGTTTCGCGCCTGGCTCATCGGTTGCTGTTGTTGGGATGGCACGCGCGAACGTCGATCGAACGGTCATCGACGTCGCATTCGACAACCGAACTCGCACTGGAGGTTTCCATGCTCAAGAAAATTGCGCTCGGTGGCTTTGTTCTCGTGGCGCTCGCCCTCTCGCTCTCGATCGCCGCTGCGACAACGCCATCCGCGAAGATTGATCAGAGGATCTCGGCGACGCCACACGCGCCGATTCCGCAAGGACTCTGTTTGCCGCCGTCCGGGCGCTGCTGAGATCATTGCCACTCCGGCGTCCGGATCGCGCGGATCTCCGACGACTCGCTCGCAACCACACGCACCTGAGGGTAGCGCGTCGACCGACGATCTTCCTTCATTGAGCAGTCGCGATAGTCGGCCGTTACGGAGCCGGCTTCCTGCCTTCGTCCCGATCGGCGGCTCGTTCTGAGATCGATCTCGATCCATTCGGGCCGCCGCTCGGAGAACTGCAACACCCAGATGTGCTGGTCGTCGGCCCAGACCGGGGCGCAGTCGACGATCGCAGCGCCGAGATCACGCACGGTTCCATCCGAAAGCGAGAGCAGCTTCAATCGCGGAGTATTGAGCCAGGTGAGATACGCGACGGTCCGGGAATCGGGCGATGGCACCGGCCAGATCGGGCCCTGTGGATCGGCATGGATGTCCCTGCAGGAATTCCCGGCGTCGCAACGAACGATCGCCTGTCGATCGCTCCGCACGTAAAACCAGTCGTCTCCGCTCTCCGAGAACACCGGCGTGACGTCGCGAGGCCCGGGCGTCGTCAGAGTGGGCGACGTACGTCCCGGATCGAGCAACATGATCACGTATCCTTCGCCGGGACGGCGGCTCTGGATCAAAAAACGCCCCGAGGTGGAGCGGGCGACGTTGTCGTTCTCTCCGTCGGTCGTGAGGCGGCGCGGCGGCGTGTCCGGCCCGTCGTACTGCCAGAGGTCGTCGAGCAGGCGACGCGAAAGCAAGAACGTGGTGCCGTGATCATCAGGCAGCGCGCCGCGCAGATCCCAGCCCGCGAGCTCGGCGTGAGAGCGCGCCATCCCGGCCCGCCAGTCGACGATGGCGAGCAGGGCGTTCCCCTGCGGTCCATCGATCGAGACCTCGAGATCGTCGGTGCGGCTCTCGAAACGCTGGTTGCGCGCCGATCCGGCGAGCGAGAACGAGGCTTGCTGGTCGAGATCTGGCAATGAGTGGATCACGAAGAAGGTCTCGCCGCGCGTGTCCAGGTAGCGCAACGCCAGTAGATTCCCGCGCGAGGAGACCGCCTTGCCCGCGAGACGGCGCTGACCGTTCGAATCGTCGGGAACGACGCTGGAATTCATGACGGGAATCGAAAAGACGGCCGCGTGGGTGAGATCGAGATCCATCACGAAGTCGTCGGTGTTCGGGATCCACTCCGGATTGGTTCCCCTGGTCAACACACGCCCGCCTTCGCCGTCGGGGGAGTGCGAATAGAGGATCTGGTGAACGCCGGCCTCGTCCAGGCCTTCGTAGAGCAGCTCGCGCCCATCCGACGACAACACCGGACAACCGTAGAGATAGGTTTCGGAACGCAGCGGAGACGCCACCTCGATACCGGTCTCGGCGTCGAGGTCGAAAGCGCGCGGCGGTTGGCCGACGATGACGCGCAGGGTGCGTCCGCCGGGCAACATCGAAAAGCAGTGGACGCGTCCCTCGAACCTGGCCACGTGCTGCGAGGTGCTGACGTCGATCGCGGCTCCGGCGAGCTTGAGCGCGTGCTGGCTCGCGGCGCCGGCGGTGCCGCCGGGGCTCGTGAGCGGCGACCCGTGCCTGCGCCCAAGGCCGATCCCCAGGGCCAGCGTCACGACCACCGCCGCCGCGCCCCACCGCCGCTTGAAAGCGAAGGGCCGTGACGCGATCGCGGCGCCCGCCTGCTCGGCGCGCACGAATCGGCGCGCGACCTCGACGGCATCCGTCGGACGGGCCGACGGTGACTCGGCGGCGCACTCGCCGCACAGGCGCGCCAGGGCGCGCACCGTGGGCGGTGCCTCCACGTCGACCGGCGAATGGAAGACGCGTTCGCGCGCCGTCATGTCCCACTCCGGGCGGTGGCCGAAGAGGATCTCGTGCATCACGACGCCGATGGCCCAGACGTCGGAGCGAAACGACGCCGGATCGCCCATCGCCATCTCGGGTGCCATGTACGACGGTGTACCGACCATCAACGTCACCGACGCGGTCTGCGCCGGGTTGGTCGCCAGGCCAAAGTCCGATACGACCAGGCGCCCGTCCTCCATGCGCAGCAGGTTCTCGGGCTTGACGTCGCGATGGACGATGCCGGCGGCGTGGATCGCCGCCATCCCCGCCACCAGCGCGCGCGCATCGGCGATGCGCGCCGCCATCGGACGCTGGGGCGCGTCGGGCCGCCCACCGCCGGTGCGGAGCGTTCCCTCGGACGCCAGCTCCATGGTCAAGAAGCGGTGGCCGTCGGACTCGCCGATGTCGAAGACCCGGCACACGTTGGCGTGCTGGATCTGCCGCGCGAGCCGCAACTCGCGCGAGAAGCGCTCGACCCAGCGCGGGTCGGCGGCCAGCTCCGGCTTGAGGATCTTCACCGCGACCGGCGCCTGCGCGATCCGGTCGAAGGCCCGCAGCACCACCCCGCTCCCCCCCTTGCCGATGGTCGTCTCGATCTGGTAGCGCCCCGCCAGGACCGCGCCCCGCTCGATCTCCAGGACTGGCGCGGCGATGAAGGGTTCGTCGCCGACGTCGGTGAAGCTCTGCTCCGCCGCATCTTCGCCTCGCTCGTCGAGCCCCGAGGCGCCCCCCTCCTCACCTTCCCGACTCAACTTCATCAACGCTGGAATCGTAGCGGTTTTTCGCGACCTAGCCAAGAACGCCTACACAAAAGCCCTGACCCCGTCGCGCCAATCGTGGAACGACCGCGCCGGTCGTGACGGGAACGGTGGCGGACCTGCGACGCGCTCGGAAACCCGCGCGCAACAAACTCGCGCGCCAGGGGGCGCGCCTCTGCTGGCAGACCGTGCGGACACGCACCGAACCCTTCGACTGATACGGCTTATGGCCGCTGCGATACGGCTTATGGCCGCTGGTCGATGGGGACGTAGTGCGTATTGGTCGGCCCGACGTAGATCTGCCGCGGGCGGCTGATCTTGGTGTTCGGATCGTCGAACATCTCCTTCCAGTGCGCGATCCAGCCGGGCAAGCGGCCGATCGCGAACATCACCGTGAACATGTTCGAGGGGATGCCGAGCGCCCGATAGATGATCCCGCTGTAGAAGTCGACGTTGGGATAGAGCTTGCGTTCGACGAAGTACGAATCGGTCAGCGCCGCCTCCTCCAGCTTGTAAGCGATCTCGAGCAGCGGGTCCGGCGCCTTGAGCTTTTTCATCACCTTGTCGGCCGCGACCTTGATGATCTTCGCGCGCGGATCGTAGTTCTTGTAGACCCGGTGGCCGAAGCCCATGAGCCGGTAGCCCGAGTCTTTCTTCTTCGCGAGATCGATGAACTTCTGCGGCCCCGAGCCGTCGCGCTGGATGTCCTGCAACATCTCCAGCACCTCTTCGTTGGCGCCGCCGTGGAGCGGACCCCAGAGCGCAAGGATGCCGGCCGAGATCGCCGCGAACAGGTTCGCCTGCGAGCTGCCGACCATGCGCACCGTCGACGTGCTGCAGTTCTGCTCGTGCTCGGCGTGCAGGATCAGCAGCAAGTTCAGGATCCGCACCAGCTCCTCGTCGATCTCGTAGGGCTCGGCGGGGACCGAGAACATCATGTTCAGGAAATTCGCGCAGTAGCTGAGATTGTTGCGCGGATAGACGAAGGGCTGGCCGATCGACTTCTTGTAGGAATAGGCCGCGATCGTGCGCATCTTCGACAGCAGGCGCGCGATGGTCGCGTCGGTCTCCTCGCGGTTCTTCACGTCCAGCGCCTGCGGATAGAAGCTGGACAGCGAGCAGGTCATTGCCGACAGGATCGCCATCGGGTGGGCCGTCCCCGGGTAGTTGTCGAAGAAGCGCTTCATGTCTTCGTGCAACATCGAGTGGCGGGTGAGTTGCTGCGAGAACCCGCTGAGCTCGGCGGTGTTCGGCAGCTTGCCGTAGATCAGCAAGTAGGCGACTTCTACGAAGGTCGACTTCTCGGCCAGCTCCTCGATCGGAATCCCGCGGTATCGGAGGATCCCCTTCTCGCCATCCAGGTAGGCGATCGAGCTGGTCGTCGAGGCGGTGTTCACAAAGGCTGGGTCGAGCGTCACATACCCGGTCTGCGCACGGAGCTTCCCGATGTCGATCCCCTTCTCGTTTTCGGTCCCGACGATCACGGGGAGCTCGACGGATTTGTCGTCGATTTTGAGCTCGACTTTTTCGTTCGTTTTTTGCGGCACTGTCATCCTCCCTCAGCTGCGCGGAGCATATCCTATATATACTTCGCCCGTGAAGCCGATCGCCCTCGCCGTGGTCACTCTTCTGACGCTCGCGCGCACCAGCGCGGCGCTCGATGCCGGCACGCCGCCCTCGGCGGCGCCGCTGGCCGCACAGATCGCGCGCATCGACGAGCTCCACCGGCGCCGCGACGACCGCGTAGCCTGGAACGAGGAGCAGCAGCTGGTCCAGGCGACGCTTGCGCGCGCGCCCAACGACTACGGCGTGCTCTGGCGGGCGGCGCGCTTCTATTTCTGGCTCAGCGACGACCCGAACGTCACCAACGACCAGCGCTCGCGCTGGGGACAGCAGGGCTGGGACCTGGCCGAGCATGCGATCACCGTCAACCCCAACGATGTCGCCGGCCACTACTGGGCCGCCGTCTGCATGGGCAACTACGCGCTCGGGCTCGGGTTGATGAAGGCGCTGGCCAAGGGGATGGAGGGAAAATTCAAGGACCGCTTGAAGCGTGCCGGCGAGCTCGGCCCGCAATACGAGCACGGCAGCATCGACGTCGCCTGGGGGCGCTTCTACGACAAGCTGCCGTGGCCCAAGCGTGACCGGAAAAAGGCGCAAGAGCACCTGCGGGCCGCGCTGCAGGCACATCCAGACAACCTGCGCGCGCGCGTCTTCCTCGCGGCTTCGCTGACCGACGACGACCAGGCGCCCGAGGCCAAGCGGCTGCTCGACGAGGTCGCCGGCGCCCAGCCCGGCAAGTACGACGCCCCCGAGGAGCGGCGCGCGAAGTGGCTCGGTGCGCGCGCGATGCCCGAGGTCTTGGCGAAGCTGAAATAAGTCTCAGCGGGAGCGCAGGTGAGCGGGACCACCGTCAATGCTGGTCAGATGGCCAGAGCCGCCGAGGCGCCAGGCACGCCAGGCTCTGAACTATTGAGGGTCCGGACTTGGCGTCTGCGGCGGGTTGGCGGTTGCCGGACCGGCATTGGGCGCCAGCGTCGTGATCACGGCGCTGCAGGGCTGCGGGTAGAAGAGGTAGTTCGCGACACACGGCACGCCCGCGAAGCGGTCGGCGTAGTCGCCGGGGTCGAAACCCTCGGGCGGCTCCATGATCTCGCCGAAGTCGACGTGCTGGATCTCCATCTCCGCCAGCACCGCGACCAGCGACTGGAATCGCCGCAGCAGGATCGGGTCGAACACGCCGGCGCGCGGCGCTTCGGTGATCACGCGCTCGCTGCCGGCGCGGCTCATGCGCATCGCGACCTGCTGCACGCCGGCGAAGCGGACCAGCCCCGACAGCGCCACGCGCAGGTACAGCTGATCTTCGTCGTCGGCCACGAGCCCATCGTCGTCGACGAGCCCCTCGCGGATCTCGAGGATCGACGGCGTCCGCCCGAAGCACAGCACGTAGACGTAGTCGCAGTACTCGTCGTCGGCGCCGGGACGAAACAACGCCATCGCTTTGAGCCGCGCCGCCAGCAACTCGGCCAGGCGAATTCCGTCGGCGCGCGGAACGCCGCCGCGAAACACCGCCTGCTCGTCGCGCTCGGCCCAGCGCTGCCCGGGGTAGATCCGCGCCAGCGCCTCGCCGACGGCGGCCATCATCGCCCCCTTGCGGTGGTCGCAACCGCCCTTGCTCTTGCACTCGGTGCAGCCGCCGCTCATGACCAGCTCAGTGAGGCGACGCGATCGCCACCGCGCGCGCCTCCTCGATCATCGGCCGATGCTGCGCCGGATCGGCCCAGCGCTCCCGCCCCGACGGGGGCAGCAGATCGATGGGGTCGAAGTAGAAATAGTAGACGCCCGGGTGAACGTTGGGGCTGGTAAAAACCGAGATTCCGGTTTCGCGGTCGTAGTGCTCGAACGAGTGCGCGTCGCGCTTGCCGCCGCCGCCGGGCGCGTCGACGACGACCAGCGGTGTGTTGAACCCCGCCGTCGCGCCGCGGATCCCCTTTTCGATCGCGAGCCCGGTCGACAACGTCGTGCGCAGGTCTTCGACGCCTTTCACGAGGTCGTGCATGTAGATGTAATACGGGTGCACGTTCACGTAGCTGAGGCGCTTGACCAGCAGGCGCATCGTCGCGACGTCATCGTTCACCCCGCGCTGCAGGACGGTCTGGTTGCGCACCGTGATGCCGCGCTCGAACAGCTTGTCCATCGCGGCCTTGGTGATCGCCGTGATCTCCGACGGGTGGTTGAAGTGGGTGTGGATCACGACCTCCTTGTGGAGCTTTCGCCCGCGCTCCACGATGCGCGTGATCGCATCGACCCAGGCGTCGTCGCCCAGGATCTTCTGTGGCATGACCGCAGGCCCCTTGGTTGCGTAGCGCATGCGCCGGACGTTGGGCATGTCGAGCAGCGCCTCGCCGATCTGCGTGATCTGTTCAGCGCGCAGCTGATAGGCGTCTCCGCCGGAGATCACGATGTCCTCGAGCTCGGGTCGCGACTGGATGTAGTCGAACGCGCGCTGCCAGCGGTCGATGTTGACCTTGAGCTGGAACTTCGCCACCTCCTCGGTGTCGATGCCCACGGCGTAGCTGCGGGTGCAGAAGCGGCAATAGACCGGGCAGGTGTCGAGGGGCAGGAACAGTGCCTTGTCGAAGTAGAGGGGGGTCAGGCCGGGCACCGGCATGTCGGCGCGTTCGTGCAGCGAATCCAGGTCGAGCTTCGGATGGTCGGGGCGGAAGCGCGACTGGAGCGGAATGAACTGCAACCGCAGCGGATCTTCGTACGGCCGCGACCAATCGATGAGCGACAGCAGGTACGGCGAGACGCGCACGGACATCGGGGCGCCGGCGAAGCCGCGCTCGGCATCCTTGATGAAGTCGTCGGAGACCAGCCCCTTCAGCGTCGCCAGCAGCTTGGGGATGTTGGTGATCGAGTGTTTGGCCTGCCACTTGTGGTCCAGGAACTCGGCTTCCCCCACGTCGGCGTACGACGGGATCGTGCGCCAGAACGGCCCCTCGCGTAGCTGGCGGTGCGTCAGCGTCGAGGGATCCGCCGGCGGCTTCAATGCCGGCGGCGGCTCGACCGGCGCGGAGGCGATCGGCGTCGGCGAGCGCGGTTCTTCGGCGGCCATGGCCCAGCGTAGCGTGTGCACCCTCGCGTTTCCAGCGCATCAACGTCTCGAGGCACGTCAGACCCGCGCCGTCCGACGTCAAAATCATGGGGAGCCTCGATCATTTTCCGGAGCGTCGGGCATTTCTGGTAGCGGCAGCTTTCGCACGATGATCGGGAGCTGGTCGCCGGTGCGCAGCGCCAGGGCTATCGGCTCGCCCCGCGGGTGGCTCGCGCCGAGCGGCGCTCCCCTGTCGATCACATGATCGACGAACCCGAACACTTCGACCCGGTCGCCAGCCTCGACGGTCAGGTCCGGCCCACCGATGAGATAGCCGCCGGCCACCTGCACGATGACCGTCCGGCCCGCGTCATCGGCAAGGAAAAAGTCGTGCCCCTCCTCGGCCAAAAGACGTACATTGTGTCTGGTCATCTCACTCTTCGACCAAATGTGCGAGAGCAGCTTCCAGCAAGAGCCCTTCACCCGGCCGACGACTCGCGCGGGCGTCCCGCGCGGGGCGGTCGCGAGCGCACCGAGCGTGACCTGCCGCGCACCGAGCGTGCGCAAGAATCGCTGGAGCGCGCGTCGTGACGCTTCGCCGCCGCGCAACGCGCTCGCCGGCAAAATCGCCGGCACCAGAGCTCCCGCATCTTCCCAGCACCGAAACAGTGCCAATCCCTCCTGGATGGCTTGCCCCTGGCCGCTCGCGGCCTGCGACAATCGCTGGCGCAGCGCGCTCCATCGGACAGGATCCGGGGGCGCCCCGGTGCGACGGAAGCCATCGGGCAGCAGCGTCACCTCGGGCACGGGAGTGGTCATGGGGACGTCGACGATGCGACGAGGAGCAGCCTAGCAAATGCTCGATCATTCGCCGCTGACCCGCCGCTGCGGCACGTGCGGGTACCGCTATGAGGCGACGGTGGACGCCTGTCCGATCGATCACCGCGCCCTGGCGCCGGCCGATTCGGCCACCGCGGATCTGGGCAGCTATCGCCTGCTCGAGCGCCTGGGTGAGGGCGGCATGGGCGCGGTCTACCGCGCGGTCCACCGCAAGCTGGGGCGAGCGGTCGCGATCAAGGTGCTGCAAAAGGATCTCACTTCCGATCGCGGAATGATCAACCGCTTCTTCCACGAGGCGCGCGCCGCCAACACGATTCGCCACGAGAACGTCATCGAGGTCTATGACTTCGTCGAGGACGGCGAGAACGTCTACTTCGTGATGGAGCTGCTGCGCGGGCGCGATCTCCACGACACGCTTCACCAGCGCGGCGCCGACAGCACGCCGCTGCCGCCGCGCCGCGCGGTGCGCGTGCTCGAGCAGATCGCGGCCGGGCTGCACGCGACGCACCAGCGCGGCATCGTGCATCGCGATCTCAAGCCAGAGAACATCTTTCTCTGCCACCGCAACGGCGCCGACGACTTCGTGAAGATCATCGACTTCGGCATCGCGAAGATGGCGCGGCCCGACGGGCTGTCGACGGTGGCGGGCGCGGTGCTGGGCACGCCCGAGTACATCGCCCCCGAGCAGGCGCGGGGAATTCACATCGACGGTCGCGCCGACATCTATTCGCTCGGCTGCATCGCGTTCGAGATGCTGACCCTGCATCAGGTGTTTGGCGGCGGTACACGCATGCAGGTGCTCGCCAATCAGATCCGGCTCCAGCCGCCCGCGCTGCGCGAGTACGCGCCGGAGCTGTCGCCCGCGCTCGAGGCGGTGGTGATGCGCGCGCTCGAGAAGGATCCCGAGGCGCGGCCAGCGACCGCGCTGGCCTTCGCGCAGAGCCTGGTGGGCGCGCTCGGCGAGCCGCTGGCGGATCCCGCGGCGTTCCTGTCGGCCGAGGAGCGGGCGGCCGCGGGACGGCGGCGGCGCACGTCGTCGGGACTGGTGCTGCGCGCGCCGGTTGCGCCGCAGCGCCGTGCCTTTACCAAGCTGATCGCTGGCGGCGCGCTGGTCGCGGCGCTGTTCATCGGTGCGGTCGTGAGCGGCCAGCGGCGCGAGACCGCCGCGGCCCCGCCGACCGCTGGCGCCGTCGGCGCCACGTCCGCGCGGCCTGCCAGCGTCGCGGTGTTGCTCGAATCGATCCCGAGCGGAGCGACCGTCCTGGCCGAAGACGGGAGATCGATCGGTGTGACGCCGGTCAGCTGGACGGTCGCCGCCGACAGCGAACGCGTCGTGACCTTCCGGAAGGACGGTTTCGTACCCATGGCGCGGCGGTTTCGTGCGGCCGGCGACAGCACGCTGGCGGTGCACATGGATGCCCTGGCCGCCGACGGCGCGAACCCGCGCCGTGCCGCCGGAAAGCCAACACGACGGCCGGGCGCAACGGCGGAGGCGGCCGCCAAGCTGGACTCGGCCGCCGCGACGATCGACCCTTTCTCGAAATGAACGACGCAGGAGGAGGACGAGAGCTGACCGCCGAGGACGGCGCCGAACGGCGCCCGCGTGACGGCGCCGAACGAGGCGCGGGCGACAGAGCCGCCAGCGCGGCTGCGCCGACGACCAACACGGAGCTCGAGCCGGCGGTCGGCGACCGCATCGACGCGTACCGCCTGGTGCGCCTGATCGGTTCGGGCTCGACCGGGCGCGTGTTCGAGGTCGAGCACGAGCGCATCGGGCGCCGCGCGGCAATGAAGACGCTGGCGGCCTCGCACGCCACGCACCCGGGCGCGATCCGGCGCCTCTTCACCGAGGCGCTCGCGGTCAACCGCATCAACCACCCGCACATCGTCGAGGTCACCGATCTCGTCGAGAACGGCGTCCACGACCCGCTGGTGCCGCGGCCCGGCGGCGCCCTGCCTCCGCGCGTGAACGCGATCGTGATGGAGCTGCTCGAGGGGCAATCGCTCGCGCAGGCGATCGCCGAGCACGGGCCGCTCGAGCCGGGGCGGTTCCTGGGCATCCTGGCGCAGGTCTGCCGCGCGCTCGCGGCCGCGCACGCGGCCGGCTTCGTGCACCGCGATCTCAAACCCGACAACATCTTCCTGGTCGATCGCGGGCGCGACGAGGATTTCGTGAAGCTTCTCGACTTCGGGCTGACCAAGGCGTTTGGCGACCAGCGCTTGCTGACCCAGACGCCCGCGGCAGCGACGATGGACGGCTTCTTCGTCGGGACGCCGGCGTATGTCTCGCCCGAGCAGGCGTCCGGCCGGCCGATCGATCACGGCACCGACGTCTACGCCGTCGGCGTCATCCTCTACGAGCTCATCTGCGGGCGGCTGCCGTTCGAAGGTCCCAGCGTCAACGAGTTCCTGATCCAGCACGTGACCGTACCGGCGCCGTCGCTGCCGCCCGACGTGCGCGCGACCAAGCTGGGCGCGACGCTGGACGCGATCGTGCAGCGCTGCCTCGAAAAGGACCCGGCCGGGCGCTTTCCGTCGGCGGAGCGGCTCGCGCGGTTGTTTCAGGAGCTGGCACGGGGCGGAGAGATCGCGTTCACCGGCATCGGCAGCTACCTGGCCGACCACCGGCGAACCGCGCGCGCGCGCGACCGCGACGAAGCCCTGCGCGCCGGGCTGGGGTTGGGGCTCGGGCTGTTGCTGGCGCTCGGCGCCGGCGCCGGGCTCTCCCACCTGCGGCGGAAGGAGCGGGCTCCGGTCGTTGTCTCTGCGCCGGCGCTTACCTCTCCGCACGTCGACGCGCCGCCGCCCGCGCCGCCGGTCCCCGCCGACGTGACCTTGCTGTTCGAATCCGACCCAGCGGGCGCGGAGGTGCGGATGGTTCACGCGGATACGGGCGCCGCCGAAGCGCTGGGGACGACGCCGTTCCGGCGCACGATCGCCCGCAGCGCCGACGAGATCACCTTCGAGATTCACCTCGAGGGCTACCGCACGATGCGGGTGCCGACGCCGGCCACCACCGACCGGACGATCAACGTCAGCCTCAATCGCTTGGCGCCCGTGCGCCTGGCCGCCAAGCAGACCAGGGCGACGCGAACGGCCAACGCGGGCAAAGCGAAGAAGACGCCGACGAAGTCAGCCGACGCGCGAGCCATGGACGCCAAGGCGCCGCCCCGTGCGCGCCCCATCGAGATCGACCAGACGAACCCCTACGCGCGTGAGAAGACCCTCGACCCGTTTCACTGATTCGCTGATATCCTGAAGGCGGATGCTGCTGCCGGCTGCGGGGACGTCGCGCGCCTCTCGAACCCTGGGCGTGGCGCCGATCGCGCTGCTGCTCGGGGTTGCATGGTCGGCGCTGGGGACGCCGCCGGCGCACGCGGCGCCATCCGGTGAAAAGCAGGCGCGCGAGCTCTTTCAGAAGGCGGAGATGAGCTTCAACCTGGGCCGGTTCCCCGATGCGCTCGAGGACTATCAGGCCGCCTACCAGGCGAAGCCGCTGCCGGCGTTCCTGTTCAACGTCGCACAGTGCTACCGCAACATGCGGAACTACGAGCGCGCGCGTTTCTTTTTCCGGCGCTACCTGGCGCTGGATCCGAAGACGACCAACCGCCGCCTGGTCGACGATCTGATCGCGGAGATGACGCGCGAGCTGGACAAGGCCGACAAGAGCGACACGGCCGTCGCGTTGACTCCCGTCGCCGGGACCGCGAGCGCCCCACCGTCGGCGCCGCCACCGGCCCCCGCGGCGGCGCCTGCGCCGGCTCCCCTGCCCGCCCTCGCGCTCGAAGACCATCCGCCGCCCGCGGCTGAAACCAACCACCCGATCTACAAGCGCTGGTGGTTCTGGGCCGGGGCCGGCGCCGTCGTCGCCGGTGCCGTGGTCGCCGGCATCCTGATCGCGCGCGCGGGAACCCCGCAAGGCTCGCTCGGGACGATCGACGGGCGCTGATCGGCACCGCGAGCCAGCGACAGGCAAGTCGCCATGGCGCCCGCCGGCATTCGCGCTCAGAGCTTGAGCGCGAAGCGCGCCTGGCCGCGCTGGATGATCAGCGTCGCGCGCACGCCGCGCCCGAGCTTGGCCTCGACCTGCTTGAGCCGCGCCAGCGTCACCGGCCGCCCGTCGAGCTCCAGGAGCACGTCGCCCTCTTCGATCACGCCGCTGGCCGGCCCGCGCGGGTCGACCGCGGTGACCGCGAGCCCGTCGCCCGGGCGCAGGCCGACGGCCTCCGCTTCGTGGCGATCCAGCTGGCGCAGCTCGACCCCGAGGAAGGTGCTCGCGCCGGTCTGAACTTCATTGCCCTGCGCGCCCAGGGTCACGACCAGGTCGGCGCGCCGCCCCTGGCGCAGCAGCGCGACCTTGACCTTCTCGCCGGGGCGCAACAGCGCCACCGCGGAGGTGAGGCGCCTATAGCTCT
>Ga0265338_10005411_pt1 | contig 16675 bp, 20 predicted proteins | sample 42126metaG_FD_193579 | JGI IMG/M metagenome (GOLD analysis project Ga0265338, IMG submission 193579) | Rhizosphere microbial communities from Carex aquatilis grown in University of Washington, Seatle, WA, United States - 4-21-26 metaG | ecosystem: Host-associated > Plants > Roots > Rhizosphere... | reverse complement strand
AGCTGCATTGGTGGGAGTCTACTCACTCTGTCTCGGTAAGGCGAGTCAGTTGTTGACATTTGATCGCGTGTTCCTCACCTACAGCAAAGAGCGTCAAAAACAGCATCCACAACTTTCTACTCGAAGGACAGGGAAGGAAATGCATCGTTGGTGGGCGCGGCAGGTCAATAGAAGGTCTCGCGGTCGCGTAGCAGCGAAACGGAGAAGGCAGCTCCGCACCAGACAGCGCACTCGGTTGCAAAGAGGACCGCAAGGCTACAGGCTGCGCCATGACAACGAAACTGTCGAGGTGTTCGAATTTGGCCTCCATATCGCAAGATGTGGCGCGACATATCTCGCGATAGACTTCGAGTCTCTGCTCCGCAGTCACCCACATGCCGGTGTCGGCTAATGTCCAGCGGCGCTGACGCCGCCCCTCCATTCCGCCTCTGAACTCCATTCCAGTTACAAGAAACAGTGAAGGACTACTGAACCCGGCAATCCAGGCGCGTCGTGTCCAAAAAGGGGAAAACCTTCGCAAAATTTTTCATTTGGGGTTTCAGATGAAAATTTTTGGCACGGTCTCGCGCAAATGTACTATGACCGTGAGCCACATCTGCTGTTGTTCCCGACCGTTGCTGACGAGTCGCCCGATCACAGCCCTGTTCCCGAACACTCGCAAGTCGAGCGCATTGCTCAGATTGCTCAAGCTGCCTCTGGGTCCTAAGCCTCGGCACCCCCGCCACAGGACAGCAAAGGCGATACCAAAGCCAGCCGTGTTAAACATGGCAGCGACGCCTCTGACTCGAAATCTGTCGGTTCGGGCTCTCAGTCCACCAAGTCGCAGAGATCGATGTCGACCGTTGACAGCACTTCGACGGTTACTCGGCCGTGCAGGATGGGAAACTGCTCGTGTGTGACGCGCTAGCGGCTGAGCGCCCGGATTGGAAGGAGAGACATGGGCGATCCTTTCCGATGCCTCGTGTCACCGCGCAGACGTTGAACGTCAGCGTCGATATCATGGACGCCAAGCGCAGGGCAAGACAAGACGAGGTGAAGGAGAAGCCATACGATTGTTCGACGTGCGACAAACGTTACAAAGTTTAACAGGCTGCCAGGCGCGACAAACACCAAGGCACCTGTGTGGGGCAACCGAAGCTGAAGAAACTGTTCACACCTCGCAATTCTGTTGTTTCTTAGCAAATTCGAATCGTCGCTTTGCGTGTTGGAAGATTCTGCAGCGTGATTAATTCTACAGTCTCACCGGTATTCGTACTAGTACGCTCCATAACCGGTGCCTGATGGTCCACAGGGATGCGCTGAGCCGGCTCATGAGCTTTTGGTGAGAGCCGACCTCCAAACCATGTGCAAACGGCGCAGAACTCAGAAGTAGGGGACGGCTCATGAGCCTCCTGCTGCGAAAAAATCGGCTCAGCGCATCCCTGCTGACGGAAGAAAAAACCCAACAAAGAAAGCAAAATGGCCACCCTCGAATTGAAGCTGCGCAACGACCTGCTCGGACCAAAATTCGCATCGCTGAAAGTTGAGCATGGCAGAGACTCGTCGCGGGAGGTAGGTAGTGCTGGCATCGCAGAATGGCTGGTCACAACAGATAGACTCGCGCTGCAATGTGCTAACAATTTGATCGACGTCGCTGCTGCGAACGGTCTTGACGAAACGAGATTGCGTGGGCAATTGCTTCACATTCAGTCACCAGCGGAAAACCCTTGTATGTTAGGTGTGCGAAACACGGACCTGCATATGGTTTATTATCAATTTCTCCTGGAACTGCTGCTGAACGATGTTCATCATGGCTTCCGAACGGAGGGAAGCATGCTGCAGAAAGTTACGCAATTGGCTCAACGTGTGCGACTGACCAGTAATGGAACTAAAGAGCACGTACTGTAGATTGTTAAATCACAAGCACAATTTAATGAGCCGGGCAGGTGCTCACTGTAGGACACTTGCGATGCACAAAGCAATAGTCAGCCGACCGTTTGCACCGGCGGTTGAGACAAAGCGGAGCATTTGTGATGTGCAACTCATGGTGTCGGCACCGGTGTTCAGGACAGTATCTGAACTCGATGTCGCCGAAGTACGCCTTGCAATCCTTGGCCTCGCAAATCCAACGGAAGCCAGGTGCTTCGATCAACGCAGGCTTGTCGTCCCCGGGCGAACGCAGCTCGAAGCCGAGTGATGCGACGACCGGATAGTGCACATGTCCCTTCTCCTGAACCGGATCCAAGGTGTCGGCGAAATAGTTTTCGCTGACGAACCCACTCCCCGGGCACATCTACAAGTATGAGGTCGTTGGAAGGCTGCCTAACCCGTGCGTAGATGACATCGACTAAACCGTTGCCGTTCGTCGTCGGTGCGGTATCATCTCCCAAAAAAGCATACCCAGCCTTGCGCATCAACAGATGAATCTCACGCCCGGCCTTGGCAGTCAGATTGAAGTCGCCAACAAAGAAAACTGCATCAGCGTTGTCCTACACCACTTGAGATGGATGAATACGGCAACACCTGTATCTGAGCGGCGTACTCAACGGCTTGGCTCACTTCCTGTTGTCTTGCTCCTCCGCCGGCGATGTAGCTCAGGTGCGCACCCATCACCAGCACGCGAAAGCCGTGAGGTGATGTCAAAATGACACCATGCACTCGCTCATTGATCGTATGAGCTGATTGCAACGTGTAATCGTCGCGAAAGGCGATGTCCACCTCCTAACATCATTTGCAAGTCAACACGACCGTGGGCGCGTACCTTGGAGCTGCTCAGTGAGAAAGCTCGACCAGACCGCTGCTCCAATTGCTGCTTGATCAAACCCGCTTTGTGTTTTTCAGGTAGCACCAAGATGGCGATGTCCTCGGGCAGCACGTTCTCTGCCAGCGCTTTGGCTTCGTTTTCCAGCAGCGATGGACCTGCGGAACCACTGAGTAAATAGCTGATTCGCACAAAGGGACCTGCGTTGAACGTGCCGACGCATATTTCACCCGCTTTGTTGTCTGCTTTTTTCTCGGTTGCATCCTGGACGAAAGAGGGTAACTCGAAGTCGGACTGCCACAACCTCGATGTTCCCCACCGCTTTGTTGACTAACTCGTCAACGAGGGTTGCTGTTTTGTGTTCCATCAGATACTAATTCTGAAATAATTCGCGGCTCATAAACAGTCCGTGGCCTCATCGGTGCCACGCAGGCGGTAATTCTGTCAGGCGGTTCTCATGTGTTAGTAGTCGTCAGGATCGCTCACCGTTGAGCAAAAAACACAGTCAAGCCAGCCGCGACTGAAAGCTCAAATCGTTTCATCCCGGATCCCGGGTGGCAAAAACTTCGGATCCTCCACAATGTTAAGACTGTGCGGAGCGAGCAAGTGTGCTCCCGCAACCCGGAATTTGATCCGGGACTCGAGTAAACCCCAAGTGCAAGAAATCAAAAATTCATGGAATCGGGGGTCAAAGGACGAGAAAAAGGGGAGAAGGCGGGATTAGTGGGGCTGTATGGTGGTGATTCGGAAGCGTAAGCTGTATCGCCGACGCGCTGGGCCTTGGCTTGAAGCTGTTCTGCGTCGAGACTTGCTTCGTCTCTGAAACGTTTCGAGCTGCTTGACTCCTATGCCAGTTGTGTCATCTCAACTCGAAATAGAAGACCTCGCGAAAAGCCGGCCGTTCAACTGGCGGAGTTCCATCTTTCAGCTCTTGTTCGAACTCCGCTTCAACACTCGAGCTCGCGCCATCAGGCAAAGTAAACAAGTGATCCAGCACTCGGTCGATGTCGCGGGACTTGCACTGTCGAATAGCCGCCAGCGCGTCCTTTTCCGCATATCCCATTGACTTCAACGTATTGAGCGTGTTCTGAAGCGAACCACTTGCAACAGCAAACTCTGAAAAAGCACCAGCATTAAAAGATGTCGACATCGCAACCTTTCTGTGGAGTGAACTGTGGATGAGATGACGGGAGGGATTCGTTTTCAACTGGCATTAAAAGTCAAGCAATGTAGTGGCGACAAACCTGCGGGCGGTTGTTGCTGCTCCGACTGTTGCAACGGGGCAGCCGCTTGATCAACCCCTTGAACGATTACACACCTCCACGGACAAACAACGGTGGTCGCGGGACCTGCTCGTCAGTCAACAAACACCGGCGCGGTGGACGTGCCTTTGTGACATAACGCATGCTTGCAAAATTTCTTTAGCTCGGTCGAGAGAGGGAAGTGTGCGTGTTCAACACAAAACACGTCCTGCAGACAAACGAAACTCAGTGCAACATCAGAACGGCAACCTGCATTGGCGTGACGACGTGTTGACGTTGCGCATCTGCAACAATCAAATACGACAGACGCATAACGAAGACGCGTGCGTACCCACACAAGCATGGATTTGGTCGAGGCAACGAGTGCAGAAATAGGCACTGCAGCTATGGCAAAACTGCGTGCACAAACGCTTGCAGTCAAAAGAACAGACCTTGAGAAAACGCAACGCGGTGAGAACGATGAAGACTCAAGGCCATGACCGGAATTAACGCGTGGGGGTGCTGAGGGGCAGAGGAACGACTGGAACTCGACGACGAAGACGACGAGGACTCACTGCTTCCATGCATCAAGACGAAATGGCCTTCGCAAAATCGCTTCTGGCACGACGAGCACCAGAGGGTGCCAGCACGGGGATGATCGAGACAAACAGAACAGGGCGAATCGATGGATGTTGCGGGCTCGGACTCGTGAGCAGACGCTTGATTTGCTCGCTTTGGGGGCCCACCTGGACTCTGTTGAGTGCAAAGTACCGTAAGTTACCGCTGCCAGCAGCCAGTTCGTCACTGTCCGCATCGCGAGCCTTCGTGCCTTGCAGCTTGGCACGAAAGCTCGAGAAGATCGACTGGACTTCAGCCACTGGAACGTGTTGAAGGCCTCTGACGGGGCAGAGAATCAGACAATGAGACAACGTGCATGCAAACCTCTTCTTCCAACCACCAGCAATCCGTTGGATTTGCTCGACATCAGCTGGATCCACGTCTTCGTCAATCGAATGCTCAACGCGAGCCTTGCGCTGTACAATTGCCGAACAAACAGTCAACACGAACAGACCTTGGCGTGCGTGGCGGCCTCGAGCTCCTCGACCTGCTTGGCCTTCTTGTCCAACGACTTTTGGGTTAACCAAACACGTCGAATTCCCTCGTGACCTAACAGCCAAGGGAGTTTCGAGAAGCAACGAGACACTGCTTACGATGTGGAATCGCATGTCCAAAGACCTTGGCCAGATCGCGTGTGCGTTGATAAATGTAGCAGTTCGTCTTGATGTCCTCCAGCGATTTGCAGTGAGCATCGCAGGGATCATTCTGACAGCTGCCATCGCCGAGATCGTGGTGGCCGAGTTCCCGTTTCTTTGGGTAGTGACACAACTTGCAGAACTGGACAACAGCCAACTCGGGCTCTTGCTCAGCAGACTCCGCGAGCTGGCGAGCTTCTTCCAATTCCTTTTCTAGCTCAGCCTTCGCCTTTCGAGCCTTGGCAAGCTTCAACTCTGCAGCAGAGCCTCGTTTGGACATGACAAGTGATACAACAATCGGGAGTACGAATTGTGACACGATGACATTGACGGCGCTTCCATCACTTGTCGCGGCTCCATTAATCATGATTGACACTGCGGTTGTGGACCGAACCAAGTCAACGCAACTCATAACCGGAACAATCGTAATTTGCACTTTCGAAAAGCCTCACCGCCACAACTCGAGATGGAGCTCAGCGTGCACCAAGCTCGATACAATTTTCGAGCTCACTTGTCTGCTTTGGCAGCCTCCTTGGCTGTGAGCGGCTACCCTGTTCGCGTTGTTTCGCAACTGTTGATGGTCACACCGCGTTTTGTGCGGTACCATTTGCGCAAGTTACTAGATCCCACCTTTCACCCAGGCACTTGTAGTTTGCGTCGACTCTGAGGCTGTGCAGGTGATCGAGGCGGCGCGAGATCCAAGCGTTTTGTGGATCCCATTGACGAGTTGATGGTGGAGATGCTCGTGTTTGTGTTGCACCAACGTGATCCGCGTCAAGTTTGTTCGGAGTACGTTCGTCAGCTCGCCGATTTAGGTAGGTTGAATCGTCGATGTTGGCTCGTTGATGCGTTTGGCTGGTTGTCGCAGGGATCGTGGTCAGTCGCCACTGGATCCGGCGACTGTTTGCTCGCTGGAGATTGGCATGGAAGCGCATCAACTACAAAGTGGTGCGCAGAGGTCTTGTTTGCTCTCATTCATCTCAGCCCCACAAGTACACCGTCGAGAACATCGAGCGATATTGCTTGTATCTCGCCGGACTGCAACAAATTGACCTGACGCGGGTCAAGTTTCTGGACGAAGCCCATTTCAGGCAATCGAGTAAATTCTCTCTTGCTTTGCGATTGATGTCAAGACAGGCTGTCGCAAACAGCGTGCGTGGGCACCAGCCGGAGCCGGTGATTACGACGTGAAACTTCGTTACGACGAGAACACCAACGAATCATACACAATCACGTTGGTACCACCAGTCGCCTCCATCTCGTGATTCGTTTGTGTTTTAGTTGACGACACCCAACGACGCGAGTCCGATTTGGGTGTCCAACCTGCGGCCTGTCGCCAACTCGGCGCGCGATTTCCTTGTCGTGGTGCTGGATATGCTCATCGGAGGCGCGATTATCGCTGGCGACATTGTCGTGTTGGACAATGCTTCGATCCACTACGCGGCCGGCATAGCCGCTGCGCTCGATGCTCTGTTTGACCTCGCTGGCGCCAGGCTTGTCTTCTTGCCTGCCTACAGCCCCGAGCTCAACCCTTGCGAGCTTGTGTTTGCACAGGCCAAACGCTACTTGAGAGAGCGCCGCGGTTCGCTTCCCTTTGCGTTTGAGATCATCAAGGCGTTTGCCCTCGTCACGCACGAGAATGTTCGCTCGTACCATCAAAAGTGTACATTCTCTTGAGTTTTTGTTCGCCGTTCGTGTGTTACTAGTAGTACTAGTACTAGTACTCATTGACTCCGGCTCAGAGAACACTTCCTAGTACACACATCCTGGTCCCTTGCCAGGGCTCCGATCATGGCTCTGCTGTGTGCGAAATCGACCCACTGTACTAGTACAGTAGATTACAGTCCCCTTAGGTTTCGCATTTTGGTCGTGACAGGTTCCTTCAAAATTCTTCAATGTCGGAGGCTTTAGCAATACTGTATTAATATTGATTGAAAGAAAGTCAATTATTGAATTGAATCGTCAGACTGGGAGGAGAGATTCTCCGAAGTTGGGCTGAGTACAGAAATGAAGAGTTTCTTGAGGACACCAAAGCAAAGAGACACGAAGCTGATTGCCAGCGAAGCAAGGACAACGCCGGACAAAGAGCCTGATTGAGGTGATAGAGAAGGTAAACAGGACACGTACCTGTGCTCACAGAGTACCACACTTGAATGATTAATTGCGGAAGATCTTCTGCAAGAGTCGAAACCAGACCTGCAACGAATCCGTGATTCATCCAACTTCGCACGCACCCAGTTGCAATAGACGAGCCTGCTCAATGGCAGGCAGGGGTGCAGAGAAACTCTCGCGATAGAACAGACGCGAGCTTAGGAGCAGCAGCGCTTGAACATTGGTCGCAGACAGCATAGTCACAACAACCAGGATACTGACATGGTCGCGCGCCCACACAAAGAACTTGTTGTGCCCACTCGACCGGAGCATTGACCGCATGACAGAAGCCGTGCAAACGGAGTTGACCAATACGGACAACAGGGCGAACGCAAGTGAGGCCGCAAAGAAATCAGTTCGTCCTGCCGCACAATTGAATGTCGTTGTAGCACGAGCAACCTTCTGCAAAGCACGTGTACAGAAACGACACATCCGTTGAAACATCGCTGACGCTCAGCACTGCTGAAATGAGCCGATCGTGGAACGCCTCAGGGAACTTGGTGTGCAGCCAGTAGGCAGCAAAGCCCAGTGTAACGAGCGCCAGGAGAAGGGTCAGCAACACAACAAGCCAGTTTGCCAGCACGAACCAGTGTGTCAGCTATAAACGACGCCTTACACTGACAACCGGCGCTCGTTTTAGCAAAGCCAACGCCGCACGAACATGTCGAAGAAAGAGATCCGTCATCGAATGAATTCTCGCTGCACAGAGCGCAGGCCTGGTCAAGACCGCCCGAACAGTCGCGGCAGAGGTCGCCACAGGCTAATATTAATACAACAGTTAGTGATGGCACACTGCTTAGACCTTCACATTCACTCGAGCCTGCCGCAAAACCGGTGACGCAATCACAAGCAGCTGAAGAACGGCCGTCGTCACGAGCGTTCGCCGCACACAGGAGACAAGGGGATCCAAGGCCATCGTCGCAGTTCAGACAGAAGGATCCATGCTGACATCACACATTGTCACGAGAGGGCATGTGGATAATACGCTCGCATGTGTCATTTCTCGAGCGAAAGCCTGACGCGCAGCTGCAAGCCGAAGCGGATTGCTGCACCTCAGCGTTGTCCGCACATTGAACGCAGGGCATGTCAAGAGCCTCACAGGCGAGACAATGCGCACCGCATGCTACAGCAGCAGTGAGTTAATCCAGTCGGCAGCAGTCGCACCAACGCAAGCACCGTCGCTGAAGAAGTAGCCTGCGTCGCACTCGCAGGCGGCACGGCTAAATCTGTCGTCGTGGGAATTTGGCGAGCAGATATCGCAAGCTCGATCGAGTCCACTCTGGCAGCTCAAACACATGACGCCACATGCTAGAAGCAGCTTGAGGTAGCTTGAAGTTCACCCTACCTGTGCACTGACTATCAAGCTCCGCAAAGCCCTCGCCGCAGATGCAAGTCGAGTGTAGCATCCCGTCGTCCACCGCCAGCGGTGCACAAAGTGAACACGCCTGATCGTAGCCATCGCCGCAACCTTCACAAAGATGGCCGCATTCTAAACAACGTCAGCTGCAAGAAAACAAAACAAACCCTCGTAAACATGCAACGTGTTGCCCCAGTTTGCGTTGTCCTGGACGACGATGCGATGACCACTGCAGGCCGTCGGACCCCCGCCTCGATTCATGCTGTCTTCAATCTCCGTCCACACCCATGCTCCGCTTTTCCGCTGCAGGGCCCACGCCGGCCCTGTGCCGTCAGCAAACGACGCCAGCTCGCCGCTGACCGGGTCGAGTTGCAGTGTCTCCGTGTAGTCAATCGGCTCGCGGATGGTGGCGACAGGCTGCCACTGCCGCGGCGCAATCTCCTCGAAGATGCGAAGCTCTTGAGGGGGGTCATAATTAAGGTTTGGAGCTGCCATGACAACAGCACCAGCGTGGCGCACGTCCCACGTTGACACATCTGCGTTCGAAAACTCAAAAGAGGCGTCGAGTGTCCACGGTTGTGACGCCGAGAAGTTGTGCGAATAAACGTAAACGTGGGCTGTTCGACTGCCGATTCTCGTGTCCAAGACAGCGCGATTCGCAGTGAGGCCCGGAGGAGATACAGAGCCTGAAAATAGTGTTTCAGACGACCACGCCTTGCTGTCGTCATGCCAGGTATACAAGGTGGCACCGATCAGAAGCTCGTCCCCGGTGAAGGCCACACTCCGAACTGCTCCGTAGAGTGAGAAGGACGACTCAATGGACCACGCGCCTGCGGTCGAGTTGAGGGCAAATATCGAAAAGTAAGTCGTCGGATCAGAGACATGCGCTTCTCCTGGAGAATAGGACTCGAGAAGAAACTTCGGCACGTTGGAATTGATTGCAACGAATGTGCCAAAGTAGGGCAACTCGGTTGTGACCCAGTCACGGCCGGACTTTGACAACCCAGACGCAGCATCCAGACGGTACCGTCCAAGGCTTCGTGCTGGGCTGCGTTTTGTCGTTAACAGCAACAATGGTATCGTCCAGGACGGCAAAATCGTCGCAGCCCGACGGCAGCGCGATTGAATCAGTCCAAGACCACGTGGCCTCAGCACATGAAGCAAACACCACCCACCAGAAAACAACACTCATATTTATAATAATTGGCAAAATTGCTTTGTTTGTCTCGGACGGAGCTCACCCAGCTCTCACCCGTGCCCAAGTTTCCAATGAAAGGAGAAGGAAAAAAACGTTGGGCGGAACCAGAGATAGGTAGAGTACCGTAACTCAATGAAGTGCTTTATTCAACGGTTGTTAGACGCCCGAAGAGCGCAAATTACGCTGAAACAGCTACGAGACAAGCATCACCGAGATCCTGAGGCGAAGCAGGCATCGTTGAAGGATTTTCGCGATGCCAATTCAACCAACGCCACAGTGCAAGAGGATCGACCCCATATTATGCACTGCGGCGACCTGGCCTTAGCAGATGGCACGAAACTGTCGTCCGCTGCCCGAGGGTTGTTGGCTCGGCTCTCCACGCTCCCACCAGATCTCTCTCAAGCCTTCCGAATCGAGCTCACGCCAGAACACGGACAATGGGTGATGCGTTTGCGCCTGCACCCGGAACGTTGGTTTCGTTGGCAACAACGAGAGCGGGGCCGCAAGAGCGCAGCGACTCGAATGCAAGCGTATCTTAGGTTGCTCGAAGACGACGACGAGCCACAATCTCATTCAGAAGAAGATTGCCACACTTTCCGTCCACAGCGCTACGAGTCTTTCTGCAAGCTCGGCGTTTCATGTCAACATCTTCCTGCCTGCCGAGAAGAACATTCCCCTGTTTCCTGCACCGCGCGTGTCCAGCGCAAAGCAGGACAAGGCGTCAGTTTTTGCGGTTGGTGGGCCACGCCATCGCTCGAACTGACCGAGCTGAAGCTCTCCGAACTTTGCCGGAACTTTCTCGTCCAAGCCCGTCGCAGCCTCAAGAGGGATGTTATCGTTTTCCCAAGGCCACCAAACCACGCCAACAATCTCCAACTGGCAACTTCTGCCGAGTTCTGGTCTGTTTTATCGGAAGTCGCCCATGCCATCGACGCCGTGCTGCGCGACAAGGACAACAAGAGCGTGTTTGCCGTGTCAACTGTTGCCCTGAACTTCGGCGAATGGGAATCCGGTATGGAGGAAGACGGGGGTGCGCTGTCTTGCCACGGACACGCTCACCTTCATCTAACACACGAGGCGGTATTGCGCTGCTCTGAACACGGCACGCTACGCGCTGTAGTGGGGCGACTTATGAACCCGGAGCGTTATCGAGAACACGATATGGGCATCGCTCGAGTTCTCCTCAACACCGTGCGCGCATCAGACATTCCTGATGACCGCAGTCCAATTGACGAGCTCGAAACGAAGCTCGCCATGCGCATTTCTTCACTTGCGCAACGGCTCGAATTTCATGAGCAGCAGACTGCAACTCGTCTGGCTGCAGCAGCAGCACGTGAGTTGCGCAAGCAACCCGTCGCTACGCGAACGTTGCTGTTGTGGCTTTTTGGGCTTCTCGCGCTGCTTGTGCTGTTCACGGGCGGCGTCGTCGTGTTCATGATGAGTAAATATTCGCTACGGTAGTTCTTACCTATGATTGTAAGCACAAGCACCGCATTCGGCTAACCTTTCGAAGCAGATTCCAACTGAATTGACGGCTCGAACGCAAGTACAAGCATGCAGGGATGTGATTTGCAGGTTTTGAGGCGCATCTCTGCGCGTTTCAGGTTTCAGGTTTGAGGTTTCAGGTTTTGAGTGTTGGGTTTCGGGTTCGGAGGCCTCCTGACAGTGGAATTGGTGTACGGAATAAATCCCCTAATGAGTGTACATGTACGCAATAAATAGCGGGGCCTGCGTACATGTACGGAAAGAAGTCCCCCAAATTCGTACACGGTTAACCGGTTTATTCGTGAAAATCGCTCTTTCCCAAAGCCCGAAATTCGCAAAGCGCTGAAATTTTTCTCGGCGAACGAAGCTAGCAGTGATCAAGGTCTCCACAATCGAGGATGCTGGTCTTGTATTTGCACAGTGCATCGAATTTGACTGCTTGGCAATGTGTTGCTAGCAAATTTCGTGAGTGAGGTCGCTCACTGTTTGTGGGGACTTTGCCGTGCCTGCGGACTCTTCGTTGGAGTATCCCTCGAGTTCTAGTGCACAAATTCGTGGTTCTAGTGTGCTTGGCCTTCGACGCAAGCCTAATGAACAAGCGCACTCGCAGCTCAACTTCGCGGACTGCCACTTCAGACTGACTGCTGATGCGGTGCCTCGGGTTCAACCGTCGCGTGTGCCCAGTGACACTCAGAGCTAAGACAAGAGCTTGGGAGCGAGTTGGCAAGCGGGGCGCCGTGTTGCAAGCGAGAATCCTCCATTCTCGCTTTATTCTCGCTTTATTGTTAAAGCCTCGAAAATGTTATAGCGGGGGCCTGACTGGTGTACGGAAACAATTGCCTAATGCGCGTGCATGTACGGAAATAACCCCCTAATTATCGTACCAAAACCGTACAAATTCCACTGTCAGGAGGCCTTTCGGGTTTCGGGTTTCGGGTTAAACTTTCGGGTTTCGGGTTTCGGGTTTTTCGGGTTCGGGTTTCGGGTTCGGGTTTCGGGTTTTGGGTTTCGAGTTTCGGATTTGGTTTTCCCGGGGCTTCTGATCCCGGATTCAGGTTTTGGGGGAGCAACAGTTTCGATGTGACCAATTGAATGTCCCGCACAATACTAGCATTGAACAACCGAGAGGTAGCAAGTGTGTACGATGGAGAAGGTGGTTCGCTAGTCAGAAGAGCATGGGAAGCAGATTCTGCTCTACCCAGGCCACGCGCTCAGGGTCAGCGCAGCGGCTGCTGGCCTTGTGCTGACGGCGGCGTGCCGTCTCGACGATGAGTCGCACCTGAGCGGCATCGTGCGCGACCTGACGCTGGAGGCCTTGTCCCGTCTCACCAAGAATGTACTTGGTCTTGCCGTCGAGCTTGACCACGCGCCCGCGCCTGGCGGAGACTATGACAGATACGCAATTACAAATGACCACAATGTTGCGAATGCGCGTGCGGTGTGCCAGAGGAAGGGAGACAGCACGCGACCCTACCGTTGCGCCGCGAACACCCCAGCAAGAACGGCACGATACTGCCGGAAGTCACGACATACTTCTCCGATCCTTCCACGCGATACAGACGCATGAACAGACGTCTCGTCGATTGCTTCGCATCTCTGTCGGACTTTCCGTACTTGTGCAACAACACCGCGTCGGCGAGCGGTACGGCAAAAGAAGTGCGCAGCGAAAGCAGGTCGCCAACCTGCCAGTCGACCACTGGTCTGCGGCGAGATACCGCAGAAGCCACCGCTGCAACTGGAGGCGCAATCGAGTGAAAAGGAGGCCGCGACAACAATGCAGCGAAGCAACTGGCAGCCACCAACCCAACACAGAACAGACCTGCGGCCGGACGACGAGGACGACGGGGCGGCACGGCCGGCTCACTAGTGATTTCGAGGAGGGGATCGGTGAGAATCGGAGCAGCAGGAACAGCATGGACAGATACAACCTCATCGTTCTCGGCAGGGCCTAAGTTGGCGGAGTGAGGCGGAGTGAGTTTAACAGCTAGAACAACCTGCGGTAGCCGACACAAGCACACCATCCTGTCCTTCGAGAATGGTACTGTCTGCGGCGCGATGGCATTTCCCTACATTGGCGACCATCTCGTGGGCCGCGGACAGCACAGCTAGACTCTGCATGTCCACTCGACTAGCGATACTCAGTACAAAAGGAGAGATCCAATAAGAATCAACTGTGCAACAACAGACTGCACATAGTACACGCAGCGATGATACCCGATCATGATTGGGAAGGGACGGCGGATCCCCCACCCAAGCCCCGTTTTCCGGAAGGGAGGTGCGCACGAGCCGGCGGGATACTGTGCGGATCAATCAAGTCGTCAACCCGTATCAGCAATCTCAGATCCCGGGAGCTGCATTGTCCGGAAACCAAACCCTGTACTCGTACAACCCCCCAAACCGCAACCCCGAATCCCGAACCCGGACTACCAACATGCGGAGCGCAAGCACACATAAGACAAACTCGAATTGTCCGACGAACATAAGCGCCTAAGCCTTCATGTGACCGATACGCAGCAACATTCACATGTAGCAATATTCACAAGAATCACTCATTCGGGCCCACATTCGTGATTTCCTCACAAACTCACAAGGCGACCCGCAGGCGCACCCTGACCGCTGACGGTTATGGGCCGCGCCTCTGGCGGCGGTGACGAGCACGTCATCAAGCTGCACGTCGGCGCGCCCCTGCGCCCGCAGTCGTGGCGAACCGTCTTGACCAACTACGCGGTGCAGATCGGCTTCGACGCTGTGCTCGCCGACGCAGCCTCCCGCCACCACGCGGTTCTTACCGACATTGCGGATTTCTTGCACCTCCACCTCCATCGCCTCCACAGCCTGGGGCACCCGCTGCCCACGCCGGACCACAACTACCTGCACAAGATAGTTGGCTTGGTCTCGGCGAAGAAAGGTCCATCGGGGTCTTTGAAGATCCGACGCACCCTGACTGCGGCGCAGCTCGGCCAATCGGACTACCGCGACCTCATGGAGACGCGCAAGACGCTCTGGCGCAAGCCACGCGCGCTCTGGGCCAGCCAGGACCACCTCAACAAGTGCATCAGCAACTACGGGCTCAAGAAGCTCGAGACGGCCCTCAAGAACAATGTCTGGATGCACTTCCACTCGCGATTTCGACGCTTCGTCGAGCTGCGCGCCCGCGAGGCGGAGAGGGACTCGAAGTCCGGGGCCAGGATCGTCCTGCTCTGTCCCGAAACGGCTTCCAGGTGGAGGCGCCGCCGCGAGGTTGAGCTGCTCGCCCGAGATGTTGTTCTCGCCGCTCCGGTGCTGCAGGACGACGGGAGCTCGTCGATGGAGGAGGCGAAGGCAGTGCTCCCGACAGGAGTGGACACTGATCCTGATGACGACTGCGAGAAAGAAGAGGCCCCCTCGTCGGACGCCGCGAATCGGTGCGCGCGAGCCGGCTTTGTGCGGCGCATGCGCTGGTGCCTACCGGCCCGGCCTCGGGCACCGTCGAAGAGCGCTCTGCTCGAGTACGACCTCAAGGCGCGTTGGGCGGCGTATCTGCCGCTCATGATCGAGATGAACCTGGCCTTTGGCGTGGCCGGCGTCAAGCAGTTCGCCGTGGTCCCCTTGAAGCGCGGCACCGTACCGGGGCACATGACCTTCTCCACCGAGACGCTCATTGGACTGGAGCGTGCGGCGGTCATTCGCGCGCGAGGAGGCGACAGCAAGGGTCTGCCGCTGCGCGAAGACTACAAGAACAAGGCGTCGTGGGACCGCCTGTTCAACTACCGGATGCTCGAGAACAAGTCGAGCCGGTTCAAGCACGTCGTCGACACGGACGGCTACAGCTTCTGCCTGCACATGACGCGGAGACTTGTGTCTGAGGAGCACGGCGCCGACGCGAAGACGGCACTCGGAGGAGCTCTGGATGGCGACCCAACGCCAGACACCCGCGGCGGCGCTGGCGGCCTGAAAAGGTCGCGCGACCCGAGCGACGATGAGGAATCTGAGCGGAAATCGGCCAAGGCTCCGAGGACGGCCGAGGGTCGTGGTGTGTTGGCGAGCGACGAGAACGTCGCGTCTCACACTCTTGCGCGCGGTCTCGTCGACGGGCCGGCCACTGAGTGGTCGCCCGCGCTCCGCCAGCGATTGATGGCTGCGCACAGGTCGCAGCTGCTCGTCGGCGTCGACCCAGGGCGTCACGAGCTGCTGTCCATGGCGACGCTCGAGTGCACGGTCTCCGACGCGACGGGCAGGCGCCGAGCCGAGCGCAAGCTGCGCTACACTCGGCTGCAAAGACGGAACGAAACGGGCGCCCCGCACCAGGCGCAGCGGCGTCGGCAGCTCGACGCCTCCTTGTGGAGCAAGAAGACGGACGACAAGCGGGTCGTCGACGAGCCACTGAAGCAGCGCGTTCGCGAGGCGCAGGAGGCTCTTTCCGGGACCTGCGGACGCGCGAGTGACCTGGTGCGGTTCGGCGAGTACCTCGAGGCGAAATGGCTCTGCCTGAAGCTGTGCGGCGCACACCTGTCGCGCAAGCTCGAGTACCGCGCTCTGCGCTACAAGGCGTGGGCCGGGCGTCGTCGGAGCGAGAACCGCCTGGTCCGGTCGATCCGCGCCAAGTTCGGCCGCGGAGCCGTGCTGGCCATCGGTGACTGGTCCAAGGTTTGCAGGACGTCGGGTTTCAGAGGCCTTGCGCCAACGCCTGGCGTGGGGTTGAGGCGTCGCCTGGCGCGCGACTTTTTGGTGGTGGGTACTCCAGAGGCCTACACCAGCCAACGGTGCTCCGAGTGCGGCAGCGAGGTTCGACCCGTTGCGGAACGCTGCAAGGTTCCGACGTCGAAGAAACGGAGGGCGGCTGCCACTGGTGTCGACCAAGAGAAAGAAGACGAGAAGTCAAAGGACGCGGACGTCCGCGGATTGCGCCAGTGCGTCAGCACTCAGTGCGGGATCCGGTGGAACCGCGACCTCAACTCGGCCCGCGGCATTGTCCGGAACGCCGTGGAGCTGGCGCGTTCCGGGCGTCCGCTGTACGGGCCCGGCTGTGCGTCGACGCGTCCGACGTGCGGCGCGCCGCTGAGGAGACCACGGGCTTCAGTAATTGGAACCGGGGGAACGGGAACTACAGCAGTTCCGGTTTCCGGTTTGGCGTTTCCGGTTTCGGGGTTCCGGGTCGCCGAAAATCCGGGAGGAGCTGGACCCGCGCCTCCACCCTGCTGTGTGACCATTTGAATGGTCCTCACAGTACATGACGTTTGAACCAGTCGCAAGTAAGCTTGTTCTCGGCGA
>Ga0265338_10005410_pt1 | contig 16675 bp, 4 predicted proteins | sample 42126metaG_FD_193579 | JGI IMG/M metagenome (GOLD analysis project Ga0265338, IMG submission 193579) | Rhizosphere microbial communities from Carex aquatilis grown in University of Washington, Seatle, WA, United States - 4-21-26 metaG | ecosystem: Host-associated > Plants > Roots > Rhizosphere >... | reverse complement strand
GGTCGATATTAAACTTTATTCGCTGGTCAACAGCGTCGATCTGCGAACGACCTTACTGGTCATGCGGCTGAGCGATTATTTCATCGGCATTGACAGCGGACCACGCAATATAGCCCACCTGGCCGATCTCAGAAGCATCACGTTCCTTGGTCCGGCGCCGCAGAATTTCATGCCGGTGAACAAAGCAGATATCGTCATCGACAAATTCACTTGCCGATGCAAGAGCCTTTTCTATTTTCACAAGGTCAGCGCAATTCGCACGCTGTCAGTAGACGAGGTAGTGGACAATTTTAAAAGACTTTTGTCAGCGCCCGTACCGTCTAAAGAATGACTCATGATAGCGGAAGTTTTACGGATTTGATGAAAGCCTGAGAGGATCGAGAAAGTCCCGATCCATGGTTCGCGGAGGGCACGGCTGTTCTTGAGAGAAATCCGAATATTGATACAGAGGGGGAATTTCCGGCCAAGATCAACACGGCCTATAAAAGATTTCCTTCATTATTTCGAACTCGTTGATTTTGCCTTCTTGCTGCTTTCAGTTCCTGCGAGATCCTTTTCTTTCTTCAGCGCGTTTTCCAGAAGAGAGAGGTTGATCCCCTTTACCGACAAGGTTACGGAGTTCGACCGCTCAATAGAGACCTCTCCAAACGTATTCACCCTTTCGTAATAGAGCAAGTGGTTGATGCGATTATTCTGCTCGCCGATCGGGATGGCTGCTTCAAACTCCAAATCATTCTTCCCCTTTTTCACCATCGATGTTACCGTTGATGAGAAGATGCCGTTGAATTGCGCCGCGGAGATGATCGGGATATGATTCAGAGTAAGAGACTCGCTCCCGACGGCAAGATCACCCGCTGTCGAATCCACAATAGTTGCTTCAAGGAGCGCGGCCGATGGATTGGAAAAGATGTTGTACCGGAACACCACGTCGTCTCCTGGTATCACAAACATCGAATCGCCGAAATCCTTCTCCTCATGGGGCACTGTCCGCACCAACGAGATCGGCGAAATACTTGAGCCGGTGTCTTTCAACACGAGGCCGTTCGCGAAATAATTTTGAACCCGCACTTCCAAATGCCGCGGCTTCATTTGTGCGCCATGAACTCCTTCCGTCATAGAAGACAGAATATCCTCGCTCGAGTCGCATCGGAAGACACTGCATGCGGTGATCCGGATTGAATCGAGCTTTATTCGTCGCGACAGGAAATCGACGGCGACATTCGCCCGCTCTTCAGCAAGTTTTTGCAAGTTCGCAAGCGAGGCGCCCTGTTTGACGGGCATGTCGGGATAGCCGACAACGATAATGTCCGCAAAGTGATATTTTTTGATGAGGCTGATGATCGGCTGGAAGATCTTCAGCGCATCCTTGCGCAGCGTCGACTCGCCCGGCGAGAACATTAATTTGTCGACCGGGTACGAAGATTCCACGTAAGGAATCTTTTCCACCGTGGTGAAGGTCTTGAGCGTATCCGTTTGAATCGTTACGCTGTCGGAGGTCATGAGCTCGACATATGAACTGGACTCTAATCCCGATTGCTGTACGGTCGACAGGTTAACTTCTGCGCTGTACTTGAGTTCCCCTTCAAAGAGAGAAGCACCGCGTCCCAATCCCCACGTCAACTGACTTCCCGATATCGAAGGAACGACTTTTCTTCCGTTGAATGTCGCCGACCCTTCGACGTACGTAAATCCCGGGGGGAGTTCATCGACTACCTGTATCCGCTGCAGCCACGTACTCCCGGAATAATTCAGCCGGACACTGAACTCCACGGCGTTGGAGTGGTGTGCCGATTCATAATTTCGCAGATATAAATTACCGGGATAGCCGGTCCGCATGGCGGCAGTTTTCGCAACCTTCGCCACTTTTTGACTTACGCTGTCCTTCAGAATTCTTTTTACAAAGAAATTCGCACGCGCGATTCCGCCTTCCGGAAGCCGCACGAACCGGGAACTTGCGTCCCCTGCAAAGTCACGTCCACCCTTCAATAATTCCGACTTAGGGGGAAGCGATCTCTCGTTGACCCGGAGGACATGCTGGCCCGGGTTCACGTTCGGCAGTGAAAATTTCCCGTCGTCTCCCGTTACAACACGCGTTCCATCTTCCATCCATAATTCTACCCCCTTGATCCCCGCCTCGCCTTCGCTTTGGTACGCATTGCGGTCGTCATCATAAAAAACTTTTCCGATGATCAGTCCGTTGCTGGTGAAGACACCGGGCTCGACCGTTATCTGTTTTTGCGAAGGAAGCGATACAAAAAGTGTTCCGACCGTATCTTTGGCTGTCGCATACACGGTATTCATCCCCTGGCTTTCAAGAGCGTCGGAGCCGAGCACAAGCTGATAGACGAGTATCCCGGTATTTCCCGATCTCAGTGTGTCGCGCGACGCCGCAGCCAGTACCCACTGCAGTATCGTTCCATTGGAGAGCGAATGCGGTTCGACGGGCGCTCCGTTATAGCGCGCAGACTTTGCATAGTATTTGAACGCGTGCGGCAGCTGGTCGGTGATGGTCAATGCTTTCATCAGGCCGGGGCTGTTGTTTGTAATTGCAACTTGGTATGTGACGACGTCGCCGATCTCTGCGACATTCTTGTCCGCAGATTTGACCACCTGAAGGAATGTCGAGAATTGATTATTGCCCTTCAAGAGGACAGACGCCGTGGACGATTGCACCGTGAGGCCGTTCTGAAGAATGAACGCTGTGGTCTGTATCCTCCTTCCTGTTGGAAGTGTGTAATCAGTTCTCACATTCAATATGAGCGAGTCAATTTTCCCCGGAGGGATGCTGCCGATATTCCAAACAACCGTGCTGTCAACAGCGGTCGTATCATTCCCGGGTTTGTTCCCGGTCCAATGATTATACCGGAGAACGCTCTTCCCGGCGCTAAAGAGTGAGTCGACGATCCGTACGTTGCGAAGAGAATCGGTGCCCGCATTTCGGTACACTACGACAAATTGGACACTGTCCCCTGCGACGACGGAGTCTTTATTCTGGAAGACAAAATTTTCCAGTGTCACCAATGCGGCAGAACGGACAACGGTAACAGCTTGTGTGCTCTGCCCCGCAAGCTGAGTTGAGCTGAACCAGGAGCGGTTCACGATCGATGTGCTGTCGGGAAGATTTTTGGCTACGGCCAATGTCAGTCCGACTGAGTCCGATGTCCCAACGGCCATGCTGTCCATCGTCCATCGGAGGATGCGCTGCGTTGTATCAAACGCCACCGTTTTGAATGAGCCTTTCTGTGCAGCAACGAGTGATGTATATCTCGGAAGCGTATCGGTCAGCACCGCATTCGTATATGAGATGTTGCCTTGATTTTGATATTTGATCGAATACGTAATGGTGTCTCCGGCCGAGACGCGCGGCTGAGCGACCATCGAGAGGCCGAGGGAAATATTGGGATGGACAAGGATGTTAAGATTGATGGTGAACGTCCCTCCGCTCGTATCGTACACTGTGATCCCGCCGGAATAATTCGGGAATTTGACGCTGTCAACACTCACTTCGTAGACAGCGGGTTGAAGATTCTGGAAATTAAATCTTCCCAGCACGTCGGTCTTCGTGGATTGAATGCGGCTGTAGATCATCCTCGCTCCCGAGACGCCGAGAATTTTCTTCGATCCTGCTTTTCCGCTCGTTCCTGCCGAAAGTGAATCCAAATAGACATCGATTCCCTGAACTGAGATCGGCGCATTGACGGTCGAATACTGGAGCCGTCCGGCGATCGTATTCAAGATCTTGACTGCTTTGCGGTCGAATAATGTATCCGATGACATGCCGGTAGAAGTTGACAACGTGTCTCCAAACTGGTCGACAACAAAAATTTTCAACGAGTATGTCATGGTTTCTTTGTTGAGCGGGATGAAGAATACTCCATCGCTTCCAGTGGTATCGCTTCCGACGACTTGCTGTGTAATGTCGAACACTTCGGCGATCGCACCCTTATAGGGGAGCAGTTGAGTGCCCGACCCGACGTGAACGGACGCGCGCACGATCCCGGTCACTGCACCTGGATACATTAGTACCGGCGCCGTTCCAGTAATTGTGCCGGACTGTGATACACCGGCTACGACGGTCACCACTCCCTTCTTCACAAGATTGTTCACGTTTTCAGCGACCAGGTATGTTGATGCGATCCCTCCGCTCGTGAATGTTGTCATCGACTTCGTGCCATTGTCGAAGAAACCAAGAGTGGTTGAAAATGTGACGGGGACCCCGTCGGGGATGGGAGTACCGAGAGAATCTGCGATAAGCGCAACGACATTAGAACTGTCCCTATTGGCTGTTCCCCAGACAAATTTTTCTGAAAGCGATATATTCATCGAGGCGGGGCGAATCGGCACGATTGGAGTCACGATTTCCGGCGCCGATACCGTCGCAACTGTCGAAGAGTGAACATTTGCGTGGTTCCTTAATTGGCTCATGCCGAGATTCGATGCTGTCAACACGGTAAGAGTAATGTTCTGTCGGCCGATCGTCGCAGCCAATGTGCCAAGATTCCAAATGATGATTCGTTTGTCCGGGCTGACGCTCGTCGGAGTCACCGATGCGCCGGCAAATGTCCCGTTTGCCGAAATCGTATCCACGAGTATGGTCGAATCGGATTTTACGTTTCCTGTATTTGCAACCTGCAGTAGATAGTCTAGTTGGCGCCCTGAACCGACAAAAGAAGGACCTGTCGTGTTCGTGAGAATCAACCGGGCGAAATTTCCCACAACAATATCCTGAGAAGTGCTCACAGATTTTCCCTGCCACGAAAGAGTCCCGCCTAACGATAGAACTGCGTGTCCCGTTGTTGTGGTGTCGATTTTGATCTGGATTTGGAATGAATCCCGTTTTGTCGACGGGACATTAAACTCTTTCCACGTGACGACGCTGCCGCTGATGCTGCCGCCATTTGACACGCTCACGACGTTCATTCCGGTTGGAAGAATACTTTGTACGGTGATGGTATCAGCGGAGGCGTTGCCGATGTTCGTAAAGCCGAGCCACATGGTTACGACATCCTTGTAGACGACATTAGAGTCTTTCACCGAATAGTGAATCTCGAAGTTGGGCAGGCTGCCGACGGTAACAGTGACAACAGGACTTGATACCGAAAATGGAGTCGTCTTATAGGTATATTTCCCCGCCGCCTGAATCGAAATCTGAGTCCCGACGGGCGTTTGCGCATACGCGGATTCACTCCCCGACAGAGCGAGAAATCCCGCGGCGAGTAGAGCAATACTCCGGTATGATGCGATGAAAGATCTCATGATTGAACCATGCCTGTACATCTCGATCATTATTATTTTATTTTCACTTTAAATTCCGCAGTTCCTGCCGTCGATTGCCTCAGCCCTGCCGTTTTTATAGAGACAATTCCGCTCCGGACTGCGGTTGAATCCGGCAAAGACAGCACTCCCAATTTTGTGCTTCCCGGAACGTACGATGTGCTGTCGGGTATCCGGGCAGTTACGGTATATGAAGTATCGATGTCCGCGTGTCCATTGTTGGAATAGGAAATTGTATACGTCAGCACTCCTCCCGGCGGCTGCGGCTGGCTCGGCAACGGGGAGACCGAAATTGCCACGTTCACAACGGGAATATTTGTGGTTGTAACTGCAACCGCGCTCTGAAACTTCGATGCGTTTGCCGATGAGGTTGCTGTGAAGGTACTAACATCTTTTGTTTGATCGGATTGTACCATCGGAATAATTGCAATGGCAAAGACATGGACGCTGTCTCCCGCCGAGACAGAATCGAGGTCAACACCCGCTTTGCCGTTTGTGTTCGTCAATGGAGTGTCCGCAGGGTCGACGACGCGGTTGTTGTTGACATCCTTAAGGAATTTCCACGCGAGCGGTTCCGTAGAAGCTGAAGACCACTCGATCACATCTTTGATCGTGCCCGTGTTTTTTACCGTAAAATAATATTTCACTGAATCGCCCGGCTCTTTTGCCGATGTAACGCTGTCGGGACCAAGTGATACTCCTAGGCTGCCGCCGATACTAATGTTCAAAGTGTTCGAAATCTTGTTTCGCCGGAGAGCCCCGTCGCTGTACGCGATAGACATGACATTTGGGATAAGGGTCCCGGGAAGCAAACCCGTCTGCACATTGACGGTTAATGTTACGCTGGCAGATCCGCCGGGGGCGATGGACGCGAACAGCCATTGAACTGAATCAGCGGACACATGGATTCCGCCGTTCGTAGAACTTACGTATGAGAATCTTGGATCGAACGCATCAGCAACAACGACGTTCGCTGCAGCCGACTGTCCGCTATTGGTAATTGACAACGTAAATGTTATCGGACCGGGAGGGTTCGGCGACGCGTTGTCGACGGTCAAAGAGCTATTCGCGGTGATAACGGCCGCTTGCACACTCGTTTGAAGAAGTGAATGAGCGTTTTTTGTCGCATCGAATTGGGACGATGCCGTTACTGTGCTGGAATCGATCTGGCCGTTCAGCGCTTCATTGTTCGGAACCACAACGCGCGCAATGATCTTGAAACTTGAGTCGGCCTTGACTGAATCAGTTGCGGCAATAACGCCTGCGCTCGAGTCGGCGCCGTCCAAAATGCCATTCCCGTTGAGGTCGTGATACAGAAGGACCTGCCAGCCGTGCGACGAGGCATATGTCAGCGCAAACTTGTCGGTTCCATTTCCCGAGTTGAGAATGGTAAGGGAGTAGTCTGTATTGACATTGTCGCCGGAAGTTTTTGCAAGTGATGAGGGAAGAACGTTCACCGCCCCCCCCTGCTTCACAGCGAAGACGGCGAAGGAGGAATAGACAGTGTCAGCGTTCGCGCCCGACGCGGTCGTATACGTCGCAACCGCCCGGCTCGATATGATAGTCCCAGCCGGAGTTCCCGCGCCGTAGACGCTCCTCGCACTCGTCAACAACAGCATTGAAAAGAGGAGCGTCTTCCTTATGTGACAGATTCTATTCTTCATTAAAGTCTCGTAATGCCAATCGAAATACTTTTAGTTCACAGTGATTTTGAATGCAACTATTCCAGTTCCAGAAGCGGGCACAGTTCCGATAATCACGGTTATGGTCTTGCCGCCGTTTGTCACCGTCACCGCATCGGCATCGGCGGCATCGGTCATGGCCGTGCCGTTCAACGTCGTCGAATTGGGAACATACGTCGTGCTATCAGGCGCACCGTCGATAATCTTAAAATTGTACGCCTTGCCATGGCCAGTGTTCGTGTAGTTAACCGTGTATGTCATCTGTGTTCCCGGAGGCTCGTTGCCGATCGGGGCTACTACTTTCGCCAGGCTGATAACAGCTATGTCGATCGTAGTCGTAGCAACCGAGTTCTGGACTTTTGTATTGTCTCCTTTGGAGGTAACCGTAAACGTCGTAACATCCTGGGTGAGGTCTGTTCCTACAGCCGGAGTAATTGCGATCGCAATCACGTGAAGGCTGTCGCTGAAATTGACAGAGTCTGTCACCGCCAATTGGCTATCGTTGATGTCATAAATCCCATTGTTGTTCACGTCTTTGTAAAACTTCCATGTGAGCGACTGAGATGAACCGTACGACATTAACAATACGTCCTTAACGTTGCCTGTATTCTTCAACGTGAAATAGTACTTGATGGAATCTTCCGGTTCGTGTGTCGATGCTATCGAGACAGGATTTATTGCTACTCCGTGCGTCGCACCGACCGTTACAGACCGTGTGTTGCTCGAGGACGTAAAAGTGTTGGAGCCGGCAGTGTACGTTACATTCATCGTATTGTTGTACACCATCCCCATGCTCGCTCCGCTCGGGATCGCAAGTGTGATCGTTACTGTCACCGACCCGCCCGGGTTGATTGTGCCGATGTTAAAAAGAACGGGATTGCCGGCCGAATTGACTGTCCCCGCAGTCGTGGTCGATGAGACGTACGTCATTCCCGAGAGTATGTCGGAGATGCTCACCCCCGTCGCCGGTACGGCACCGTTGTTCGTGAACGTGAACGTGTACGTTACATTTTGGCCGGCGCTTGGATTAGCGTTGTTGACCGTGAGGCCTGAGCCGATATTGCTGAAATTTACCGTATTCACAGTAGTGATGAAAGTGCTGCTCGCCGTCTTGGTATTATCGAAAACAGAAGTGGCAGTTACCGTTGTGGAATCTGACTGTCCGTTTAACGACGGGTTGTGCGGCACAAAAATTCTGACCATGATTTTGTACGATGAATCTTCGAGAAGCGATCCTGTGGCCGTGATCGCACCGGCAGCTATTTCACCGGCTTCGAGAATACCATTTCCGTTCGCGTCATGATAAAATGTCACCGTAAACCCCTTTGAGGAGTTCTTTGTGAGATTAAAATTGTCAGCACCGTTTCCGGAGTTCGTTATCGTAAGGGCATAGTCGACGTTCACGCTATCGCTGGAGGTCGTAGACGAATTGGCGGCCGGTGTTCTATTCACCGCCGCTATTTGCGCAACAGTGAAGCTGACAGTGTTCGAGAAGAGCGTGTCGCTCACTGCACCGCTTGCCGTTGTGTAGACAACCTTTGAACGGGATGAAACAACCGTGCCGGCTGGGGTTCCTGCTGCAAAAGCATTGTTGATGATTGTCATGATGCCTACAATGCTCAAAAATGCGAACTTGACTTTATTCATGGCTAAATCTCCGTTCCTACATTATTGAACAATTACTTTGAATGACACAGTTTGATCTTGTCCGCCTTTGAGTGCGTCCTTTAATTTCCACCGCAGCATCGTTGCCGCACCGGATTGTGACGGGGTCGCAGCTTCTCTATCAACGCTGATGTCAGTCCCTTCACCGATTGCCGAACCTTCAAGATATACCGTGCCAGCCGCCACCGGATTGGAGAGCTGTATGTTCGTTGCCTCGCCTAATCCAATATTCTTGCATATCAACGTGTAGGTAACGGTATCGCCCGGTTGCGCATTGGTTTTGCTGATCGTATTTACCACGACGATATTCGGGTCGGCTTTTGTTTTTTCTGAATTCCCGATAATCTCAGCTGCGAGAGCCTTTGATGCACCTTGAGATGCGGCGTTAGCTCCGCGAGCCATAAGCCACAGCATCGGTGTCTCACCTGAAAGAGGTACAGCAGGGCCTTTAATTGAGATGCTATTCTTCAGCAAGGAGATGTTTTCAGCACCCGGCATAACAGATAGAGCGATGACGGAAGCTGAAGATTTTCCCGATAAGATTACGCCATTCTTTTCTATTCCGGCAGACCCTTCATATGGAAGCAGGAGACGAAGGGCTAGGTTTTGTGTTTTTTCGCTCGCGAGAGAAAATGTAACGACAAGTTGTTCCGGGGTTTTGGAATTATCCTTATCTCCTGTTACCAGCGCCCTTGTGATCAACTTCACTTTCCCGGTCGGCAATACTATTTCATGGACAGTTTCAGTTGTACGATTCCCGCCTGAAATAGTATTGGAGAGAAGTTTGACACCTTCCGAATTCGTTTTTCCTAAAAACTCATTCAACGCAATAGTCTTTATAGTTTTGCCTGTCTCATCCAGGATTTCAATCCATGCCGTTGTCCCCTGCGATGCGCGAAAGAGAATCCCAAACCTCTCTTTCGATCCGGCCAACGATTTTCCTTCGATGAACGGCAATACGACAGCATCATTTTGCTGCTGGGCAGTGTACGTGATGTTGAATTGACCATACGAAATCGTGAGCTCTTGCTGGCTTTTTTGGCCAAAAAGCAGCGAAGAACCAACGACGAGGAAAACAACAATAGCTGAAAAATGTTTCATGACGACTCCTTTGAGAAATATTTGTATTCGATCAATTTATAATCACTTTGTACGTTATCGTACCATTTCCACCCGGACCGATTGTGCCAACAATCGTCGCAAGGTTTACCGTAATACTTCCTGAGGACACTGTAACTCCATCACCGTCGCTGGCATCCGTTTTTGCGACGGAATTTACCGTTACGCTATTGGCGACGTATGTTGTATGAAGCGGCGTGCTTGCCGAAACCACAGTATTCGTTGCGCTTCCATCGCCCGTGTTTGAGTAGGAGATTGTATAAATCACCGTATCGCCCGGGGCGGGGTTGACCGCGCTTGCCGCAAGCGCCAGCACAATATTCGGAACAGTCGTGCTCGACATGCTCCATGTTCCGACGGTTGTCACGCCGGTGTATTGAACCCAATCATTTACCGTTGAATCAGCTGCCGTCATGCCGAGCCGAGCCCACACGTCCGGTCCGGTCGATGTTCGCTGCCAGATCTTGAGAGAAGAATTCACATTCGGCACCGATACTTCAGTGTTCCTGTAGTGGAGCTGCAAAGCATACGTAAACCCCGAGCCTCCGGTTTGCGAAATGACATAGTATCGATTGATCGGTGTCATATACGTATTTGCGCCTGGCGACACCGTATCAACAAAAACTGTTATCGAGGTGGGCAACGTTCCGCCGGCGTTGAAATTGAGCGTCGTGTACGGTCCCTCGAACGCATACGAAGTTCCGGCGCTGAACGTTCGGGTTCTTGTCACGGTTCCGAGAATGATCCCGTTTCCGGTCCGGTTGCCCGTGATGGTCAGTATGTTCGACGGCCCCGTCCCCATCGATCCCGCCGCCATCGAAACATTGACGGCCTGTATACTATTATTCAATGCTACATTTGTCGTAGATGAACTCTTGTTTATTGTCAGGTTGTTAAAACTTGTCGCTCCGGAAATGCTCGCGTTCGACGGTCCGGCAAAAACGATCTCGGATGTCGTTGGAGTAAATGTACCATTATTTATCCAATTACCATAGAGGGTATCGATAGATGTCGACCCGTCAATGGTCGAAGAAGAACCGATGATCATGCTTCCGGAGATCACCAAAGCCCCGCCGGCAGTCTTTGTCCCTCCAGTTGCCGTTTGCAAATTATTGAAATGGAATGAAGGGATCGTCTGAGCTCCGCTTCCATTGAAGTTCACCGTGCTTCCAGCCGCGACATAAGCGCCGCTCGTAAACGTTGCGGTTGGAGAGAATACAGTTGCTACGCGAATCGTATCGCTGGATGCGAGGGTAACATTATTGGTCGTGCGGGTCCCGCTGATCGTCAAGTTATCATACCAAAAGGCATTTACCGTTTGGGCACCCGTGCCATTGTAATTTATGGTGCTCCCGGTAGTGACGTACACTCCGCTGGTGAACGTCGCTGTTGTTGCCAATGCTCCTGCAATGCCGACCGTTCCAGAGCTTGCAAATGTCACACTGTTCGTCGTCTTCGCTCCGCTGATCAGGAGATTGTTGTAATTAAATGCTGCAACCGTCTGCGCACCTGTGCCATTGTAGTCAACTATCGATCCCGCCGGCTGATACCCGCCGCTGGTAAATGTTGCGACAGGACTAAAAATGTTCCCAACGTGAATCGTATCGCTTGAAGAGAGAGTGACAGTGTTCGTCGTCCTTGCGCCGCTGATCCGCAAAGAATTATAGGGCATGCAGGCGACAGTCTGCGCCCCGGTGCCGTTATAATCGACCGTTGTTCCCGTCAGCACATACCCGTACCCGCTGTTGAACGTCGCCGACGTTGTCAATGTCCCCGCTATATGAACTGTGTCTGCGCTAGAAAATGTGACATTATTTGCCCCCCGTGCGTTGAGGATAGCAAGATTATTGTACCGAACAGCGCCGATAAGCTGTCCTGCCGTTCCCGTATAATTAAAAGTATTTCCGGTATTGATCCATGTGCCGGTGGTAAACGTCGCCGTAGTGACAAAACTGTCCGCCACAGATATTGTTCCTGCTGCCAGGGTGATGTTGTTCGTCGTATGGGCGCCGCTTACAGACAAATCATAATAACTGTAGGCGGGGATTGTCTGAGCGCCGGTGCCGGTAAACCCGATCTTGCCGCCCGATAACGAAACCATACCTATGACTGTTGGAAAGGCGGCTTGAGTGTTAAGAATGCCGGTCGACATGGTAAGGTTTCCGGCGATCGACAGGGCCCCCGTCGTTACGGTGAGCTGAACAGCGCTGTTATTGATGGTTAAACTTTTGCACGAGTCGTTCGCTGTGATGCTTGTGATCACCGCGGTCGTATCAAGGACGACGTCGTTCATCGACGTCGGGACGCTGTTAAAACTCCAGTTTCCCGCTGTGCTCCACTTGGTGTCGCCGGCTATTCCAGTCCAGCGAAAATACGACTGCAATTGGCCGACAGCAAAATCGCCGAATTCCGTTGGACCGAGGCCGATGGATTGAGTGCTCGATGAAGTCCGTGTGGTCGTATTCGTTCCATACCATAACGGCGAACTGAATCTGCGGATAAAGAAATATCCGGTATTAGCAGAAACGTTGAGATCCGTCGAAGCAAAATTAAGTGTCAGCGAATACGTCGTAAAGGTAACGTTTAAATTCTTTACTGTCCAATACCGCGCTGCATCATTTGCCTGGTCAATGCCCGAGATCTTTATGCTCGGATGTTCACTGCCGACAGTCGACGTCGCAACGTATCCTGCAACGGAAACGGACGCAAATGTAATTCCGACCGGAGCGTACGTCGACGCATCGCCGATCTGGAACGTAAGGGAAATCGGAGATCCTGCCGCGACATACATTTTCATATTTCCGTATACGTGTCTCGGAAGCCCGCTGACAGCGCGATTGACTGTTCCGCCGGGGACGATGACTACAGTATCTGTTCCCGTAGTTATAATTCCACGCGTCAGTGTCAGGATGCCGCCAATGTTCATGCTTCCGGTGATCGTGATTCCATTTCCATCATTAAGCTCGATGTTTGCAAAGGTGCCGCCTCCCGAAACCAGGTGGGCGCTCGAACTTCCGTTGAAGTACATTTCGCCTGTCCCGCTCTTGTGAACGCCGCCGTTCACAACGTTTCCGTTCACTGTCAGGACGAAACTGCTGTCCGAGAGAACGCCCGACGTCAGCGTGAGATTCCCCAGCACAGATGTTGCGCCGGCGATCCCTTTCCATCCGTTGCTCGTCATCAGATTGTTATACGAGAATGCGGGAATGACCTGACTCGCGGTTCCGTTAAACGACACAGTGCTTCCCGTAAACACATGTCCTGTTCCCGTCCCTTGCGTGAATGTTCCCGCAATCGAGACAGTCCCCGATGAAGGAAATATTTTCGAAAAATTACTGAACGTGAGATTGCCGTAGCTTCCGGCAATCAAGCTTTGAACGTTCGACGGCTTGCTGTAATTTACCGTTCCGGTAGCAGCGCTGGTCAAAGAGCCCGACCCGACGACAACAATATTGTTGATGGTAAGAGTGACTGCAGCGTTGACATTGAACGCACCAGCCGTCAGATAGAGCGAATCTGTTTGGACGGCATTCGTAAGATTTGCGCCCGAGCTGTTATTGATCGTCAACTTGTTGACAGTTGCCGGCATACCGTTGCCCGTCGACTGGACTCCGCTGGCGCCGTTGTAAACATAGTTGGCTCCGGCATTATACGTCCGTCCTGTAGTCTGAATATTTCCGGTCGCACCGCTTGCTGCAATTCCAGTTGTTGAACCGATGCCGAGCGTTCCGCCGTTTGATAGGGTAAAAGTACCTCCCCCACTTATTGTGTTCGTTCCCATGTAGAGCGTGGCGCCGCTGTTTACCGTCCAGCCGATACTGTCAGTGGCTGTTCTTGTTCCGCCTGAGGTGTAGGTCTGTATGCCGGTGCCGTTAAAAACTATGAGCCCTTTTCCAGTGTTGTTCGTGGAATTTTCACTGATCGCTCCTGCAGTAAAAGAAAAATTCCCTGCGACATTCATTGTCGACGTTCCGGTGTTCGCTCCCCCGCTCCCCTTCATCCGAAGAGTTCCGCCGGTCATCGAAAAATTACCGGCGATCTTTACCGTCGGTGTTCCATTTCCAGTCGATAGACCGAAAGTTCCGCCCGTTTGGGAATAGCTGCCACCGATGGTTGTTGTTTGGCTTTGCGTAGCCGCCAGATCCAATTCTCCCGTTCCGGTGGAAGTCATGGTGAAATTCCCAGCTACAGTGGTAAGCACACCGGCAATATTTAGAGTGGCCGTCTGGCTCGCGTTGTTCCATTGAACATTCCCAAATGCCTGGTTTAGATTTGCAGGCAGCGTAGTGGTAACGCCTGTAAATTGGCAGGTAGAGTTTGGATCCCATGTTGCCACAAGGTTGGCCGCGTTGTTCGTATTGTGCATGTAAAGGCCCGTACTCGTCACCGTCGCGATTGCGGCACCTTGTGCCAGGGTCCCGCTGTTGATCAGCGCCCCGGAGATGGCCAGATCGGTACCCCCTCTTTTATGGAGCGTAAACGTTACGCCGCCGTTAATGGCCAATACACCGCCGGCATTTATCACGAGTTGATCGGCATTTGTGTTGGCTGTAACGGTTACGGCAAAACCGCTTTGCAACGTTATGGTTTGAACAGTACTGTCAGGCACTACTGCCGCAGCTACCCAGGACGTTCCATTGTATCGCTGCCATGTCGCAATAGCATTCCAATTACCTGTTGCGACGGATTGGTACGAGTTTGTGAGGATGGAGTTCGTATCGCCGATCGCAAACCCAGAGCCGGTGGAATAGAAGCTTGTGATCCCGGTTGCTTTAGTGCTTGTGCCTGTTCGCGTCCCCACTGCCGGTGAAGTCCAGGCAGCATCATACTTTCCAACCATGAAACTGCCGGTTGCGGCGCCGGCGTCGAGATCGCCGGCAACGAAGTCGAACGTGATATTACAGGTCGTGAACACGATTCCGCTGTTCGTTATGGTCCAATATCGATTGACGTCGCTCGTGGGATTGATGTTTGAAGAAGCAATTAGCGGATGCTCGCCGGCCGTTGTAGAGGAGATGAGATTGCCTCCGGTGGATACTGATGCAAAAGTCACTGTATCCGGCGCGAAGGTTGTGGCGTCGCCAATTTCAAAAACACGAAGAACATTGCTCCCGGCCGCGAAGTTCTTTTCAAGGTTGCCGTTCACATGTCCGCTTGTTCGGCTTACGCTTCCAGTCGACGAGATGATCACAGTGTCCGCAGACGTTGTTGCAATGATGCCGTTGGTAAATGTCAGAACCCCGTTCACAGTTAAGTTGTTTGAAAGGGTTGCACCGTTGGCATCGTTCATGACGATGTTCGTATACGATCCCGTTCCAGAGAGAGCGTGTACGGCGGCTCCGCCGATCAATGTGATATTGCCGGCTCCGGAATGAGTTCCGTTGTTGACAATGTTCTTGAATACTCTCAAGCTTACACCGGCATCCGCCAACGTAACTCCCGATGCGATTGTCAATGTCCCTTGAACCGTATCCGCACCGGCTGCCAGTGTCTTCGTACCAGCGTTGCTCAAATTCATGTTATTGAACAAGAACGACGGAACGGTTTGCGCTCCAGACCCGTTGAAGTCGATCGTGCTCCCCGTGATTGTATGTCCCGCAGCGATTCCAGGAGTGAACGTTCCTGCGACGCCGACGCTACCGGAAGCCGGCAAAACTTTTGCAAAATTATTGAATGTCAGATTTCCGTAGCTTCCCGCTAAAACTCCCTGTCCGGCGGAATTCTGGCTGTAGTTGACCGTTCCTGTCGCAGAACTTGACAATGTGCCGTTGTTTGTGACTGCCGAGTCAAGCGTCAAAGTGTTCGCACCGATATTGAAGATGCCCTGAGCGATCTGAAACGAATCCGCAACGATTGCATTGGTGCTGGCACTCAGTGAGACTCCGGTGCTGGTATTACTCAACAGAAGTTTATAGAAAGTTTCCGCGCTCGATGTCTTGGAAATTGATTGAGCGGCCGAGCCATTCAACACGACTGTGCCGGTTCCAGGAGTGAATGATCCAGCATCAGTCCAATTCCCCATCACTGTGAGGTTAAGATTGTTGGCATTCAATACATTGCCTGTATTGATTGAAACGTTGTTTTTCACTGTCAAAGAATTTGTTGCAAGCATTGCAGTGTTTGTCGCGCTTGTCCCGGCTACCGTCAGATTATAGAATGGAGCGATACTGGTGATTTGGATGGTTTGTCCCGACGGCGTCGATGCATCACCAATCTGGACTGTGCCGCCGGTTACGGAATATGTTGTGGAACCTGTGTTAAGGAATCCAAGATTAGCGCCGCCTGCTTGCTTGATGACAATGGTTCCGCCGGTCATTTCGAAATACGATCCTGCGACGCTCATGGAAAACGGGGCATCGGTCGTGCTCGTCGACCCGACCGTCGGTACGTTGAGCGTGCCTCCGGACATTGTAAAGACCGTTGTCGTGAAACCATTGTAGGGAGCGAATCTTCCGGCGATATTGACCGTGCCCCCTTCTACTGTAAATGCTCCGCCATTATACATCAGCCGCTTGTCGGCAGCATTTCCGATTGTCAGTATTCCACTGCTCACTCTGAGCGATCCTGAAAGAATAAGGCTGTCTGGAATCGTCACGGTTGGAGAATTGCTATAGAGCCATAGTCCTGCTGAAGAAGGTATGGTCACATTTCCAAGGAACGGAGTAACGGTCGTTGCCGTCGAAAGCCTGAACGTGCCGTTCGAAAGAGTTAGAAAATTCGAAACGGTGTCCACAAAGTTGGTGGCGGAGACATCGAGAATGTTTGCATTCGAGGATCCCATGTTCAACGAGATTTTACCGAACCGCGTTGTTCCTCCACCTTCAATGTTCTGCGGACCGTTCTTGCTGAATGTCACAACACACCGGCTTGTCGCACTTGCTTCCATGTTGAATGTTCCGGAGTTCACAATGTCGCCTGTGATGTTGACCGCGTGC
>Ga0265338_10005409_pt1 | contig 16675 bp, 12 predicted proteins | sample 42126metaG_FD_193579 | JGI IMG/M metagenome (GOLD analysis project Ga0265338, IMG submission 193579) | Rhizosphere microbial communities from Carex aquatilis grown in University of Washington, Seatle, WA, United States - 4-21-26 metaG | ecosystem: Host-associated > Plants > Roots > Rhizosphere... | reverse complement strand
GGGAGGCGTGCGTCAGCCGTGCCGGCTCCTGAAGGTCAGCTCTGCGACCGCGCTCTTGTCGAGTCCCCCAAGCCCAAGGCTGACGAGGGCCTCGTACTGCAGCTTGGTCGCGGCGGCAAGCGGCAGGCGCAGGCCGGCCTGGCAGCCCAGCGCCCACGCGATGGCGCTGTCCTTGGCGGCGTGCGCCGCCGAGAAGTAGCACTCGTGGGAGCGGTGCTGCATGTCCTCGCCGTCCGTCTTGAGGACCTGCGAAGCGGCGCCGGTCTGGGCGAAGACCTCACGCACCATGTCGAGGTTCAGGCCGAGTGCAGAGGCGAGCCCCAGTCCCTCCGCCAGGGCGGCCGTGTTCGAGTTCATCACCATGTTGACGAGCGCCTTCACCTGCGCGGCCCGGCCGGCCTTTCCGACATAGCGCGGCGCGGGGCTTAGCTTTTCCAGGATGGGGCGCACACGCTCAAAGGTCTTCCGATCGCCGGCGCACATGAGGTAAAGCGTCCCCTGGCGGGCCTGGGGTATCGACGAGGCCATGCATCCCTCGATCGCCGCGGCTCCCGCCCTCCTCGCCCTTCGCGCGACCTCGACGTGCGTCGCGGGCGTGATGGTCGCGCAGTTGACAAACACCTTTCCCCTGGAGTGAGCGAGGAGCGAGTCGCCCGACTCAGCGAAGACGGCCCTTTGGGCGTCGTCGTCGGTCACGACCGTGAAGACGACGTCGCAGGCCCCGGTCACGGCCGAAAGCGTCCTTGCATGCCGTGCGCCCAGCTCGCGCGCGAGCCTCGTGGCGGCCGCGCCGTTGACGTCATAGACCGCCGCGACCCTGTAGCCGCACTCCTTCATCCTTCGGGCCATATTTGCCCCCATCCTGCCGACCCCCACAAACCCGATTTTTTCCTTCATGGAGGCCTAATTTGGGGTTCGCCGCGGGTTCTTCAACCATCAATGCTCCATGGTGTTGCGCTCCCGGGGGGAGCCGTCCACGTCCCCATGAATCCAAAGAGCCTAATTCTTGCCACGCAGATAGAGGTTTTGGCGCGGCTGGCTGTCATGGAAGGCAGGTGTGAAACCATTCCCATTCCTGCCGCTGTCCCGATTGGCTGTCGCGATGCCTGACGAGCCCTCAGGTGACCGGGACTTCTCGGTCCTCTACAAAGCCACGCTGGCCCCGCTGCGCCGCTACCTGACGCGTCTCCTCGGCAACGCCAGCGAGGCGCAGGACGTGGCCCACGACGCCTACATGCGCGTCTATCCCTCGCTCAGCGATGGTTCGGCCAGGCGGCCGGCTGCGCTCCTGTATACCGCGGCGCGGCGCCTCGCGATCAACCGGCTCAAGCGCCGCAGCATCTCGCCGCTTGCCCGGGACGCCTTCATACCGGAGATGTCGGCCTCCACGGAGCCTGGGGTCGAGCAGCAGGTCATGGCGCGCCAGGAGCTCGCGATCCTCGAGGAGGCGATTGCGCAGCTGCCCGAGGGATGCCGCATCGTGCTCCTTCTTTGCAAGATCGAGCAGCTCTCCCACCGGGAGATCGCCGACCGGCTTTCCATTGCCGTAAGCACCGTCGAAAAACAGCACGCGCGCGCCCTTCGGCTTCTGCGCGCTGCATTGGAAGGGAGACTCGAATCATGAACCGGCCTACACAAGTTCCCGATCCCTCAGCCGAGGATCAGGCGTCCCTCTGGGCCGCCCGCCTCGAGGGTTCCATGCTCACCCCATCCGGCCGCGCTGAGCTCGATGCGTGGCTGGGTGGCGACCCGGGGCGCCGCGAGCAGCTTTCGCGCTTCTGCCAGTTCTCAGCCAAGCTTGACCGGCTCGTGCCGGAGCTCGCCTGCGCCGGTTTGGTGCAGATGCCGCCCGAGCGCACGCGCAGCCTCTGGAACCCGTGGAAGGTTGCCGCGGCGGGTCTTCTTGCCGCGTCCCTTGTGGTCGCCGCGGTCTGGATGGGCCGCCCGACCGACAGGCCCGAGAACATCTCCACGCCGGCCGGCAAGAGGGGATCGTTCACGCTGGCGGACGGAACCCGTGTCGAGCTGAACGCCAACACAAGCATCTTCGTTGAGAACAGCCGCGCGCAGCGGCGCGTCCGCCTGTCCAATGGCGAGGCGTTCTTTGTCGTGAGCAAGGACAAGTCGCGGCCGTTCACCGTGGAAACCCCGGCCGGGTCGGTCCGCGTGACGGGCACCAGCTTCAACGTGCTCACTGAGGCCGCATCGCAGCTCGAGGTGACCGTGGTCGAGGGCTCCGTCCAGGTGCGCCCCGGTGAGGCGGCCGACACACAGGCGCCGAGCCCGTTCGTGCTCGGCGCGGGCGACCGGCTGACCGAGGAGAACGGAGCCGTGTCCCTGCGCGCACTTTCGGGCAGCGAGACGGAGGACGCCCTCGCCTGGAGGCAGGGGCAGATCGTGTGCATTGGCATGCCGCTATCGGAGGCCCTCGCGCGCTACGCCCATTACCATGGCCGGCGGATCACGATGAGCGCCGGCGCGGGGAAGGTCCCTGTCGGAGGCGTGTACGGCCTTGGCGACCTCGATGAGTTTCTTGCCTATGTCAGGCAGGGGCTCAATCTGAAGGTGGTGCAGGGCGCAGACGGCTCCGTCCGGGTGAGTCTGCCCGCCGAGCCCTGACGCATCGGCTTTCGTTGACCAACACCCATTCTCCCCACTCAAGAGCAACCCCTTTCGCAGTCCGTCTTCTGTTTGCGGGAATCGCCTTCCTGGTTTCCCCAATGGTTCTGGCAGAGCCGGTTGATTTTAACCTTCCGGCGCAGTCGGCCGACGGTGCGTTGATGGCGTTTTGCAAGCAGGCGAGGGTCGAACTGCTCTTCTCCTTCGACGAGCTGCACAGGACCCGGTCCACGGCGGTGCAGGGGCGCCTTGAGCCGGAGGAGGCCCTCAACCGGCTGCTCAAGGGCACGGGCTACGCGGCCGTCAAGAACGCGAAGGGGAAGTTTGTGGTGGTGCAGCTGGTCCAGAAGGGATCGATCAGGGGCAGCCTTCTGACCCCGGACGGAAGCGCGGCCGAGAGGATCCGGGTGACGGTCCCCAGCATCGGGCTTGCGGCGGCGACCGACAAGCTCGGCTGCTTCGAGTTTCCCTCGATGCCGCCCGGCACGTACGCGCTTGAGGCCGAGGGATCGGGCTTCCAGCCCATGGAGATCGACGACGTCCGTGTGACCTCCGGCCGGGCGGTCCTGTTGGAAGCCCTCACCATGCAGACGCTGAGCATCCCGGCAAAGCTCGCGCCCTTCGTCGTTGAGGCGAAATCCGTGCGCACGGGGCCCCTTTCCGACGAGGATGCGCCTCCCATCCCGCGCACGGCCGTAGGGGACCTGGACCAGCCGCGCTCCGAGAACGACGCCCTCGACTACTCCATCTTCACGCGTGACCAGATCTCGCGAAGTGGCGTCGTGAACCTGAACGAGTTCCTCCAGCGGGAGATCCTCGACAGCTCCGCGACCCTGCCGCCGGAGCAGAACGGAACCGCCCAGAGCTTCACGTCGGACAGCAGGAACCTCGCGCTTAGGGGTTACGGGGCCGACGCCACGATCATCCTCGTCGACGGCCGGCGCCTCCCCGAGGTCGTGACGGCCCTTCCTGCGAACCTCACCACCGGCCCGGTCGCGCCGCAGTCCGACGTCAACGTGATCCCGATGAACCTGATCGAGCGGGTGGAGGTGCTCCCGGTCTCCGCTTCGGCGATCTACAGCGGAAGCCCGATCGGCGGGGTGATCAACATCGTGCTGCGCCCCAACGTGAACACGACGGAGCTGACGACGACCTACACCAACGCGCTCGCCGACTTCGACGCTTCCCAGTCCAGCATGTCGCTGCTGCACGGAGAAACGCTGCTAGGCGGGGCGCTTCACGTGAGGCTGAACGCTACGTTCACGACGATAACGCCGCCGACCGAGTCGGAGCTGGGTTACATCCGGGCGAGTCTCCTGGAGAATCCGGAGCCCGAGAACCAGCTGTTCCGGGCGACCCCGAACGTGAGCAGCGCCAGCCTTGCGCCGCTCTTCGGACCGGGCACGCCGTCTTTCACCTCCGTGGCCCCGGGCTCCAACGGCACGGGGGGGCTAGCCGCGTTCTCGGGACGCCAGGGCGTTCAGGAACTGTCCCTCTACGAGCCCCCGGGGGGCGGGCTCGCGGATTCGATCAACGCCCTGGACTTCCCGTACGGCAGGAAGGAGAGGAGCGAGTCCGTATTCGGCTCCGTCACCTATGACGCGTTCCCGTGGCTCCAGGTCGGCCTCGACGCGACCGCGAGCCGCACGGTCAACAATTCCGGCTACAGCGTGTTCAACGGGAGCCTGGACGTGCCCGCGGCTTCCCCGTTCAACCCCTTCGGCCAGGACGTCAATGTCACGCTCAATGAGACCGCGCCGAGCCTTGGCGAGGCCTACAACGAAGCCCACATCGATTACTACTCGGCCGTGCTGGGCCTGCTCGTCAGGGGGCCCGCGGAGTGGGAGGCGTCGCTTGACGCCCAATACGGCCTGAGCGTCACCCGCTACCGGGGAATCGAGGGAGTCGACAACGCCCGCTGGCAGCAGCTCGTGGACGAGGGGACCTACAACCCCCTGCGCGACACGCAGGTGTACGGGCCGCCGAAGGAGTTCTATGACCAGGCTGTCGTCTTCTACGGCTCGGAGGGAAGCTTCGTGACGCTGGGCGACTACGACACCTTTGACTCATCGCTTCGGATATCGAATTCCGCCATGGCGCTTCCGACCGGCATCGGCTCGATAACGGTCGGCGGGGACTACCGCTACGCCCGCCTGGAGAGCTATGTCGACCTGCTTCGCTACGGCGACGGATCGTTGGCGACGCTGCCGACGACGTGGGTCGGTCGGTCGCTCCAGCGGCTGAGCGGGTTTGGCGAACTGAAAGCGCCGCTCGTGCCCTCGCGCTGGCTTCCGAGCTGGATCAAGAGCGTCGAGGCCGACCTCGCGGCCCGCTACACGACATCGGACATCGCGAAAGAGGCCAACCTTGCGCCAACGGGAGCCGTGAAAGTCGACTTCGCCGGAGGCCTGTCGGCGCGCGCCTCCTTCGCCACATCGAACACCTTTCCTCCTCCCGTCTTCAGCCGGGGATATTCGGAAGGGATAAGCACGACCGGGACCGGCGTGGTCGTCTCGACTAAGGTCTTTGACCCGAGGCGCGGCGAGGAGCAGGAGACCGTTCAGGCGAGCGACGCGTTCAATCCCAACCTGGTGCCGGAGGCGGCGGTGACCCAGGCCGCCGGCATCATCTACCAGACGGGCGTCGTGCACCAATTCCGCGCGTCAGTGGACTTTGTGAATACCGTGACCTCGGGGGAGATCGTCTATCTCCAGGCCCCGCAGGTGGTCGATCTTGAGTCCGTCTTCCCCCAGCGGGTATCCCGCGCCCAGGCCTCGCCGGGCGACCCGTTCGGTGTCGGTCCCATCACCTCCGTGCTCACGGGAAACTTCAACCTCGCGTGGCGCCATTCCTACGAGTGGAGCGCGTCCCTGGACTACGCCTGGAACAAATGCATGGGAGGCTCCCTGGAGGCGTACTGCCGGTGGATCTATTTCCCGCGCTACGACCTCGAGAATTTCCCGGGAACGAGCCCCGTGGACGAACTGCGGGCCCCCGACGGCAACGTTTCGGGTCTACTGCCGATGCGCACGAACTTCGGCGCCGGTTGGTCCAACCGGGTCTACGGATTCGGGATGGACGGGCACTATTACAGCGCGCAGATCCTGCCCGTCGTTGAGCAGGCGGTGCAGGGCAGCGACAGGATCGACCCATACTGGCAGCTCGACGCATACCTGCAAGGCGACATCGGCAGATGGATCCCGTGGAAGTCGCCGCACTACGGCCTGAAGGGCCAATTGAGGGTGGACAATGTCTTCGGCGCCAGGCCGCCGAGGTACGCCGACGACCCGACGGGGGTGCAATCCTACACCGACTGGCGGGGCAGGGTCTACTCGCTGTCCGTGACGATGACGTTCTGAGCGGCTGCGCAGGTTTGCGGGTAGCGGGTATGGCCGTGTCAATTGTCGTATGCGTTGGGTGCCCTTGGCACCCGATCCCTCGCCCTGAAACCATCCACCCCACAGGATCGTCTATGCATCATGGCCGACAGCTGCTTAACAACTTTGTCACCCGGAAGGGCGCGCGGGGAACAGGTCCTGCTGTGGCTTGCAGATTGCATGCCGCTCCGGTCGCCAGAAAATGGATTCCCTCGCAGAACCAAAGCCGGCGATTGCAGTCAATGAGGACAGGGGAACCATGAGAGACGTATCCAATCCAGATCCGGTGTCCCAGCATCTTATCCTGGGAGGCCAGAAGCCAATCTCATCGGCCGACGATGCGTCCCTCGGGGATGCGCTCAAGCGCTGCTCGCCTTCGACCCGCGAGGCGGCCCGGGAATTCCGCCGCAGCGGCAACCCCGAATGCCTGCCCGCAATAATCCACGGGCTCGTCGAACACTATGTCGAACCTGACGCGCGCGCAAAGCTCGCGAGCGGCGACGACAACCTCCGGCTGGTCGAGGATCTGGCGATCGACTCCCTGACGATGCTCGAGATCGTGTTTCTTGCCGAGGACGTGCTGCGGATCTCGATAGACAACGATGAGATCCGGCCCTTCCGGACGATGGGCGACGTCAAGAAGTTCATCGCATCAAAGCTGGAGCGGACCGGCCCATAGGAGCGGGATCTGCGTGCTGTCGGGTCTTCTGCGCGTTCAGCCCCGGGTGCAAGTGCGCAGCTCGGGACCGCGGCGAAGGGCGCGGGCTGCACCGCCACTTTCTTGTTTTCTTTCGCGTATGGCGAGGTGATGGTGCTTCTTCCGTGAACACGCGCCCCGCTCTGCTGCTCCTCATCTTGGGTGCCGTCCTCGCCGCCAGCGGCCCGATTGCCGCCCTCGACGCCCCGACAGACAACGCCCCGGCCGCGCAACCATTTTCACCCGCCATCCTTCCCGGCAAGGGCCTGGCGCAGCACCCCTTCCTGTACGCCGGAGAGTGGGACACGCGCAAAGCGGACCAGTCGATGTTCCTCGTGCGCGGCGGCCGGATCGTGTGGTCTGCGTCGATCCCCCTTCATCCCAAGCCGGGCGCCAACCAGGAGTTCGACGACGCGACGCTCCTTCCCAACGGGAACATCATCTTCTCGAGGATGTCCGGGGCCGGGGAGATAAGCCCTGACAAGAAGCTCGTGTGGGATTACCCGGCTCCTCCCGGGACCGAGATCCATTCGATCCAGACGCTCGGCGCCGGCCGCGTCCTGATCATGCGAAACGGGAACCCGGCCCAGGCTATGATCATCAACACCGTGACGGGTGTTGTGGAGAGGGTAATTCCGATCCCCACGACGGTCACGGGCACGCACGGGCAGTTCCGCCATATTCGCATGACCAGGGCCGGGACGCTCCTCATTCCTCACCTGGGAGAGGGTAAGGTCGTGGAGTACGACCTCAACGGGAACGTGCTCTGGTCGGTGCCGGCGAAATCCCCTTGGTCGGCGATCCGGCTCATCAACGGAAACACGCTGATCGCCGGCGACTGGAGCGGGTACGTGCGCGAGGTGAACCCCAAGGGCGAGACCGTCTGGGAGTTAACGCAGGCCGACGTGCCGGGAATCAGGCTCTTCAACACCCAATCCGCGAACAGGCTGGCGAACGGCAACACGGTCGTCACCAACTGGTGCGCCGGCGACAAGAACATGGAGGATTGGCCGAGCACGGTCCAGGTGCTAGAGGTCACGCCAGAAAAGAGGGTGGTCTGGGCGCTTCGCTCCTGGAGGGATCCGGGGGACCTCGGGCCGGCCTCCTCCATCCAGCTCCTCGACGAGCCCGGTGACGCCGAGAGCGGCGGCCAGCAGCGCTAACAGGGTGATGCCGCAAATTTCGATTGATAGCGGTCACCTGCCTTTGGCAGCCTGATGCCCCCAAAACCCAACCCATGAGAAACCGCTACCTCCTCCCGCTCCTAGGAGCGCTCGGCGTCCTTGCCCTTGCGCCCGCCATCCGCTCGGCCGATCCTGGCGCGGCAGCCGCCCCGCAGGAGAGCCGAGTCCAGTTTCCGGCGACGGACGACGGCCTTCCCGGCGCCGGCCCGTTTCGCCGCGAAGACTGGTTCCAGCACCTCTGGTCCGAGCGGCGCACCGCATGGGCATCCCAGGTGAAGGAAGACCAGGGCGCATTGGTCTTTCTTGGCGACTCGATCACGCAGGGCTGGGGGGATGTCGGAAGCAGCTTTCCGGGAGTCAAGACGGCGAACCGGGGGATCAGCGGGGACACGTCGAGGGGCGTGCTGATCCGCCTCCAGCAGGATGTCGTGGCCCTGAACCCGAGCGGCGTCGTGCTGCTGATCGGCACCAACGACATCGAGTTGAAGGCGGACCCCGCCGTAATAGCCGGAAACGTGAAGCAGGTCATCGCGGCGCTGCGCCAACACAACCCCGCGATGCCGGTGATCCTGTGCGAGGTCTTCCCGAGCTCACTCACTAAGAACAGGCCCGCGCAAACCATCCGGAAGCTGAACGCGCTCTACATGGAGGCGGCGGCGGACGAGCCTCAGGTCACCGTCCTGGACACGTGGTCCCTCTTTGCGAACCCGCACGGCGATGCGAAGGATGACGAGATGCCCGACCTGCTTCATCCCGATATCGTGGGCTACGCCAAGTGGGCCTCGGCCCTGCGGCCCATCTTCGAGACGTTGGGCCTCGTGCCCGCGTGGCAGGACGAATTCATCCCGGAGTCGGGCTTTGAAAGCCTCTTTGACGGCCACGACCTGTCTGGGTGGGGGTACGCCCAGGGCTCCAAGTTCTGGGGCAAGACGGCGAGCGACGACGGCCGCTACGTGGCAAGAAACGGGCGGCTGATCGTGACGGTTTCGCACAAGGGCCAGGAGAACAGGATTCTCTGGACGACAAAGAAGTTCCCCAAGGATTTCGTGCTCAAGCTCGAGTTCAGGGCGAGCCCGAACGCGGACAGCGGGATCTTTGTCCGCGAGCCGCAGCTGCAGTGCAGGGACTTCATCATCGCCGGCCCGTTTGCGGCGCTGGCCCACTACCACCCGCTCGACTGGAACGAGATTGTCGTGACCGTGAGGGGTGGGCTGGCCCACTGCACCTGCAACGGGGAGGTGATCGTCGACGCGATGCCCGTCCCCCCCACGGGATCCATCGGCCTGGAAAGCGACCACGGCCAGATGGAGTATCGGCGCATCAGGATCCACGAGTCTCCGCACTGAGCGGGGCCCCGCGCGTCTTTCCCTGCAATCCAAACTCCACGCATCCCAGACACTACCGGCATGCCAGTATCAAGACATTTTGCAGGCCGCTCGGTGGTGCGCTGGGGCATCATTGGCTGCGGCGACGTGACGGAGGTGAAGAGCGGGCCGGGCTTCCAAAAGGCGGCCGGCTCGCAGCTCGTGGCGGTGATGCGGCGCAGCGGCGACCTTGCGGCGGACTATGCGAAGCGCCACGGCGTGCCGCGCTGGTATGACGACGCCCGGAAGCTCATCGACGACCCCGAGGTCGACGCCGTCTACATAGCCACCCCCCCTGATTCGCACGCGGATTACGCGCTCTTGGTCGCCGCGGCCGGCAAACCCGCCTATGTGGAGAAGCCGATGGCGCGCCACGGAGCGGAATGCGACCGGATGGTGAAGGCGTTCGAGCGCGAGAACCTGCCGCTCTTCGTCGCCTACTACCGCCGCCGGCTCCCGTGCTTCATGAAGGTGGAGGAGCTGATCAAGTCGGCCGCGATCGGCCGTCTGACAGGCGTCACCTACAGGCTGGCCGAGCCGCATCACCGCAGGGGCGGTATCTGGCGGACCGACCCCACGCTTGCGGGTGCGGGACACTTCCTCGACGTGGGGTCGCACGCGCTGGACCTCCTCGACTACCTCCTTGGCCCGTTGGGGGAGGTGACAGGGACGGCGGCCAATGTCGCCTCGACCTATTCGGTGGAGGACTCTGTGGCGCTCAGTTTCCGCACGGAAGGAGGCGCCCTGGGCTCAATGGTCTGGAACTTTGCAAGCGCCGTAAGCGACGACACGATGCGCCTGTCGGGCACGGACGGGGAGATCACCTTCACCATGTTTCAATCGCGCCCGGTAAGGCTTGAGAACGCGTCCGGGATCCAGCTGTTCGACCTGCCTTATCCGCCCCACGTCGCGCAGCCGCTCATCCAGACCGTGGTCGACGACCTGCTTGGCCGGGGCGTGTGCCCGAGTACAGGGGTGTCGGCGCGTCGCACAACGCGGGTGATGGACAGGGTCCTCGAAGGGTACTACGGCGGGCGCGAGGACATGTTCTGGACCCGTCCTGAAACCTGGCCCGGGCGCAAAAAGGCCTGAGGCACGCTCGCTCGCACGAGCGTTGGGTGGCGCCCCTGGGCCGGTTGTCAGGAGATCGCCCATTAAGGATCCCGGCGCGCCTGAGACGGGAGACCCGTTTCCGCCGGCCCTCTCGAGGCGGGCATACTCCTCGGGGAAGACCTCGGAACGGATGCGCTCGACGGTCTTGGAGTAGTCCCATTCGTGCGAATAGGGCCTCCATCCGAATCCGTCGAAGAACGCGTTGATCTGCGTGAAATGCAGATCGATCGAGTCATTGACCCAGGCCTGGACCGCTCGCAGAGCTGCACGACGACATGGGACGTGCGGCCGAGCTCGCGCATCGCGTGAACAACCTTCGCACGCCGCTGTGGCTCTGCAAGGGCCTGCAATAAGAAGACGCAGGGCCCTGGAGCCGCCTGTATTTGAAACGGAGTGAGCGGGCGGCCGGGTGTGGTCTCGCCTTGGGCGCGTCGGCCCTCAGGCAAGCTGCCTTGAGGCGGTACGCATGAGGCTGCCGATCGGAAGCTGCCGCGGACACGCGCGCTCTGCGGCGGAGTAGTCGAGGTGCGCAAGCGCCGACCGCACTTCCGGAGCGAGCTCGGCGTACAGCGTGCGCGCATCGAGCTCTGTGTAGTGGTCCTGGTACATCAGGTACCGGAGCACGTCGCGCACGGGCGCCGCGCCAGCGAGGGCGGATTCGCAGAGACGGCTGCAACCGCCGCAGTAGGCGTTGCAGGTTGCGTCGGCATGGCGCCGCAGCGCGTCGCGCTGGGCGATCGGGAGCGAAGCCTGGTCCAATGCCGCAGCCACATTCTGGCGGAACACCTTCAGGTTTGGCATCTGCACGCAGGCAACGGAGATCTTCGGGTTGTCCATCACCGCCTTCAACTTTGCCTGGCCCGGCGTGAAACCCCTGCCGCTGATCGCGTCGAGGAGCGCCGCCTGCGCGGGCGTGTCGAATCCAAGCCGCGCACCCTGTGTCTTCATCGCAGTCAGCCCGACTCCTGCAGCGTGGCACGCGTCGACCGCTGCCTTCATCTCGTCCGTCTCCATCAGGCGGTAGTTGTACGTGAACATCACGCCGTCGATCCACCCAAGCTTCGCGGCGCTGCTGAGGCAGCGCTCCATGTTGCTGTGCGTGCTGAAGCCGAAGAAGCGGATCTTGCCGCTCTTCTTAGCCGACTCGGCCCAGGCCCTTATCTCGGGCTGGTCGACCCGGCTAATGTCATCCATGCCGTGCAGGAAGTAGAGGTCGACGTGGTCGGTCTTGAGGCGCTCCAGCGACTGGGCCAGCAGGCGCGTCATGTCATTCGGCCCGCGCGCCCCCGAGGCCTTGGTGACGAGGAAGATCTCCTTCCGCGCGTCGGAGTTGCTCCCGAGGAACGATCCTATGCCGATTTCGCTGCGGCCGTTGGCGTAGTTCACGGCGGTGTCCCAATAGGTCACGCCGTGGTCAAGCGCCTGCCGCAGAATGACCAGGTTGTCGGCGATATCGAACATGCAGCCGAGGCCGAGGGCCGGCACGTCGACGCCGGATCGGCCGAATTTCCTGCGCGGGATGGACGGGCTCGGCGCGGCCGCCCAGCTGATGGCCGGAAGCAGCAGCGCCCCTGCGCCGAGCGCCGCGGACGTTTGCAGAAACCGGCGGCGGGTGAGTGGATTCTGGTTTGTGTTCATGGGAAAGGGGTCAGCCGGAGCGCTCGGCGAGCAGCACGGCGTGCCGGGGGTCGCGCGTCTCGTTGTCGGCGGTCACGCGGATAGCCCTAAGGCCGCTCATCGGGCATTCATGCTCGCACACGCCGCAGCCGATGCAGAGCGAGGGATCGACGACCGGCCGCTGCAGCCGGACCTGCACCTCGGCGGCCGTGCCGGGCGTCACGGCCTCAAGCAGCTTCTCAGAGGGGTCGAAGGAGAGCGTGTCCTCGGTGTTGGCGACAATCGGGCGCCCGCGCTCTTCGCCCTCTAGTTTGCAGAGGTAATCGCCTGATGCCAACCGGCCGGGAGTCAGCCTCGCGCCGCGCACCGCCAGCGTCGCGCCGTTTGCCGAGACGACCTGGAACACGCCGTCGCGCACGGTCTGCTCGACCTCCGTCACATAGATTGCCTTCGGTGTGACCGGGCAGTTTTCCTGGCACACGATGCAGGGCCTGTCCATCGCCCACGGCAGGCAACGGCCTCGGTCGACGGACGCGAGTCCGATGCGCACGGGGCCTGCCCGTTCGAAGTCGCCGTGGCCCTGCTTCTGGTCGAGGGTCATGGGCCGTATCGCTCCGGTCGGGCACGCGCAACCGCATGCAATGCAGTTGAGCTGGCAGCCGCTCGTGCCGATCCGGTTGTTGAGCACGGGCGTCCAGAGCGCCTCCCAGCCGTGCTCCATCATGGCCGGCTGAAGGACATTCGTCGGGCAGACGCGGACGCATTCGCAGCACTTGACGCAGCGCGCAAGGAACTCCTGCTCGGCCACAGAGCCGGGCGGCCGTACGAGCGCGGGCGACCATGCCCTTCCGGTCGCGGCGCCAAGGCGCGAAAGGGGGGCCGCAGCTAGACCGGCCAGAGCCGCGACCACGAAGCCGCGCCGCGAGACGCCATGGCCCGTCACTTCGCCGCCCGGCGACGGCCGCGCCACATATCCCAACGGGGTGACGTTCGGGCAGTTGTCGAGGCAGTTCATGCACATCAGGCACTCGCTCACCCGGATCGGGCCCATGGGGTTGCATGCACCCTCGCAATCGACGTCGCAGAGCGCGCACTCATTGCACTCCTCGCCGGTCTTGCCGATGCTCCACAACGTGCGTCGCGCAAGGACGCCTAGCAGCGCGCCGAGCGGGCAGAGAAACCGGCAGTAGAAGCGGGGCACCCACAAGTTCAGCAGCACGAATGCAATGAAGAGGCCACCGATGAGCCCCGCTCCCGCCGCGAACCGCCCGCCGGGGAAGATGCGCTCGAACCCGAGGTCAGCTGATGGAAGCACGACGAGGTTAACGCTTCGGTGCAGGAGCGAGATAGGGTCGAGCAGCCCGGTTTGCAGCGATCCAACGAAGGCACTGCCCGCCGAGAGCGCCGCGGCGGCCAGGAAGGCCACGAGCAAGTAGTATTTTACGGCCTGCGCCGGACGGTAGGCGTTGGCGGCCATCATTTCCTTGGGACGGCGGACGCGCCTGCCGAGCCAGCCCACGAACTGGTGAATCGTCCCGAACGGGCACACAAAGCCGCAGAACACGCGGCCGAAGAGGATCGTAAGGGCCACCGTTGCCAATGCCCACCCGAACCCGGGGTGAAAGGAATGCGTCGTCAGGGTCGTTCCGATTGCGGCGAGCGGGTCGAGCTGAAGGAACCACGAAATCGGCCAGCCGCGCCACTGCGCCCATCCGGTGCCAACGGTCGCAACGAACGTCAGCCAGAGGAAAGTGGCGAGAAAGAAGATCTGCGCGATGCGGCGTGCGGTCGTGATCTTCATGACACATCGTCGCGCGCGGGCCGCAGCGCGCCGAAATCGGTCGTCCCGCAGCCGAGCTTCGCCGCGCGAGAAAGGTAGGGGAGATCGTGGAAAGTCCTTCCAAGCAGCGTCGCCCCGAAGGAGTCGGCGGCAACCGGGTCTGTGCTTACGACGAGCGTGTGCGTGGGTTTCAGGTCGGCGAGCGAGCCCCCGGTGGGGCCGTTTGTCAGCATGCTCGTCGTGCCATCCAGAACGACAAAGGTAGGCCGCACCAGCTGCGCGAGCTCAACGATGATTCCGTTAATGTCCTGGTGAAACTGGTTCCTCCTGCCGCCCAGCAGCCCGTACCAGTTCTTGATCGTCATGGACGCTCCAGCTCGGGCGTGGTGTTTCACGGGCGCCACGCCGATGAGCTTCGTCACGCCGCGGAACGGCCCGAGCAGCATCGGCCAGTCCCGAATGAGGCGTCCTCCGGGCAGCGAACCCGCGGAGAAGTCGGCGGCGCGTGGCAGGATGACCGTTCCGCCCGCCGCACCGACCGCCGCGCTGATTCCCGACAGGGCGAAGCAGCTCTCGGGATCGTTGATCGGGTTGTCCGTCACGAGCACGGCGGCGGCGCCCGCCCCCCGGCAGAGGCGGACAAGCTCGGCGGCGACGTCGGGATGGGTGGTGGCGGATAAGATGGCGGGCGCGGCAAACGCGGCGTTCACCTTAACAAGCACTCGGTCGCCGCGCTTGATGAACCGCTCGATGCCGCCCATCGCCTCGACCGCGCGGCGAAGCATCCGGGTGCGATCGGAGCCGGTGACGATGGCCATCCCTACGCCGGCGCCGTGCACGGAGAAATCGGGAAGCGCCGCGGCCTGGGCCTGGTGGCCCATGGAGCCCGGCGGATGGCGATCCCACAGCCATGCGGCGAGTCCGCCCGTGGCCGCGATGGCCGCACCCGTCTTGAGCGCACTGCGGAGAAAGGCGCGCCGTGTCTCCTCGGGGCCGGGCTGCGGGAATAAGGGAGGCGCGCTCATGGCTTCCGCCTGAGGGTTTCGTCGAGCCTCCGCAGCCAGCGCTCGGCACTTTGGCGGCTGGGCGCTTGGTGCACTCCGGCAAGGTAGGCGCCTGTGCTAAATACTCCTTCGAACGATCCACCGCCGTCTATGACCACGGATCCGGCCGGCATCGAGGGCTTAGCGACCTCCTTGCCGCCGCAGTCGTTGATGAAGAATCCGCGGAGCGCTGCGGCCGCCCCGGCCGCGTCGCCCGCGCTCGCTTTCCGGGCAAGGAACAGCGTGAGCTCGTCCTTTCCGTCGCTGAAATGCGCGACATACACGTTGCCAAGCCCGTCGAAGCCGAAGACGTCCGAGCTCAGAAGCGTCACGCTTCCGGCTACGAGACCCTCGCGCGGAAACAACGCCTCATCGGTGCTTACATCCGCATGGGCCAGGACGGGGGTCGCGCCGACGTAGGCCTTCGCGAGCGAGGCAGCCGCATCGATTGTCGGCGGCGCATCGTCGGTGGCGACCACCTCAACATAGAAAGACCCGTGAACGAATGCGATCTCGTTACCCGCGCGGTACGCGTAGTCGGCAAGCTGGATGTCCGTGACATCGGAACGCCTCTGAGAGCTGTAGACCGAGAACGCGTTTGACGGGCTTCCCATGTCGAAGACAAACATCTCAATCCATGTCGAGGGGGAGGAAGCGAGCGCCGTCCGCTGGCACCGCAGACCCACGACGCCGGCGGAAAGGTACACCTCGGCCTTGCCGTCTATCTTGTCGGACAATGTTGCGGGCGTGAACGCCTCCGTGGCGCTCATCGGCCGCAGGGTGGCCGGCAGGGGCGAGACAAGGTCCTGCGCCTTCTTGTGCGGGGGTTCGGCCGCGGCGTGGCCTTTGGCTTCGTGGAACGCGATGCTAACCGCGGGGGAGAACCGCGACTGAGCGTGGACCAGCCACGCAAGCGTCACGCCGAGAACAACGCATACGGCCGCTGCAGCCGCGCTTTCGCGCGCCGATGGGAGGCGTCTCGACGACGATATTGCCATGTGACGGGTGCGGACGGATAGAGCGGAAAGGCAATGCCCGGCCGGACACGCGCCAATATTGAGGGCACCGGCTGGCGCCTACACTGCATCGGTTGGCGAATGCAGTGCATAAATTGGCATTTGCACTGCGCGAAACTTGGCTTCCGCGTTGAGAAGCACAGCGCTGCCGTGCGATTCGGCATGAGCCGAAACGGTTCTGCGGCCGCCTTGGAGCGGCTTCGCGGGCTACGCGGCCGCAGGACCCCCGCCGGAGCCCCCTGGCGGGCGGCAGCGCACGGCAATCTCGTTGATCAGAACAAGGATCACGATCCCGGGAATCGCGGTCGCGACGCTCTGCGCCGCCCACGCAAGCGCCGCTTGGCCGTTGATCAGGACGGGAAAGGTCGCCACCACCACCACTGCCACGGCCATGGCGGAGAGATAGCCCGCGACGGCCAGAAACCCGCGCGCGCCCGTCCGAGCAACGAGCGCCTGCAAGGCGCAGACGAAGCCCAGCAGTTCGACGGTCATCGTAACGGCGCCGAGGGGCGCGGGATGTGAGGTCAGCGCCCAGTTGAGCCAAGGCGCCATGAGCGCGACCACAAACGCCGACGGCGCTCGCCCCCAGAGAACCGCGAGCAGGGGGGCATAGAACATCGGCAGCAGCCTGGGGCCCAGCCTTGCCGTCTCCGGCACCGGGAGAATGTGGATTAGGAACGGAAACATCACCGAAAGGCAGAGGAGGACCCCCAGCTCGCGTACGAGCGACAGGGTCAGGAACGGGGAGGGCCGGACCGCGCCGGCAGGTGAGGTCTCAGGCATGGTGTTCGGCGCGAGAGGAGCGTTCGAGGGCTCCTCGGACGGCGCTCGCCAGAAAGCTGTCGACGCCGTCTTCGATCTCAAT
>Ga0265338_10005408_pt1 | contig 16676 bp, 10 predicted proteins | sample 42126metaG_FD_193579 | JGI IMG/M metagenome (GOLD analysis project Ga0265338, IMG submission 193579) | Rhizosphere microbial communities from Carex aquatilis grown in University of Washington, Seatle, WA, United States - 4-21-26 metaG | ecosystem: Host-associated > Plants > Roots > Rhizosphere... | reverse complement strand
CCAGTCATTTCACAGCATCTTTGAAACTTCAGCCCGACAGCGCTGAAGCCCATGATGGTCTTGGTAACGCATTGCTCGCCAAGGGACAGGCGGTTGAAGCCATCCGGGAGTTTCGTAAGGCGGCCAAGCTGCTGCCAGGTGGCGCTGAAATACACTGCAGTCTGGGTTACGCGCTGGCCAAACAGGGACAGCTTGATGAGGCCATCCGGGAATTCCAGGAAGCAATCCAGTTGAGACCAGATTTTTCTGAAGCCAGCAATGACCTGGAAGTCGCCGTCGGCATGAAGGAAAAATCCATCAAACGACCCCGTTCTGCGACGAAGCCCTGACCTCAGTCCATGCACCAGGCGGAGTGACAAATACCACAAGCGAAACCAGTCCGGCACGGGCCGCGGCACTCTTTGATTTGACTTCCAGCGGGCGAGCCACGATGTTTTGCTGAATCTAATTGATCAAACGAATTAAATTCGATTCTAACAATGCCAAATACAGTCGTCGGGATTCTTGGAGTTGTGTTGCTCTTGTTGTCGGGTCATCGCGCCTTCACGGCTGACGCTGACCCCGGACTTGCAACCCTGGTCGCCCAGGTCAGGGCCGATCTGGCTGCAGGCAAGACCAATGAAGTGGGACTGGCGGATGATCTGAAGCAATTCGATGTGTTGCTGGCCGGTCAGCATGGTGAAAAGACCGATGCCGCAGCCCGGATTGTGTATATGAAAGCCATGCTATATGCCCAGGTTTTGCACGATCAAGTAAAGACTGCGGCGCTCGTGGCGCAACTCAAGACCGACTACAAAGACACCGACTTCGTCGTCGCGCTGGAAAAACATGAGGCCGCGGCGGATGCGGCCGACAAGACGCAGGCCGCACTGGCGATCGGAGCAAAATTTCCCGACTTCAGCGAAACGGACGTGTCCGGTAAACCGATCTCCATCGCCCATTACAAGGGCAAGGTGGTGCTCATTGATTTCTGGGCGACGTGGTGCGGACCCTGCCGCGCCGAACTGCCCAATGTGATTGCCACCTACGGAAAATATCACGACAAGGGATTTGAGATCATTGGTGTCAGCCTTGACGACGATCAGGCAAAGCTCACCGGGTTCACAAAAACCATGAATATGAACTGGCCGCAGTTTTTCGACGGGAAGGGCTGGCAGAACAAGCTGGCGGTGAAATATGGCATTGAGCAGATCCCATCCACCTTCCTGCTCGACGGGAATGGAAAAATCATCGCCAGGGATTTGCGCGGTGAAGAGCTGCAGTCGGCCGTGGCCAAAGCGCTGGCACAAAAATAGCGGGGGGTTGCCACCGTCGAAAACCGCCGTTCTTTCGTGCCAGGGCAAACGCAGGAAAAACCATATCCCGAAGTTTTTGCTTTTCTTTCGCAGGCTCCGGAATAATTATCGCGCGACCATGAAGCGAATGTTTCTTTTTCTGGCGTTGATTTATGCCTCCACAATTGCACGGGCTGATCTGGTTTTGCGGCAACAGATTGTCGCTGCCAATTACACGGGGATTGCCACGGTAAAGGTCAAGGGCGCCAAGGTCCGGTTGGATTTGTATGCCGGCCAACCGCAGGCGGTCAGCACCATCTCAGATTTAAGCACGGGCGACAGCGTCACTCTTATGCACAACCAGAAAGTGTTCGTAAAAACTTTGGGCGGTCTGATGAAACAGGCAAAGTCATCAGGCAGCGGTGCTGCTTCCAAGGCGCCCGTCCCCCACCCCACTGGTAAAACCGAAAAGGTGGGCGCGTACAACACGGACATTTATACGTGGTCAAATTCCCGTGGCATAACCGGGACGGCCTGGGTGGCAAAAAACTATCCGGATTTCGCAAAGATCCGGGCCGACCTGGCCGTGGTGGATCAATCCGCCGCCGAAATGAACAATGGCGCGGATCCCGAATTGAGCCGGTTGCCGGGCATGGTGGTGAAAACTCAAGTCACTGGCGGCAGCCAGACCATCGTCGTAACCCTGGTTTCGGCACAGGAAGAACCTGTTGATGCCTCGCTGTTTCAAACGCCTGCAAACTACAAGGAACTGCCCCGGCCAAAACCGTTCGTGAACCAGACTCCTCAAAAGGCGCCGGGCAAGTGATTTGCCAGCAGGCGAAGGTTGAGGGTCAAGCCCGGTCTCAAGGAATCGTGTGCAGATTCCCCGGCGGCAGTATGGCAATCAATTTGACCTGGCCGGAAGTATTGGTGTTGAAGGCACAGTTGTAACCTGCCGGCACTGTGCCCAGTGTCGCCACCCCACCCAAGTTTCCGGGGTACGTGAATAGAACGTAGTCGGTGGCAGTGAATCCAATTCCGGCGCTGACGTTGACAATTCCATTTAGAAACAGATTGCTTGCAGTGGTGATTTCCGCAGTCTTGCTGCCAAGAACAAAATTCACGACCGAAGCTGGAGCCAGATTTAGATTACCACCAATCGCGAGCGTGCTCGCAGCCAGCGTGAGACTGGGACTGGCACCGAGGGCACCCGGGCTTTTCAGCTCCGCTTGCGAGTTGTAAAGGGCCAAACTGTTACCGCAACCATTCGCCGCCACCCCATCGAATGTAACCAACATGGCAGTCGGATCACTGTTGGTGATGACCAACTGCGTGTTGAAGATAGCGAATGTATCTCTGTTCGAAGCACCGGTCACTTTTGAATCAACAAACTGTGCCGCGCTCACATTGTAGAGGCAAAAACTTCTATCGCCGGTCACATTGACCCGGTTGAACACTATGTTGGTTGCGGGCATTTCCGTGCGCGCCCAGATGATGCCCACGGGATAGCCGCTGACAGAAGTGGCGTTGATGTTGCTGAAGGTTATGTTGCGAAAGATCGGTGTTTTGCCGGTCACCGCCGCCACGGCCTGTGTGGAGGCATGATCAGGCGAGATGCTGCCAGGAGTTCCGACTTCGTTGTAGTAGCTGTAAATCTGGATCGGGAAGTGCACGTTGGTCATTCCAATATTGCAATAGGAAATATTTTGGACGAGACCACCGCGGTCATTGTCCGACTTGATCCGGATGCCGTTGTCTGTGCCGTTAAAAGTACAGTTAATGACGGTGATGTTCGACACACTGGGAGAAGTGTAGCTGCCGATGGAAACCCCATGGCCGTTGCCATAGGTGTTGTTGGTCAGAACAACGTCCGAGGTGCCGCCGCCGCACGTAAAATCATCGTCGCCAACGCTGATGTTGCAGTTTTGGACCAGGATGTTCGTCCCGCTGACATCACAGGCATCCGTGTTGTGAGACGGCGGATTCGCCGTGGACGCGGGGGCCAAAATGGTGACTCCCCGAACGGTCGTGTTTCCGTTTCGGCCGCCGATGGAAATGTGAAACATCGGGGAATTGGAAAGCGTGACGTTCTGAATCAACGTGCGGTTGCAACCGGTCAGACGAATCATGACCGGTCGGGCATCACCACGGGTTTTGGCATAAGGCCACCAAGGCAAACCTTGGCCGTCAATTGCTCCGGAACCGCTGATTTCTATGTCGTGCAAGCTGGTGCCGGAAATGAAGGCCGCCGCCCTCCAGGTAATGTCGGTGGTCGAACCGTTAACGTTGGTAAAATAAGTCGCCGGATACTGGCCAAACGGAAGCATTCGGAGAATCGCTCCATCGTTGATTTGCAGGTTGATGTTGTTGGCCAACTTGAATGGCCCGCAAAGGTAGGCGCTTGGAGCCATGGGGATTTCAACCGTTCCGCCGCCCGACGCACTGGCAGCGTCAATGGCACTTTGGATGGCAGCGGTATTCGCCGTTGCGCCGTCACCCAATGCGCCGTAATTGGTGACATTGAAAATCCCGTTGGGAATGTTCGGCAGCGCCGGGACGGCATCAACCGCAATTGCTAACATGGACCAAACCAACGGAAGCAAAATGCGTTTGAGAAGTGAAAACATAGTGGCTTTCGGTTAAACGCCACATTATGACAAGAAATGTAGGTATTGCCAGTTCAAAAGCAGAAGTGCCAGATCAAAACTTCATTTGAACAGCATCCAGGAGGAGATGGCGCAGGCATTAAACTGTCAAAATGCAGCAGCAGCATTGCTTACAAAGAATCGTTGCCCATGCAGTTTTGCTGAAACGGCATTGAGTGTTTGGCACCTTGCGGTATAATCCGCTGATGCCAGTTCAAAACCGCATCGTCAAGGTCCAGAAACGCAACCGGGCACTGGTTAGATTTGATTCGACCCGCATCGGCAAGGCCGTCTTGCGGGCCGCCGACTCCATCGGCGGTTTCCAACGGGATTTTCTGCCCGGGGTGAACGACAAAATATTTAACGCGCATTGCTCGGATGAAAACATAGCCGATTTTCTGGCGGATGCGGCCATTGTCTGTCTCAACTCCGATCCGCACCATCTGATTTCGAATTTTCCCCCGACCATCGAGTCCATCCAGGATACGGTGTTGCACACACTGCGCAGTTATGGCTTCCAAAACACTGCGGACGCGTTCGAATGTTATCGCTGGGGACGGCATTGGCTGCGGGAAGGGGCAATCTCCCAGGAACATTTTGCCGCCAACGGCTTTCCGCGCAAACGCATGGACCAAATCCTTGACTGGAACCACCAACACGGTGTGGATACCGTTGCCGGCCTCAACGAGGCGGTTCGCACCGGGCGCATCAACGAGGTGATTGGCGCGTCGCTGGCAGCTTATGAAGCGTCACTGGACGAGGCCGCCCGGAAGGTTTTGGCTCGTCTGGCAAACGGCCACCGGCTGCGGATGATGTGGGTGAGCGGCCCGAGTTCTTCCGGCAAGACCACCACGACGGTCAAACTGACGCAACGGCTGGAAAAACATGGCTTGCGCTTTCTGATGCTCAATCTCGACGACTATTTCTGGTCGCTGGTCGAGCACCCCACCGACTGGATCAATGACCGAAATTACGAAACCCCGGAAGCGCTGGACATCCAGTTGCTGAACCAGCATCTCCGCGCCCTGCTCGACGGGCAAACCATTGAGAAGCCGGTTTACAGTTTCAAGGAAGGCCGGCGCGTGGGCACGAAGCTGGTCAAGCTGGAACCCGACCAGATCCTGTTGCTGGACTGTCTGCATGGATTTTACCCGCCCATCACCGAAGGAATTGATGCTTCCGTGCAATTCCGTCTCTATATTGAAACGCTCAATATGATGTACGAAGGTGACGGCAGCACGAAACGGCTCACACAGTTCACCGACGTGCGGCTCATCCGGCGCATGTTGCGGGATGCTCACCATCGAAACCACAGTGCGCTGCGCACGATTTTGCACTGGCATTACGTGCGTTACGGCGAATTGTTCAGCATCATCCCGCTCATGGGACTGGCCGACCACATCATCAACGGCGGATTTCCCTTTGATTTGCCCGCACTCAAGCCGTTCTTCATCGGGGAAGGCGGTCTCCTGCCCAAGCCGGATGATTTTGCCCTTTACGGGGGGTTCCTTGATGCCCGCATCCGTTATGACCGGGTGAAAACGCTGCTCGAATCGGTGGAAGGTTTCACGGAAAAGCAGCTGTCAACCGGTGATTTCATCCCGGGCGACACCGTGATCCGGGAATTCATCGGCGGAAGTACGATCAAGATCCCGCATAACGAATAGGAAGCGCCGAGCTGCACCCGGCGCCTTCCTCAGGGCAATTGCAGCAGATAAAACATCTGCGGGGAACCGGGGGCCGGTGTGTTGGTAAAATTAAAATTACCGCTGGCGTCAAATGGATTGGTCGCGACTGGCATCCACTGGCTCAACGGCAGAGTGATATTCGTTGTTGTGAGCACGATGTAGGTGCCGTTCGTCACCCCACCAGCGCCGTTCAGCACGAAGCTGTCGCCGCTCAAAAAGTTGATGCTCCCAAAGTTCGGCGGCGATGGCGGAGTCACCACCAGCTTCACCTGCCCCGGCGTGCTGGTATCCAGTTGGTAGCTGTAACTGTGGACCGCCGGCGTAACACCGAGAACCGGCGTACCGCTTAAACTGCCGGTGTATGTCATCAAAACATAATTTGTCGCAGCAAACCCGGCGCCGTTCGTGACATTGATTGTGCTGTTAAGAATCAGGTTTCCGTTGACAACGATCTTGCTGGCATTTGTGCCGAGAAAAAAGTTTTGGACGCTGGAGTTGGTCAACGTGAGGGCGCCGCTATTCGTGAGGATGCCGCCATTGAGGGTGATGGGATTGGCGCCGAACGCATTGGTGGTGGTCAGGGAGGCGAAGACATTGTCCAATTCAATGTTCTGGTTCGTGCTGGTTGCCCCGCCGATTACAACGGAGTTGGTTCCGGGCAGGCTGTTGGTCACCACGAGACCAGCGTTCCAGAGGACGAAAGTCTGCTGGCCACCCGTGGTGGTCGTGATTGTTGAATCGGCAAATTGGATTTGGTAGGCGTTATAGACATCAAAGGACTTGGCCGCCTTGATGTTGACCCGGCTCATGACAATGTTGGTGGCGGGAAGTTCCGTCCGACCCCAGATGATGCCCGCAATGCCGCTGCCGGCCACCGTTGCGTTCAAATTGCTGATGATGATGTTTCGATAACTCGGGGTGCTGTTTAAGTTGGTTACAATTTCCCCGGCGGCCGTTGCCGGGGTGATGCTGATAGGGGTTCCAACTTCGTTGTAATAGGAGTAAATCATGATTGCCGTGTTATTCACGTTGGTCATTCCCAGGTTGAGATACTGGAGATTCTGGCAGGGGCCGCCACCGACATTGCTGCCCCAGGCATTGTCCGACTTGATCCGGATGCCATTGTCGGTGCCATTGAAAGTGCAGTTGATCACCAGCAGGTTTGACACCCCGCCCGGACTGGTGGCGCCGCCGATGGACATTCCGTGCCCGGCACCAAAGGTGATATTGGTGATGACAATATTCGCACAGTTCGCGCTGGCGGCGATGTTGTCGTCACCGCAACTGATTGAGGAATCCTTGATCAGGATGTTGTTGCCGGCCACATCAATGCCGTCCGTGTTGTGTGAATCCGAGGAATCCGTGCTGATGGTGATGTTTTGAATGGTGACGTTGGTGCAGGAACTGCCGTTGATCTTGATATGCATGATCGGCGCCCTCGTCAACGTGACGTCCTTGATCAGAATCTGCGCCCCATGATAAAAATTCATCATGTAGGGTTTCCCGGACGTGCCCGAAACACTCCACCACCCGGATAACGTGGCCTGCCCATCAATGGTTCCTGTCCCGCTTATTTCAATGTCATGATAGGCATGGCTTCCGGTGGTATCGGCGATAAAATCGCCTCCGGAATAGCTGCCATAGGGAAGCATTCGCAACGTCACACCGGCATCAACCTGCAAATTCAAGAAAGATTTCACTGCAATCGGACCGCTCAGATAAATGTTGGACGTTCCTGGCACGAACGGAATTTCAACCGTTCCCCCGGCATGGGTCACACAAGCATCCATGATGGCGGCGTTGATCGCGGCTGAATTCGTGCTGATGCCGTCGCCAATCGCACCGTAATTGGTCACGTTGTAAACGACCGCCGGGATGGTTGGCAACAACGGCGACGCGATTACCGGCGGAAATGCCTGTTGCGCAAACACCGATGCCAACATTCCAAAAAAAGTCAGCGCAAACATGGCACAGTTTTTAAGGCTTCCACCAAGCTTCTTCATTTTCATAATTTTGACCATTTTATGGCTGCACCACGCGATAGAACTTTTGCGAGGCATTCGTCGTCTGTGCATCATTAAATTGCCACGAGCCGTTCGTCCCGGCCGCGTTCGTTGAAATCGGCTCCCAATCCACCGGCGGGACCAGGTTTGTCGCCACCTCAAGCCAGTACGTGTAACTGGGAACACCGGCAAAATTGAGCGTCACGCTGCCGTCATCATTGACCACGGTGCGAATGATGCTGAAGTTGGTCGAACCCGGCGTGATCAACACATTCACCACACCGTTGGTGGTTCCACCGTAACCGTCCCCGATGGCATACGTAAACTGGTCGGTGACATTGTTCGTATTGGCGTAATGGATATTGGTCCCGTCGGAAATCACGGTCGCTCCATTGGTGCTGTTGTTGACACCGGTCAAAGTGACGTTGTCACCGTCGGGATCACTCCAGTTGGTAGCCAGGCTTGCAACCGGTATCTGCAGCGGGAAACCCGCATTGCGATAATACGTCGCCGGGTTCGCCACCGGCGGCGAATCTCCCGCCACGGCCAGCGTGGCCATGCTGCTGGTGACAACACCCGCGATGTTGCTGACCGTAACGGAATATGAACCAATGTCCGTGTGTTGCGAAGTCGTAATCGAAAACGTTGCATTGGTGGCCCCCGTGAGAAGATTGGTCCCGTTTTTGAACCATTGGTAGCTCAACGGCACGATGATGGAAGCGCCGCCCGCATTCGGCGGATTGGCGGTTTGAATCCCGGTGGCACTGACGACAAACGTTGCGCTGTTGCTGACGGCCACAGTCTGGTTGGTGGGCTGCCCAATGAGGTTGGGCGCGAGTTGCGGCAGCCAGCCAAAGACATTGGTCAGGTTGCGCATGAGCGTGGCCTGGGCGCTGTTCAACTGCATTGAGAAAGCGGCGCGCTGGCTGACGTTAAGCAGATTACTGTTAAGATCCGTGCTTTGATATTCCCAAAATCGCAGGTTGTTGGTGGGCGTCGTAAAATTGTTCAGCAGCCATCCCGCCGGGGCGATGTGCGTATCCATTTTGCAGTTGATATAGGCCGCCGCGCTGTAGGGATAAGCGCTGGGATCGATCCGGTTCAGATAATGGCCGGTAAAGCTGTAAGCCCTGGTCAGCGAGCAGTCCAAAAAGTCCGCGCCGTAATGGAGCGCATCGGTCGTGCGCATCTGGCAATTGTAACCCGCATGCATCGCCTCGATTTCACAGTTCTGAAACACCACGGCGCCGTCGTCCCAGATGAAATCCGTGTCCCCCTGGACGTGGCTGTTGTAGATGTATGCGTAATGCCCGATGCTGTTGATCAAAAATGTGTCTTGAAAACTGTCCAGATCAGCGTTGTTCAAGATGAATCGCTGCCCGCTCACCCGCAAAGCCTCCGCCTGCGACCCTCCATACGGCGTGCTGTTGGTCAGCGTGAGATTCTCCATCGCAATGTCGTTGGCGTTGACATTGATCATCGTGCGCACACTGCTGCCCCCGGGGTTGAGATTGTTGTTGTTCGGATACGCGATCAGACTCAATTTTCGGTCCTCGCCGCGAAACGTGAGGTTGTTCTTTCCGTTCACATAGATGACTTCCTGGTAAACTCCCTTGCGAATGAACACGAGAATGTGCTGGCTGTTCGCGGACGGCAGGAAATCCAGCGCTCCCTGCACCGTGTCAAAGTCGCCGCTGTTGTCGGCGGCCACCACAAGATGATTGGTTCCGGCTGGAGGCCGGCCGGACTTGGTGGTGAACGACCAGGTGCTTGAATTGGCCATGCCTGCGAACCCGCCGCTGGCCTTGTTGGTGAACAACCCGGCCGTGATGGTGACGTAGTAGGTCTGGTTGTTGGTCAGAACGCCTGCGTGCGGATAAATCGTCGCGGCAGTTCCGTTCACGATGATCGGATAAACATCGTAGTTGGCGGTAGTGGGCGGCCCGATCTTTCGCGACTGATAGTTGAACGAAGTTGCTGTGCTCGTAGTCAGGGTCATGTCGTTCGTATCCACCGGCACACCCGCTGCGGTATAGATGACGATCTGCCCCAGATTGGTGAAGGCCGGAACGGCATCAAAGGTGATTTGCAGATGGGTATCCGGGCAAATGTTTACCGCACCATTGGCAGGGTAAAGACTGACTAAATTAAGCGCGGCATTCGCGCGAGGAACCAAAGCAAGCACCCAAATGGTACACACCATCGAAACATAACCCGACAAGCTTGAAAACTTCATTACTGGTTGATTCCATGTAACATACCATAAACCAATTTCGCTTCAAACTAATCTCCTTGCGAATACTGCCGGCTAATGATTCGGAAACTGCCATTTGCCAAGTGCGTCGGCGCGTCTTAAACTCGTCACCGTGCATTCCCGATTTCCTTGTCAGATAAAGATTTTCTGTCACAGATCACGACGGTTGGCCTTCGGCCTGATTCTGTTTTCTTGGGGGGCGGCACCACTTGCCCGCTCTGCCCAGGAAACAAATCACATGGCACCAGTGACCGCACCGACCCAAGTCGTCACCAACCGCCAGATTGTTGAAACTTGGGGCTGGCTTATCGCCCAGGAGAAACAGGTGGCCGGTATCGAAATTAATTCGGATGAACTTTCGGCTTTTTTGAAAGGTTTTTCAGACGGCCTCAATGACCGGACGGCTCCTTATAATCTGCAGAAAATTTATTGGGACATTGATGCGCTGGCCAAGGTCCGGAGGGAAAAGGTCGAGCGCGCCATCGAACGAAGAAATGAGACCCGCGGAAAGACGTTCTTCACCGAATTGAAAACCAACACGAATGTCGTCGAACTGCCTGTTGGTGCCTATTGCGAAATCATCCGGCCCGGAAACGGCGCCCGGCCCAAACTACAACAGACCGTGAATCTTCACTGCACGGGCCGGTTGATTGACGGGACCGAGTTCTATCAAACGGGGCCGGTGGACATGATATTGGTAACCAACCACGGCATTTGTCGCGGCTGGGTGGAGGCCATGCAACGGATCAACACCGGTGGTGCGATCAAGCTTTATGTCCCGCCGCCGCTTCCCGAGGCCGATGCCGTCGGCTTTGGCATTCAGCCCGGATCAACCATGATCTTCGAAATTGAACTGTTGGGTGTCAAAGACACCGCCCCGCAGGATCTCGCAGATGTATTGACTCCATTGCCGCCGTCACCGCCGCCACCGCCGCCTTCCGGGTTTACTGACGCGCAAATCATCGAAAGCTGGGGCTGGACCCTGGCAGCGGAAACCCACGCTGCCAAGTTCGGTTTGAGCAAGGCCGAAATTTCCGCGCTGCTGGCGGGGTTGGCCGCGGGCGTCAAAGGTGAAGCGGCTCCCTATGATTTGGAAAGCAGCGAACCCAAGGTTGAACAGTTTGTTGACGACCATCTGGAACAGGCACGACAGACTTTTAAACAGAAACAACTTGACGACATGAAAGCGCTGTTCGTCCGGTTGAAGCAAAACACCAATGTCATCGAACTGCCCAGCGGCCTCCGCTATGAAATTCTCAAACCCGGACGTGGTCCCTATCCGAAGCCCGGCCAGAGGGTGAAGGTCAACTACACCGGACGTCTCATCAACGGCACGGTGTTTGACAGCACGGCCATCGGACCGCTCGACATTGATCTCGACAAGGTCATTCCCGGCTGGACCGAGGGCGTGCAAAAAATCAACCTGGGCGGCAAAATCAAACTCTACATTCCACCGGCGCTCGGTTACGGAGACGAGGCCGCCTCCGGCATTCCTGCCACCTCGACCTTGATCTTCGAAATCGAACTGCTGGAGATCAAAGACACCCCAAAGAGCGACACCACACCTGGGACGGAACAGAAATAACGGGCCAACAATCAATTCTGTCCGTCGCAAAAGGTTTATTTTCCACCAGCTTCCTGTCCGTTTTGAGCCTTGGCCAGTATTTCGGAAATGCCGGGAAAACCAGGATTCAATTCCAAGGCCCTTTCCAGGTGAGGAATGGCGTCCGTCCGGCGGCCTGTTTGATACAACGCATTTCCCAGTTCGGCATGGGCCTCGGCATCATCCGGCCTGAAATCCAGCGCCCGTTCATAATAAGGAATGGCATCAGCCAGCCTGCCCTCCCGGCGTAACGCCACTCCGATGCAGCAGAGCGCATCAGCATTGCCAGGTGCGATGGCGAGCACCCGCTCAAAATAACCAATGGCTTCCGGTTGCCGCCCCAATTGGGCCGTGGCCAGTCCCAAACCGAGATACGCCATTTCATCATTCGCCCGGCTGTTCGCGGCGGCTTGAAAATGCGTGATGGCTTCCGCGGGTTGGTTTCTGCCCAGGAAAATGGCGCCGATGTCATATTGCGCCTCGGCATAATCCGGTTTGAGCCGGATCGCTTCGGCATAACTGGCGAGCGCCTCATCGGTTTTGCCTGTATCCTCCAGCACCGCGCCCAATCCATAGTGTGCAGCTGCGTCGTCCGGCCGCAGTTTGAGCGCCTGACGATATTGGGTACCGGCCGCATCCAAACGGTTCAGCTCCCGCAGCGCGTTCCCATAATTGCAATGGGCCGTTTCAAAATCCGGATCGAGCTGGAGGGCTTTTTCATAATGAGCCAGCGCCTCCCGGGTCCGTTGCAAATCAACCAGGGCATTGGCCCAATCATACTGCGCCGGAGCGTTGCGCGGATTGAGCGCCAAGGCTTTTGCGAAGTTGGTGACGGCAACCTCCGGATGGCCCAAGTCCGACCACGCCGTGCCCAGCGCCACGTACGCCGGGTCGTAATCGGGTTTGGTTTTCAAGGCCGCTTCAAAATACGGAATGGCTTCGGCCGGCTGTTTTTGCTCCACCAGCAGCGCGCCCAAATTGTAATCAGCCACACCGTAGCCGGGATCACTTTTTAGCACCGCCTTGAAAACCACTGCGGCTTCGTCCGTCCGGCCCATTTTCTGCAGGGCCACGCCCAGCCGGTAATGGTCCGCCGTGAAATCCGGTTTGAATTCCAGCGCGCGTCGCAAATGCACAATGGCTTCGGCAGAGCGCCCCTCATTTAACAGGGTGGTGCCGAAGTAAAATTCGGCCAGGTAATTTCCCCGCGTCACGGCGAGCCCGTGCTGCTGTAGTGTGGAGGAATTGCGCCACACTCCCAGTTGATCCCAGGTCCGGGCCGCACAACCGCCCAGCAGCATCACCACCAGTACCAGCCTGACCCAACGCGGCGTTGACTGTAAAAATGTTTCGCGCAAGCTCCAGAGCAACATCAACTGCACCCCGAGGATGGGCAGATAGGTGTAACGATCCGCCATGGCCTGCAGTCCCGCCTGCACCAGCCCGATGACCGGCACAAGCATCCCCAGAAACCAAAACCAGCCCGCCAACAGCCACGGCCGGCGGCGCCATTGCCATAGAGCCATGCCGGTAACCGCGATCATCAGCAATGTTGCTCCCACAACACCGGCCATCGGCCAGTGATCGGGCAACGGGTAACCCAATGCCAGGTCGAACGGCCAGAAGAACTTTCCGAGATAACGGGCGACCGACACCACGGCATTGGCCAGGCGTTCATCCTGAGCGAACGTGTTACCCACGGCTCCCGCCGCTTTTTGGTAGAAATACGTGATGACACCGGATGCGGCGGACAATAGAAAGAACGGAATTTTTTCTGACAATAATCGCAGTACGACTGGACCGTGCCAGCCGTCAAAGGACATCCGTTGTAATGGCCACCAATCGAGCAACAACAGCAGAAACGGCAACGTCACCAGCATGGGCTTGCATAAAAGTCCGGCGGTGAAGGCCGCCAGCGTGATCCCGTACCAAAAGACGGTTCCGCCGCATTGTTCCCGGCGCTTTTCTGCATAAGCCGCATAGGCCCAGAGCGCAAACAGGCCAAAGAAAACGCTGAGCACATCCTTGCGTTCGGCAATCCAGGCAACTGATTCCACACGCAAAGGATGCCAGGCAAACAAGGCGGCGCTCAACGCGCTCGTCCAGAACGCACCCGTCAGCCGGCGCAACGCCAGAAACGCCATGACTGCATTCAAAGCGTGCCAGAAAACATTCACCGCGTGGTGACCATGCGCGTCGCTCCCAAAAAGCTGGCAGTCCAGCATGTGCGACAACAGGGTGAGCGGCTGCCAGTTGGCCGCCACGTTTGCCGTCAGCGCCCAGCGCAGGCCCGTCCAGGTCAGGCCCGCCTGCACCGGCGCATTGTCGGTGACATAATCGCCGTCATCCAAATCGAGAAAATCGTGCGGCACTGCGCGGCTGAACAGCAGCAATGTGCCGCAAAACAGCGCCAGACAGACGGCATACCGGCGAAGGACTGCCGGATCAAAGAACCTGGTATTCAATTTCCCCACGGCATCATTGCCCCGCCGTCTGGCCACCCATGCCCGCAAAAATTTCAGCAATTTGCTGCTGGTCTGCCGGCTGTAGCTCCTGGGTGGTCTCAAAAAAGTTCCGCGCAGCCGAAGGATCGGTCAGGGCCCAGTTGCGCAAGATATCGGTCAAAGCAGTTGAACGCAGTTGGTCATTGTAAATGCTCTCCGCCCACGCCACCGCCAGCTCAGGCTTGAGAGTATTCAGGGTCGCCACCGATTCCACTCCCTGGTCCAGATCCTGGCCAAATGCGGTGGCGTTCGCATTGATCCAGTTCGCAGCCGCCACCGGGTCCTGCCCCACCCAGCTCTGCAGAGCCTGGCCCAGCATCAAGCCGCGATCCCCACCGGACGGCAGTTGGGACAAAAAATTGGCCAGACCCGCCGGGTCTGTCGAAGCCCAGCCGCCCACCACGCCGTGCAACGCTTCATTCTTTATGTCCGGGTCCGTAATAGCCACCGCTGCAGCAGCAGCCTGTGTGGGCTGAAGCTCCGCCCATTTTGAATAGGCCTCCGCCATCCAGATTGACCGCTGAACGGTTCCATCACCTTGGCCGGCCAGTTGCGCGGCGGCACCAAAATCCCCCGCCTCGCTCAACGCGTCAATCAAACGGGAACCGTATCCCGCCGCTCCACCCGGGTCTTGCTGGCAAACCAAATTGCATAGGTGCACTGCCGCCTCGGGGTCCACCGCCAGCGCCCCGGCAAACACCGAGGTCAACGCGGCCTCGCGCGCACTGGGATCGGTCAAAGCCAGGGCCCAGTTCGCCGCATTGGTCGGCGACAAACGCGCCCAGCCATGCAACGCCGCCTGCACCAGACTGTCGCGCAGCTTCAAATTGACTTCGCCCTTGGCCAGTGCCATCGCCCGGTCGGGGTCTTGCGCCGCGAGTCTTTCCAGCATCGCTGCCAGCGCCATATTGCGCGCCACCGTCCCGGGTTGTGACAGCAGCGACTGCCACTGTTGCTCATCCCAGCTGGACAAGACAATGGACGTTCCGTTGGTTTGAATTCCGGCGGGTAAGACGGCAGTTGCCTTGCCGGCGAATGCTTCCAAACGGACCAGCGTGCCCGCGATGTTGTCCGGCGTAATCCGACCGGCAAGATCGGGTGACACAGAAAAACGGCCGGCCCAGAAACAGGCGGCCCCCAGCACCAGAACAACGCCCAGCATCAGGACCGGTTTCCGGCGGCGGGAAGGATTTGAAACCGTCATTTGAGTCAACGTCTGAAAATGGTCAAACCATGGGAACAAGGCAGGGCCTTATCCCCATGGCTGAAGTTGAGGAACGAATTCCTATTGCTCCATCGTGCAGTTGCTCAGGATGCAATTGTTGAGCACGTCCTTGTTCTGGTTGCTGTAGCTGTGGCAGGTGGTCAGGTGGACCGCCCCGACATTGCCGTTCTGGTTGAAGCCGGAACCGCCATTGACACCGCTGTTGCTATAAGCAATGCAGCTGGTGTAGCTATGAGCGTTATGGTCGCCTGATGCGCCCATTTTGAAACCGTTGCCATTGCCTTGGGCCAGTTTGCCATTGCTGTAGGCTGTGCAACTGGTGAAGGTGACCGGGGCTCCCGCATTCCAAAGGTCCGAACCGTCATCGGCATTGCCATGCATGGTGCAATTCTTGACCACATTGCCGGTACCCGCCCCGAATTTGCAGGTGATGCCGTCCGCATTCTGTCCCTGGGTTGCCGTGTCAACGTTGTTGTAACTCTGGCAGTATTGGATGGTGTTGTTGTTCGCGCCGCTGGCCTGAATCTGGATGCCGGTATTGGCATTGCCTTCAGCCACGCAGGAATTGATCACGCAGCCGGAGACCCCATAAATGTAAATGCCAACATTGCCCGAACCGGTGACGGTAAGCTGGTTCAGATGCACATTGCTGCCATTGCAAATAAACCCGTTGGCAGCGTTGTTAAAATTGAAGGTTGCCGGTCCGGTGACGGTCACTCCGCCTGGCACATAGATTGGCACCGTCACTGAATACGTGCCGGAAACATTGACCGTCGTGCCCGACTTTGCGTTTTCGATGGTGGATACGATGTCTGCTCTCGCCGCTACCGCGCCCGCCATTAACAAGGCAACTGACAACGCTGTGATTAATTTGTTTTGTAATGACATAACTTTCTTTCCTATTGGTACGACTTTGGTTTTTGTTTGATTGCTTTCGTTTTTTACCCGGCCTCGAATGGCCGGGCAAAAGCATCCCAAGAATTCCCTAGTTAGAAAAAACGTAATACCCGACATCACACGGCACGGTTGTCCGTTTTTATAACTGTGTGGCTTGGTAGTGGAGAGTATGCCAGAGATTTCCAGCCTGCCTAGCTGCACAAATGTATTGTTTTAAATGCAGACCATTCGTGGCGAACAACGGCGAAAAAACACAGGGCGTCCCGCTGCAACTCAAGAACATAGTGCAGGCGCATCGCCCGGACCTGCTGACCCGACCCGGTTGATGCCAGTCCACGGTCGGAAACTTTACTGCAACATCTTGTCCAGCGTCGGATTCATGACGTCCGCCCAGATCTGGTAGCCGCGTTCGTTGGGATGAAGCAAATCCGGCATGACTGTTCTGGAGAGCGTGCCATTGGACTCAATGAATTCAGGATCTATGTCGAGATACTTCACCATGCTGCCATCATCGAGCTTGGCGATGACGGTGTTGATCAGCGCAACCTGGGCGCGTTGCGGATCGTCCAGCGTGGTGAAGTAT
>Ga0265338_10005407_pt1 | contig 16678 bp, 15 predicted proteins | sample 42126metaG_FD_193579 | JGI IMG/M metagenome (GOLD analysis project Ga0265338, IMG submission 193579) | Rhizosphere microbial communities from Carex aquatilis grown in University of Washington, Seatle, WA, United States - 4-21-26 metaG | ecosystem: Host-associated > Plants > Roots > Rhizosphere... | reverse complement strand
TCCTCAGTAACTAGTTTTACTGGCGGTTCTCCATAAACTGCAGCGCTAGATGAAAAAACAAAATTATAAATCTTATATTTATCCAGCAGCTCTAGAAGAGAGATTAAACCGCTGACATTATTTTGGTAGTACTTTAATGGGTTGGCGACCGACTCACCCACCGCCTTATAAGCTGCAAAATGGATAACGCCGTCAATCTTTTCTTTAGAAAAGATATTTGCCAGCAACTTTTCATCCTGAAAGTCGCCTTCGTACACGGGCACTTTTGAGCCAATAATCGACTCAATTTGCTCGGGTACTGACTTTTCGGAGTTACTGAAATTATCAACTATGACTGGTCGATAACCGGCTTGGGCCAGTTCGACGACAGTGTGGGACCCGATAAAGCCAGCACCCCCGGTGACTAAAGTATTTTTCACTTAGACCCTATCTCCTTTAAAAAAACGTCAAACTGCTGGCGAAACACCTCCGGACTAAACTTAACTGCGGATTTGGTAATCGCCATATTATCAAACTGGTCGGCTTTGAAAGATTTTAAAACCCCTATCAAGGCTTTGAGGGTCTGCGGTTTAAACAGCAGACCAGTCTTTCTTGGTTCTACATACTCCAGGGCACCGCCTTCGCCAAAGGCGATAACTGGTGTGCCGGCAGCCAGTGCTTCAACTGCTACGATGCCAAAATCATCAACGCCGGGGAAAATGAAGGCTTCTGCCTGAGCGAAACATTTAGCCACCTCTTCATCTGATGCGTTATCTATGAATTTGATAGTTGGGCCGGCCACGGCCACCAGTTTTTTATGATCCGGCCCTTTGCCAATCACGGTTAGCGGTAGATTAAGTTTGGTGCATGCCGCAACGGCCAAATCAATTTTCTTATATGGTGTTTGACGGCCGGCAATAACTAACCCATGACGCTCAACGCCGGTCTTTGGCCCAAATCGCTTGATATCTACCGGCGGGTGAATAACGACCGAGTCACGACCATAATATTTTTTAATCTGCGATTTGGTATATGTCGAATTAGCTATCAAATAGTCTGGTCTTTGGGCGGCCTTATAGTCCCAACGGCGCATAGGCCCAACCAATAATTTAAGGCCAAAACGGGCAATAGGGTCAAGCGCGCCAAAACCCGGGCTCTTCATATATTCGTCATACCGGCCCCAGTAGTAGTGAGTCGGGGCGTGGATATAGGCAATATGTTTAGCGCCTGGCCGCGGCTTAATAAATTTAGCTTCGGCGCCGGAACTGCTTATAACCAAATCGTAGCCATCCAAGTTTAAGTGCGAAAACCAAATTGCCCTAAAAACTGGTAAAAACTTACGTAATCGAGACAGTGGCCAATGCTGCATATAGCTAGTCACGATAGTTGCCGGCGCCAGTTTTTCGCGCCACGCTCGGCTGCAATAAGCAGTATAAATTGGTGCCTCTGGATACATTTTGTGTAGTTCCAGAACCACACGTTCTGCTCCACCACCAACAAACCAATCGTGAACAATTACCACCTTCAATTGAGCCGTCTTGTCCTGCCTACTGGCAAAGCCAGTAGCACCGACAGGCTCTTGACGCATCGCGGCGTTAGAAGCTCCAGTGCTCACTCAAAGTACCTCAGCGTACATTTCATTGCGCGCTTCGCTTTTTCCTTGCGTGTATCCAAGCTCAACTGAAGACATATCTAACCTAGCGGGCTCCAATGCGCCCCAAAACTACTCGGACAGTTTTAACAATTATTACCAAATCAAACCACAGACTCCAGTTCTGCACATAATAAAGGTCTAGCTTGCGGCGTTCCTCGAAGCTTATATCGCGTCGGCCAGAGACCTGGGCTAGGCCAGTTAGCCCCGATTTTACAGCCAAGATTATATCCCTCTTGTCATACTTACTAAGCTCGGGCGGGTAAAGTGCTCGGGGGCCGACTAGGCTGATGTCGCCCCTAACAACGTTGAAGAGTTGGGGCAGCTCATCTAAGCTAGAAGCTCGAAGGACACGACCGATTCTACTGACTCTAGGATCTTTTGGCAGTTGGTCTCCACCGGCTCGGTATTGCTTTATGAGTTCGGGCCGGCCCATTTTTGTAAAACCATCTTCAGGGCTCATGCCGGTGTAAGCCCGCTTCATGCTACGGAATTTGTAGATCTTTATTTGGTTATCGAACCTAGTAAGGCGGGTTTCTTTATAGAATACGGGGCCTCTTGGGTCGGACAACTTTTCAGCCAGGGCAATTAGTATCATGAACGGTAAGGCCACGATAAAGGCCACACCGCCCAAAGTGAGGTCCGTTAGTCGTTTAACAATTCTCCCCCAGCCAATTAAAGCTGTTTGATGGACGGCGATAACCGGAATCTGCGATCTAAAAAGTTCGACCTGAATATTGCCGACGAACATCTCGCTATTGCCCGGTATAAAACGGTAGGCTATATGGTTAGTTTGGGAGAATTCCAAAATCTCATTATTCTTTAATTGATCAGCATAAAGTTCGGTTTGGACAATACTGTGAATATCGCTTGAGCTGATTTTTTTAATGGCATCTTCAAAAGCTTGAAAGACCGGCAAATCGGGGTAGCGCTCTGGAGTGTGTGATTTATTACCCACAATCCCGATTATTCGATAGCCGGACGTATGGCGATTAGCTAGGGTCCGGATGAGCTCTTTAGCAATTTTAGTATTGCCGACGATTAGAATATTGGTTATCCCGACATCGTACCTAAATAAATATGCCCGAACTTCACGTGCTAAATTGCGAAAGACAACCAAAAAAATAAATGCCAAGCTAAAACCATAGACTGGCACCAGCCGGGCGGGGAAAATAATCTTGTTAAAGGCATAGCCGTAACCGATCACGAAGAGCAGTCCAACAAAGGAGCCAATCAATAGCCGCCCCAATTCCTGGAATCTTTTTTCTTGGATCGAATTGCTGTAAAGGCCAATCAAAGCAAAAATTAAAATCCAAAAGGGGAGCAATAAAAGAAAAATTTGCAGGTATTCTGTGGCTTGTATGGGATGAGCCACCGGGACGTTACTAAAATGACCACGCAAAATATAGGCAGCTACGAAAGCCGCGACCAGAGCTAAAAAATCGCCCACCACCAACGTAAAACTATAAAGCAGCGATGCGTTATTTTTCATCTATACTAGATTGTAGCACTTATGAGAACAGTAAAAGACGATAAAGCTTTGGCATTTAGACTTTCATTAATAGTGGCTTTTATTCTATTTTTATTGCCGTTCCATGCTTTGCTTACCACTTGGATTGGCAGTAATACCGGCCAACTTGACCTGATTAAAATCTGGAAAGAGATATTAATTACCTTAATAACCCCGCCGGCTTTTTATCTGGCCTGGCGAACGCCGGCTTTAAAGCAGTGGCTCTTAAAGTCCTGGTTGGCAAAATTAATTTACGCCTATATCTTGCTTCACGCGCTTTTAGCGGCCTGGGCACTGCATTCGCATCAGGTTGACGGTGTTTCTCTAATTTACGCACTAATAATCAATCTTAGATTTATAGGCTTCTTTTTAATCTGTTTGGTTTTAGCGAAAAAATCGCAATTCTTGACTAAAAACTGGCCTAAATTTGTCTTAATACCCGCTGGGCTGGTGGTGTTTTTTGGGCTGTTGCAGCGATTATTCTTACCCTACGACTTTCTAAAGCATTTTGGCTATGGGCCTAAAACTATCCCGGCTTACCAAACAGTTGATGCCAATCTAGATTACCGGCGAGTTCAATCAAGTCTCAGGGGCGCCAACCCTTTGGGTGCTTATTTAATTTTAATTATCACCACCATTTTCTTGACCTTGCGCAGACAACTATTTTGGCGATCTCTAGCAGTTTTAGCCTCGGTGGCGGTGCTATTCTTTAGCTATTCACGCAGCGCCTGGATCGGCACCGTTCTATCGCTGGGTGTTCTGGGCGGTTTACTCCTAGGGCGTCGGATGGCTTGGCGACAAGTTTTACCGGCTGTGGTTAGCATGGTTGTGGTAGCAAGCGTTGGCCTATATTTCTTTGGTTCGAAGCAATCAGTCCAAGACACGCTACTGCATACCAGTTCAGTTTCAAAATCCTCTCAGAGCTCCAACGCCGTGCGCATTAAATCTATAAGGAACGCCGCTAAAGATGTTTGGCATAATCCATTGGGCCGCGGTCCGGGTACGGCCGGGCCAGCGTCATTCAGGAATGTTGGTCACCCTGTGCGGATTGCGGAGAATTATTACTTGCAGATCGGTCAGGAAGTGGGTGTTCTGGGGATCTTAATATTCCTGGCCATAAATCTATTGGTGGCACAAGAGCTTTGGAAGCAAAAAGCCGAACCCTTGGCACAAATTCTGCTGGCAAGCCTGGTCGGCATAACCTTCGTCAATATGCTGTCCCATGCCTGGGCCGATGATACGCTTTCGCTTTTGTGGTGGGGTCTGGCTGGTATTGCTATTGCCCCTGGTATACTGTCTGGTAGAAAGCTAAAAAATGGAAAACTTCAAACACTACCATAAAAAGCTACTGCAATTAATTGAATATGTAATTAGCGGCGGGGCTTATTTTTGGAGCGGCTATGCATTATTTGCATTGCTTTGGTCGGGCCTACACTGGAGTCTCTGGTGGTCGACGATTGTCAGTAATGTTTTTGGTTGGACGATCAATTATCTGCTTCAAAGCTTCTGGGTCTTTAATAATCAGTCGTTAGCGGACAGTCGAACTCAAGTCACAAAGCGGTACGTCATTATCACTCTGACTGATTTTGTGCTTAATTATTTCATCCTATATAGCCTAAGAAGGGCTGGCCTAACACCGTATATTGGCCAGTTCGTCTCGGCCGGCTTCTTTACGGTTTGGAATTATTTTTGGTACCGCTTCTGGGTCTTCCCAGATAAAATGACTGCCCAAAAAGCCAAAATCAAGCCATCACGTTTAATTGCCCATCGGGCGCACGGCCACAGTGGTTTCGCTGGCAGAGGTTAAAAAGTGCCCAGAGAAGTAAAACAATCGACACAGACGGACATCCGGCCCACCAAGAAACAACACGATCTGCTGCTATTTATTGAGCAATTTATTGCCGCCCACGGCTACAGCCCTAGCTATCGAGAAATTATGAAGGGCCTTAACTATACATCTGTAGCCACCGTTAGTTTACATATCAATAATCTTATTAAGCGTGGGCATCTTATCAAACGTGATCATTCGGCCCGCTCGCTAGAAGTTGTCAAAAGTCATATTAAAGAGCCGGTACTGACTCGCCAAGTTAAAGCGTCAGAAGAAAAATGGTTGGTAGAAAAAGTAGAGTTATTCTTCCACGAGGTCGAACAATCTGCTAAACCAACGGAGCGGGAAATCGACCAGCTATATGTTTTAATTGGAGCCTTAAAGGTTTTAGGTATCGAAGGTGCCGCTCAAGCTTTTATAGCCCGTCTCAGCGAGATTAAGAAGCGCTCCTCTAAAGATACCGAGTACGCGGTCTAAATCTCAACTGGCGAATGAGCCTGGATATCATCGCTGTCGTTTGGCGCGGGTTGGTGCCCTCTGAGCGGCATTTCGCGCAAGAATAGCGATACTACAAAGGCGGCTAGAGCAAAAGGTATGCCCAGCATAAACATATCGTGGAATGACCGAACGAAGGACTGCAAAATATCGTGCTGAATGGCCGGCGATAGCTTGCCGATCGCCGCTGTACCGTTAGCCGTGATGCTGTCTGTCGAAATATGTTGAGTAGCGCTTGTCGGCATGGATTGGGTTAGATAGTGAGTTAGACGTGATATCAATAGCGTGCCAAAAATGGCGCCGCCTAAACTGCTGCCGATAGTCCTGAAGAACGTAGTGCTTGATGTAGCCGTACCCATCAAAGAACCGTGTACTGAGTTTTGGACTGCCAAAACCGTCACCTGCATGAATGAACCAAGACCCAGGCCAATAATCACCATCCATAGCGATAAAGCTATAGGACTGGTGGTTAAGGTTACGTGACTGAACAGCCACATACCCAAAGCGACCATCAAGGTGCCAAATATGGGGAAGGGCTTATAGCGGCCGGTTTTAGATATGATTCGGCCCGACGTAATTGAAGCTACCAGCAAGCCTATAACCAGCGGTATAGTCATCAGCCCGGATTTGGTTGGCGAATAACCGCGGACAATTTGCTGATACTGGGGTATGTACAAAATGGCCGCAAACATAGTAATACCGGTTAAAACCGACAACAAAACAGAAACCCTGAAAATATCACTTTTGAACAAACTCATTGGGATGAGGGGCTCGCTAGCCCGCCTTTCCCACAGGGCAAAGGCTGCGCCAAAGACAATGGTTGCAATAAATAGACTGATAACTTGTGGACTACCCCAGGCGTAGGTCACACCGGCCCAGACCGAAGCCAAAATCAAGCTGACTACCGAAACACTCATCAAGGCTACGCCGGTGTAGTCAACTTTATGTTCGCGCCTAATAGCCGGCAAATGAAGCCTGGTGGCCACGGCCGCTAAGGCAATTAGGCCAAGCGGTAGGTTGATATAAAAGATCCAGCGCCAACCGGCGACACCAAAGATTGACGAAGCGTCCGCGAAGAAACCACCAAGCAATGGGCCGACTACGCTAGCTATACCAAATACACCACCAAAGTAGCCTTGATAACGGCCGCGCTGCCGAGGTGGGATTACATCACCAACTATTGCCAGTACCAATGACATTAAGCCACCGGCGCCGATACCCTGAATGGCACGGAAAACGACCAGCTGATCCATATTACGGCTTAAGCCGCAAAGTGCCGAACCAAACAAAAAAATACCAATGGCGATTTGGAAAATCTTTTTACGTCCCAGCATATCGCCGATCTTGCCGTAGACTGGCGTGGCGATAGCGCTAGTCAGGAGGTAGGAAGTGGCCACCCAGGAGTATTTATTCAGACCATGTAAATCAGTAGCGATTCTCGGCAGTGCGGTGGCAACGATAGTCTGGTCGAGGGCGGCCAGTAGCATAACCAGCATCAAAGCGCTCATCACGACCATAATTTCTCTGTGACTGCGCTGCCCATCTAAATTCTCGGGAGCCGAAGCCGCAAAAGTATCTTGTGCCCGGCTTTTTAATCGTCTCAACATTTAATCTCCGTTCCCAGTATTTATTTTGAGGATGGGGCTTGATTAGCCATCTTTAAGCTTAGTTTATGAAGTTGCTCGATCTCTTTAGGCTCAAGCGAATCAAGAGCCGATCGAAGACCGGCGAACTTTGATTTACTTAACTTGTTAAGTATTTCTTTGCCTTTTAAGTTTAAACTTAGGCGGCCGATACGACGATCTTTCGGATCGACACTGCGTGTCACGAAGCCGTTTTCTACGAGTGGGTCAATCAACTGAGAAATAGCACTTTTACTAATACCTAAATACTCAGCAATTTGTTTGGCAGTAATCTTCTTATGGTAGGAAAGCATATAGAGCATGCTGACTTGGGCGTGAGATAACCCAACTTCTTTCCAGCTCGGGAAACTACTTGGCCGTTGGCAACGGACCAGGTTTTCAATAATCTCTTGTTTGTACTCTGCTCTGTTCATAAAATAGTTAAGTTACTTAAATGTTAAGCAACTTAACTATTATTGTCAAGCTTAAATGTAAAAAAAGTTATTTAACTATGAAGAAAACAACTACCGCAACGACAATAATCAGGATCAAAACTGCGAGCAGTTTTTTATCCATTGGCGTACCGGCTGGTTTTGATGATTGCGACTGTCCCGGTGGCATCCCTGGACCGGGTACTGGTGCCGGCGGTTGGACTGGCTCTTGGGCAGGTGGCTGCGGTCCTGGCATTACCGGCGGGGGTGTTTGAGTTGCTTGTGGCTGCATGATCTTTAGACCTCTTTAGTTATACGATTATTGTAACACGAGACGCTTATGGCTATTTTAAGCAAATCTGAAAATCATAATAATTCCGACCACAAATGAATAAATAGCAAACGGCGAAAGACTGCGGGTCTGAAAGTAACGCGTCAAAAAGCGGACCGAAAAATAAGCCGCGATACCAGCAAAAACGCTGCCTACCAAAACTTGGCCGATCACGCCTCTGCCATCGGGACCAAGCAGGTCGGGTAACTTATAAATTCCAGCCCCTAAAATAATTGGCGTGGCCAGTAAAAACGAGAAGTTGGCGGCATCTTCATTAGACAGACCGCGTACCAACCCGGCGACCATAGTTATACCGGAGCGGCTGATGCCTGCTAGCAAGGCAAGAACTTGGGCAGTACCAATCAGGCCAGCTTCTTTAAATTCTAGACTGGCGAGTTGGCGCTTAGCCTTATTGCGAAGCGTTGTTTTGCGGTAGCGCTCGCCAGCAAATAAAATTATGCCGTTGATCGTTAAGAAGATGGCAGCATCCAGCGGCTTGGCAAAAACGACACGTAGCTTGTGCTCGAAGATCAGTCCGACTAAGCCAGCGGGAATCGTGGCGGCAATCAACAGCCAGGCCAGTCTCTCGGTAGAAGTTTCAACTTTGCGGGTGTTAAGCGTTTTAAAGAACGCTTTAATAATTTTGGCCCACTTGTCGCGGTAGAAAATGAGCAAGGCAATGGCTGTGGCGCAATGTAGCCCAACCAAAAAAGCCAAGAAGAATGATTCGCTTTGCGACTGGCTTTTGACTAAATTGTCCCATCCCAGGAGTGCCGGTAGCAGCACGGAATGACCAAGACTCGAGACCGGAAAAAGTTCCGAGACCCCCTGCAATAATCCCATGATAATTGCTTGGAAGTAGGTAATCATTGCTAACAGTATACCAAGCTGGCCGACTAATTTAAGGTTTGTTTTCTATTCGAGTTTTTGAGTATCGACAACACCATCAAAGCGGCGGTTGCCCAGTAGCAGAGTTGGGATTTTGACGGTCTTTATCTTATCCTGAACAGTTTGGCGTGCGGCGGATAGACTATCCTTAATTGCTTGGCTTTTGGCGCTAACAGCGATAGCCTGGATCTGTTCAGGTGAATAGCCAATGTCACCCAACCACTTCTGGATCAGAGCTTCGGTCTGACCATCGTTTAGCGAATTGTTGATTTCGACCTGATAATTAAGTCCCGAACTGGGATCGTTCCAGGTAAAAATGCGTTCCAGGATCTGCCAGTCGGCCGGCACTTTAGCGGAAGCTAGAGGTTGTTTTTGAATAGCCTCTAGGTAAGAAGCTATCAGATAGGAGTGCGGGAATTTATAGCCGCTAGCCGTTTGGCTGTCTGGGATCGGGAACGGAATGTAGGTTAGGTTGTAGCGAGCCTCGACGTTAGCGGCTTTGATATTGCCAAACAATTGGGCGCAAAAGCGACAGCCCGGATCAACGATTTCGAGAGCCGTCGGTTTGGATTTATCAAAGGTATTGTAGTAAGAGCTGGTCGGGGTGGTATATTCTTGCGGCTGCCATTTTTTGATGCGGTCCGGCAAGCGCGTGAAGGTATCGCCAACCTGATTAACCTGCCTGTGGGCCCAAGAGGCGATGTGGCCGGTTTTTACCGATTGCCACAAATTCGGTTGAATGGTGTCGATCGAGCAAGCCTGAGCGCCCAATGAGCAAGACTGCGGGTTGCTTGGGCTGCAAGTATCATAAACGTATAAATTTAACCCGCTTCGAATTACGCTCAGCAAGCTCCAAATGGTTAAAATTACAAAGATAAAAGCCAACACGTCCAGCCATTTATCCAAGAACTTGGCTAGCCGCGGTCGCTTGATAGCTTGTTTGCCGAGCAAACGGGCTTTAGCGTCGGCTTTAAAATTAGTATCGCATTTGCGAAAGGTGGTTTTACGAGCTACGCACCTCCAGGCCTCACCGGCCAAGCGGCGATATTTGGCCGAAAATATGCCCATGATCATTAAAACTATAAAGGCGGCTATACAAAACACTTTGGTCTTACCTGCTTCCTATGATTTTTTGTAAAATTTCGATTAATTTATCAACTTGATCCTCGGTGTTATTCAGGCCTAGCGAAAGGCGTAAAAGTGGTGGTAGGTTTAGTTTGGCACTCAGGTAATAATGACAGCAAAAATAGCCACTGCGAGCCATGATATCTTGGGCCGATAGGTAAATGGCTAATTGATGGGCGTCGATTTTAGGGGAATAGAAACTTACGATCGAGACAGGGGATTGGTTGAATATTTTTAGTGACGGGATTTGTGATAGGCCATCAAATAACTTTTGGCCTAGCGCTAATTCATATTCTTTAGCGGGTTGCCCCTCCGGCCGATAATTTTTTTGCCAGTCAATAGCAGCGCCTAGGCCGATGATGCCAGCGAAGTTTTGCAGACCGGCCTCTAGGCGAGTGTGTGGTTCGTCGGGCAACAGCGTGTAGCTATCGAGTTGGACATCCTGGACCATGCCGCCGCCAATGAAATCAAAGCTTAATATGTTAAGTAATTCTTTCTTGATAATAATTACGCCCAGGCTGGGGCCATACATTTTGTGGCCGGAAAAACAGATAGCGTCGTAATCCACTCCTTTTAGAATTTCGGCATTGTGGCCCATGGTTTGAGCGCCATCGAAAATGACTATGCCGCCGGTAACATGGGCGTCTCGAACTAGTTCACGGGCGTTGGCTAGGTTCGCCCCATTAACATTAGAGGTAGTATTAACCACTACGACACTTTTATCTAAATCATTTTTCGTATAGCTAATAGAACCATCATTTTGGCGAGCTAGGACGGTCCGTTTGAGACCTAGCTTTTTGGCCCAAGTAATTGTTGGTAAAAAAACGGAGTTGTGTTCGATTTCCGAGGTAACTAAGTTTTTGTAGGCGCCATGGGGCAGCTGGCTTAAAACCAAATTCAGACCGTAAGTCGTATTGAGCGTGAAAGCGCAAACATAGTCACGCCCGGACTTGCCGGCCAGCTTCAATAACGATTCGCGGGTTCGTTCGACTTTTTCATCGACCTTGCGGCCCCATTCATATTTAACGCGTTCGCCGCAGGCGTTGTACTCGTGATAATACTCGTCCATGGCGTCGATGACTTGTTGCGGTCGGAGGGTTTGACAAGCCGAGTCAAAATAGAGGGTGTCGGCGGGCAAATAGCTAAAATCCGCGTTGGGCGAATCGGTTTTAGCTTGGGCACGTAAAAAGGCCACTTATCCCTCTACTATCCGTTAATCAATATCTGCTAATAGTATATCAGCTTACAAGTTTGCGAGCGTGGGTGGCTATTACAGCATCTTCGTCGGCGGGCACAACGTAAATTTTTACCGGATGGGCAATCGGCGAAAGTCGTGCCGGTTTAGACACCGGCGTTGGTGTGTGATTCAAATGAGGATCCAGACTAAGACCCAAAAAAGCTAGGTTTTTAATAATTCGGCGGCGCATTTCGGCCGATCGCTCACCAACCGTACCGGTAAAAATCAGAGCTTCAAGGCCACCCAAACTGGCAGTCATTTTGCCGATAGCTTGTTGAGTGCGGTAGACGTACATATCCAGCGCCAGGCCGGCCGGTTCGTGCCCAGCCTGCTCGTCTTTTAGCAGTTCGCGAATGTCACTAGAACGGCCACTGACACCTAAAAGCCCGCTCCTGCGCCCCAAATATTCATGTAATTGATGATCGTCTAACCCTAAGCCGGCCTGCAGGACTTGAGCGGCTGTTATATCGATATCACCACTGCGTGTAGCCATCATTAAACCTTCCAGCGGCGAATAACCCATACTGCAATCGACGCTTTTACCGTTTTTTACAGCTGTGATACTGGCCCCGCTGCCCAGATGGCAAATGATTAAACGGCTTGGTAGCTTACCTAGAGCCACCAGTTTTCTTATAGCCGATTCGACCGATAGGCCGTGATAACCAAAGCGATAGACATCAAGATTTTTGGCATCATTAGTGTTAATGGCATAGTGACGGGCTGTTGCCGGCATGCTGGCGTGGAAAGCGCTATCCGAAACGGCTACCAAGGTTGCCTCTGGGAAGATTTGGCGTAAGGTATCAGATTCCTTTAGAAGCGCCTCAATATGCAGGGCCGAGCGATGCCTTAGTTTGTCTAGAGCGTTCTCGGCCGAGGCATTCAAGACCCGATCCACTTGAAAATAGCTTGACGGTGCCACGACTCTCAGGCCAATAGTTTCTACCTGGTCTTTCGATGTAAGTAGTCCGAGCGCCACGAAAATATCGAAAATCTTGGTGGCGACCACCGATAGGTCGCCTACGCCAGCCGGCTCTGTTTTACTAGAGCCTTGCGGACTTTGACAGCTATAAACAATCTGATCGCCTTCGTACTCAAAATGAACTTTCATAAGTAGCCGAGGACCATCATATAGGGCGTACTTACGACTGGCGCTGCCCGGGTTAGCCACCAAGACCAACGCGTTTACCTTTTCCATTGCCAGGCATCTATCTCCGGCAAGTCAACGCCGGCTGTTTTTATGTGGTCGGTATTATCTTGAATTTTTTGCAGGTATTTTTTAATAACGTGTTGCGCTTCTTCATAGGGGATTCGCTCAGTAGCGGCCATTTTTTCAAACACCTCAATTGCTAGATGATAACGGCTGGTATGGTTGCGCACGTGCATATCAAACGGCGTGGTGGTACTGCCGCTTTCGATGTAGCCGTGAACGCTAAAGCGCTGCGGCGAACTGGCAATGTAGTCAAAAATTATGGCTTTTAGAGTTTCCGGATAACCGTGGAAGTTACAAATAACTGGTTTGTCAGGCGTGAAGTATTGGTTAAAACCTTCGTGGCTCAAGCACATACCGCCGCGGCCCAGCCCGCAGCTAGTAAGGCTCGAGATATTAACAAACCGCACTTTAATACCGGGCCACTCGGTCTTAACGATGTCGAGTGCCGCCAATGCTTCCTTGGTCATGTAGTCGCCGATACCGGCTAGAACGATATCTGGGTCTTCGTCGCTGGCAAAGTCCCAAGTCATTAAGCCGACTTCTAATTGTTTTTTAGCTAGCTCGGGCGTTAGCCAACGAGCCTCGAGGGTTTTGCCGGCCACCACGATGTTTATTTGGCGGGTAGATGAAAGGCAATGCTCCAACACGGCCAATGTGCTGTTACCGTCAGGTGGGAAATAAACATCTACAAAATCACCTTGGCGGCGCAGGGCATCAGCAATAAAACCTGGGTTTTGATGTGAGAAGCCATTATGTTCCTGCCGCCAACCGGACGAAGTCAGGATGTAGTTGAGTGAGGCGGTGGCACCACGCCATTCGATATCCAGTGATTGTTTTAGAAACTTCGCGTACTGGTCCATCATGCTGGTAACTACTGGCAAAAATGCTTCGTAGCTGGCAAAGACGGCGTGCCGACCGGTGAGAATGTAGCCCTGGGCCAAACCTTGTAGGTTATGCTCGCTCAGCATTTCCATGACGCGGCCACTGGGGCTGAGGTCTTTGTCCCAAAATTCGATTGGCAGCTGCCAAGCCCGGGCGGATGACTTAAAAATCTCATCTAACTTATTGGAATAGGTCTCGTCAGGCGACATAACGCGGAAATTATGGCCCTCGGCATTAAGTTTAAAAACTTCACTCAAGTATAGACCGGCACGGCGCATGCTTGATGAGCCAATCGTGCCCGGCACTTCCGCGTCTTCGGAAAACTTTTCAGCCGTTGGCAAGTTGAGTGGCTTATAAACCGGCTCGCCGCCCAGAGCGTGAGGGGTTAAGCCCATCCTAGATTCTGCTTCCGGCAGAACCTCGTCCACATAACTACCGAAGCCTTGCTCGCGGTTGAATAGCTCACTAATGTTATATGAACGCAGCCATCCTTGTAGCATTTTGAGTTGATTGGCATCAGTTTTGGCTTCGGTCAAAACAACTTGGTGGCTGAGGCAGTTGCCCTCAATCTTCTGGCCATTTAATTCTTTAACGCCGGTCCAACCTTTAAGAGTTCGCATAATGATCATCGGCATGCGGCAAAAACCGGGGCCGCTTTTTTTGGCTTTTTGGATTTCGTCGTAGGCCCACTCTAAAGTATCTTGCATTTGGCCGTGGATATCCTCGCCCTTATAGCTCACGATTCGCGGCTGGTAGCCGTAGCCAGTGAACAAACTCATTAAATCTTCGTCGCTCATCCGGCCAAAGATCGTCGGCGCTGAAATCTTATAACCGTTTAGGTGCAGAATTGGTAGAACCGCACCATCGGTCCGCGGGTTTAATAGCTTATTTAAATGCCACGCACCGGCCGTTGGCCCAGTTTCGGCCTCGCCGTCGCCCACTAAACAGGCGACGATTAAATTCGGGTTATCTAGGGCCGCGCCATACGAAGTTGATAAGGAGTAACCCAATTCGCCACCCTCCAAAATAACACCCGGTGTTCCCGGGTTGCTGTGGCTGGGGAAGCCGTATGGCCAGCTGAAATTGCGGCAAATATAGCCGATACCTTCGTAGCTGTGTTTAGCTTCAGGGTAATATTTTTCAAGCGTACCCTCCAGGAATAAATTTGCCTGTAGAGATGGAAAAGCGTGACCCGGACCGAGCACAAACATCATCTCGGCTTGGTGTTTTTTGGCAAGATTAGACAAATGTGAATAAGCAAAATTAACACCCGGTCCTGATCCCCAATGCCCGAGTAGGCGGGGCTTGATGTCGTCAAAAGTTAAGTCGCGCTCCAGTAGGAAGTTATCTTGTAAGAAAATTTGAGCAGCGGTCAGATAGTTGGCCGCGCGTAAATATTTGTCAAAGTCCCCACCGTCACTATTCATTCTTATGGTTATTTTACACCTTACCGGGCGGTATACAAAGGTAGAGTCTTAAGTTCGGGGTCCACTGGTGGAGGAGATAGGATCGTTACTTATTGCCGCGGTGGATGCAGCCGGCCCAGCAACACGGGCGGCGCTTGCCTTGTAGCAGCTCGGCGGTTGTCCGTTCAATATGATTCTTTCTGGTTTCCGGTTTCTTGTTAGTAATAGTCCAGCAGATCCACTCATTGCGGGCCAGGGGCGTGAGGTCTTCCCACCGCTCTAGAGCAGATTCGTCAGAAACAAGAGCTTTGCGTAAATCGGCAGGTAATTCATGGACCACGCCGCCAGGTATTTCTTTTTTAGCCATGAATTTATTTTATCAAGTTCTTAACGACCCTGCGTTACACCAAGAATATGCTAATGGCACTAAGACTGCGTATAGCTATGGCTATTACCTTCTAATGTCTCCCCAGCTGGCTGTTGTGGTTCAGATTCTAGGCGGGGGAGCAGAACTGTGAGGATATACTCCTTAACAACATCTTTATACTTGTGGGGGACATCTTTTTCATTGACCCCCAGTCTTGCAAGCATTTGGAGACCACCCGATTGTATTACTGCCATCTCGTTGATTCCCCCATACCCAGCTTCTCCTAATTGTTTATCTGTCGCCCAGCCCTGTAAGTAGCCTATATCTTTTGACATAGCAAAGCCGAGCGGGTTAGACATGTCAGCGTGCCCACGCATTACCCGATAAGTTGTAGCCCAGGCTAATTTCTTAGCTTTGTCGGCCTGTTCGGCATGCTTTTCAGGGTCTATATGAAGTTCTTGCTCGGGTGGGACTTTGAGCAATACTCTCATTCGTCTTATATATTGATTTTGGAATACTTCAGAGAAAGACGCGCCCTCTGAAGCGTCTTGAGCCGCCAAAGTGTACCAAGGGGCGGGCACACCGCTAGCTTCACCAAAGAATCTGAGCCTATAACTTTCATCTTCTCTCTTTGCAAGACCCTCGTAGAGTGCCTCGCCGTCCATTTTCAGTTTTCCACCACCAAGCAGAAACATCTCCATGCCGTTCATACTCTGACGGGCATGACCTTCAATCTCATGTGCGATTAATTCGCCCATTTTATCGCCGCTAACAACTCGATCTGTGGGTATGTATACAGTCATTGGGTCTTCGGATTTGTCCCTGACGTCGATGGCTGTAGCTTTATCACTAATAACAACCTGGTAGCCTTTTGAATTGGCTTCGTTTCTTAAAATCCCATACTGCTGCAAAGCCCATTCAAAAGCTTCCTTAATTTGGGGAGCATCCAGCTTCGCGGCTTTTAATAACTTCTGCTGCTTAGGAGTGAGCAACACTTGGTTAGGGTCGATCTCTTTGGGCGCAGGACCATCAATCATATCCCGATAGGCCTGCTCCGCATATGCCGCAAGTACAGGATTAGCCGGCTGATACTTCTGTCTCATAGCGCTACCTATTAGTGATTCATCTTTTGTGTTTATCCCATCTACTAGGTCACAGGTTGCCAGGTCATCGCGAATTTTTGTGTACAAAGCTACCCTAAATAATCGGTCTTTTTGGCTGCGGGGCTTTATCGCTCGCACCTCTGCCAATTTTTTAGCAAGCTCTTCTTTTTGGGGCGCGATATCCATCCCTCGGGCTACTTGGTAATCGAAAACAGGCTCATGGGCCTGGCCTCGGTTAAATGCCTCGAGGAATTTTTCCTTTTCTTGCTTTAAACTTTCAGGACTTGGGGTATATATTTCGACCGGGTTCCAGGTGCCGGTAAGCTCACCAACACTTTCTGCTATTTCAATCATTGCCGAAGATACTTCCGATTGTTCATGCCAAACGGCCGGCGACTTCTCGCGGGCTTCAAGAAAAGAAGTTACTTCGGGTAGTTGCTCAGACATATAGTAATACTATATATAAAATGTGCTATCTATAAAGCCTGGCCCCGAGGACTGGATCATTGGGTTGAAAAATATTCTTCTGGCTCCGGGGACTGGATTCGAACCAGCGACCTAGTGGTTACACTTAATCCACTATTTTCATAGCGGCGTGGACTATATCATCATC
>Ga0265338_10005406_pt1 | contig 16682 bp, 14 predicted proteins | sample 42126metaG_FD_193579 | JGI IMG/M metagenome (GOLD analysis project Ga0265338, IMG submission 193579) | Rhizosphere microbial communities from Carex aquatilis grown in University of Washington, Seatle, WA, United States - 4-21-26 metaG | ecosystem: Host-associated > Plants > Roots > Rhizosphere... | reverse complement strand
GCTGTCGGGAGTGCGGGGCGCGGCGAGGGTTCAGCCGCGCGCGTTCGGACGACGATCGGTTTTAATCGGCGGCCGACTGCGCGCGGGGAACCCCGCCAAGCCCGGCGCTCCCCCGCACGCCTGAAAGAGTTGCCCTTACGGGATGGAATTACCAGTTAAAGGCGTGCGGCACGCAATAAGGGGCATCGTGAGCGGGCGTGGCGAAGCAAGGGGCTCGTTCGGGGTGATGGTGGTTAATTGGTTACGCGGTAGACGTCGTAGACGCCGTCGATGTTGCGGACGGCTCTTAGGACGTCGCCTAGGTGCTTGGGGTCGCCCATTTCGAAGGTGAAGCGGCTGAGGGCTACGCGGTCCCTGGTGGTCTGGACGCTGGCGCTGAGGATGTTGACGTGCTGGTCGGACAGGATGCGGGTTACGTCGCTCAGCAGGCGGGTGCGGTCGAGGGCTTCCACCTGGATGGCCACCAGGAAGACCGAGGCGTCGCTTGGGGCCCAGTGGACGGGGACCATGCGCTCGCGCTGGGTGTCGGAGAGGTGCTCCAGGTTGACGCAGTTGGCGCGGTGGACTGAGACGCCGTGGCCGTGGGTGACAAAGCCCTGGATGTCGTCGCCGGGGACCGGGGTGCAGCACTTGGACAGGCGGACCCAGACGTCGGTGACGCCCTCGACCTCGATGCCCGAGTCGCTCGCGGAGCGGGACCTGGGGACCTTGGGTGCCTTCGGCGGGATCGGGGTGACCTCGGCGAGGTCCTCCTGGGCAGCCGCGCCGCCGCTGACCGCGCGGACCAGCTTTTCGACCACGGACTGGGCGCTGATCCTGCCTTCGCCGACGGCGGCGTACAGGCCGGCCAGGTCGGGGTAGCGGAGATCGGAGGCGATCTGGCGCAGCGTCTCGGCGGACATGAGGCGCTGCAGCGGCAGGCCCTGCTTGCGCATCACCTTGGCGATCTGGTCTTTGCCCGCCTCGACCGCGGCCTCGCGGCGCTCCTTGGAGAACCACTGGCGGATCTTGTTGCGGGCGCGGGCCGACTTGACGAAGTTCAGCCAGTCCCGGTTGGGTCCCGCCTCGTGGGACTTGGAGGTGAAGATCTCCACCGTGTCGCCGTTGTCGAGGGTCGACTCCAGGGCGACGAGGCGGCCGTTGACCTTGGCGCCGATGGTGCGGTGCCCGACATCGGTGTGGATCGCGTAGGCGAAGTCGACCGGGGTGGCGCCGTGCGGGAGCGCGATGACCTCGCCGCGCGGCGTGAAGACGAATACCTCGGCGCTGGCCAGGTCGTAGCGAAGCGAGTCGAGGAACTCGGCGGGGTCCTCGGTCTCGCGCTGCCAGTCGACGAGCTGGCGCAGCCAGGCCATCTCGGCGGCGTCCTGGCTCGCCTTGACCTCCGCCTTGCCGCCCGCCTTCGGGTTGCCGCTGGCCAGGGCCGGGCCCTGCGCGTGCATCACTTCCTTGTACTTCCAGTGCGCCGCGACGCCGTACTCCGCCCGCTTGTGCATGCCCCACGTGCGGATCTGCAGCTCGACCGGCTTGCCGCCGGGGCCGATGACCGTGGTGTGCAGCGACTGGTACATGTTGAACTTCGGCATCGCGATGTAGTCCTTGAACCGGCCGGGTACCGGGTTCCATCGCGCGTGGATCGTGCCGAGCGCGGCGTAGCAGTCCCGGACGCTGTCCACCAGGACGCGGATGCCTACCAGGTCGTAGATGTCGTCGAACTCAACGTTGCGGGCGATCATCTTCTGGTAGATCGAGTAGAAGTGCTTGGGGCGGCCGGTGACGGAGTTCTTGATCTTCGCCTCGTGCAGGTCGGCGTGGAGGTTCTCGATGACCTCCTGCAGCAGCTGGTCCCGGCGCGGTGAGCGCTGCGAGACGAGCCGCGCTATCTCGTCGTACCGCTTGGGGTAGAGCGTGGCGAACGCGAGGTCCTCAAGCTCCCACTTGACGGTGTTCATGCCGAGGCGGTGCGCGAGCGGCGCGTAGATCTCCAGCGTCTCGTGGGCCTTGCGCTCCTGCTTATCGCGCGGCATGTAACGGAGCGTGCGCATGTTGTGCAGCCGGTCGGCGAGCTTGATCACCAGGACGCGGATGTCCTTGGACATCGCGACCACCATCTTGCGGACGGTCTCGGCCTCGGCGGAGGCGCCGTACTTGACCTTGTCCAGCTTGGTGACGCCGTCGACGAGGGCCGCCACGTCCTCACCGAACACGCTGCGCAGCTCATCCAGCGTGTAGTCGGTGTCCTCGATGGTGTCGTGCAGCAGCGCGGCGCAGATCGTCTCGGTGTTCATGCCGAGTTCGGCGAGGATGGTGGCCACCGCGAGCGGGTGGGTGATGTAGGGGTCGCCCGACTTGCGCCGCTGATCCCTGTGCCAGTGGGCGGCGACCGCGTAAGCACGCTCCACCACGCGCACGTCCGCCTTCGGGTGGTGCGCGCGGATGGTCTTTACCAGCGGTTCGAGGACAGGGTTCACGTTGGACCCCCGCTGTGCTCCAAGCCTGGCCAGGCGGCGGCGAACCCCGGCGCCTGGTGAGGCGGGCTGCGCCGCGGGCGCAAGCTCCTGACGAGTCTGGCGAGCCGGGCGCGGGCGCGTGTCCGTTGCGCTGGCGCCCGGCGGTGTCTCCGCGGGGGCGGAGCCATCTGGCATGCCCTGAGGGGGGCGGGTTGTCTCTGCGGGAGATGACGGCACCTGAAGGTTGCCGGGCGCGCCAGCCTGCGGCCTGGTCGCCGTTTCCTGGTCTGCCTCGGTGCGGGTATGCCCTCCTGGCTGGGCAGAGTCCGCCGTTTCCCCGTTACGGGCAGCCCCTTCGGCGCCGGCCGTGGCGGTCGTCATTACATCACCGGCCACAAGCGCTCCTCGCATCTGCCAGGTCACCAGTCTACTTGGGGTTATTAACCCACGGGTAGCGACCTGACATTCCGCAGTTCAGGAACGATTGGACGCGGTTTCAGACTACGAGCAGTGACCTTACCTCGAGGTCACCAATCGCCTCGCGGCCCTTCAGGAACGACAGCTCCATCAGCACCGCGACGCCGACGACCTGCGCGCCCGCCTGCTGGATGAGGGACGCCGTGGCCCGGGCGGTGCCGCCGGTGGCGAGCACGTCGTCCACGATCAGCACCCTCATCCCCGGCTGGAAGGCGTCCTGGTGGACCTCGAGCACGGCGCTGCCGTACTCGAGGTCGTACTCCTGGGCGAAGGTCGCCGACGGCAGCTTGCCTTGCTTGCGCACGGGCACGAAGCCGGCCCTGATCTCGTAGGCGACGGGAGCGGCGAGTATGAACCCGCGCGCCTCGATGCCGACCACCGTGTCCACGGGCCCGAATACCGCCGCCATCGCCTCGATGACGTCGCCGAACGCCTCGGCGTTGCCGAGCAGCGGCGTGATGTCCTTGAACAGCACGCCGGGCTTCGGGTAGTCGGGGACGTCACGGACGTGCGCGGTGATCACGGCCTCGATGTCCGGCACGGGCTGCTACCGCCTCTTCTTCTTCGCGCCGGGGCGCCGCTGTGCGTTGCCGGCCACGCGCTGCTGCCTGATCACCGGGCGGGGCGCGGCGGCCGGAACGGTCACGCCGCCGTCCTGCTCCGTCACGTCCCCGGTCTCCTGGTCCGGGCCCGCGGGTTCGTCGTCCTCGTCGGCGGGCGCCGTGTCCGCCACGGTCACGGCGGCCGTCGCGCTGGCCGCCGTGGAGTCTGCCGTACCGGTGGCGCGCTGCGCCGCGCGGCCGCCGGCCAGGCGGCGGTTCACCTTGACGGCCAGGTCGCGGTACTGCGGCTCCCGCTCCTTGAGGTCCGCGAGCACCGGGGTCGCGATGAAGATCGAGGAGTAGGTGCCGGACAGCATGCCGACGAACAGCACGAGCGCCAGGTCCTTGAGCGTGCCGGCGCCGAGCAGGCCGGCCCCGACGAACAGGATCGACGCGACGGGTATGAGCGCGGTCAGCGAGGTGTTGATGGACCGGACCAGGGTCTGGTTGAGTGCCAGGTTGGCCGCGTCGCTGTAGGTGGAGCGTTGCGTGGTGAGCAGGCCGGCGGTATTCTCCCGGACCTTGTCGAACACGACCACGGTGTCGTAGAGCGAGTAACCGAGGATCGTCAGCAGGCCGATGACGGACGTCGGGCTGACCGAGAAGCCGGTCAGCGCGTACACGCCGATCGTGATCAGGATGTCGTGAATCAGCGCGATGAACGCCGCCACGGCCATCCGCCACTCGAAGGCGACCGACAGGTAAAGCACGATCACCACGAGGAAGATGATCAGCGCCTCGACCGCCTTGCTGGTGATCTGGCCACCCCAGGTCGGACCGACGAGCTGAATCGACATGTTGCTCTGGGTGATGTGGAACACCTGCTCGAGCGCGCTCGCGACCTTCTGGGTCGCGGTCGATGACAGGTTCCCCGTCTGGACCGTCACCTGCTGCAGCAGCTTGGTCGACGTGAACTGCACGCTGGAGTCGCCGCCGCCCGCACTGGTCACCACCCGGGAGATCGAGTCCTGGGTGGTCGAGGAGCTGGCCGGGAAGGTGAAGCTCGACCCGCCCTTGAACTCCTGGGAGAAGTTCAGCCCCTTGAACACCACCGCGAGCACGCTGACCAGCAGGATGATGCCGGAGATCGTGTACCACAGCCGCTGGCGGCGGACGAAGTTGATGGATACGTCGCCCCGGTACAGCCGCCCGGCGATCCCGCCGCCGTGTGCCATCATGCCTCCCTCGAGGTCGAGGAGCCGGCGCCCGGGCGCCCGGATCCGGTCCGCTGGGTGCGGACCGTGCGCTTGGTTGAGGCCCGCCATCGTGTCTTGGCGCCGAGCCGCTCGGGATCAAGCCCGGACCACGGGTTCCCGCTTGAGAAGAACTTCGTCCCGGCCAGCAGGGTCACCATCGGCTTGGTGAACAGGAACACCACGATCACGTCGATGAGGGTCGTGAGGCCGAGCGTGTAGGCGAAGCCCTGGACGTCGCTCACCGCGAAGTGGTACAGCAGCACGGCGGCGAGGAACGACACCGTGTCGGAGACCAGGATGGTGCGCCGCGCCCGCTTCCAGCCGGCTTCCACCGCCGGGCGCAGCGTCTTGCCGTCCCGCACCTCGTCACGAAGCCGTTCAAAGTAGACGATGAACGAGTCCGCGGTGATGCCGATCGCCACCACCAGGCCGGCGATCGCCGACAGCGACATGGTGAAGTTCTGGTACCGGCTGAGCAGCACCACGGAGAAGTAGGCGAGCAGCGCGGCGAGCAGCAGGCTGGTGACCGAGACGATGCCCAGGCCGCGGTAGTAGTAGAAGAGGTAGATGATCACCAGGAGCAGGCCGAGGATGCCCGCGATCAGGCCCGCGGTCAGCGAGCTGTGGCCGATCTGCGGTGAGATCGACTGCACGTCCTGCACGACGAAGTTAAGCGGCAGCGAACCGTACTTGAGGATGTTGGTCAGCTGGGTCGCCTGGGCCTCGGTGAAGCCGTTCGGCTGCGGGCCGCTGATCGTGAACGACCCGGAGGTGAGCGCGCCCTCGGTCATCGGCGCCTCCTGGACGTTGCCGTCAAGGACGATCGCCGTCGAGTCGAGCGCGACCGAGTTCTGGTCGCCGCCCGCCGCCGCGGTGTAGTAGGTGTTGTACTGGCTGGTGGTCAGCGTGCCGAACGACTTCGTCGCGGCGCCGTCCAGCGTCAGGTTGACGACCCACTGCGTGCTGTTCGACTGCAGGCCTGGCGTGATCCCGGTGAGCTGGGTGCCCTCGATGACGGCCGGGCCGAGCGCGTACTTGGTGCCGCTGGCGTCACAGGAGACGATCTGGCCGCCGACGTTGTCCCACTGGTCGCCGGCCTCGGTGTAGCCGATGCTTGCCTTCCAGCTGTCGTTCACCGTGGTGGCGTTGGGGCCCGGCTTGCACACCATCTTGTTGAACAGCTTGAGGGTGGCCGCGTTCACCTTGGACGAGTCGCCGTAGGTGAGGGCCGTCGACGGGCTGCCCGTGGCCGTCGGGGTCGCGCTCGCGGTCGCCGTGGGGGTCGCGCTCGACGTGGCGGTGGCGCTCGACGTGGGCGTGCTGCTCGCCTTCGCCGTGCTGCTCGCCGTGGGGCTGGCGAGCTTGGCGCCGACCGCCTGGGTGGACGCCTTCGCGCTTGAGCTGGCCGACGCCGTGGCGCTCGAGCTGGCCGACGTCGTCGGCGTGGCTGAGCTGCTCGCGCCCGACCGAGCGGTGCTCGACGGCGAGGCCGACGGGCTGGTGCTCGGCGTGACGGTCGCCGAGGGCGCCGTGTACGGGCCCTCAAGCAGCACCGCCCGGAACGCCAGCTTGGCGGTGGAGCTGACCAGGTTGATGACGTCCTGCGGCGCCTTGCCGGGGACGGTCACGTTGATCAGGTCCGCGCCCTCTTGCTGTACCTGGGCGCCGGAGTTACCGGTGCCGTTCACCCGGGATTCCAGCACGGAGATCGCCTGCTGCATCGCGCCGGCCGAGGGGGCGGTGTTCTTGATGGTCGCCGCCTTGAGCACCACCTCGGTGCCGCTCGACAGGTCGAGCCCGAGGCCCACCTTGAACTGCTTTTGCCAGTTACCCGGGTTGAACGTCTGCGAGCCGGTAATCCCGATCAGCATGACCAGGATCAGCGCGGCCATCGCGGCCAGGGCGCGGCCCGGATGCGAGCCGCTTCTGCTTGGGGGTGCCACTTGTCGCCTGCCTCTTAGCGTACGTCGTGCCTAGCTAGCGCCAGTTAGTCCTTCTTGGTGCCGGTCGCCTGCTCGTACGCGGTCTCCTCCGAGTCGGCCTGGGGGGCGGACCCGTTCGCGGTAGCGGCGGAACCGTTCGCGGAAGCGGCGGGCGGCACCGTGTCATTCACGTCGTCCGTGTCGTCCACGTCGTCCGTGTCGTCCACGTCGGCGTGCTCCGCGTCGTAGTAGTCCGTGTCCGTCTCGTCGGCGGGCGCGTCGTCGGCCTCGGGCCCGGAGACCACGTCCATGACGGCCTTCTTCATGTAGCGGACCTCGATGCCGGGGGCGATCTCGAGGACCACGTCATCGCCGTCCACGTCAACCACGGTGGCGTACATGCCGGCCGTCGTCCGAACCCGGGCACCGGGCTCGATCGTGTTCTGCTTCTGGGCGGCCTGCTGCCGTCGGCGCTGCTGCGGCCTGATCATGAGCAGGTAGAACGCCACGACGACGACCAGGATGAGGATCAGGCTCGAGGGGTTGAAGCCCGAAGATTTGGCCGCGGTGGTTGCTGCGAATTCGCTAATCCCCATGATCGGGGCATCCTTCCGGTTGACTGTGCGCTTGCCGGCTGGCCAGTCACGTCATGACGGGCACGTGCCAACCTGCGCAGTGTAGCGGCGCTTAGAAAAACGCATACCCACCCTACGGGGTTCCGGTCGGTAATCGTTACGGCCGACGCCAAGAGCCCCGGAGGAATCGGACATCTGTCGCCTCACTGCAACCGTATCGCCACATAGCGGCGCCTGGGCATGGGTCGGCCGGTCAGTTGAAGAGCGTCGGGGTACCTTCGGGCGGCGGCGGTACCAGGCCGAGGTGCGCCCAGCCGGCCGCGGTGGCGACCCGCCCGCGGGGGGTACGGGCGAGCAGGCCGTGCCTGACCAGGAAAGGCTCGGCGACCACCTCGACGGTTTCCGCCTCCTCGCCCACCGCGACGGCCAGCGTCGACAGGCCGACGGGGCCGCCGCCGAACCGCCTGACCAGGGCGTCGAGCACCGCCCGGTCAAGCCGGTCAAGGCCGAGCTCGTCCACCTCGTAGAGCTCAAGCGCGGTCCTGGTGAGCTTCCTGGTGACCCGGCCGTCGGCGCGGACCTCAGCGTAGTCGCGTACCCGGCGCAGCAGCCGGTTGGCGATCCGCGGCGTGCCGCGCGAGCGCAGCGCGAGCTCCTCAACGGCGTCGTCTTCGATCCGCACGCCGAGCAGGCCGGCGGACCGCCTGACGATCACGCCGAGCTCATCCGGCTGGTAGAAGTCCAGGTGCGCGGTGAAGCCGAACCGGTCGCGCAGCGGCGCCGTCAGCAGGCCGGCCCGCGTGGTCGCGCCGACCAGGGTGAACGGGGCGATGTCCAGCGGGATCGCGGTCGCACCCGGGCCCTTGCCCACCATGATGTCGACCCGGAAGTCCTCCATCGCCAGGTACAGCATCTCCTCGGCGGGGCGGGCGAGGCGGTGAATCTCGTCGATGAAGACGACCTCGCCCTCCTGCAGGGTGGAAAGCACCGCCGCCAGGTCGCCGGACCGCTCGATCGCCGGGCCGCTGGTCATCCGCATCGGCGTGCCGAGCTCGGCGGCGATGATCATCGCGATGGTGGTCTTGCCGAGGCCGGGCGGTCCGGAAAGCAGCACGTGGTCCGGGGTCCGCTCGCGGCGCAGCGCGCTGTGCAACAGCAGCGTCAGCTGCTCACGGACCCTGGCCTGGCCGACGAAGTCGTCGAGGCGCTTGGGCCGCAGCGCGCGGTCGACCTCCCGGTCGTCGCTGTCGGCGAGCGGCGAGGTTATATCTTCCCCGGGGGAATGATCCCCCCGGGGACCCCCCAAATCACGGGGGAGTCCCTCCCCCATTGCCCCCTCGCCGGGGGCAAGCCCCCGGGACGGCGCCTGCGGCGCCGGGAACCTCTCCGGTGGTTCGCGTCCATGGTCCGCTGTATTTGGCCGGGCGTCTCGCGTGCGGCGGGCCAGCTCGGCTTGTTCGGCCCTGGCCAGGGCGTCGGCGTGCTCGCTCACTGCTTCGAGAGCTTCCGCAGCGCGGCGCGCAGCGCGGTGGCGACGTCGGGCTGCTCCCCGTCGGCGCCGGTCTCGGCCGCGTCGGCCTCGACGGCGGCGATCGCCGCCTCCGCGTCCCGCGCGGACCAGCCGAGGTTGACCAGGCCGGTGGCGACCTGGTCCCGCCAGGACGCCGCGGCCTTGCGGACGGGCGCGAACCCGTTGCCCGCAGCGGTATCGCCCGGCGCGCCGAGGCGGTCCTTGAGCTCAAGGATGATCCGCTGCGCCCCCTTGGTACCGATGCCGGGCACCATGGTGAGCGCCTTGAGGTCCTCGGTCGCCACCGCGCGGCGCAGCGCCTCCGGCGAGTGCACCGCCAGCATGGCGAGCGCCAGCCGCGGGCCGATGCCGCTCGCCGTCTGCAGCAGCTCGAAGACGTTCCGCTCGTCGTCCGTGCCGAAGCCGAACAGGGTGAGCGAGTCCTCCCTGACCACCAGGGACGTCGCCACCCTGGCCAGCTCGCCCGGCTTGAGCGTGGCCAGGGTATCCGGCGTGCACTGCACGCGCAGCCCGACCCCGCCGACGTCGATGACGGCCCCGTCAAGGCCGACCCCGGCCACGGTGCCGTGCAGGTGCGCGATCATCTTCCGCCTCCTCGGGTGGCAGTGGCCGCCTCGTGCCCGGCCCGCCTGGCCGCGATCGCGGGGGCACGCCACAGGTGGCAGATCGCGAGCGCGAGCGCGTCCGCCGCGTCCGCCGGGCGTGGCGGGTCCGTCATTCGCAGCAGCCGGGTCACCATCGTGGTGACCTGGTCCTTGTCCGCGCGCCCGCTGCCGGTGACGGCGGCCTTGACTTCGCTGGGGGTGTGCAGCGCGACCGGCAGCCCCCGGCGCGCGGCGCAGACGATCGCGACCGCGCCGGCCTGCGCGGTGCCCATCACGGTCCGCACGTTGTTTTGGCTGAACACCCGCTCCACCGCGACCGTGTCCGGCCGGTACTCATCGAGCCAGCGCTCGATCGCCTGCTCGATGGCGAGCAGCCGCGCCGCGATGTCGTCGTCAGGCGAGGTCCTGATCACGCCGACCGCCACCAGCGCCGGCGGCCGTCCGGGCAGCCCCTCCACGACGCCGAGACCGCACCGGGTAAGGCCCGGGTCGACGCCGAGCACCCGGGAAGCGGGGCGCGGCGCGTACGGACTCATTGCGCCTGCCAGGTCATCCGCGCCATCCCGTCCCGTTTCATCCGGCGAACATCTGTTCGCTACCCTACCGCGCTCCGGCTGCCCGCGCGGGTAAGCGCGCCGGAGGAGTCCGCGTCGGCGCGGCCCATGGGGCGCGAGCGGGGGGGTCAGTCCTTGCGGGCGGCGCCGGCCCACAGCACCCCGGGGATCTTGGCGTCGTCCGGGGACGCGGGGCGCCATTCGTGGGTGAGCACCACCCCGGGGTCCACCAGGGTAAGACCGTGGAAGAAGGCGGTGACCTCGGCACGGGTGCGCATGGTGAACCGCTGCGTCATCGAGGAGTTCAGCCGGCGGCCCATCTCCGCCATCGCGTCGCGCTGCACGTCGCTGGCCAGGTGCGAGATGACAAGGAAGCTGCCGGGCGGCACCGCCGCCATGAACCGGTCCACGATCTCGCCCGGGCCCTCGTCATCGGTGAGCATGTGCAGCACCGCGACGAGCATCACCCCGACGGGCTTGGAGAAGTCAAGCAGTTCCGCGGCACCAGCCAGGATGGCGCCCGGGTCCCTGATGTCCGCGTCGAGGTAGCCGGTCTCGCCCTGCGGGTGGCTTGTCAGCAGCGCACGGGCGTGCGCGAGCACGATCGGGTCGTTGTCGACGTACGCCACCCGTGACTGGGGTGCCACCGCCTGCGCCACCTCGTGCGTGTTGTTCCCCGAGGGCAGGCCGGTGCCCACGTCGAGGAACTGGCGGATGCCCTGCTCGGCGAGGTAGCGCACCGAACGGGCGAGGAAGGCGCGGTTGGCGCGGACCGACAGGACGGTCTCCGGGTGGATCTCAAGCACCTGCTTGCCGACCTCCCGGTCGACGGCGAAGTTGTCCTTGCCGCCGAGCCAGAAGTCGTACACCCGGGCGATGTGCGCCACGCTGGGGTCGATGCGCGGCAACTCGCTCAGGTCGGCGTGAACGCTGCTGCGGAAGAACTTGTCCGGCATCGGCGCTTTCTCTCCTGGCCACGACGTGCGCCGGCACCGCGAGGCCGGTCGGCATCGCGAGGCCAGCGTCCCGTTCCTCCGGGGAGTACCGTGGCGGGGCACACCGGGAGGCACCGAGATCCTATCGGCACAACGCCGAATACCACTAAAAGGGGACAACCCGGCGGGCCGGCCCGAACCCGGGTCAGTAAACCCCCGCCACCGCGCAGATCTCGTCGATAATCTGCGGCCAGAGTTCCTCGGGCAGGTTGTGGCCCATACCCGGATACGCGACGAACCGGGCGCCCGGGATGCGGGCCGCGGTGTCCCGCCCGCCCTTGGGCTTGATCAGCGGGTCGTCCTCGCCGGAGATGACCAGCGTGGGCGCGGTGATCGCGGCAATAGGCCGGATCTTCTGCGCCCGCCCGGCCGCGAGCTGGCGCTGGGTCGACGTGGGATCGTACGGGCTGCGGTCGTGCGAGATCGCCGCCGTCTCGCGCGCCCACTGCTCGGGGAACGGGTAGCCAGGCGAGGCGATGCCCCGGTAGACGGATACCAGCAGCTCGATCTGGCTCTCCCGGCTGCCGTCCGTCTTGAGCCGGCGGAACTCCAGGAACTTGCCGAAATGGATGTAACCGAGCAGCCGCAGTGGGCTGGCGTCCGCGGGGAGGCCCATGCAGCTGATTACCGAGCGCACCCGGTCCGGGTGGTAGACGGCGAGGGCCTGGGCCAGGCCCGCGCCCATCGAGCCACCCATGACGTGCGCGCTTGGCCAGCGATGAGCGTCCATCACGGCGAGCGCGTCGTCCAGCATGTCGAGCGTGGTGTACGCGGGCTTGGTCCCGCCCATCAGTGCGCGCCACGGGCTCTCCTTCCGGCCAGAGGCGAAGTGCGTGGACAGCCCGGCGTCCCGGTTGTCGAACCGGGCGACCGCGAACCCCCGCTCCACCAGCGCCGCGCAGAAGGCGTCGGGCCACCACACCATTTGGAAGTCCAGTCCCATGATCCCCAGCAGCGGAACTCCGGTGGCGGTGTCGCCGAAGGTCTCGTAGGCGATCGAAACGTCACCGTTTTTCGCGAACCTGGTCTCAGGTGCCATTGGTGTCTCCCCGGTAGCTCTTTCGCAATGCAACTGCATGGTATCCAGTGCCCCGCTAAGCTTAGCAATGCAACTGCATTGCTAAGCACGGGGGAGGGACTAGGCAGCGTGCCCAAGCGGGTGGATCCCGAGGAGCGGCGGCAGGCCATCGCCGAGGCCGTCTACCAGGTGATCGGCGAGCGCGGCTGGGATGCGGTGACCCTGCGGGACGTGGCGAGCACCGCGGGCATCTCCATGGGCCAGGTCCAGCACTACTTCACCACCAAGACGGACATGCTCATGTTCGCCCTCAGTCACATGCGGGACAGGGTCCTGGCCAGGCTTGAACGCCGCCTGGCGGGCCTGCCGCGGCCGCTCAGCCAGCGGGACCAGGTGCGGGCGGCGATCAGCGTGATGCTCCCGCTGGACGAGCCGGGCCGCCAGGAGGCCGCGGTCAACATCGCCTTCTTCTCCGCCGCCACGGCAACGCCCGGGTACGCGCACCTGCTGCGCGACGGCTACGCCCGCCAGGTCGCGTCCGCGACGGCGCAGTTCACGGCGGCCGCTGCCGAGGGGCGGCTGAACGAGGGCGTTGACCCCGGTCACGAGGCCGCCGCGCTCTACTACCTCATCCAGGGCCTCATCGGCCCAGTCCTGATCGGCCAGCTGAGCCCGGACCAGGCGCTCGACTTGCTTGACCATCAGCTTGGCCGGATCTTCCGGTCATGAAGGCAGCCGCGCGGCGCGGGTGATGGCGGGCGCGGCTTGGGCGGGCGCGAGGTGGCGGAGGGCGGGCGGCCCGTGGCCAGCGGTCAGAACTCGTCGAGCATGTACGGGGTCGCGGCGAACACGGCGTCCAGGGCGTCGTCCGCCTCCTGGGTGCCGCCGGAGGCGAGGCCCGCCAGGCGCAGCGTGGCGAGCGGGGTGCCCGCGTAGAGGGCGGCCACGCCGCGCGGTCCCAGGTGGAGCGGGGCGGGCGATGGCACGCCCTCGTTCTGTGCGAGGCGGCCGGTGCCGTCCGTGACGGTTAGCTGCCAGCGGCCCGTGTTGCCGGGGCGGACCTGGTCGCTGACCTCAAGCGGCACGCTGGCGCTGACCGCGGCGGGGAAGCCGCGGGCGGCGATCGCGGCCGGGAGGTCGACGACGCGGAGCATCCACATCGAGCGGCGGGTGATGGTGGCGTCGCGTTCCCGCGTCAGCCACCAGAACGGGTCGGCCGGGCCGGAGAGGCCGGTTACGTTGTCGGCGGTTGAGCTGTGTGAGGCGATGATCGACCAGAGGGCGCGAAGCGCCTGCGGTGACCTGGCGTGCACGCGCTCCACCCACAGGTCGTCGCTGTCCCACTGGTAGGCGGCGAAGCCGTCGTCCGCGGTTTCTCCGGCGAGATAGGTGTACCGGTCCGGGTGGCCGAGCCAGTCGGCGGCCGGGCCTTCGTCCCAGGTCACCGGGCCGCAGTCGCGGGCGGCCCGGTGACTTTCGCCGATGATCCCGATGACCCGCGCGGCGTCGGCGGGGCCCGCCCGGCGGATGGCGACGTCCTGGTGACCTACTCCAGCGCCGCGCGCCGCCGCATCCGGCTCGCGCAGCGCGAGCAGCGAGCGCGCCGGGATGGTGAACCGGTGCTTGGCGCCGGCCAGCTCCCAGCCGAGCGAACGGTAGATGGGCATCGTGGCCGGGTAGAGCGCCGACAGCGGGTAACCGCGGGCGGCGATGAGGTCAAGCAGCTCGGTCATCAGCCGCCGGCCGATGCCGCGGCCCCGGTACTCGGGCGCGACCTTGACCGCGGCGACGCCGGCGCAGCCGACGGACCGGCCGGCCCAGAACTGCCGCATGTCGTGCACCATCGCCGCGCCGGCCGGCGTCCCGCCGGTGAACGCCCCGAGGAACAGCCCCTGCCCGGCCCGGAGCCTGGCCGCGTACAGCCAGCTCGCCCGGTTCTCCGCCGGGTAAACACCAAAGGCCCGCTGCCCCAGGTCAAGCTGCGCGTCGAAGTCGTCGCGGTGGGTAATGGGCCGAATGTCCACGTCAGTCACGACGCCCAAGCCTAGGGCACAGACATCAAATTAACGGTCGTTTATTTTCTGGTGATAGGGTGGCCGGGCGGAGAGGAGGGTACCGACGATGACCGCTACCGCCTCGGGGCGCAGGCGAGGCCGGCCGCCGAAATCGGACGCGTCCGACACGAAGGAGCTGCTGTTGCAGGCGGCACTCGCGCTGTTCGCGGAGAAGGGCTTCGAGGGAACCTCGGTCCGCGACATCGCCCGCTCCGTGGGGCTGAGCGAAAGCGTGCTCTATGCCCACTTCGACAGCAAGCGCGCCATCTTCGAGGCGGTCTTCGCCAGGCTCGGCCCGCTGAGCGCCACCAACGCGCTCCTCGACCTGATGGCGGACGCGGACGCCGACCCGCCCGGCTTCCTGCGGTCGCTGGTCGCGCGCATCATGACCGAGTGGTCCGCCCCCGCCGCCCGCCAGCTGATCAGCCTCATGTCGCACGACAACATGCTGCACTCGGCCGAGCTGCGCGACGGGATCACCGTGTCGCTCGGCGGGCTCGCGCAGGTCTTCGCGCGCTGGATAGCCGACGGGCGGGTGGATCCAGCGCTTGGCTCCCCCGGCGACCTCGCCTACGCGCTCATGGCTCCGGTGGCTCTGACGCGGGTGCTCTGGCTGCACGACGGGGCGACGCCGCAGGAGATTGAGGCAGCACGCGAACAGGCCGCCAGGCATGGCGACCTGTTCATCAGGGCGGTGTTCCGCTAGGCGCTGCTTGCTAGGCAGTGTTAGCTAAGCGGGGCCGACGATCGCGTCGGCGTCGTCGAGCCGGACCTTGGGCAGCCGGCTGACCAGGACCAGGGCGAGCGCGAAGACGCCTACCTGCCACCACAGGGTGCTGCGCATCGACTGAGTGAAGTCGTCGAGCCTGGCGGCGGGCACCGCTTCGCCGTCGATGGCCTGCGCCACCGCCGTCTTAACGGCCGCAGGTGCGGGGCTCGCCGCGATCTGGTGCTGTATCCGCTCGCAGACGGCCGGTGTCGCCGACGGGTCCGCGGCGTGCGAGCGCGCGGAGAAGCACTCACCGAACCCGGCGACAATGGCCGGCTGCTGCGCGGCGGGCACGCCGGCCACGGTGAGCTCGTGCCGCAACTGCGGTACCGCGGACGCGGACGAGGCGGCTGCGTTGGCGCCAAGCAGTCCGAAGAAGATCACGCCGACCACCGCGATGCCGAGCGCTGCGCCGACCTGCTGCACGGTGGCCAGCGCGCCGGATGCCGCGCCCGAGTCCTTAGCGGTCACGCCGGCCAGCACCACGCTGGTGACCGGGGCGATGAACAGGCCGCCGCCGAGCCCGGCGACGAACATCGGCGCCAGTAGCTGCCAGCCCGCGAGGCCGGTGCCCGCCGCGTGCATGACGGCGATGACGCCGAGCTGGCCGATGATCATCAGCGCGCAGCCGACGATCAGCACCCGGGGGCCGAGCCGCCTGGTGACGGCGGCGGAGCGAGCCGAGCCGATGGCGAGCGCGACCGCGAAGCCGAGGGTGACCGCGCCCGCCTCGACCGGGCTGTAGCCGAGCCCGGCCTGGAGGGTGAGCAGCAAGATCATGAAGAACGACGGGATGCCGGTGAAGAACACCAGGCAGGCGATGAGCCCGACGGTGAACGGCCGCTGCCGGAACAGCGTGGTGTCGATCAGCGGGCTGGCGTCGCGGCTAGTCCGCCGCTGCTCGTTGCGCGCGAACGCGGCGAGCACGAACGGGCTTGCCGCCAGGCAGGCGAAGGACCAGCCCGGCCAGCCCTCGTCGCGGCCGATCACCAGCGGCAGCACCAGCAGGAACAGGCCGACGGCGAGCAGGCAGGCGCCCGGCAGGTCGATGCGTCCGCTCCCGGGCTGGCGCGATTCCGGGATCAGCACCGCGCCGAACGCCAGCGCGGCAAGCCCGATGGGCACGTTGACGAAGAAGATCGAGCGCCAGCCCAAGCCGGCGATGTTCAGGCCGATCAGGGCGCCACCGGTGACCGGCCCGAGTATCGTCGCGAGGCCGACCGTGGCGCCGTACAGGCCGATGGCCTTGTTCCGCTGCTCCTTGCTGAACACCACCTGGATGATGCTGAGCACCTGCGGGAACATCAGCCCCGAGCACATGCCCTGCACGACCCGCGCGGCGATCAGTGCCAGCGCGTCGGGGGCCGCGCCGCAGGCCGCCGACGCGATGGTGAAGCCGGCCATGCCCCACAGGAACATCCGCTTGCGGCCGTAGCTGCTGCCGAGGCCGCCGCCGGCGACGAGGACGCACGCGAAGGCGAGCATGTAGCCGGCCACCACCAGCTGGATCTCGCCGAAGGAGCTATTCAGCGAGGCCTGGATGGACGGCACCCCGACCATCGTGATCGTCGTGTCGAGAAGCTGCATGAAGACCGCGGTCAGGATGATCGCGAGCACCGCCCAGGGGCTCACGCCCGCCCGCCGCTCAACGGTGTTAGCTGTCGCCTGGTGGCTGGTGGTCGTCGTCTGGAAGTGAGCGTCCATGGTGCCCTCCGTCGCTCGGCAAGGTCGGTGACTTAAAAATAAGCGATCGTTCGTTTATTTTCAAGAGGCACGGAAGCACAAACCGGAAGGGAGGAGCAAGCAGTAGCAATGGAACGCCCCGGGGCGGAGCCCTCGGGGCGTGTAGCGACGTTAAGGAGTAATTGGAGGGGCAAAGAGACGCCACCCTGAAGGCCGGCGTTTACGAGGACCTGGCGTCTCGGGGGCGCGGG
>Ga0265338_10005404_pt1 | contig 16685 bp, 12 predicted proteins | sample 42126metaG_FD_193579 | JGI IMG/M metagenome (GOLD analysis project Ga0265338, IMG submission 193579) | Rhizosphere microbial communities from Carex aquatilis grown in University of Washington, Seatle, WA, United States - 4-21-26 metaG | ecosystem: Host-associated > Plants > Roots > Rhizosphere... | reverse complement strand
CGTCGGCATCCGCGCCGAGCACATCGACGACCGGCCGCCGTGCACCAAGTGCGAGGCCGCGCGGTTCTTCAGCTATCGCCGCGACGGCAAAGACGGCGGCGTCCACATGGGCTTCATCACGATGACCGGCCTGTAACAACCGGCGTGCGACTGCCGCGTTCGCCGCGTCGTCGGATCGTCATGCGCCTGCGATCGAAGGGGTTGGCGTTTGCCTGCCTTGCCTTGTTCACCACCGCTGCCGACGCCAAGCCGCTCGTCCGCGCGAAGCCCTATGCGCGGGCATCGCTCACCGCCGATGGGCCGTGGCTCGCGAACCCGACCGACCCGGATCCGAACGAGCGCTCGATACTCGAGATCGAGGACGACAAAGGCAAGCGCGTGCTCGTGACCACGTACTGCGAAAGCGGCTTCGTACAGCTCTACCTCGATCGCGCCGGGCTCGGCACGCTCGCGGTCGCCGACACCGAGCTCCACCCGATCGGGCCGACGTCTGCCGCCGGCGCACGGCTCGGCCAGGGCATGCGAATCGACGAAGCGACCCCGCAAGCCGACGGCACGAGCCGCGTTACGATCCACTGGGAGTGGGGCGACGCGACGATCGATCTCGCCGGCGTCGTGCCGACCGCGGCGCTCGGCACGCGCTACGAGCCCGGCGTTGTCCACAGCAGCGCCCGACATCCGCCGCGTCCCAAGCTCGATATCGTGTTGCCGGCGAGCTTTCAGTTGCTCGATGGCGCCGCCGGTCACGTGTTCGCGACCCGCAACGGCAAGGACGCCGTGCCCGCGACTACGGTGACGACGCTCGGGGCATATACGCTTGTCAGCGTCGACTTGGCGATCGACCACTTCCTCGTGACCGGTTGGATCCGGTCTCAGCTCGTCAAGCCACCGCCGCCGGGCCGCGATGACGAGATGGTCGGCGGCTTACTCGGGGTCGACGGCGAGCACCGAGACACTCAGGCCGATGTTTACGACGCGATCGGCGGGCGCGTTATAGGTCACTTGCGGTCGGTCGCGCGCGAGAAGCCGGTCGCTCGTAGCCGCGACTGGACCCGCTACGATATCGCGACGCAGTTCGGCATCGCACCGGTGTGGGTGAAGGATGCCGATCTCACATCGAACAGGCTGGTCGACCTCGGAAGCTACGGCGCGTCGGCAGTGCCCGCCCAGGTGAGCGCATCGCAGCTGACGGTCGGCAACGTCCGCGTGAAGGGTGACTATGATGCCGCGGTCGCGCAGCGCTACGTGAAACGGCAACGCGTCGACCTGCTGGCTTGTTATGACGAGCTGCCGTGGTCCGCGCGCGCGAACGCTTCGATCGACATCGTGTTTTCGCTCGACGCAAATGGTGTCGTGACGGCATCGTCCATCGGCGCGACGCCTGCGATGGCCGACGTTGCATCGTGCGTTCACGCTGTGCTGATGGCGGTCTTGTTCCCGAAGCCAAAGGGCGGTACCGCGGTTCAGCTCTCGACGTCGCTCGCGTTCTCGCGGCAGCAGCGCTAGTCGAGCGTGACGCCGTAGAGCGGCAGGATCTCGCCGGTCAAGCCGACCACGAGCGCTTCGCCCTTGTGCCAATCGACGAGCGCCTGCGCTTTGCGCAGCTCGGCTTGGCGTAGATCTTCGAGCCGGTTGAGCACGTCGAAGTTCGTCGAGCGGCCGAGGTTGAACCGATCGGTCTCGATCTTGATGTTCTGATTCGCGAGGTCGATCGCTTGCTGGCTGAGGCCGACCCGACGCTTCGCGAGCTCGACTTGCGCGACCGCACGGCTCATCGCTTGGGCGTACTGCGCGCGGACGTCGAACGCGTTGACCCGCAGCTTTTCGCGCGCGGTGCGCAGCTCGGTCACGCGGTACTTGACGTCGCGCTGCTGGATCGACCGGGAGAACGTCAACGAGCCGGTGATCGCGATGCTCTTGAACTCCGCGAGCTGCTTGAGCGCGTTCGACGCACTCGAGTCGATGCCGAGCGGGCCGATCGACACCGCCGCGTCGAGCTGCGGCAACAGGCCGTTCTCGGTGACCTCGACATCGATCGTCGCGCTCGCGTCTTGCTTCGCGAGCTGAGCGAGCTCGGGGCTCGCGGCGTACGCGCGCTCGAGCAGATCGGCGAGCTTCCAGCCGCGGTCCTGCGCGTCGAGCTCGGTCGGCACGCGAAATCCCAGCGCGCCGGCGCCGATCGGCATGCCCGCGGCGCGCCGTAGCGCGATCGATGCGTCGACCACCGCGAGCTGGCCGTTGAGCACGTCCTCTTGCCGCGTCGCGATGATCTGGAGCACCGCGGGAATCTCGCTCTGCGCGGTCCGGCCGCCCTTCGCTTCGATCTCGGTGACGCGCAGCCGCTCGCGCGCGAGATCGAGGCTCGCTTCGGTGATCGCGACTTGGCGCTCGGCGAGCACGAGGTCCCAGTACCCCGACACGATCGTCTCGAGCGTGTTGATCGCGGCGAGCCTGCGCGCGAGCACGGTGGCGTCGCGCTGCAGCTTCGCTTTCTTCTCGGTCGCGTCGTACAGCGCCTGACCGCGCCCCTTGAGCAGCGGTTGGGTGAGCGATGCGGACAGCGTGTCTTGCCAGGTCGTCGAGTCCATCGCGGAGCCGAGCACGTCGATCGTGTACTTGCTGTACTGCGTGCCGGCGTGGAGATCGAACGTGCCGCCGGTCGGCAGCACGCGCGATAGATCCGCAGTGACGCCGTAGATGTCTTCGTTGTTGATCGAGAACCCGCTGAAGAACCCGGCGGTCTTGGTTCCGGTCGCCTGGGCGGACACGTGCCAGTCGCGGCGCGCCCAGGTCTCGCCGATCTGCGCTTCGGCAACCGCGATGTCGAGCTTGGCGTTCTGCAGCGACGGCGCTTGCTGCACCGCGAACTGGAGCAGCTCGGGCAGCGTGATCGGCTGCGGAGTGCCCGCCCACGCCATCAGATCGTCAGCGGTCGCGTTCGGGCTCGCGCTCGCATCGTCGAGCATCCGGGTGACGAGATCTGCGTTCGCGACGCTGGGCGCAGCGACGAGCAGGCAGAGCACGAGCGCACGAACCGGCCGCATTCGCGTCGCATGATGGCATGCACGAAAGCCGAGCGCACCGTGCGACCGATGCGACACGTGCGACGCGTTTGCGCAGTGCGTGCGTGGAATTCGCGCCATTCGCCGTGTTAGCGTCCTCGCCTAGGAATGGCCACGGTACTCCGTACGTACTGCTTCCTCGATGCGTTGCAGCCCCAGCAAGCGACGTTCGTCGGCAAGACCGCGCGTGGCTTCTTACCGGTGCCGTTTCAAGCGTCGCTGTGGGTCGAGATCGCGCCCGGCATCGCGATCAACCAGGTGACCGACGCGGCGTTGAAAGCGACGAAGGTCCAGCCCGCGGTCCAAGTCGTCGAGCGCGCCTACGGGTTGCTCGAGATCCACGACCACGACAAGGGCGAGGTGCTGTCCGCCGGGCAGACGATCCTCAACTACCTCGGGGTCAAAGAATCCGATCGGTTGAAGCCGCGCGTGCTGACCAACCAGATCATCCGCGGCGTCGAGGCCTACCAGACCCAGATCATCAACCGCAGCTCGGCCGGCATGATGGTGCTGCCCGGCCAGTCGTTGTTTATCTTCGAGTGCGAGCCCGCTGGTTACGCGGTGCTCGCCGCGAACGAGGCCGAGAAGGCCGCGAACGTCTCTCTCGTCAACGTCACCCCGTACGGCGCGTTCGGCCGGCTCTACATGGCCGGTCCCGAAGCGGAGATCGATGCGGCGGCGGAGGCGGCGACGGCGGCGCTTAACGCGGTCGTGGGCAAAGAGCCCGAAAAATTCGTCGACAAATAGCAAGTAAGGGAAACGGAGCAAGACATGGCTGACGCTCTCGGAATGATCGAAGTCAAAGGCTTCGTCGGTATGGTCGAAGCCGCCGACGCGATGGTGAAGGCCGCGAAGGTCGAGCTCGTCGGATACGAGAAGACCGGCGGCGGTTACGTCACCGCGATCGTGCGCGGCGATGTCGCGGCGGTCAAAGCAGCCACCGAAGCCGGCCAACGCGCGGCCGAGCGCCTCGGTGAGGTCGTCTCGGTCCACGTGATCCCGCGCCCGCACGCGAACGTCGACGGCGTGTTGCCGCTCGGCCGTTCGGGCAACGGCCCCGGCACGAAGTAGCAGCTGCGATGGTCCTCGGTAAGGTCATCGGCACGCTCGTCGCGAGCCGCAAAGAGCCGACGCTCGAAGGCTTAAAGCTGCTCGTCGTGCGCGCGTGCGACGTCGACGGCAAGGTCACCGGCGGAATCGCGATCGCGGTCGACGCGGTGGGCGCCGGTGTCGGCGAGGTCGTGCTCTACGCGTCCGGCAGCTCGGCGCGCCAGACGACGGTGACCAAGGACCGTCCGGTCGACGCGACGATCATGGCGATCGTCGATGAAGTGGCGATCGATGGCCACCGCCACTACGTGAAGGACTAGTCGGTGGCCACGCTCGACGAGCGCAAGATCGAAGAGATCGTCGCGAAGGTGCTCGAGCGCCTCGGCGGTAGCCAAGGGGTGACGGCGGCGCCGGCTCGCGGGCCCGCGCCGGAACCGGTGAAGCCGAAAGCGAACATTCCGCGCGGCACGAACGGCGTGTACGCCGACCCGGATCAAGCGGCGACCGCGGCGCGCAAGGCGTTCGAGCAGAACGAGAAGACGCCGGTCGCGACCCGCCTCAGGATGGTCGAGGCGATGCGCAAGGCGGTGCTCGCGAACAACGACGCGCTCAGCCGGTACGCGGTCGAAGAATCCGGGCTCGGTCGGTTCGAGGACAAGCTCGCGAAGAATCGGCTCGTCGCGGAGAAGACGCCGGGGCCCGAGATCCTGCGCGCTCAGGCGTATACCGGGGACGACGGCTTGATGCTGACCGAGCGCGCTCCGTACGGCGTGATGCTCGCGATCACGCCGACCACGAACCCGACCGAAACGATCCTGTGCAACGCGATCGGGATGATCGCGGCGGGCAACGCGGTCGTGTTCAACGTCCATCCGTCCGCGGCGCAGGTCTGCAACTGGTGCGTTCACATCTTGAACGAAGCGATCCAATCGGTCGGTGGCCCGCGCGACGTGCTGATCTCGATCGAACGCCCGACGGTCGAGAGCGCGCAGGCGCTGATGAAGCATCCAATCGTGCGGATCGTCGTCGTGACCGGTGGCCCGGTCGTCGTCAAGCAGGCGATGAACTCGGGCAAGAAGGCGATCTGCGCCGGCCCGGGTAATCCGCCGGCGGTGGTCGACGAGACCGCGAACCTCGAGAAAGCCGCCGACGCGATCGTGCGCGGTGCTTCGCTCGATAACAACATCGTCTGCATCGCGGAAAAAGAAGTGACCGCGGTCGACTCGATCGCCAGCACGCTGATCGAAGAGCTCAAGCGCAAGCCCGTGCTGTGGCTCGACGCCCGCCAGACCAAAGAGCTCGAGAAGGTCGTGCTCGAAGGCGATCACGTCAACAAGGCGTGGATCGGCAAGGACGCCGCGCTGATCGCGAAACAGATCGGCATCTCGGGCCACGGCCACGACCTGCGGCTGCTGATGTGCGAGGTTGACGAGCAGCATCCGTTCGTCCAGCACGAGCTGCTGATGCCGGTAATCCCGCTGTTCCGGGTGCGCGACGTCGCCGAAGGCATCGCGGCGGCGCTGCGGGTCGAGCACGGCTTCCACCACACCGCGACGATGCACTCGACGAACATCGACAACATGACGGCGATGGCGCGGGTCTGCAACTGCTCGATCTTCGTCAAGAACGACGCGTCGTACGCGGGCTTGGGCCTCGGCGGCGAAGGCTACACGTCGTTCACGATCGCCAGCCCGACCGGCGAGGGCCTCACTACCGCGATTCACTTCACGCGCGAGCGGCGCTGCACGTTGAAAGAGGCGTTCAGGTTCGTGTGAGAGGTCCGGCGCTCGCGGTCTTGGAAATTTCGACGATCGCGCGCGGGGTCGTCGCGGCCGATGCCGGGCTCAAGCGCTCGCCTGCGATCTTGCTGCACTCGCGAGCGGTGTCTGGCGGCAAGCACCTCGTGATGTTCGAGGGTGGCGTCGCCGAGGTCGAAGAGTCGTTCGCGGCGGCGCTGCAAGTCGCGGGCGACACCCTCGTCGATCGCGTGAAGTTGTCCGCCGCCGATGACCAGGTGTGGCCGCTGCTCGGCGCTCCGACCGCGCCGCACGATTGGACCGGCGATCACGGCGCCGAGGCGGTCGCGATCATCGAGACCCGTACGGTGTGCGCGGCGATCGCGGCTGCAGATGCGGCGTGCAAGGTCGCCGAAGTCACCGTGCGCGATGCGCGGTTCGCGGTGGATCTCGCGGGCAAGGCGTACTTCACGTTGACCGGCTCTCGACGCGGTCGAAGCGGCGGCGCGAGCTGCCCGAGCCGCGGCCGACGATCGCCTCGTCGCTCTCGAGTTGATCGCTCAACCGTCGCCAGATCTTCGCGGCAAGCTGTTTCGCTGAGCACTCACGGGCCGATCTGCAGGCCGCCGATCGCTTCGGCCAGCTTGCCGCGCGCCACCGCGAGCGCTTCATTCGTTGCGGCTAGCTCGCGTGCGGTCGCGTCGAAGTCGTTCGTGACCTGCGTGAGACTCGCGAGTAACTGCTTGCGCAGATCGCCGGCGCCGCCGGCCTTCTCGATCGTACGCAGGCTCTCGCGCAGGTCAGACGCGCGCGCGGAGGTGTCGCCCATCCGCGTGCGCAGGGTCCCGAGCGAGTCTTCCCGCGCTGCCATCTCGCGTCGCAGCTCGATCGCGGCGCGCAGCTTGTCGGCGACACCGGGCGCGAGCCGTGAGCCCTCGATGTAGAGCGCGAGCTCGCTCGCTTTGGCGTCGAGCAGCTTGATCTCGCGATGGCGCGCTTGGCGCTCTTCGATCGCGAGCGTGCTCGGCTTGCCGGCGCGCAGCGGCACGGGGACGAGATAGGAATCGCCGCGATCTTGGGTGCCGGGCGGCAGCTCGGTCGCGGTGTAGCCGCTCGCCTTGGCGTGCCGGATGTACAGGGTCTTCGCGCTCTCGCGCCCGGCGATGATCGCGTACGTCGTCGTCCGCACGTCGGTGTCTTCGACGGTCAGCACGCCGCGTTGGACCGCGAGGATCCCGACCGGATGGTCGTCGTCAGCACCGGTCGTGGTCACCGTCGTTCCGCCGTCGAGCGCGTAAGGGATCCACGCGGTCTCGCCGAGCTCGAGGCGCTTCAACAGCGTGTCGCCGACGAACGTGCCGCGCGCGAAGATCGCGACCGGGCCGGGCTCGAGGGTGTAACCGGTCGTGTTCGCGAGCTTGACCGCTCGAAACGGATGGCGATCGCTGCCCGGTGCGTTGCCGTCCGGGCGAAACAGCATCGCGTCCTCGGCGTTAACCGGCGCGTTGAGGATCGAGACCATCGTCGAGGCGCCATGCCGGATCGACACCGGCTCGGTCACGACGTAGCGCACCGATCCAGCGACATCGTCGGGTTTGACGTTCGTGCGCACGCTCGCGGCAACGCTGCGCGGATCGAGCGCGGTCGGCGGCGAGTCACCCGTGCGAGCCACGATCAGGAAGTCGATCCGCCGGTTCTTCTCGCGCGAGGCATCGCTCTCCGCACTGTCGATCGGGCGAGTCGCACCGTACGGTACGACGACGAGCCGGTCGGCCGTGATGCCGCGCTGCAGGAGTGCCGCGCGCACTTCCGCGCCGCGCTTGGCCGACAGCCCCCACGGATCGGTCTCGTCCGAGCTCGCGTTACCGCCGATCTCGATCCGCGTGATGTCCGGGTGCGCGCGCAGGGTCGCGGCAACAGCATCGAGGATCGAGTTGGCCTCCGGTTTCGGTTCGGCCGCGCCCTTGGGGAACATGATCCGCTCGAGCACCTCCATCGCGCTGTCGGTGACGACGACCCGGCCGCGATCGGGGCAGCCGTCTTCGTCTTGAAAGCCGTTGTTGACCTCGGGCTCGTCGGGGCACTTGTCGCGCGCGTCCGGGATCCCGTCGCGGTCGCGGTCCGGGCCGAGCGCGTGCTCGTCATCGACCGGGCCTAACACGGTCGGGGCGACGAGGTGACCGGTCGCATCGGGACGCTTCGCATACTGCGGGGTGTGGAGATCGAGCGCGTACGACATCGGCGCGCCGGTCGCAAGCGTGAGCTGCACGCTGCCCCAATCCTCTTCGGTCTGGTTGTTCACCATCGCCCACGCTTGCAACAACCCCGCTTTGTCGTCTACCTCCGCACCGCCTGCGGCGGCGCTACGCGTCGGGCGTTCGCCCGACGTGTCGTCGAGCACGACTCGATAGGCCGCCTTCCACGTCGGCGTCGGGACCGCGTAGCTGACCGCAACGTCGTGAACGCGTCCTGCGCCGAGCCGAACGCCGAGCCCGATGCTGCGATCGCTATCGCGCACGGTCGGGACATCGACCGTCGCGACCGCGCCGCCGCGGTTATCGATCACGGTCAGCGTCTTCAACACGTCGTCGAGCTCGGCGCGCGAGAACGCGAGGTGCAGCGTGTTGCCGCCGAGGTGACCGGCACGCTCGAAGTAACCGATGCCGTTCTGATAGAGCGTGACTTTGCGCAGCGCCATCGGCCGGGTCGTGACGGCGCAAGCGGTCAGCGCGAAAGCGAAGGTGTGGCGTAGTCGCATGCCGGCACAGTGCGCGCCGGTGCCGCGAAGGTTACTCGCTGATTCGCGTGCCGAGCTCAGCTAACGCGGGCGCTGGGTGATCCGTGCGAGCACGTACGTCGCGTACTTCCACGCTGGCCGCCGGTTCGTCGCTTGGGCTCCTCGGACATCGCTATTTGCTGATCGTGACTTTGGTGATCGTGACCGGGTCGTTCGGACGATCGTTAGCGTCGCGCGGCACCGCAGCGATCTTCTTGACCAGCTCGGGCTCTTTGCACTGACCGAAGATCGTGTAGCCGCCGTTCAAGTCGGAGTGATCGGCGTTCTCGGTGATGAAGAACTGGCTGCCGTCGGTGCCGTGACCATCCGGCTTGACTCCGGCGTTTGCCATCGCAAGCACGCCGGCCTTGATGCGCAGATCGGGCACGATCTCGTTGTCGAAGTCGTAGCCCGGACCACCGGTGCCATTGCCGAGCGGATCGCCGCCCTGGATCATGAAGCCCGGGATCACGCGGTGAAACGGCAACCCGTCGAAGTATGGCTTGCCGGTCTCGACGCTGCCGTCCTTCGGGTTCTGCCACGGCTTCTTACCGGTCGCGAGCCCGACGAAGTTCGCGACCGTGATCGGCACCTTGTCGCCGAATAGCTCGCAGTGGAACGTGCCCATGCTGGTGTCGATCGTCGCAGTCAAGGGGCCGGTTCCGGTCAGATCTTTCGTGTAGGTCGCGAGATCGGCGGCGACCGGGGCGCGGACCTCGGTATCGCTCGGCTTGGTCGCGTTCGGATCGCGCGCGACCGGTTCGGCCGGCGGATCGTTCGGCTTCTTCATCGCCGGATCGGTCGGCGCCGTCGGGGCGTTCGGATCGGCGCCCTTGTCTTTCTTACAACCGACGACGAGGACGAAACTGGCGGCAATCCATAGGTAGCTACGCATGAGGTGCGCGGAACATGACGCAAGATGCCGACGGCTGCAACTGGCCGGGTCAGTGCCAGAGGCCGATCGAAATGCCGAGGTTGTCGTAGCGGTCTGCGACATCGCCGGTCAGCGTCAGCCGACCGCGGCGCAAGCCCCACGCGTGAAACTCGAACGCACGGACCTCGATGCCGAACGTGCCGTGGACGCGCCCGCCGACCCCTTCGAACCGGCCGGGCTCCCAGTAGCTGCCGCCGCGCAGGCGCAAGCGACCGGGCAAGATCTCGTACTCGACGCCGCCGCGAGGCGACCACGAGGTGTGCCGGCCCGAGCGCTCGAGCTCGTTCATGCCGAACGCGTCGAGGCCGTAGGCATTCGCCGACGGGCCGACGATGACGAGATCGAGCACCGCGGTCAACGCGCGCTCGTCGCGGAAGTCGGTGTACGTCGTCTGGTTCCACAACGACGGCGCCCAGCGGTACGCGAGGCCGGTCGTCACCCGCCAGGCCGAGACCACTTGATCGGGCAAGATGTAGCCCTGGCAATCGAGCGGATTGCACTCGCTCGCGGTGACGTTGCCGCCGGCGATCGGCGTAGCGAGCGCGGCGCCGAGCCGAAAGTTCTCCAACCGCGGGATCCACTGCGCGCCGGCTTCGAGCCCGACGCCATCGATCGAGAATAACGCCGGGCACGTGAATTGATCGCACCCCTGACGAACGTCGAGCTCGGCGATCTGCAAGCCCGCTCCGATCGCGATGTCCCACTTCGGGAACCACTTCGCGACCGCGGCGCGAAACCGCAGCGTTTGACCGGTCGGCGGTATCGACCCGTTCGCCGCATCGAGCGACAGCGGAACGCTCTGGATCGTACCGGTGATCGCGCCGGCCCAGTTCTGGACCCGGAGGGCAAAGCCGGCGGTCGCGTACGACAGGCTCGTCCGCTGACCGGTGCCGAGGCCGTCGTTGTCGTAGTCCGCCGACAAGCCACCGTTCAGGTAATCGAGGTGGTAGTCCCAGCTCCACGAGTCGCGGTCGGTCGTCGAGCGCACCGCCGCGGCGGACGGGTTGATCAGCGTGCCCGACGAACCGCTCGCGTTCGCCGCCGCTGCGCCGCCCATCGCGATCGTCGTGATGTTGCCGAGCGCCGTACCCTCGTAAAGGTCGATCGCGTAGTTGCGGTTCGTGATCGGCTCGAGGGCCTGCGCCGAGGCTGGGGCGCTCGCCAGCACGGCGAGGGCGATCAGCGGCCACGACCTCATGGCCCCATCATAGAGCAGTTGCGGGCTATTCTTCCGCGGTGAGCCCCGAGTCGATGCAGGGAGAGCGATCCGACGCGTCTTCGATGACGCTCGTCGCTCAGCTTGCTTCCGTTCCGTTCAAGCGCCGGTTCCTTGTCCCGGCGCTCGTGCTCGGCGCGCTCGAGGTTACAGCGGTCGGCTACCCGCTGTGGGTTTCGTTCGATCTCGGCGGTCTCGGTGCCGATACGCTCGCGCGCACTGCGCTCCCCGTCGGGATCGGCGCGATCGCGGTGTGGATCGCTGCGATCACCGCGTGGTTCCTGCCGCTGTGGCAAGTCGTCACCGCTCGGCGCCGCGGGGTGAAAGTCAGCAAAGACCTCGCCGCTCGCGCGTATCGCATCACGCTCAAAGGGCCGGTGCGTGCGTTGTTGCTGCGGACCGGGTTGTGGACGGCGGCGGCCGCGCTCACCGGGTTGTTCTTGTACGTCTACGAAGACTGGCCGATCGAGCGGGTCGTGGAGCTCGCATCGCTCGCCTCGGTCTACTCGTACATCGTTTCATGCGTGCGCGCGGTGTGGTGGGCGCAGATCCTCGCGGAGATTCGCGAGCGATTGTTCGCCGTCGGTTCGCCGCTCAAGCGGTTCGACGAGTATCACTTTCGCCAGTTCCTGCTCGTCGCAATGATCGTCGCCGGCGGCGTGCTCGCCGCGCAGGCTGCATTCGCGTACTACTTCGTGCCGATCACCGAGGAGCAGTACCTCCAGCTCGAGACCTACGTGCCGCTCGCGACGGTCACCGCGCTCGTCATGTGGTCGCTGTTGGCGCGTGGGATGACACGCGAGCTGCGGCGCTACCTCGCGGTGTCGCGCGGCGAGCAAGCGGGTCGGCGCGATGCCTTGCCCGCGGCCGTGATCTACAAGCGCGCGCAGGCGCTGCCGTACCGGCTCGCGATGCTGACGATCGGTGTGTGGGTCGTGATCGCGGTCGTCGGCTCGCTGATCGCGCGGCTGCGGCTCGGGTTCGACCTCGACGACGCGCTGATCCTGTCGATCGCGATGCTGGTGCTCGCGATCGCCGGTGCGATCTACGAACAGCTGTGGCATCGCGAGGTGCTGCGACCGCTGCTCGCGCATTTGACGACGCGCTATCGCGTGCCGGTGCGCAGCCTCGCGCCGGCGCTGTCGCTGCGCAGCAAGCTGTTGCTGTCTTTCGGCGGCGTCGTGTTGCTCGCGTGCGGCATGGCGATGCTGTGGGGGTTCTTGCAGTACAAGAAGCTCGCGACCGAGTCCGCCGATCGCCAGTCGCAGCTCGGCCTGACGTGGTTGCGGTCCGAGGTCCAGACCGAGATCGGCGCGGCGCCGACTCCGCCGACGCCGGATGCGGTACGCGCCTCGATCCGGCGAATCGGTGCGTCTGCACCGGAGGCGAGCGCGGTCGAGTATTACGTCGACGACAGCGGCGAGGTGTTCGCGGTCGGCGGCGGCCCGATGGGCGCGCCGAAACTGCCGTGGTACGTGCGCGCGCGCATCCATCGCCCGAGCGACAACATCATCTCGATCCACGCGGCCGAGCTGACCGGACGCGCGGCGCGGCTCGATCTCGCGTGGCGAGGACAGCGCTACGACATCGGCGCGGTCGCGGTGTTCTATCCGAGCTATCGCGGCCGCGGTCAGTCGATGGTGCGACCGCTCAAAGAGCTCGTCGTGTTCTTCCTCGTGCTGTTCGGCGCGTGCGGCGGTATCGTCGCGTTCACCGTCGCGCAGTTCATGGCGCCGATCCGTCGGCTCGAGCAACGCGCCGATGCGATGGCGCGCGGCGAGCTTGCCGATCCGGTCGCGGCGGCGGGCGAGGGCGACGAGATCGGCCGGCTCACGTTCGCGCTCGAGGAGATGCGGCGCGCGTTGCGCGACAAATTGCGATCGACCGAGGAAGTCAACCTCGACCTCGAACGCGCGGTCCAGATGCGCACCGCCGACCTCGCGCGCAAGAACCGCGAGCTCGCCGAGACGCTCGACAAGTTGACGCGAGCACAGGAACAGTTGGTGCGATCTGAAAAGCTCGCGTCGATCGGTCAGCTCGTCGCCGGGATCGCGCACGAGATCAACAACCCGGTCAACGCGATCGTCAATACGGTCGGTCCGCTCGAAGAGGCGGTCGGCAACATCGGCAAGGATCCCGACGCAGCGCGCGAGGTCGTCGAGATGGTCCGCGTCGTCCAACGCGGCGCGCAGCGAACGAAAGCGATCGTGTCGGCGTTGCACAACTACTCGCGCACCGACGACGAGAGCGTTGTCGACTTCGACGTCAATCGCTCGCTCGACGATTCGCTCGAGCTGCTCCGCCACCTGCTCAAGCCGCACGTCACCGTGGTCAAACACTTCGGCGATGTCGGGCGCGTGCGCGGTCACGCGGGTCAGGTCAATCAGGTGTTCATGAACTTGATGACGAACGCCGCGCAGGCGCTCGCCGGCCGCGAGCAAGCGACGATCACGATCACGACGTCGAGCACGCCCGAGCGCGTCGAGGTCAAGATCGCCGACAACGGACCGGGCATCCCGGCCGAGGTCTTGCCGCGGATCTGGGATCCGTTCTTCACCACGAAGGACGTCGGCGAAGGCACCGGCCTGGGGCTATCGATCGTGCACGAGCTGGTCGAGCGCCACGGCGGCACGATCGAGGTCGCGACGAAGCTCGCCGAGGGCACGACGTTCACCGTGTCGTTGCCGCGCCAGATCGCGGCGACCGAGTCCCAGCGCAAACGGCCCGATACCGGCGAGCACAGCCGCCGCCGGGTCTGAACGGAGCGCTGCCATAATGTCAGGCCCCCTGAGGCAACCTGACAGGGTGGCACGAACGACCCCGGATCCCTGCTAGAGCTCCGAGTAATTCCAGCAAGTTGCTAGGAATTCAGACTGGCACTCGGCTTGTTAATAGATACACAAGCATGTGGAACCAGCCTGCCCATAGTCCGTTTCGGCGGTTCGCCGCAGCGCAGGTCGAAGGCGGGCCGACCGGCGCTCCGGAAGACCGTGGCCAGGAGCCGGCGAGCGAGCCCAACGAGCTGCGCGCCGCGCCCGCGGATGCCGGTGTCGTGCTCGTCGTCGATGACGAGCCGGCGATCGTCGAGTCGCTGACCAAGATCTTTCGGCGCGAGAGTCTGCACGTGCTGTCGGCGACCGATAGCACCGCGGCGCTCGACATCCTGCGCCGCCATCGCGTCGGTGTGTTGCTCACCGACCTCATGATGCCGCAGACCTCGGGCATGGACCTGTTGCGCGTCGCCAAGACGATCGCGCCGGAGACCGAGGTCGTGCTGATGACCGCGTACGGCACGGTCGAGACCGCGGTCGACGCGATGAAAGAAGGCGCCTACGACTTCGTGACCAAGCCGCTCAAGCGCGCGCACGTCGTCCGGATCGTGCGCAATGCGCTCGAGAAGCAGTCGCTGCTCGTCGAGAACCGCAGCTTGAAAGCGCAGCTCGCCGAGAAGCGTCGGCGCCAGATCATCGGCACGTCGCTCGCGTGGCGGCGGACGATGGACATCGTGATGCAGGCGGCGCCGAGCGAGGCGACCGTGTTGTTGCTCGGCGAGAGCGGCACGGGCAAGGAGCTGCTCGCGCACGCGTTGCACGACAACTCGGCGCGCGCCAAGGGCCCGTTCATCGCGGTCAACTGCGCCGCGATCCCGGAGTCGATCCTCGAGGCCGAGCTGTTCGGCTACGAGAAGGGCGCGTTCACCGGCGCGTCGACCGCGCGCGATGGCCGGTTCGAAGCGGCGCACGGTGGCACGCTGTTCCTCGACGAGATCGGTGAGATCTCGCGTCACGTGCAGGTCAAGTTGCTGCGCGTGCTGCAAGAGGGCGAGATCGAGCGCCTCGGCGCCAGCGGCAAGACCCGGCGCATCGACGTGCGGATCGTCGCGGCGACGAACGTCAACCTCGCGGGCGAGGTCAAGGCCGGTCGGTTCCGCGAAGATCTGTATTACCGGCTCAATGTCATCCCGGTGCACGTGCCGCCGCTGCGCGATCGCCGCGACGATATCCCGCTGCTCGCCCAGCACTTCGTCCACGTCTATGCCGAGAAGAACGGCAAGGCGATCGCGGGCTGCGCGCCGTCTGCGCTCGACCGGCTCGTCGAATACGGCTGGCCCGGCAACGTGCGCGAGCTCGAGAACGCGATCGAGCGCGCGGTCGTGATGACGCGCGCTGGCCACGGCGCGATCGAAGAGGACGTGTTGCCGCGCGAGATTCGCGACACGACGCCGGGCACCGCGTCGGCGACGTCGTTGACGTTCCCGCTCGGCATGCCGCTCGCCGAGATCGAGATGCGCGTGATTCACGAGACGCTGCGCCACACGCGCGGCGACAAGCGGTTGACCGCGAAGTTGCTCGGCATTGCTACCCGTACGATCTATCGCCGACTCGAGCCTCGTGGCGGTGAGGGTGGCGAAGGCGGGGAGGGCGACGACGATGATCGCGACGATCGTGAACCGACCGACCGAGGGTCCGAGGACTGATGCAAGACCTGATCAAACGCCACTTCTGGGTTCTCGGCGTGCTCGTCGTGATGACGTGCATGGTGTTCGCGGCGATGATGACCGGCCACATCGTCGAGGCGAAGTATCTCGGCGATCCTGACCACGCGCCGAAGGTCACGATCATGACGCCGGCGGTCGCCGCGCCAGTCAAGCCGGTCCACGTCAAGGACGGCACGCAGTTCGCCGCGCGCAACATGTTCTGCTCGGACTGCACGCCGGCGGTCGATGTCGCGGCCAAGACCGACCCATCGCAGATCCCGATCACGACACTACCGTTGGTGCTGCTCGCGACGAACATCGGGCTGAGCGAAGACGACTCGTACGCCACGGTGATCAACACCGAAAATCAGAAGCAGGGCGCGTACGCGCTCGGCGATCCGATTCCGGGCGCGACCGGTGTGGTCAAGGCGATCCACTTCAAGTCGATCGACTTCGAGAACAACAGCCACCTCGAGCGGCTGATGCTCGCCGGCGTTGCACCACCTCCGGTGGTCGCGCAGGTCGAGACACCGCCGGCCGGCGACGACAAAGACGACCTCAAAGCCGCGATCGACAGCGGCATCAAGAAGATCGACGACAACAACTACGAGATCGACAAGTCGCTGGTCGACAAGATCCTCGGCAACCCGATGGTCGCGGTCAAAGGCGCACGCGTCGTGCCGGCGCAGAAGAACGGTAAGCCCGATGGCTTCAAGCTCTATTCGATTCGCCCGGACTCGATCTACGGCAAGCTCGGTCTCATCAACGGCGACACGCTCGAGTCGATCAACGGCTTCGAGCTGACCTCGCTCGATAAGGGCCTCGAGGTCTACGCGAAGCTCAAAGACGCGACCTCGCTCGAAGTCGACTTGACCCGCAAGGGCAAGCCGATGGCCATCAAGTACACGATTCACTGACTCAAGACACGCGCACGGAGCCACATGCCTTCCATCTCTCCACTTCCACTTCGCTTCGGACGCGCCGCGCTGGCGCTGACTATCGCGTGCCAGCTCGTGCTGCCGACCAGCTCGTTCGCGCAGCCGGTCGCACCCGCACCTGCGCCTGCCGACAAGAAGGACGACAAAGCCGGCGACAAGCCGGCGGCGCCGGGTGAAGACGCCGCGCTGTACAGCTGCAAGCACCGCACGGGCATGGTCACGGTTTCGTTCAAACCCGAGACCGAGCTCAAGGATCTCATCCCGTGGGTGATGGGCTTCACATGCAAGAACTTCATCCTCGATCCGCGCATCGTCGCGACCGGCAAGAAGGTCAGCGTGATGGCGCCGCTGCCGATGAGCGCTCCAGAGGCGTATCGGCTGTTCCTCGTCGCGCTGTCGACGATGGGGCTCACCGTCGTACCGAAGGGCAACGTCCTGCGCATCGTCGAATCAGCAACCGCGAAGAGCGAGACCATTCCGCTCGAGCGGCACGGCA
>Ga0265338_10005403_pt1 | contig 16686 bp, 17 predicted proteins | sample 42126metaG_FD_193579 | JGI IMG/M metagenome (GOLD analysis project Ga0265338, IMG submission 193579) | Rhizosphere microbial communities from Carex aquatilis grown in University of Washington, Seatle, WA, United States - 4-21-26 metaG | ecosystem: Host-associated > Plants > Roots > Rhizosphere... | reverse complement strand
TCGCGCGCCTGTCGCGCCTGTTCCGCGACGCCGACTTCCGCCAGCGCCTGCTCGCTGCCCCGGATCCGGCGGCGATGTACCAGGTGATCGCAGACGAAGACGCGAAGTACTAGGCCGGGGCCGATGGCCCCTCATCCGGGGAAATCGCGCACGACGTCAGAACCGCGGTAGACTCCGCGCCGATGCTGACTGTGCGGTCGCTCCTGGACGAAGGATCCGGGCTCAAGCTCGTGCTGCTTGCCGGCGAATCGGGGCTGGGACGGCGGCTCACGATCCACCGGATCCAGAAGCCGGGGCTCGCGCTCGCCGGCTACGTGCGCCAGGTGCACCCGGAGCGCGTCCAGGTCCTGGGCGCCACGGAGATCTCCTACCTCGGCACGCTCGCTGACGAGGAGGCGCGGCGCTCGCTCGAGGCTTTCATCGCGCTCAACCCGGCGTGCGTCGTCGTGACCAAGGGGCTCGAGGTGCCGCGCATGCTGCTCGACATCGCCGACCGCAGCGGCGTGCCGGTGCTGCGCACGCCGCTGGTCTCGTCGGCGGCGATCGACGCCATCCAGAAGCACCTGGAGCTGCAGCTGGCACCGACCGCGAGCATCCACGCCGTGCTCATGGATGTGCTCGGCGTCGGCGTCCTCCTCCTCGGCAAGAGCGGCATCGGCAAGTCGGAGGCGGCGCTCGACCTCATCATGCGCGGCCACCGCCTGGTCGCCGACGATCTGGTCGAAGTCCGGCGCACCTCGGGTGACGTGCTCGTGGGCTGGGCGTCGGAGCTGATCAAGCACCACATGGAGGTGCGCGGCCTCGGCATCATCAACATCAAGGACATGTTCGGCGTCGCCGCCGTGCGCGACGAGAAGAAGATCGAGCTCGTGCTCGAGCTCCTGCGCTGGGACCAGACCGAGAGCCACGACCGGCTCGGCCTCGACGAGATGGTCTACCCGATCCTCGACGTGCCGGTGCCGCTTTTGCGCATTCCGGTCAGCCCGGGCCGCAACGTGAGCTCGCTGATCGAGGTCGCCGCGCGCAACCGGCTGTTGCAAGTGCGCGGCCACCACTCGGCGCGCGAGTTCCAGGAGCGCCTCGACCGGGCCCTCGCCGATGCGCGCGAGCGCCGCTGGAGGGACGACGTCGAATGAGGTTGGTAGTGGTGACCGGCGTCTCCGGCGCCGGCAAGTCGACCGCGCTGCGCGCGCTGGAGGACCTCGGCTATTACTGCGCCGACAATCTCCCGATGCCGCTCCTGCCCAAGTTCGTCGAGCTCTTGTCGACGCGGGCCGAGATCGACCGTGCCGGGCTGGTGATCGACGCGCGCGGCGGCGAGTTCCTGCAGGACACAACGGCGATCCTGGCCGGCATCCGGGCAGCCGGGCACTCGCTCGAGGTCCTGTTCCTCGACGCCGGCGACGACATCCTGCTGCGGCGCTTCTCCGAGACCCGACGGCGTCACCCTTTGTCCGACACCGACATCCGCTCCGGGCTGCGCGCCGAGCGCGATCAGCTGACGCTGCTGCGCCAGGAAGCCAACGCCATGGTCGATACCGGCGCGCTGACGGTGCATCTTTTGCGCGCGCTGATGCAGGAACGCTACGGCAGCGCCGAGGACGATCTGTCGGTGACGCTGGTGTCGTTCGGGTTCAAGCACGGTCTGCCCACCGAGGCCGACGTCGTGCTGGACGTCCGCTTCTTGCCCAACCCGTTCTTCGTCCCCAACTTGTCGGCACTGTCGGGTGAAGACGAGGCCGTCTTTTCGTTCGTCATGCAGAATCCGGATACCCGCGCGTTCGTCGACAAGGCGGAAGAGCTGCTGCGCCTGTCGATCCAGGGCTTCCGGCGTGAGGGGAAGTCGTATGCCACCGTGGCCATCGGCTGCACGGGTGGCCGTCATCGTTCGGTAGTCATCGCCAAGGAGCTGGGCCAGCGCCTCCGCAAGGACATCACGATCTCGATCCGCCACCGCGATATCCAACGCACCGGCGCCGCTTGATCGAGATTGGACTACAATAGATGCTTCGACCATGTCGGCATCCGACGATAGTGATCCTGTGATCGGCGTCGTCGTCGTTACCCACGGCGGCGCAGGGCAATGTCTACTCCATGCGGCCGGGACCATCGTGGGCCCGCTCGAGGCGACGGAGGCGGTGAGCGCGGAGATGGAGGATTCGTTCGAGGAGGTGATCCGTCACGTCGAGCAGGCCTGCACCGACGTCGATCACGGCGCCGGTGTGGTCATCCTGGTCGACATCCACGGCTCGTCTCCGTTCCAGGCTTGTCTCGCCATGCTCGACGGCACGCGCACCGTCGAGATCGTCTGCGGCGTCAATCTGCCGATGCTGCTCAAGCTCGCGACCGTCGACCGGCGCGATCTGCGGCCATACGAGCTGGCGGAATTGCTGCGCGACGTGGGCCGGCGTTCGATCCGGCTCGGGTCCGAGCTCACGGGCAAGATCGCCCTTCAAGAGTCACGCTAAAATGACACCGACTCCCGCCAACCCAGAATCGTCGCGTACCGTCACCATCCTCAACAAGCTGGGGATGCACGCGCGCGCCGCCGTGAAGTTCGTCCAGACCGCCAACCGCTTTCGTTGCGAGGTCAAGGTGGTCAAGGACGACCAGGAAGCCAACGGCAAGAGCATCATGGGCTTGCTGACGCTGGTCGCGGCGCATGGCGTGACCATGACCATCGTGTGCGCCGGTGACGACGCACCGGCCGCGGTCGACGCTCTGGCAGCGCTGGTCGGCACCGGGTTCGGGGAAGGGGTCGATCCCTGATGCTCACGCCTGCCCTGATGCTCACGCCTGCCCTGATGCTCACGCCTGCCCTGATGCTCACGCCTGCCCTGATGCTCACGCCTGCCGTGACCCCGAGGCTCGGCTGACGTGGAGCGGCTCGTCGGCGTAGGCGCCTCGCCCGGCATCGCCGTCGGCGTCGCCCACGTCCTCGGCAGCCGCGTCGACGTCCATGAGCGCCGCATCCCCGCCGACTCCGTCGACGCCGAGCTCAAGCGTTTCGAGGACGCGCTGGCGCAGACGGACGCGCAGCTGGCGCGCATCCAGCAGCAGATCGCCGAGCGCGAGGGCGACGAGCACCAGTACCGCATCCTCGAGGCGCACCGGCTGATGCTGTCCGACGTGCACCTGACCGACCAGGCCAAGCGGTACATCCGCGAGGACAAGACGTCGGCCGACTGGGCGGTGCGCCGCGCGCTCGACCAGATCCAGTCGGTCTTCGACCGCATCGAGGATCCGTACTTCCGCGAGCGGCGCAGCGACATAGCCATGGTCGGCGAGCGGCTGCTGCGCAACCTGCTCGGCATGGTCGAGTCGTCGGTCGACGAGACGCCCAAGGGCAGCATCGCCGTCGGGCACGACCTGTCGCCTGCCGATATCGCGCAGCTGGGGCGCGCCGAGGCGGCCGGCTTCTGCACCGAGGGTGGTGGCCGCACGTCGCACACCGCGATCGTGGCGCGCGCGCTGGGGTTGCCGCTGGTCGTCGGCGTCGAGCGCCTGGGCAACCGTGTCTGGTCGGGCGTGACGGTGATCGTCGACGGCAACCGCGGCGAGGTGATCCTCGACCCCGACGCCGAGGCGCTGCGCCGCTACATGGCGCGCGCCGACGTGGAGCGCGCCCGGGCGCACCGCCTGTCGGCGATGCGCGACACGCCGTCGGCGACGGTCGACAGAACGGCGATCCACCTGGCGGCCAACGTCGAGATGCTCGAGGAGATCCCGATCGCCGTCGATCTCGGCGCCGAGGCGGTCGGTCTGTTCCGCACCGAGTTCCTGTACCTCGAGCGTCCCCAGCTGCCCAGCGAAGAGGAGCAGTACCAGCACGCGGTCGCGGCGTTGAAGAGCGTCGGCGGCCGGCCGATCACGTTCCGCACGCTGGATCTCGGCGGTGACAAGCTACCCGCCGCCGTGCGCATGCCGAGCGGCGCGAATCCCGCGATGGGGCTGCGGTCCATTCGCTTCTCGCTCCACCGCGTCGACATCTTCCGCACGCAGCTGCGCGCGCTCTACCGCGCGTCGGTCGAGGGGCCGATGTCGATCCTGTTCCCGCTGATCTCGGGCGTCGCCGAGCTGCGGGCCGCCAAGCGCGTCTGCGCGGACGTGTGCACCGAGCTGGCCGCCGAAGGCATCGCGCACGACCCAAAGGTCCCGATCGGCACAATGGTGGAGACGCCCAGCGCCGCGTTCATCGCCGATCTGCTCGCCGCCGAGTGCGACTTCTTGAGCATCGGCACCAACGATTTGATCCAGTACGCGCTGGCGGCCGACCGCGAGGACGAGCACGTCGGCTACCTCTATCACCCGCTGCACCCGGCGATCCTGCGCGCGCTCAAGCAGATCGTCGAAGGCGCGGGGCGCGCCAACAAACCGGTCGCGATGTGCGGTGACATGGCGGGCGATCCCCTGCTGGCGTGGATGCTGATCGGGATCGGCCTGCGCCAGCTGTCGATGGCGCCGCGCCAGATCCCGGTGCTGAAGTCGATCATCCACTCGACGAAGATAGCCGACGCCGAGCGGCTGGCGCGCGCCGCGATGGAGCTACGTACCGAGACCGAGGTCGAAGAGCTCGTCTACGGCACGATGCGGGAGCGCTTTCCGCTCGAGCTCACCGACGAGGACGCGAGCTGATCCGCGCGGCTCGCGCCGCCGACGCCACCGCGCTGCAGGCCCTGTGGCGGCAAAGCGAGGACCTCCACGCCACGCTGGCGCCCGGTTACTTCAGGCCGCCCAGTGCCGTGCCACGCCCGTCGAGCACCTTCGGAGGCGATCCGCACGCGAGCATGCTTGTCGCCGAGGCCGAAGGCCGGCGTGCGGCGGCGGCGCCGCCACCGTTGCTGGGGGCGGTCCTGGTGCGCATCTACGACACGCCTGCCGACCCGGCGATGGTGGCGTCCCGGCGCGCGCACATCGAGGCGCTGATCGTCGACCACCAGCACCGCCGCAACGGTATCGGCACCGCGCTGATGGATGCGGCGACGACGTGGGCGCGCGCGCGCGGCGCCATCGAAGTCGTTCTCACGGTCTGGGCCGGCAACGCCGCCGCCGAGGCGTTTTATGAACGGCTCGGCTACCGGGCTGTTTCGCGCGTGCTCTCGAAGTCGATCGGTTGAGCTGGACGCGGCAGCAGGAGACGTCCGGCGATGAGCCCGGCGAGCGCCGCGACCGCCGACGCTGCCAGGATCCCGAGCCGAGCCGTCGCCAGCGCCGATCCGGGCGAGAGCGCCAGCGAGGTCATGAAGAGCGACATGGTGAACCCGGTTCCGGCGATCACGCCCAGCACCAGCATGCCCGACCAGGACGTGCCGTCGGGTAGTCGGGCCAGGCGCAGGCGCACCGCGATCCAGCCGAGGCCGACCACGCCGATGGGCTTGCCGAGCACCAGGCCCAGGGCCACGCCGAGAAACACGCGCCCGGTGTCGCGCAGCTCGATCGCGGCGAGACCGACGCCCGCGTTGGCGAGCGCGAAGAGCGGCATGATGCCGAGGTTGACCCAGGGCGCGAGCGCGTGCTCCAGCCGCTCGAGCGGCGGCGCGGGCGTCATCAGGCCGACGGCGACGCCGGCCAGCGCCGGATGCACGCCGCCGGCGTAGGCGCCTGCCCAGGTCAGGATCGCCGGTGGCACGTACGCCCACGGCGCGCGCGCGCCCAGGAGCTTCATCGCCTGGATCGCGGCCAGGCCCAGTCCGGCGACCGCCAGCCCCGACAGGCCGAGCCCCGACGAGAAGAAGAGCGCGATGACCGCGACCGCGCCCAGATCGTCGATGACGGCGAGCGCCAGCAGCGTGATGCGCAGCGCCGGGCTCACGCGCCGGCCCAGCAGCGCCAGCACGCCCACGGCGAACGCGATGTCGGTGGCCATGGGGATGCCCCACCCGCGGGCCGCCGCCGTGCCGGCGTTGAGCGCCAGGTAGATCGCGCCCGGCACGAGCATCCCGCCCAGCGCCGCGAGCGCCGGCAGCGCCGCGCGACGGATCGTACCCAGCTCCCCTCCTTGAAGCTCGCGCTTGATCTCGAGGCCGACCGTGAAGAAGAACACCGCCATCAAGCCGTCGTCGATCCAGAAGCGCAGGTCGCGAACGAAGGCGAATCCGCCGACACGCACGCCCACGGGCGCGCCAAACAGCTGCTCGTACGTCGATCGCCAGGGCGAGTTGGCCCAGCCAAGCGCGATCACCGCCGCTGCGAGCAGCAGCGCGCCGCTGCCGGTCTCGCGCGCGAAAAAGGTGGCGATGCTCGCGGGCCAGCGGCGCGGCCGCGTGCGTCGGAGCGACCGGAGCTCGGGACGGGACGGCGTTTTCGACGTCGGGGGAGGGCTGTTCTCGGCGGACACGGCATGGACCTGCGCTCGGCTGGCGGCCCGACCATCCGTGGTTCCTGCGGCGAAGATCGCCGCACCCTTGGCGACGGCAGCGGGCGCTCCCGTGCGCGGCCGTCATTATGCGTCCGTTTCGCAGTCTGCCAAGTGGGAGCGGCAGACTGCGAGGGCTCGCGACCCGGTTTCGCGATGACGTTTCTCCCAGGTTTCTGAAAAAGCCAGGATCTAGCCCAGGGACTCGGTCCGACACCGGCGATTCTCTCGGGGACAATCGGCAATTCGGCATGAGAGCGCATTCGATCGCGCCCGCGCGGCCTGTCGGCCCCGGACTTGCTCAAGCGATCGGGTATGGCCTCGTCGACACCACCCTGGCTCGCCTACCTGGCCCGCGTGCGGCAGCATCCGAAGCTGACGCCGCTCGAAGAGGCGCGCCTCGTCCATCGGCTGCGAGCCACCGGAGATCGCGCGGCGGCGCGTACGCTGGTGACCGCGCACTTGCGTCTGGTGGTGACGATCGCGCGTGGATTCCGTCGCCTGCACCCGAACCTGCTCGAGCTGGTGCAAGAGGGCAACCTGGCTCTGATCCGCGCCGTCCATCGCTACGACCCGGCGCGGCCGGTGACGCTGGCGGCGTACGTGGCGTCGTGGGTGCGGACTTACATCGGGCGGTTCGTGCTCGCCAACCTGGCGTCGAGCTCCGAAACCGACATCAGCTCGACGACAGCGGTGATCGCGCGAAACTTGGACGAGTCGGTGCGGGTCTGGGCGACGCGCATCGACGAGTATGACAGCGAGAACGAGGGCGGGGCGCCGGACGAGGTCGACGATCCGGAGCTGGCGGCGCTGGCGCTCATGGCCGAGGAGAGCGCGGAAGCCTCGGAGCTCCTGGCGGCGCACGAGGAAGAAGCGCTGCTGATGGCGGCGTTGCCCGAGTTCGAGCGCGAGATGAGCCCGCGCGAGCGCGACGTGTTCAACGCGCGCTTCGCCTCCGATGCGTCGGCGACGCGGGCGCAGACCGGCGCGCGACTGGGCCTGAGCGGCGAGCGCGTGCGGCAGATCGAGGAGAGCCTCACCGAGCGGCTGCGGGTCAAGGTGGCCTCGCACCTCGCGCGGGGCCGCCTTCTAGTGGTGCAGGAAGATCGGGACGGGACACTTCTCGAGCAGCGTGCGCGTGACCGATCCCCAGATCATCTCCGATAGCCGCGAGCGCGTGTACGCCCCCATGACCAGCATCCCAGCGCCCAGCTTGCCGCGTGCCTCGAGGATCGCTTCGGCGATCGGCAGCGCCGACACCACGCTGCGCGGCTTGGAGGCGATCGAGAGCGTGCGCAGCAAATCGACGCCTCGGCTCGCCATCTCCCAGGCCTCTTCGCCGTCGTCCTCCACGCTGGCGACGTGGACCTTGCGACCGTTCGCCAGGCCGCTCGCGGCCAGCGCGCGTAGGGCGCGATTGGAAGCCGAGCTGCCGTCGTAGGCGACCATCAGGTCGGGACCGGTCTTCACCGGCTCCTCGGGCACGACGATCACCGGTTTGCCCGCACGATGAAGCACGTTGTCGCGCGTCTCGACGTCTTCGTCCTTGGTCTCGAAGAGGAAGTTGGCGTTGCGGCCGATCAGCGTCATGTCGTGCGACTGCATCTCCTCGAGGATCTTCGGCGCCGGCCGCCCGCGCAGCTCCACGCCGCGCGCGGCGATGCCGGCCTCGCGGCAGCGCGCCTCGAAGAGGAGCAGCCAATCTTCCGTCTTCTTGTGGGCGTCCTCGGGCAGCACGTCGTCGCGGTGCTGCTTGAAGCTCGCACCGCCGATGCCGGTCGCCGCGCCCGCGCGGATGTGCGGTTCGTCGACGATCGCCAATCCCACCAGGCGCGCCGACAGCTCGCGCGCGATCTCGATCGCGAGATCGATCGCGCGGTCGCTGCTCGTCGAGCCCTCGAGACACACGAGAATGTCCGTGATCATTCGTAGCTTCCTCCGCCGCACATCATGCGGCAGCCGGGCCAGCGCAGAGAAGTCCCTGGTTTACATCGAATTGCGGCAACCGAAGCTAGCAGGAAACGTTCTCCGCAGTAACATGACGGCATGGGGATCGCGGCGCTCTGCGTTCTCACATGAGCGCTCGATGAATGAATCACACGTAGCCGTCGTCGTCGCCGTCCCCGGCGCGCCACCGCCATGGACGGTCGCGCCGTTCGCGCTCTATCTGCTGCTGATCGCGATCGTCCCGATCATCGCCGGCGGCTTCTGGGCGAAGAACCGCAACAAGCTGATCATCGCGGCGATCCTCAGCGTGCCCGTGGTCCTTTATCTGGCGCTGGGAGCGCAGGGAGGGCTCGGCTGGCTGGCGGAGAGCATCCAGGAGTACGTGGCGTTCATGGCGTTGCTCGGCGCTCTGTTCGTCATCACCGGCGGCATCCACCTGCGCGGCGGGCTGACGGGAACGCCGATCGTCAACACGGCTCTCCTGGCGTGCGGCGCGCTGATTGCGAACCTCATCGGAACCACTGGTGCGTCGTTGTTGCTGATCCGGCCTCTGCTGCGTGCCAACGAGACGCGCCGGCGGCGCGTCCACATGGTGGTGTTCTTCATCTTCATCGTCTCGAACGGCGCGGGGCTCTTGACGCCGCTCGGCGACCCGCCGCTTTTTCTCGGCTTTCTGCGCGGCGTTCCCTTTTTCTGGACGCTCCGCCTGTTCGGTCCCTGGGCGCTGGTGATCGGCACGTTGCTGGCCTCGTTCTTCGTGGTGGAGCACGTGGCGCTGCGGCGCGAGGAGCGAGATCGTCTCGCTGCGCATCCCGAGAGGGCGATCCATCACGGAGACGAGCCGCTGCGAGTCGTCGGCGGCCTGAACTTCGTCTGGTTGCTCGGGGTGATTGCGGTGGTCTACCTCTCGGGGGCCCACGCCGGCGCGATCAGCCGGAATTCCCACCTCCAGGCGCTGTTCCAGGTGGTCGGCCTGCTCGCGATGGCCGCGCTGTCCTACCGGCTCACGCCGCGCGATGTCCATCGCGCCAACGGCTTCGGCTGGGCGCCGATCCTCGAGGTGGCGGCGGTCTTCGTCGGCATCTTCGTGACCATGGTGCCCGCGCTGCGCGTGCTGGCCGCGCAAGGAGCCGGCCTGGGCATCACCAAGCCCTGGCAGTTCTTCTGGGCTTCAGGCGTGCTGTCGAGCTTCCTCGACAACGCGCCGACGTACCTGACGTTCGCGACGCTGGCGGTTGGCGTCACCAATCAGCTGACCGGAAGCCAGCTCTCGGCCGAGCATCTGTCGGCGCTGGCCAGCCACCCCTGGGGCGCGACGCTGCTGACCGCGGTCTCCTGCGGCTCGGTCTTCATGGGCGCGAACTCGTACATCGGCAACGGGCCCAACTTCATGGTCAAGGCACTGGCCGAGGAGAACCGCGTCCGCATGCCCAGCTTCTTTGGCTACATGGCCTGGTCGATTGGGATCCTCGTCCCGTTGTTCCTGGTCGTCACCGTGGTCTTTTTTCGGTGACCTCCGATGGGCTGTCTGTCGCCGATCGCGCGCTCAGGCCACCGCTGGCGGACGAGGGCCGGCGCGCCGCGCGCGGCGCACCCAGAAGAGATAGAGCAGCGGCGCGGCCAGCAGGGAGTACGACAGGATGTGACCGATCAGTCCGTCGGGGCCGAAGACTTCGGTGGCATCGTGGAAGGCCTGGCTGCCCTGGATCACGCCGCTCTCCGCCAGCTCGTGCACGCCGTAGATCATGAGCTGCACGAGGAACAGACCCAGGAACAGCGCGGTCACCTTCATCAGCACGCCCATGTTCAGGCGGTGGCTGTAGCGGGTCCAGTACCAGGCGAGCAGCCCCGCGGTCAGCAGGCCCAGCACCGCGCCGATGAGCACCAGCACCTTGTGCATGGGAACCTCGGCTGCACGCACCGCCATCGCCTGCACGCCGAGATAGAAAACCGCCTCGAGCAGCTCGCGCGTCACCAGCAGCGCGGTCACCAGCGTGACGCCGACCAGGGGCGCGACGCCACCCCGGCTGGCGGTGGCGCGCTCGATACGCGATTCAATCTCGCCCCGGAAGTGCCGGCCCATGCGCACCATCTGGATCAGCAGCAGCCCGACCAGAACAGCCGCCGACAGCGCGGCGATGCCTTCATAGAGCGGCTGATTCGGCACCTGCAACCACAGCCACGCACCGATCAATGACGCGACGACCGCGATCGCGAAGCCGACGCGCACGCCGTTGACCAGCGCGGCGCGGTTGGTCTTGCGCAGATAACCGACGATGACACCGACGATCAGGAAGGCTTCGAGACCCTCCCGAAAAGTGACGAGCAAAGCCTGCAACATGCTTGGCGCGGAACTATACCGCGACGGTGGATGGGGCGCAGTGGTAACGTGAGCGCGGCGGTTTCCGACCCACCTGAAGAGGAGATGCGATGCGACGGACCTCGGTAGCTCTGGCGCTGGTTGTAACCGCGATCGGGCTTGGCCGCGCGATGCCGGTGCAGGCCGACGAAGCGTCGGGCCACTACAACCTCGCGCTGCAGCTGAAGCGCGAGGGCAAGACGCCCGAGGCCATTGCGGAGTGCGAGAAGGCGATCTCGCTACGCCCCGACTACGCCGCCGCGCACATGACGCTGGGTAACCTCTGGCGCGCGCAGGGTAACTATCAGAAGGCCGCGGACGAATACGAGAGGACGCTGAAGCTGCAGCCGAAGGATGCGCAGACGCACGGCAACCTGGGGGCGGCGTACGTGCGGCTCAAGCGCGTGGATGACGGCATCCGCGAGCTCGAGAAGGCGGTGGAGCTCAAGCCCGACGAGTTCGAGCCGCGCCTGTCGCTCGGCTTCGCGTACAAGAGCAAGGGCGACTACAAGCACGCGATCGAGCACCTGACCAAGGCCACCGAGCTCAAGCCCGAGGATCCCAACGCCTGGAACAGCCTGGGCGTCTCCAAGGAGAAGTCGGGCGACATGGACGGGGCGATCGCCGCCTTTCGCAAGGCGATCGCGTTGCGGCCCGAGGAGGCGGAGTACCACTTCAGCCTGGCGACGGTGTTCCGCCGCCAGCGCAACACCGACGAGGCGATCGACGAGTACAAGCAGGCGATCGCGCGCGACCCCAAGCACGCGCGCGCGTACTACGACCTCGGCATCCTCTACTCGCAGGACAAGAAGACCCAGGAGGCGAAAGAGGCGTTCGAGAAGTACCTCGAGTACGGCAAGTCCGAGGACGCCGAGTCGCGCCGCGACGCCGAGGAGCGCCTGAAGACGTTCAAGGGCTACACCGACGGCGAGAAGGCCCAGGGCGTCGGCAAGAAGACCAAGGACAAAACGCACTGAGGGCGCGACGGCCGGCGGTCCGGACAGCGACCGCGCCCCGTCCTTGTCGCCGTCCTCGTCCCCCGGGGCGTGACCATGGGACGCGTCCCATGTGACAGCCGGCGCGCGGGCGCACTCTCTCGCCGCGATCGGGGCGGATCTGCTCGCTCCGGCGAGGCGCAATCTCTGGTCCGCGAGTTGCGTAGACAGCGAGGTCTCAACCAAGGAGATCTCGATGCTGTCAACGCCTCTGCCTTCGACCACGCTCCGCCGACGGTCATCACTCAATCTCGTCACGCTCGCGCTCGCCGGCGTCGGGCTCGCCGGCTGCGGCGCGCCTCCGTCCAACGACGCGCGGGCTGACTCCGCTCTCGGTGCCTGGCAAAGCGAGCTGATGGTCGCCGCCGGGGTGGTGTCGACCACCGCCGTCGCGACCTCGCGGCCCATCGGCACGGGACCCATCTCGTCGCCCCCGCCGCCGCCGCCCCCCACCATCGTCGGGACGCTGCCGGCACCGCCGCCGCCGGACTACACCTTCACCACCCTGCCGTTCCTGCCCGGAGGCATCAACGACAACGGCGTGATCGGCGGTGCCTGGAACGGCAACATCGTCACCTGGAGCAACGGCGCCCTCACGGCGATCCTTCCGCTGCCCGCCGATCTGTCGTCGGCGGTGGCGGCCGGCGGCGCGCTCAACAACGCGGGCTCGGTCATCGGCCAGGCGAACGATCGCGCGTTCGTCTGGATCCGCCCGCTGCCAGCCGACTGCACCACGACCGACTGCATGCTGCCAACAGAGATCCGCGCGCCCAACCACGCGCACGCACGGCCGAACGCGATCAACGACGCCAACGTGGTGGTCGGCAGCTTCCTGGCGCCGCCGGTGGTCCCGTTCTGGGACTCGGCGCTCCATGCGTTTCGGTGGTCGCCCACCGAGGGATTGGTAGACATCACTCCGCAGAACTGGTTCAGCGCCGTCGCGATGGACATCAACGATTTCGGCGAGATCGTCGGTTATGGGCTGCAGGGACCCGACAGCGCCGAGGTCGCGCTGCGCTGGAGCCCGATCGTGGGGCGGCCGCCCGTGGCACGGCTCGGCCCGGGCGAGGCCGACGCCATCGCGATCACCGGCGTGGCCGCCGGCGTCGGCAGCGGCTCCGCGCCCACGTTCTGGTCGGTGCCGACCACGGCCGCGCCGAATGCTCACGCCTCGCTGATGGGTGGCCCGGTACCCTCGGACGTGGACGCGATGGCCGACACCGGACGCGTCGTGGGAATCGGGTTCCTCGGCACCGATCATCCGAACAAGCCCTGGACGATTCACGGGGGCGCGCTGGAGTGGCTGCCCGTTCCGGCCGACAACGCCAACACCATCAGCGACGTCTTCAGCAACGTGCGGGTCAACACGTGCGGCTCGATCGTCGCCAGCCAGGCGCTGGAGTTCAAGGCCGCCAACGCCACGGTGTTCGACAGCAACGGTTTCCTGTGGACCAAGCCAGCCTGCGATCCCCCGCCGCCGGCGTTCTACTACTTTCCGCCGGGATCGGTAGCGGTGACCACGGCCACTGGGATCCAGTGAGCCGCATCGCCCGCGTCCGCCGCCCGATGCGTCAGCGGCGAATGCGGCTCAACGTCGCGATGAGCGCATCGAGCCGCGCCAGCGTCGCGTCGTCGGGCGGCACCTCCGCCATCTGGAGGATCGACAGCGCCGGCGGCTGCGCTTGCAGGTACTCGATGTGCAGCGCGCGCACGAAGTGGCAGGTGGCCTCGGAGAGCGACCACTTGGGACCGTCGCTGAGCACGCGGTAGTCGGCGGCGAACGTGGGGTCGTCGGCCGCGGGTGCGACGCCGCCCGAGAACGTCGAGCTCGCGACCCGGCCGCGCCGCCAGAACAGCGTGCCCCGCAGCGGCGACACGATCTTCGCGGTCACCAGCACGCCCAGGTAGCCGTAGATCACGGGCACCACGGCGATCGTGCAAGGGGCTTCCCCCAGCCGCCCGACGTAGGTCTCGTCGCCGGCCCTCCGAAAACCACGATCCATGGCCGGCTTCCAGAGATCGATCATCACGCTCCCCCTGAGGGGAGATTGCCCAAAATGCGGCCGATTGGAAACCGCTTCCGTGCGCGAACCGACCGCCGTGCGGGTCCCGGATACGGGCTACCAGAAATCGACCAAAAGGAAACGGACTAGAAACGAATCCCGAAGAACGCGCGCAACATCTGCGCGGCGCTGGGGCTCTGCGCGTCGCCGAGCCAAATGTCCTCCGGGCGGTCGAGCGCGGCGAAGGGCCAGTACACCGCCCAGACGATGCCGGCGTAGAACCCATCGCCGCTGTTGCGGTAGTTCACGCCCAGGTTCATCTCGATGCCGTAGGACAGCGCGTTCCCGGGCGTCGACACCGGCACCTGGGCCATGCTGTAGATCACCGCGCCGGTCAGCCCCAGCTGGCGGGTCTGCTGCAGATCGAACCAGTACGCGATCTGCGGCTTGAAATAGATCGCGTTCGTCACCGTGCCCAGGATGTGGCGGAAGAAGATCTCATCGACGTGGTACTCGGGCGAGAACTTGAAGTCGTTGATGGCGTGATCGCCCGGCGGTTGCTGAACGAACCGGTACCGGTAGTTGAGGTACTGCGTCCGATCCTCTGCCTGATCGCCGGTGGCGCCGCCGGTCTCGAAGCCGACGAAGAACGAATCGCGGTAAAGACGCAGATCCGACGCGACCACCCAGCCGAGCTGCCGCAACGTCAGCGAGCTGTTCGGCGTCGCCGACAGCGGCCCGGGGTTGTCGATCTTGCCGAACACGCCGGTGCCCTCGAACTCGATGGTCAGCGCGCGGAAGTACAGCTTGAACCAGAGGTCCGGCATCACCAGGTGCGCCCCGACCGGCGCCAGCATCGGCGCAACCTGCTCGCGCGTCGGCGCCGTCGGTGCGTTGGCGGAGGCAGCATTCGCGGTCTGGGTCGGCGTCGGTTGCGCCACAGTGTCCTGCTGGCTGCGGTAGACCAGCTGCAGCCCGTAGTTCACCACCATGTCGCCGCGGTCGATGCGCTCGCGCAGCACCACCGGCGAGTCGATGCGCGTGACCGCCGCCATGAACTGCACGACGTCGTCGTCCTGGGACAGATCGATCGGGTAGCCGCCCGGATCGTTGAATCCGATGTTCAGCTGCTGCGACGTCAGCCCCTGCGCGCCGAAGTCCCACGCCAGCGCGAACTGGTGGCCGTAGAGCTGGGTCAGCGCCATCAGCCGATCCACCGTCGTACCGAGATCGCAGTCGGGGCAGCTCCCATCGTTGTAGGCGATGCCGCGGCCAAAGTGCCAGGGCATGCGGCCGAAGCGCAGGGAGCCGAATTCACTGTCGATCTCGCCCCACGCGCGCTTGGCGCGGATGCTGGACGTGTAGCCGTTCTGGCCAATCTCGGGCGGATCCTGCGTCTGGTACAGCAGCGCCGCCGGCGCCGCGCCCGGCAGGCTGTCCTGCGGCTTGCGGTTGTTGCCGATCAGCGAGTCGGGCGTCGAGCCCATGATCGTGTTGTCGAGGACGTCGAACTGCGCGTGCACGCGCACCTGGTCGGTCACGTTCAGCGTCGGCTCCAGGCGCAGGCGCAGGTTCGCGCTGCCCAGGCCCTTGGTGCCGCACGGAGGCGGTTTGGTGCCGACCGAGGTGGGCGCGGGGCAGTTGAGCGGTACGGGAAACGGAGGCAAACCGTTGGCGGGGTTCGGGTTGGCGCCGGCTGTCGTGATGAACGACGGAACCGGCTGCTGCATCGTCGTGTAGCCCTGGCCGAGATTGAAGTTGTAAAGGTAGTCGCTGCGCATGCGCAGGTAGCCGTCGATCTCGAAGATCTGCATCTTCTTCTTGCTCTGCTCGGCGTAGCCGCCCAGCGGCTCGAGATCGCTCGGGCGCCCTTCGTCTTCGGGCGCGGCCTCGGCGGGGCCTTCTTCTTTCGGCTCCTGGCCCGCCGGCGCCTGAGGCATTCCGCCTCCCGGCTGCCCGGGCATGCCACCGTACTGGGCGAAGGCGATGCGCGCCGGCGCCAGCGCGCTCGCGAGCGCGACGGCGACGACCTGACCCAACCAGATCTTTGAACGTGAGGTCATGAGGAATGTCCAGCGGCGCACAGCTCGAACAGCACGCCGCCGGTCGCGGCCGGATGCAGGAACGCCACGCGGTGGCCGCGGGCGCCGGCGCGCGGCACCTCGTCGATCAGCGGCACCCCGGCGGCCTTCAGGCTGGCCAGCGCCCCTTCGAGATCCTCGACCTCGAAGCAGACGTGGTGCAGCCCGGGCCCGCGCTTGTCTAGGAACCGTTGCAGGCCGGCGTTGGACGCCTGGCCCGGCGTCGCGGCCGCCGGCGCGACCAGCTCGATCGAGGTCGCGGCCGCCGCGCCCGCGCCCGGCGCGCAGCCGAGGAACAGCACGTCGGCGCGCTGATCGGCGACGTGCTCGCGCGACTCCTCGACCAGATCGAACAGACTTTGCAGGCGCGCGCCAGCGGCGTCGCGGTCGCCGACGGCAATGGCGACATGGTCGATACGCTTGATCTTGATCATGGAGACGAGAGTCGGTCGGGCGATGGGCCGTCGGCTAAAAGGGTTCGCAACTTATATCAGCCCCGAGCGGTTTGAAAGTCGGTTTTGCGCCGGGTTGTCGGGCTCGATTTGCGGTCGTTCGACCAGCGATCCGCGGCTGGGGTTGCCCGTCGTCGTTGCCCGTCGTCGTTGCCCGTCGCCCGTCCTCCCGATCGCACACGTGCGATTCCTCCGGCCGATCCGGGCGCGTCGGTCCGGCGGGGGCCGACCCGTCAGGGCCCGACCCGATTCGCGCTGGATCGCCGCGCGGCCGGTTCTATGATGGTGCGATGACGTCACCGTCACTGGCGCGCGCGTGTGGGCAGCTCATCTCGGCCGGCTTCGACGGCACCGAAGCACCCGACTATCTGCTGCGCTGGATCGCCGACGGCGAGGTCGGCAGCGTGATGCTGTTTCGTCCCAACATCGCCAGCCCCGCGCAGGTGGCGGCTCTGGTCGGAGCGCTTCGGCGCGCGGCGCCGCCCGAAGCGCCG
>Ga0265338_10005402_pt1 | contig 16686 bp, 10 predicted proteins | sample 42126metaG_FD_193579 | JGI IMG/M metagenome (GOLD analysis project Ga0265338, IMG submission 193579) | Rhizosphere microbial communities from Carex aquatilis grown in University of Washington, Seatle, WA, United States - 4-21-26 metaG | ecosystem: Host-associated > Plants > Roots > Rhizosphere... | reverse complement strand
CCATTCCGAACAGAGAAGTTAAGCCCAATCACGCCAATGGTACTGCAATTATGTGGGAGAGTAGGTCGCCGCCGTTTTACAAGTCCCTCATCATTCATTTGATGAGGGACTTTTGTCGTTTTAGATAGTTCCTCTTTTTGTTCATATCTTATCCATTCAATTCTCTTTTTCTTATCCTCCCTTTTTGTATCTTTATTGTCTACCGCTTTCAACATTTTAATATAGTATTATGAGTTTTGTTCACCTACATGTTCACTCCCACTATTCCCTTTTAGATGGGATGTCCGCAATTTCCGATTTAGTCAATAAAGCAGTTACTTCCGGGATGCCTGCATTGGCTTTGACTGATCATGGAAATATGTTTGGTGTTAAAGAGTTTTTTGATGTTATTGAAAAGAAGAACAGTTATGTTCGTAAGGAAATTAAATCAATTAAGTCAAAAATAATAGAGATTGAATCAGGTGAACTTGTGGATGAAAATATTAAACAAGAAGTTCTCTCGCTGAAAGAGTCTATTGATAAACTTGAGCATAAAATTTTAAAACCTATCATTGGTGTAGAAGCTTATGTTGCTTTTAATACACTATTGGATAAGAAAAATGAAAAAGATAGAAGCGGACACCATTTAATAATACTCGCAAAAAATAAAAAGGGGTATCAAAATCTTTGTAAGTTAGTTTCCGTTTCATGGATTGATGGCTTTTATTATAGACCTAGAATTGATAAAAATAATCTAAAAAAATATAGTGAAGGCCTAATTGTTTCTTCAGCCTGTTTAGGAGGTGAAATTCCTAGAAAATTAGCTGGCGGTGATTTAGTAGGTGCAGAAGAAGCCATTCGTTGGTTCAAAGGAGTTTTTGGTGATGATTATTACTTGGAATTACAACGCCATAAGACTGATAAGCCCGGTGCTGATAGACAAACTTATGAAAAACAGGTGCTTGTTAATGAGCAACTAATTGCATTAGCGAGAAAAACGAATACCAAGATTATAGCATCGAATGATGTTCACTTTGTGGAAGAGGAACATGCAGAAGGACATGATAGGTTGATATGTTTGAGTACGGGTAAAGAGTTGGATGACCCTAACCGAATGCGTTACACTAAGCAAGAGTGGTTAAAGACGCCGGAAGAAATGGCTGCCATTTTTTCTGACATACCGGAAGCGCTTGAAAATACTATTGAGATAGCAAATAAAATAGAATACTATGATATAAACTCGGATGCAATAATGCCGATGTATCCTATTCCTGCAGATTTTGGAACAGAGGAACAGTATAGAAAAAAATATTCTGATGAAACTTTAAGAAAAGAATTTGGTGAAGGGTATGATCGATTAGGAGGGTATGATAAAGTTGTGCGTATTAAGCTTGAAGCAGAATATTTGGCTTCATTAACGATGCTTGGCGCTCAGCGAAGATATGGAGCTAATTATTCATCTGAAATACAAGAACGCATTGATTTTGAGTTGGAAACAATGAAAACAATGGGTTTTCCCGGGTATTTTTTGATTGTACAAGATTTTATTCTAGCTGCTCGAAATATGGATGTGGCCGTTGGGCCTGGTCGTGGGTCGGCAGCGGGATCGGTAGTTGCTTATTGCTTGGGGATTACTGATATTGATCCGTTAAAATACGATTTACTTTTTGAGCGTTTCTTAAATCCGGATCGTATTTCAATGCCTGATATTGATATTGATTTTGATGATGATGGTAGAGAAAAGGTTTTACGATGGGTTACCGAAAAATATGGTAAAGAGAAGGTAGCGCATATTATTACTTATGGAACCATGGCAACCAAGTCGAGCATTAAGGATGTGGCACGCGTGCAACGCTTACCACTGGCTGATGCTGATAGACTTACCAAACTAATTCCCGATCGTTTTCCAGAAGAAAATGGGAAAGCCCCAAAGGTAAATATCAAGAATTGTATTGAGCGAATTCCCGAACTCAAAAGGGAAATTGAATATGGAGATGAGAACTTAGTCAGTACGATGAAGTATGCTCAAATGCTTGAAGGAACTGTTCGGCAAACGGGTGTTCATGCATGTGGAGTTATTATTGGAGCGGAAGATTTGACTAACTTTGTGCCTCTAAGTACTGCGAAAGAAAAGGGTAGCGATGAAGATTTGTTGGTTACGCAGTATGAGGGTTCTGTAATTGAACAGGTTGGGTTAATAAAAATGGATTTCTTGGGTTTAAAGACTTTGTCTATAATCAAAGAAGCTCTTAAAAATATAAAATTATCCAAAGGAATTGATATCAATATAGATACGATTCCAATAGATGACGAGAAAACATATCAGCTTTACAGTAAGGGACTTACAACAGGTACTTTTCAATTTGAGTCGCCCGGAATGCAAAAACACTTGAAAGATTTGCAACCAACCCGTTTTGAGGATTTGATTGCGATGAATGCGTTGTATCGTCCGGGTCCGATGCAGTATATACCGCAATTTATTAACCGAAAACATGGACGGGAAGAAATAAGTTATGATTTTCCAGAGATGGAAGAACGATTGAGAGAGACTTATGGTATTACCGTTTATCAAGAACAGGTCATGCTTTTGAGTCGTGATTTGGCGGGATTTACACGTGGTCAATCAGATGAGTTGCGTAAGGTGATGGGTAAGAAGCTGGTTGATAAGATGCCTGCTTTGAAGGAGAAATTTATTGAAGGTGCTACAAAAAATGGTTTCTCTCCTATTGAAAAATTAGATAAGATTTGGGCGGACTGGACAGAGTTTGCCAAGTATGCTTTCAATAAATCGCACGCTACCTGTTATTCCTGGATTGCTTATCAGACAGCTTATCTAAAAGCAAACTATCCTGCGGAGTACATGGCTGCCAACTTAACCCGGAATAAGGATGATATTACTGAGGTTACCAAGTTTATGGATGATTGCAAGTCCTTGGGGATTCCTGTTCTTGGACCGGATGTAAACGAAAGTTCACTTAATTTTATGGTGAATGCCAACGGCGAAATTCGTTTTGGTTTGGGCGGAATTAAAGGCGTAGGCGCTGGAGCTGTGGAAGCAATTGTAAATGAAAGAACAAAAAATGGGCGCTATCAGAGTGTTTTTGATTTTGTTGAGCGTGTTAATTTGAATGCCTGCAACCGGAAAACGGTGGAGAGTCTTGCTTTGTCAGGGGCTTTTGATACGGTGGATAGTATTTCGAGAGAACAGTTTATGGCAACTAATTCTAAAGGCGAGGTGGTGTTGGACACGATTATTCGTTATGGAAATAAGTTACAAACAGATAATTCGATGGCTCAAAATTCACTTTTTGGAGGTGATGAAGCTGTTGAAATTGCTAAGCCTGAAATACCAAAAGCAAATTCTTGGTCGCCTATAGAAAGGTTGAATAGGGAGAAAGAGCTTGTTGGGATATATCTTTCGGCTCACCCGCTGGATGAATATTTTGTTGAACTTAGTCGGTTTTGTAATGCCAATACTTCTGATATGAAGGATTTAAAAATGCTTCAGGGTAAAGAGTTGAAATTGGGTGGTATGATTAATACTTTTCGGACAGGAACAACTAAGAAAGGTAATCCGTTTGGATCATTTACGCTAGAAGATTTTAATGGAAACCATGAGTTTATGCTTTTTGGAAAGGATTTTGTGGAGTACAGTAATTATCTGAAAAAGGATTTGTGTATTATGGTGCAAGGGCGTGTGCAGGAGCGAGGAAGCGATTGGAATAGAGGAAAGCCTCAATCAGAAGGTCATGTAGAACTTGAATTTAAGATAAAGAAGATGAGTTTGTTGAGTGAGGTGGATAATTCCTTGTTACAAAAACTGACGATATCTCTACCTATTGAAAATTTGGATGAACAGTTGATAGAGGATATGATTGCAATATCACAAGAAAACAAAGGGAAAATCAATTTGTTTTTCAGTGTAAATGATTCTATATCGAATGTGAATGTGGATCTTTTTTCACGGAGTGTTAAAATTGAATTGAATAATAAAGTGAAGGGGTTCTTAAGAGAGAGACAGCGGTTGAATCAGTTAGAGTATGCTTTGGAATAATAGATCTCTCCCCAACCCCTCTCCAAAGGAGAGGGGCGACAATAGGATAAGATTTGTTATACTTATTTAAATATTATAAGCTAGTACAATACTAACTTGCACCTCCAAGGAGAGGTTTGGCGTGAGGTGTGTTTATAACTTTATTTTAATGTATCAGATAAATTTCTTTATTTTTGTAATATAAAATTTGACTAAAACGTAACTATCATGGCAACAACAATAACAGACGCAAACTTTAAAGAGCTGATAAGTTCAAATAAGGTAGTAGTAATAGATTTCTGGGCTGAATGGTGTGGGCCTTGCAGACAAATTGCTCCTATAGTGGAAGATTTGGCAACTGAATATGAAGGTAGGGCTTTGATTGGGAAGCTTGATGTGGACGAAAATCAAGATGTATGTGAACAATATGGTATTCGTAATATTCCAACTGTGTTGTTTTTTAAAGATGGTGAGTTGGTAGATAAGATTGTTGGTGCAGGACAAAAAACTGCTTTTGTAGAAAAATTAAAAGGACTATTGTAGAGTCAAAATTCGATAATCAAAGAAGATGCCCTGTAAATGAAAGTTTACGGGGCGTTTTTGTTTTTATCGCAATCGCATCTGTCGACTTCGCAATAACAACTGACGGCATCGCAACTCAATCTGTTGGGGTTTCAATCGCAACTGTTGGCTCTTCAATCGAGTAAGTTGACTCTTCAATTGAGCCTGACGGCTCTTCAAACGCAACCGGTGGCTTTTCAATTGAGGGTGATGCTTCTTCAATTGAGTCTGACGGGTTTTCAATTGACTAAGTTGACCGTTCAATTGAGTATGTCGGCTCTTCAATCGAGTAAGTTGGAGCTTCAATTGAGACTGTCAGCTCTTCAATTGAGTAAGTTTGAGCTTCAATTGAGTCTGAAGGCGGTTCAATAGAGTTTGTCGAGTCTTCAATCGAGTATGACGGTGCTTCAATGTAACTGTTTCATAATGTATGTTAGCAATTCATAATATTAGAAGGGGAAGGAAGAGACCTCACCCCAGCCCTCTCCAAAGGAGCTAATCTTTATACACATCTTTTTCTAGCTTGGAAAACAACTCTTCATTTATGTCTTCAAGTCAGACGGGCTTTTACTTTTTTCTCATAGAATACTTTTATCGCTAACGCTAGGTTTTTCATTTCTTTTACTTACGGATTGATACTGATTAAGGAGTTCGTGAATACTTCGTATTTGGCGCAAAAGAAACCGTCGGTTATTTGATTTTAAATTTTAATTCAATTTACTCTTTTTTAACACTTAAAACTGCAACCTTTTTTAGTTTCTGCATCTATATAATATAACACTAATATTACATTATCAATACAAAAAGAATAGTTCAGAAATTGATTGGAGATAGTTATAAAAAGAGAGTTTATGCAAACATATTTAAGAAAAAAAATAAGAGTTATTAGCTTTGAAAAAAGGCAAGAGTATAAAATTAAAAATACTGATATTTTCAGTGCCATTGTTTTTATGGAAAAAAAGCTGGCTTGTTTTTATATAATACAGAATACTGCGATGTTTTATATTACATTGAAAAAGGGTGAATTTGAAATTGTATAATTTACTGCTTTGTACTTAAAAGGGGGAAGTGAAATAAAGAATCTTAATTCATCTGATGACTTAGAGTCAGCGGAAGAGTGACAAATCGCCAAAGCTAATTATTGATAATAATAGTAAAACCTGCCAAGTCTTGGAGATTTGGCAGGTTTTCATTTTATACTAATTCAGTATTACAAATTCATTTTTAATAATTCAATATTCTTTTTACATTCCTCTTCGATAGCTAGTACTATGCTGTTCTTTTCAAATTCACCTCTAAGTAGTAAAAACTCTTGTTCTTTTGCATCTTCATTTTGATCTAAGCCAAAGCAGATTTTGGCTTCTTTGGAGAATTCTTTTTCAGCATCGTTGATAAGGATGTTTTTGTATTTCTCTTGGGCTGTGATGGCGTTTTGAATGATGGTGGCTTTGTCTGTATTTAATAGGTTTTGTACCCAAGTGGCTTCATAGTCTTTGTAGTTATTGTGTATTTTATTCAGTTCGGTATTGAAAGCCTCTATGGTTGGAATGTTGCCTGATGTACTGTTTTGCAATAATTTGTTTATCGCTATTTCGGGGGTAAGCAGTCCTGCAAGATCAATCCATTTACCTTCGCCTTCTTCTTTGCTCTCTTGTTTTCCCAGCAATAGGCAATCACCTAAGTAAATGTCTATCATCATTTGGTAAAGCGAAATGGCTTTATCAATAAAAATGGCATTTATTTTACAGTTGTTGTAGGTAAAGGTTGTTGCTTGGGGATTCTTTTCTTTTAGGGCTGTAAGTATTTTGATTCCGGTGATTAATTGATTAATGATAAGGGGATTTATACTTTCGAAACAAATAGCGTCGAGTTTATCGCTGTTTGTTCTGCCATCGCGCGTGAGCCATTTTTTACTGTCGCGGTAAGTACCCACGGAAGTAAGGTTCATGGCAGGCATGATGGTATATTCGCCTTTGGCATCTATGATATAAGAAAAAGGTAAGGCGGATGTGTCTATGTGTTTTTTGATTTTGCCTATTACCACGGAGAAGGCTCCGATTTTACCCGGCCACATGAGGTAGGAGTCACTGGCCATTTTACTGCCGCGTTGCATTACGCCGTAATGAATAGGGCCTAGTTTGTACATGTGGTTGCTCATGTTGGAGCCGCTTCCTGCATTGAAGAAGGAGAACATGCCGCCAATGAGTAAGGTAGATTTGTGGTGGGAAACGGTGAACGGTCCAGCAAAAACAGAAACTGCTTCACCGTGCATCATTTCGCAGTTGGCAAAAAACAGGCTGTGCATGGCGGAGAATCCTTTACCGATTAAGCAGGATTCGCCTACAAAGCAGGTTTCAATTAAACTTCCATCCAATACCTTTGCGCCTTTAGCAATGATGAAATCTTTGGCTATTACGCCATGCCCAATAAGGGTTGGGGCATCTTTATCGCTGCAAACTGTGCCGTTCTTTAAAAGATTTACGCCATGAATTTCGCTGTGAGCAGCAATATTTACATCAATAATAGTGGTGCAATTTTTAATAACCACATTATTACCAATTGTACCCATGTCTGATTCTTTCTCGGCAACATAGTTGTCAATCAATTTCTCAAGAGCAGTGATTGCAACTGTGTTGTGTCTGAAAGTACTAAGAATATAGGCTGTAGCTGCGTTAAGTTTCTCAAAGATTTTTACTTTGCGCGAGCCCGTTTCGTCGAGTACGGCTACTTCTGTTCCATTTCCAAAAATAGCGTTGGGAAGGGTTTCCAGCAAATCAATATTTTCTATGATGGTATCTTCCCCAATGTTGTAATTTGAAATATGATTGGTGATGTGGTTGATATAGACATTATCAGCAATCACGCAATTGTGGATATGTCCATTTATAATACCGGATTTCTTAGTAACTCCTCCTCTAAATTCAATCTCTTTATGGAAGGCTCCAAGTCGAACTTTTCCTGAGAATATTACTCCTCGGATGTTCTCAGCTGTGAATTTTTCGGATACTTCTATTAGGTCCCAATTGGAGCAGTGGCAGGCTTGGGCTTGCATCAATTGTATTTCGTTGACTGATAGGGGACGATACATATTAATTAATAATTAAAAATGAATAATTAATAATTGTTGACCTCACCCCAACCCCTCTCCAAAGGAGAGGGGCTACTTTCGGATGTGGTTTGTTTTATTTAAAGCAGATGGCAAAATTATTTTACTCCAAGCTTTCTGCTTGTGGGTACAAAAAATCATTATAAGGGAATCGTTGTATATGAATCTCTTTTATTTTGTTATAAAAGAGTGTTTTCATTTCGTTGATATTTTCTTTTTCTTTTGCAGATATAAAAATACAGTTATCATGCATGTTGTTCATCCACGATTGCATAAATTCTTCCAAAGGAATGTTTTCTTTTTTGCGTGGTGTTAAATCATCTTCATCTTTGGGAGTATAGGTGAAGGCATCTATTTTATTAAACACCATGATTACGGGTTTCTCTGTTTTGTCGATTTCAGAAAGAGTATGTTTAACTACATCAATCTGTTCTTCAAAGTTTTGATGTGAGATGTCCACCACATGAATAAGCAAGTCGGCTTCACGCACTTCATCCAAGGTTGATTTGAAAGATTCCACCAGGTGATGTGGTAACTTACGGATGAATCCAACGGTGTCGCATAACAGGAATGGCAAGTTGTCAATGGTTACTTTTCGAACCGTTGTGTCAAGCGTTGCAAAGAGTTTGTTTTCAGCAAATACTTCGGATTTGCTTATTAGATTCATGATGGTAGATTTACCTACATTGGTATAACCAACTAAAGCAACACGTACCATCTTGCCACGGTTCTTGCGTTGCGTAGCCATTTGTCTATCTATCTTTTTGAGGTCTTCTTTTAGTAAGGCGATACGCGTTTGCACGATGCGTTTATCTGTTTCTATCTGCGTTTCACCTGTACCACGAGAGGTGGTTCCTCCACCTCGTTGACGATCAAGGTGTGTCCACATGTGGGAAAGTCGAGGGAGCATATATTGCAGTTGTGCCAGTTCTACTTGCGTTTTGGAATATGATGTTTGCGCACGTTGAACGAAAATATCTAGAATGAGAATTGTTCTATCAAGTACTTTCGTGTTTAGAAATTTCTCAATATTTCGGAGTTGTTTGGGTGAAAGTTCATCGTCAACAATAACCACATTAATGTTATTTTCATCAATGTATGTTTTCAATTCTTCGAGTTTTCCTTGTCCTACATAGGTGTGTGTATTGGGATATTCAAGTCGTTGGAGGAATCTCTTTTTAGGAACAATGGCATTAGTTTCTGCCAAAAATGCCAATTCTTCAAGGTATTCTTTAGCTCTTTCTTCGTTTTGTTGGGGAGTAATAAGCCCAACTAAAATAGCTTTCTCTTCGTAAATTTCAGATATTTCTTTTTCCATGATGTGTAACAAGTCCATATAGATGTAATAATGCAAATATACAGTTTTATGCTGATAATAATACATTATAAACTTCATGGATAACCGAACTCTTTGTACTAGTTTCTTGTTCTTTGTTAAAAATCCTTTTTATACAAGTAGAATAAGATTTGAGAATTGTTTTGCATATAAAAAGTACACGAAAAAATGTATCTTTGAACTTTCAAAATCAAAAAGAATGAAGCGTTACTTCCTTGTTTTTAGTTTCTTAATAATTTCAACTGTTTATCTTTTAGGTCAGGCAGGTCAATCGGCATATACATTTTTAGAATTGCCGATTTCTTCACACATGGCTGCACTGGGGGGCTCAAATGTTTGTCTTAGAAATAATGACATCAATTTTGCTTTAAGTAATCCGTCCTTATTGAGTCCTGAAACTGATAATCAATTAGCCTTGAATTTCACCAAACATATAGTAGGTGTTTCTGTAGGGTCGGCTGTTTATGGAAATACGTGGAATGGGAATATGTTCGGAATAGGGATGCAATATGTTGATTATGGAACATTTGATGAGACTTCGGAAACTAATCAGAATTTGGGTACATTTACCGCTAAAGATTATGCTTTGAGTTTTATTTATGCCAAACAATTAGGTAAGAATTGGCAAGGAGGTATCACTTTGAAACCAATTTATTCAGCTTACGAAAGTTATACTAGCTTTGCCATGGGTGTGGACGTAGGACTGAGCTACGACTTAAAAGATAAGGGTGTTTCATTAGGAGCTGCTTTACAAAATGTTGGTACTCAAATTACTTCATATAATAATCAGTTAGAAAAATTACCTTTTAATTCGTTGATAAGCTTTTCTGAAAAATTTATTCATGCCCCACTTCGGGTTTCATTAACAGCGCATCATCTTCAAGTTTGGAATTTAAATTATTTAAATACAATAACAACTACTTCATTAACAGGAGTAAAAACAAGTGATACAATAAGTTTTGTCGATATGTTTTTTCGACATCTTATTGTTGCTATTGATTTTATTCCTTCCAAAAACATCTATTTTACTGTTGGGTATAACCATGAAAGAGCTGCAGAGTTAGGTTTGAGTGATTTAAAAACTAGTGCAGGATTTTCATTTGGTGGCGGATTGACAATCTCCAAATTTCAAATAGGTTTTGCTGCTTCTCAATTTCAGAAAGGAATCATGGCTTATCAATTCTCTATAAGCACAGACTTGAATTCATATAAAAAATAGATGGGATCAAATAAAAAAATAATAGTTGCCATAGATGGGTTTTCGTCTTGTGGCAAAAGCACTATGGCGAAAGGGCTTGCTGCAGAAATAGGGTATGCGTATATTGATACCGGAGCCATGTATCGTGCTATCTCTTTGTATTGTCTGCAAGAAGGACTGATGGACAAAGAATGGATAATTGATGTAGAAGAATTAACCAAAAGGATAGACAATATTTTAATTCAATTTAAAATAAATGTGGCAGGTAAATCGGAAACCTATTTAAATGGCGTCAATGTAGAAAATGATATTCGCCGACTTGAAGTTGGAACTGGTGCAAGTAGAGTAAGTGAACTACCCTTTGTGCGTAAAGCATTGGTTGCTCAGCAACATCTTATGGGTCAGCAAAAAGGAATAGTAATGGATGGAAGAGATATTGGCACCGTAGTTTTTCCACAAGCCGAATTAAAAATATTTCTAACTGCTTCTTCTGAAATTAGAGCAAAAAGACGTTTTGATGAATTACAAGCCAAAGGCGAAGATGTTAGTTATGAAGAGGTGCTCAGAAGTACCATTGATAGAGATAATAGGGATATAAATAGAGAAGAAAGCCCACTTCGTCAAGCATCGGATGCATTAGTACTTGATAATAGTAATATGACACTCGCCGAGCAAACAAAGTGGCTACATGACGCGTTTATAAGTGCAATAAACAAAGATTGATGAAAATAGAAATTGATGCTCAATCGGGTTTCTGCTTTGGGGTGGTAAATGCCATTCAAAAGGCGGAAGAAGAACTTCAAAAAGGTGAAGTTCTTTATTGTTTGGGTGATATCGTTCATAATGGCAGTGAGGTAGAACGCTTGAAAGAACTGGGTTTGATAACCATAAATCGCGAAGAGTTTGCTCAACTACATGATGTTAAAGTGTTATTACGCGCTCATGGCGAACCTCCAAAGACTTATGAAATAGCTAAGCAAAATAACATTACAATCATTGATGCCACTTGCCCTGTAGTACTTCGACTACAAACTAAAATTAAAAAAGAATATATGGTTATGCCTGTCGATACTCAAATAGTAATATTTGGAAAGATTGGTCATGCCGAAGTGAATGGATTGGTAGGCCAAACAGAGAACAAGGCGATAATAATTGAGAATGAAGATGATCTGTCTAAAATAGATTTTACCAAAAATGTACGTTTGTTTTCTCAAACAACAAAGTCCTTAGATGAATTTAATGACATTGTAAGTAAAATTAAAGAACGCTTAAATTCCACTAATTCCTTTTTATATAATGATACAATCTGTCGACAAGTAGCTAATCGAATACCAAATCTTCGTAAGTTTGCCGCCAGTCATGATTTGATCTTATTTGTCAGTGGAAAGAAAAGTTCCAATGGAAAAATCCTTTTTGAAGAATGTCAAAAAATAAATAGCAATTCTTTTTTGATTTCCGAACCTGAAGAAATAGAACTTGTCTGGTTGCAAGGAGAAATTAAAACGGTAGGCATTTGTGGCGCTACATCTACACCAAAATGGTTGATGGAAAAAGTAGAAGCTAGAATTAAAGAAATGATTAATTAACGACAAGTAAATAGTTACGAGGATAAAAGTTATTATTGAGCATAATTATTAATGATTCGTACTCGTTATTAAGTAAAATAAGACATATGTATAAAATGAAATGTATAGGTGTGCTAACCTCTGGAGGTGATGCTCCCGGTATGAATGCTGCTTTACGCTCTGTAACTAGAACGGCTATTTTTAACGGACTTAAAGTAAAAGCCATTTATAGAGGATATAAAGGGTTGATAACAGGAGAGATAGTTCCGTTTGAGACTCAAAATGTGAGTAATATAATACAACAAGGGGGCACTATTATTAAAACAGCTCGTTGTCCTGAGTTTCATACCCTCGAAGGGAGGAAACAAGCTTATGAAAATCTTGTTAAAGAAGGAATTGACGGTCTCGTTGTAATTGGAGGTGATGGAACTTTTACCGGAGCGCGTATTTTTAGTCAGGAATACAATATTCCGGTTATTGGTATACCGGGAACTATTGACAATGATTTGTATGGCACCGATTACACCTTGGGTTATGACACGGCGTTAAACACAATAATTCAAGCGGTAGATAAAATTAGAGATACAGCCAGTTCACACGAACGATTATTCCTTATTGAAGTAATGGGCCGTGATGCCGGTTTCTTGGCGCTAAATGCTGCCATTGCTTCGGGTGCTGAAGCTGCTATAATTCCAGAGATTGCTACTGAAGTGGATCAGTTGGAACAATTGATTCAACATGGGTTTCGTAAATCAAAGAATAGCAGCATTGTCCTTGTGTCTGAAAGTGATGTAACCGGAGGTGCTTTAGCTATTGCCGATCGTTTAAAGTGCAAAGGTTATGATCCGCGTGTCACCATTCTTGGACATATTCAAAGAGGCGGTTCTCCTAGTGCACTGGATCGTATTTTAGCTAGTCGTATGGGTGTTGCTGCTGTAGATGCTTTGCTTGATGAACAGCGTAGTGTTATGATAGGCATTGTAAATAATGAGATTACCTATATACCTTTTACCAAAGCAATTAAAAGCGAAAAGCCGGTGGACAAATATTTGTTTGATGTATTGAAATTGCTTTCTATTTGAATTGGAATAATAAGGTGAAAATATAAAAGAGGCGTATTCATTTGAATACGCCTCTTTTTGTTAATGCCTATTTAATAAAAACTTTTTCTATTCTAGAATTATTTTGAGTGAATGCTTGTACTAAATATATTTGATTGCTATTTGAAACAGGGATTTCAAAATCAGTTGTATTTGCTTCACGAATATGTTCGATAATTCTACCCGATATATCATAAATCAGTACATCTTTTATTAAGTCATTTGGAGTAGAAATTACTTTTACTTTGTTTTCGCCGCTGGCATATATTTGAATATTTTTGTCATTAGCTACTAATACGTTTGCAGTAGTTGTGCCAGCACTTCTAAATGAAACAAACAGCGTTCCTTCGTCTTTGGTTGGTGTCACTTTAAATGCATAGTTGTTGTTTTGTTTTAAGTCTTGCACTTCACCTGTTTTTGAGTTAATCAATTCTATAATGACATCATCAGTGAAACTTTCAGCTCCAACAAATTTTAAAGAAACCATACCGGAATCCGTTTTTAAACAAAGAGGCACTGTATAAGGCAAGCCTTCAAACTGGTTGATATCAACCGGAACATTTCCAGCTAAGGTATATACTTCGGGAACATGTTTAATTTGAGTGAAAAGTTTAAAAGCATCTTGATCATCAAAATCATTTTTTGCATCATTTCTTAGTGCTATAGCTGTAGAACTTTTATAAGTTTCGTTATTCGATTCGATATATAATACTCCATTTTCTGTGGATGCGCTTCTTAGTTTTACTGTATTATTAGCAACAAAATGACTTGTCAGGTTAAAATTCAAAGGCCCTACTGTGGTTGATTCTACAAAGAATGCCTGCATAGGAGGAATTATGCCTCCACTACTAGAAGGATCAGAAGATAATTGAGAGCCTGTCATAAAAGTGGTAAAAGTAGTACCATTCCAAAATTTCACCTTGTTATTAATAGTACCACTATTACTAGCATATAGTGCATTAAAATCGAGATGAGTCATTAATGGATTTCCTACCAAATTTAATCCTACTTTAAGTGTAACCGAAGTATTTGTCAAATGTCCGGTTCCATCTTCCATAGCAAAGCGATTAGCAAAGCTAGGATTTTTAGTCACTGTCCAAGCCGGAGTTAATAGCATTCCTGAGTAGGTACTATATGGGAAATAGGAGGTTACAAGGGAACTATCAGGATTTAACCTTGGGAATGACACTGTAAAATCAGACGATACATGAGTAATTGCTCCCGGATAGTTATAAGTTTTTGTGTCTATATAGTAAGCGAAACCGCTTCCGGGTGTTAGTGCCACACTAGGTGTTGAGAATCCTCTACTCCAAGTGCCTGTATTTGATACACCGCCTTTACTGATTGAGTCAGGGTTAATTTCATCGAATAGACGCATTTGAGTTACCGGGAAAGGGCTACCACTACCACTAAAAGCATAATCGCCGGCATACATTTCTTTTAAAGGTGCAGTAAGTGTATACCATTTACTACGCTGAAGCGTAGTGCTTACATATGCTTTATTATAGGTAAGATATTGTAATCCTAACACACCGGCTCCGGGTTGGAAAATGATAGAATAACAGACTCCTGTTGTTGTGATAGTTGGATAATTGAGACCACTAATATCAGGGATAATTACTTTTGTAGAACTGCATGGAACTCCATTAGTCCAGTTTGTTATGGTATTCCAGTCGTTATTTGTAGCTCCTGTCCAAGTGGTTATTGGTGCGCCAATAATTATGCTAACTTGATTGCTGCTGTATGAAGTTTCACAGCTACTTGTAGCATAATACCGTATTTTCTTCCCATTATCCGCAAGTGTAGCCGAATATGGCATTGTTATAATACTAAAGATACCTGATGCATAAGCTGTTTCAATTTGCCATCCTTGTGCTGTAACAGTTGTTCCGTTTGTAGTTATTGTTGGAGTAGTAAGATTTATAATTCCAGCTCCACATAATATTGCCGGAGCACTTATCGCCGAAATAGTTGGTGAATTATTTACTACCAATTCAACCCCATTATTGTAGCTAGTACCACAGGAATTCGTTGCATAATATCTAATTTTCTTTCCATTATCAGCGTAAGATACAGTATAAGGTAAAATCATAGTATTATAAGTGCCAGTGTTTGGAGCCATTTCAATTTGCCATCCTGTAATAGTAACGGTTGAACCATTTGCAGTTACAGTTGGAGCTGAAGGATTTATATTACCACCAGCACATAAGGCTGCAGGAACACTCATATTTGCAACTGTCGGTGGAGTATTAACAGAAATAGTTACACCGGATGTATATGTAGTACCAAAAGCATTCGTTGCATAATATCTAATGTTTTTTCCAATGTCTGATGAAGCCACTGTATATGGCAAAGTTAATGCTTTGTAATTTCCATTACCAGCATTGTTTTCAATTTGCCAACCTTGAGCCGTGATAGCAGATCCGTTTGCTGAAACTGTTGGTGCTGTTGGGTTTATTGAAGACCCTGCACATACAGCAGCAGGTGGAGTTAATGCAGATATACTTGGTCCAGTTATACCACTAATGGAAAGATCATCTCCGACACCTTTATCCACAAAGAAAATAGCACCGTGAGTATCTCCTGAATTATAAGCAAGCATTCTAAAAGTAATGGTTGTGCCTGAAGAGATGTTTTGCAAAGCAGAAATTCCAGACAAGTTAACGGCAGGAATATCATTATAACCGCTATAAAGAACCAATGAAGAAGCGGTTCCGATATCATTATATGACCCATTGCCTACTTTATATTGCCAAATAGCTCTGTTTGGTCCATCTTGAGCTGCGTCGTTATCAGCTTCTTTTGAAACTAATAATCTAAATGCATTTAATGAAGTTATGGAAAAAGTAGTATTTCCTGTTATTGTGAAATAAAAGAAAGTATTGTCTGAGATAGCTTGAGCTTTGGTTCCTGAATTTCTAAAACCGGTTGCTCCCCATGTTTTATATGTTTGATTATAAGTAGATAAAGCAGAGAAATTGACTGTAGCAAGCCCAGTCCCTCTAGTTAAGGCTGTAGGTGTTATTGTATTTACCGAGTTTGTTACAGGTAAAGGACTTGTCCCAAAACCTGTACTTCCACTAAAATCCCATCCCATCAATTCTACTTGAGCAAATAAGCTTGAGGAAATTATTAAAAATAAAAAGGATATTAGTGTTTTGCTGAATATAATATGTAGTTTTATCATGACAATTTTAATTTAAATAAGAATAAAGGTAACTAAATACTTTAATAGTATTAAACATTGTAAGTGTAAAAAAGTTTAAAATTAATCATAATCTTAAAAAAGAAGCGGGGTACTCAGTTAAGAATACCCCGCTTTTATATTATTTTGAGAGAACATTTATTTGATTAAAACCTTTGCAATTCTAGTGTTATTTTGAGTGAAGACTTGTACTAAGTAAACTTGGTCTTTGACAAATACGGGTATTTCAAAACTTGAAAGTTTAGCGACACAACACTGTTGTATTATTTTACCGGATACATTGAAAATAATCACATTCTTTATCAAGTCGTCCGATGAAGAAGTAATTTTAATTTTATTATCACCAATCGAATATATTTTAATATCATGGTCTCTTCCAATCACAGCATTATTAGTTACAGTGCTGGCACTTCTAAAGGAAAGGAATAAATTACCTTCATCTTTTGTTGGGGTTGCTTTGTAGGTATAGCTGTTGTCTACTTTCAAATCCTGAACTTCACCGGTTTTTGAGTTAATCAATTCTATAACTACATCATCATCAAAACTTTCAGTTCCAACAAATTTGAAAGAAACCATGCCGGAATCCGTTTTTAAACAAAGAGG
>Ga0265338_10005401_pt1 | contig 16688 bp, 10 predicted proteins | sample 42126metaG_FD_193579 | JGI IMG/M metagenome (GOLD analysis project Ga0265338, IMG submission 193579) | Rhizosphere microbial communities from Carex aquatilis grown in University of Washington, Seatle, WA, United States - 4-21-26 metaG | ecosystem: Host-associated > Plants > Roots > Rhizosphere... | reverse complement strand
TGTTGACATCAAGTACATGAGTCCTACTCTTAAGCAAAAACAAAGACCCAAAGACTCTTTTTTACTGAAAACCTAGACTCGTCTGGACTCTGGACCCCATACATCAGTGTGAACTAACAAGGACTAGAACCGCTGACACTCAACTTTGCGGGATAGGAAGCTCGATGATGCAAAAAGTCAAGATACCGTCCTCTTCCTGGCTCGTAACGTTAGTAGTTACTCGCTGGTGCTTTTCTTATTTTATGTTCTGCGGAGAACAGATTGGGGATTAAATGGTCTCACATTAGTTTTGGTTTGTCGCTAGGCCTCTTACTGCTATTACTACACTCGTATTGAAGACGAAGCACAGCCAGCTGCGGGAATAAATGTGGATCTTTCATCAGCATGAACTGAAGCTACTGCAAGACCAAGAACTAGAGCTGAAGAGCACGAAGAACTTTGACTCCTACAGTCTCACCTTCTACTGGATAAGCTATAAAAGAAGCTACTGCTACAGGTTTGAAAAAGGATTTTCTTTCCATTCCATGCACCCTGAAAGTAACTTGCTTGGCTTGTTCTAGTTCCTGGCTATAGACTGGGGGCTATACCCACGGTGGAAGGCTGAGTTAGCAGCCCACTCACTCTGGGTCCGGTCTTTTCTTGGATCTCAAGTTTCTACCTGATGAGCAAAAAAGAAATGTATGTGGTGAGGAAACAAAATCTTCGAATATATTAGTGTGGCGGGATGGTTGATTAAACGATATCTAGTTTTCATGCTATAGAGCTTCCACCCACTCCTCCTTAATCGCAGGCAGAGAAATAAAGGCGCATCGAAGGCTGTGGGCATATAGAAGCACATACCGAAAACACCCACGCAAATGACCCATACTCATTGGTCAGAGGGGGAGAAGCAGTTTGCGATACATAATAATCTAACCGTGGTCAAAGAGTGGTGAGAGTAGTATTTATGCGGCGGCTGCACTACTGTGTGCTAATGTTGGAATGATGATTGAAGGAGGTTATTTCGCTTCATCGCCATGGCCCGCGGTACTAGGGTAGGGTGCTTGTGAGTCCGCTTGCCGGTCATCAGGCCCCAGTGCTAGGCCAAAGAGAAGATATCTATCTCATGGTGGAAGGATGGTGGAAAGTAAGTTAAAAAATATCCTCTTGGCAGCCAAAGCCCGAATCGAGCTCTGAGCTCTGAGTTCTTACTTGTTACGCTCTCTTCCTTTACTAAGCGGGCGGCGGCCTTCTCTAAGATGGATAGGTAAATGCCTGCCTCTACTATCATTTAGAGATGGCTAATTTATCTTTAGAGGCCTTCTCTCGGAGAGAGAAACCAGACTTCAAAAAGTACGGGATAAAGCCACTAATAAGAAAACATAGGAAGATGAAATGCTCTATCTTTGGCTAACTTCTCTAACTAGAAAGAGGAACGACCAAAAGAGGGAAAAAATCAGACTCGCGCAAGGAAAGCACATCAGCAGTCGGGTACTTTGTAGAAGAAGCGGACATGTACCTAACATATTCCAACCCCGGTAATTCAAGTAGCTCATTCTCTTGTCCAGACAGTCGGACATCTCCTAGAAAGGCAGCTAGTTGGAAAAGAAAGCAATAAATCAGTAGCAATCCGCCAAGATCGGAGAGCTTCTTCCTTCCCTTTAGTCAGTATGGTATGTATGGTTAGAGAAAGCCCCCTATTCTCTTGCCCTAGTAAGAATAGCTCTGAATTCACCTTCCTTTGCCTAAGGAGCTAGCAAGGAGCAATAAGAATCCCAACCTTGAATATAGGGCCCCGGTACAATCACAAAAGTAGCTCGGAAAAGTGAGTAGCTCTTTTTTTGGGTTGATATGAGACCTCGATCCGTGAACAATCTCTATAGAGAAAGCACTCATGCTTGTACTCCACTAAGGAGAAAGAGCTAGGCCTATCTGCAGTACGATCCATTTTGGCCAAGACTTCCCCTCGCTCGTGTAATGAAAGTGTGTCTGAAGCCCACGCTTTTCCCTTTTTCTGGGTACCTTCGGGATTTGATTTGAACCCACCCTTCAACTTGAAAGACTGTCAACAGTACTGACACACAATACGACCTTTTTAAGGAGCTTTGAACATGGAAGAAAGACATAGTGTTTGACAACTAGTTCAGAGTGGTCTCATTGTCTACACAAGTTACGATGCAAATCATCCTTTCTAGTGTAGTTTCATAGTTCGTTCTTTAACGGAGCACTTATTCACTGCCTAATTGCTGTGCTGACGGCGAGCAAGGCCTAAGCCATCCTTTCTCCGTTCTTTCTGCCATAGGTTCTTCGTTCTCAAGTAGGATGGTCTGTCTATTGGAGGTTTCACCGTCCCAAATGGCTGTTTCCCTTTTATCCTTCGGTCTTGCTTGTGTTATTGTCTTTTGACTTTTCTCACATCCTATCTGTTGCCCGGGTTGAAAGATCGAGGGAGAAGAGAAGTGTGATAGGTAAAAGGCTTGGACAGAAGTCTTTCTCCCTAGCTTCAAACACAAACCGAAGATGAAAGAAAGCACATCGGAAAGATAAGAAAATACTCTATTATGCCCCATTGACAATGAAAGGAGAAGGAATTGAACTCATCGGAACTTCGCTCCGCTTCTCTCTCGGAGGCCATAGCGATTCAACAATTAGCGCTAACGCCCTTCGATCAAAGCTCCTGACTTCTCCCCTTTTATCGTTCTTCCGCCCTGCTCAGATTTGCATGTGTTAAGCAAATGGAAGACCTTTTCATATGCTTTTCACATGCCAGTCGAAGGTGCTTAATCTAGGCAGTTCCCCCCATCGCCTCTACTGAGTAGCTTTGCCTGTCTTATAAGGAAGAAGGGGGCTCGTAGAGGACATACTGGCATAGAACGAAGATAGGTCGCTCGTTCGAGATTAGGTTTCGTTTTCCTAATGGCAACAATCTAGTCTGCCCCGGTCACTAGTTTTGACAATGCTGGCTCGACAATCGCACACATTTATTGGGATGGGTCCGGGAACCGGTCCGTACACCAACTGATTTTCACTACCTGAGTAAACATAGCTCCGATGATGAGACTTTTGACCGACTTCACTTATACTTCGGTCCACAATGAACCGAACCGACGATTGGCACTCGGACCCATTTGATGATATGTTAACCCCATCTAGGTAAAGAACTTGGAGCTTTGTAAGATTTACAAGTAAGGTTTTTCGGCTCACTGAGATCCAATTCTTTGGATTCTATCTGATTCAGGATATTCGTACCAAGGAGATTTTTGGGCGTGGTACTACGAGGAGGGGGCTCTATTATGTGGATGATTTTACCATAGGCTGTGCACACAACATGAATCCTCCAGTGGACAATAAAGAGCGGCAGATTTGGCTTTGGCATGGTAGATTAGGGCACCCGTCTTTTGGGTATATGGAACATTTATTTCCCAGTTTATTTTCCAATAAGTCACTATCTGATCTCAGATGTGTGGGGACCTTTTCATTACCAAACTCAGACCTATTCCGTTTAGGGAGTACAAAGAAGTAAGTAAACTAGCTCAGCTAGCCGCATTGAACTTAGCCCGAGGAAAAGGTTCAAGGAACCAACCCCTCGATAAGACGTCGTCTGATCGTCTGCACCTGGCTTAAGCCATTACCTCGGAATCACTTACGAATATGGAACACAAGGCACTCTATAGGGAAAACAGCTAAATGGTCATGTGAGACGGGACCTTCAAACTCTTGTTTGAAGGGCTTGACGTCGATACAAGGAAGCCTTAGAAGATTAGGAAAGACTTACCTACTTTATGATTTTGAAATCGAACTTCGCCTCACTCCCTTGATTGGCACCTTACGGAGGTAGACCAAGTCAAAATTTTCTGTTCTACACTCAATACGTAACTATGAATGGTTATTACCAGTCATTCATACTAGGCGAGGCGGGCGATGATCTATCCGCAATTTCGTTGGTTGATCCATTCGCTCATCCCTCCTCAGAACGGAATGATGTCCAGAGAAAGGAATAAATATATTACACAGAAAGAGAAGCCGGATTCTACTAGATCCCTAGTAACAATAATAGTACCAAGCAATGCTCATCCCTTTCTTTCTTTACCAAAATGCAAGTAGGAGCTGAGGACTAATAACTTGACGAATCCGGCACTTCTGCCTTAACTTCCTCATATCCTATAAAAGTAGAGTGAGATAGTGACGTTAGTATAGTTTGGTTAGAAACAACTACTCTTGACTATTCCCAATCAAGAAAGAAAGTCTTTATTTACTACTTTGGTTAGACTACGCATAACAATAGGGAGAAGAAGAAATAAGAATAGAAAGAAGGGCCAGGTTCAAAATTGCCCTAGTACTCATACCTAGCTAGCCGCCCCATTCACAAGTCCCACCCATTCAAAGCAAAGAAATCAACTTACTTAATAAACTCAATAGTAGCTACCAAGTCCGATTACCTGCTTGACCTACCCTAGCACCATTAGACTTTTCCTCATACCAGTATCGAACTCTAAGACATGAAAACAGAAAACACATACCTAGTGTTAAGTTAAGTACTCCCAAGCCTTATTTAATACGTTGCTTCTTGCTTAACTTCTAACTCCGCCTGTGTAGTTTCTGCACAGCCTGTCCCAAGCCAGGATAAAGGAGGAGGGTCGTGATAGGCGTGGCGAGCCAACGATAGACCAATGGTCGAAAAACAGCCATTCTCTCATGAAATGAAACCCATAGATATTTCGTTGGGGCGTAACCCTCATAGCGACGCGCCATATCGGAACCCGGGTGTGGTGTTAAATGAGCAAGGGCCGGGTCGTCACCTCATTAGTGGCGCGCTACATCGACGCCCGGATGTAGTGGTAAATGAGCAAGGGTCTTCGCACCTTACTCGACGGGTGCGAGGGGCAAGGAAGCTAGCCGAGGAAAGTAGGATTCGTTTAGGTAGTTGGAATGTAGGGTCCTTAACAGGTAAGTTAAGAGAGATAGTTGATACTGCGACTAGGAGACGTGTGAATATCTTATGCGTTCAGGAGACTAAATGGACGGGCCAGAAGGCGAAGGAGGTGGAGGATACAGGCTTCAAACTATGGTACACGGGAAAAGAACGGAACAAGAATGGGGTGGGCATCTTAGTTGATAAGAGCCTCAAGAACGGAGTTGTCGAGGAGACAAGGGGATAGGATCATCCTAGTTAAGTTGGTAGTTGGTGATAAGGTTTTGAACGTCATTAGTGCGTATGCCCCACAAGTAGGTCTAAGTGAGGCCGCCAAGAGGGAATTTTGGGAAGATCTTGATGGCATGGTCAGAGGTGTGCCTAGTAGTGAGAAACTTTTCATAGGAGGAGATTTTAACGGCCATGTTGGTACAACTAGTGGGGGATTTGAGAGGGTGCATGGAGGTTTTGGATATGGCGATAGGAACCAAGAAGGAGAAGAGATCTTTAATTTCGCCGTAGCCTATGACCTCATGTTAGCTAATACCTTCTTTAGAAAGAGACAATCCCATATAGTTACCTTCAGTAGTGGCCAGCACTCTAGTCAGATCGATTTTGTCCTTACTAGGAGAGAGGACAAACGAGCTTGCGTAGATTGTAAGGTTATACCTGGAGAATGTGTCGTTTCACAACATCGGCTTCTGGTATCCGATTTTCGTCTTCGGATACGTGTTCGGCAGGACAAAGGCGCCAGAATTACAAGGACGAAGTGGTGGAAGCTCAAAGGGGACGCTTCACGGGTGTTTAAGGATAGGGTGATTGAAGAAGGGGCATGGAACGTAGAAGGAGAAGCAAATCGCATGTGGGAGGAGATGGCAAATTGCGTTCGGAAGGTGGCTACGGAGGTGTTTGGAGTGACAAGAGGAAATAAACGCGAACCTAAAGATACTTGGTGGTGGAACGAGGACGTGCAAAAGGCTATCAAAGAGAAAAAGGAATGCTACAAATGCTTGCATCATCACAGGAGTGAGGACAACATACAAAAGTACAAAGCGGCAAAAAAGAACGCAAAGAAAGCGGTGAGTGAAGCAAGGGGTCGTGCGTATGAAGATCTATATCAGAAGCTAAGTACGAAGGAGGGCGAAAAGGACATCTATAGGATAGCTACACTCCGCGAGAGGAAGACGAGAGACTTCAACCAAGTTAAATGCATTAAGGACGAGAATGGTGGACTTCTGGTGAAGGACGACGAGATAAAGAATAGATGGAGAGCATACTTCGACAATCTATTCAATGGAGAGGATGATAGCACCACGATCGAGTTGGATGACTCTTTTGATGACACCAACAGACGATTTGTTCGGAGAATTCAAGAGTCTGAGGTAAAGGAGGCGTTAAGAAGGATGAAAGTAGGCAAGGCGTTGGGGCCTGATAACATCCCTATCGAGGCGTGGAGATGCCTTGGAGACGTAGGGGTAGCTTGGCTAACTAAGTTGTTCAATAGCATTTTCAGATCAAACAAGATGCCTGACGAGTGGAGGAGAAGCATATTAGTACCAATCTTCAAGAATAAGGGAGATATTAAAAGTTGTACAAATTACAGAGGAATTAAGCTTATGAGTCATACAATGAAGCTTTGGGAGACAGTCATCGAGCATCGCTTAAGAAAAATGACAAGCGTTACGAAGAACCAATTTGGTTTTATGCCTGGGAGGTCGACCACAGAGGCGATTTTCTTGACGAGACAGCTTATGGAGAGATATAGGGAGCAGAAGAAGGATTTACACATGGTATTTATTGACTTGGAGAAAGCGTATGACAAAGTACCGAGGAATGTCATGTGGTGGGCTCTTGAAAAGAAGAAAGTTCCAACAAAGTACGTTACCCTCATCAAGGATATGTACGATGACGTTGTGACTAGTGTCAGAGCATGCGATAGCGAAACCAATGACTTTCCTCTTAAGATAGGATTACATCAAGGGTCAGCTTTGAGCCCCTACATTTTTGCCCTAGTGATGGACGAAGTTACAAGGGACATACAAGGGGAGATCCCTTGGTGTATGCTCTTTGCTGATGATGTGGTGCTAATCGACGAGAGTAGGATAGGAGTTGATAGGCAACTAGAGTTGTGGAGACATACTTTAGAATCGAAGGGTTTTAGACTTAGTAGGACTAAAACCGAGTATATGAGGTGCGAGTTCAGCGGTGTCAGGTCAGATGATGGAGATGTCACTTTGGCTGGACAAGTAGTGCCTAGGAAGGACACCTTTCGATATTTGGGGTCGATGTTGCAGAGTGATGGTGAGATTGATGAAGATGTTAGCCATAGGATACGAGCGGGGTGGGTCAAATGGCGACAGGCATCTGGCATCCTATGTGACAGAAAAGTCCCACAAAAGCTCAAAGGCAAGTTTTACAGGACGGCGATCAGACCTGCGATGTTGTATGGTGCAGAATGTTGGGCTACTAAAAGACAACACGTTCGGAAGATAAGTGTAGCAGAGATGCGTATGTTGCGGTGGAGCTGTGGCCATACAAGACGGGACCGCATTAGAAATGATGATATACGTGACAGACTTGGGGTAGCACCGATTGAAGAGAAGATCGTCCAACACCGCTTGAGATGGTTTGGACATCTCCAACGGAGGCCTCCTGAAGCACCGGTGCGTACTGGAATTATAAGGCGTATCGAAAACACAAGGAGAGGCAGAGAAGACGGAAAAAATTAGTTCTGGCGGTCAATCATCCGGAGCAACTGTAAAGATCACAAGTGGTACCGATACCGCCGGGTCCGGAAAGACTGAGGTGAGGAGATTAACCCCGAGAGTGATGATTAGGAGATTCAGTCTAGCCTCAAGAAAAAATCACCAGAGGCGGCTACGGAAGCTGCAGACCCCTTACCCTTAAAGTCAGATGGGGAAGGATCGGCTGATAATAACCCTTATATGAGAGTCTTCAGAAATGAGGGTAACTTAACCTCTTTATTCTCATGTATCTTATATCCCTTATCTCATTTATCATCCTTCCGACTTGCTTTTGGTTTACGGCAGGCGCCGGGTAGTATATCCTTTCTCACTGTCGAAACTAAACAAGAGTTTGCGACAACTGAAGCAATTAGTGAAGACCCCCCTAAGGATGATGCCCCCACGGATGGTAATGACCCGTTTTCTTATTCTCATTTCACCATTTTCCTTCTATTCCCATTTTGATTATCCGACATTGCACTATTTTCAGGCCCCCATGCTTCTAGAGGCAAAAATAAATTGGAACGCCTTGCTTACTCAGGACACGGCAGATTTGTAAGACTCGCCTTTAGTGGACTTTGATGTGAGAACTTCTATTCTTGAAAAAAGGGGCATTCTAGTCTTTTATCCAGTTGAAAAACGAGGAACCTTTTGACGTTGTTACAGTTCCTTAAGCATAACCAGTGGAGACCACTGATCTATATCCAGCCGATACGAGGGTTACTTTCTGACTACCTACAGTAGCATATCCAAGTATAGATCCCTATAGAAGAGAAGCAAAGGTATAAGCCAAGACCAGTCAAGCCACACACACCAGCAGTCGATCCAGCTTTTTATATAGGCTATGCAATTGAGGATGTTATTGCACCACCACTAGTTGACCACCAATAGCAGTTGTTAACCCAGTAGCTCTAGATTGATAGAGCCCTACAGGACTTGCTTCATTAGTGACATATCCTTTTCCTGAAAGAACTCCAGAAGGTGAAGATCCAGCAGGAGGAAAGGTGGTAGCCTTTCTTTTGAGAAAGATAAAGCAAGCTGTGTTCCAGGCAAGGAACTTCTTTCTAAGTTCCATTTCCAGGGCAGAGATCTTGATTGACCGGAAAAGAAGCAAGTCTCTATGTCACAAGCAGGGTTTGATGTCACCCGCTACTCTTCCCGAAGAGCTTCTATTCCAATAGCGAGCGGATTTTTTCATTCCAATCTTCGATAGAATGCGAGCGAATTCAAGAGCATGGCAGCTACAGAAGATGGATTTCCATTTAAAGAGAGTAGATCTTTTACAGAGTTTTCTCGGCAAAGATGGATTCTCAGGTTAGTGACTTCCTTCCGTCGAAAGATCGGATTGGTGGTTTCGCTAGGGAGTAGTACGCAGATTTTCATAAGTTTTTATATTTTACTACTTTTTTTTCGAAAATTTCCGGAAAGAGGTTATTTTCCCTAGTTACTATATATCTAAAGCTTACCGAGATGTCACGCAAAAGAACAAGAAGAAAGAGCCCGCCCCTGACGGATAGGCTTAAATTATAGGAATGAACTTGAACTTTTCACCTTCCCCCAGCGAGTAACTACTAACGTTACGAGCCAGGAAGAGCAGGTTCAGTTCCTTACCTTAGTCAATAGAAAGGCTAGGAATCAGTCTTCTCCTATGCCTACACTACTACAACCAAAGACCACCTACTTTAACGACAACAGATGCGGGCGTATGAACTCGCTTAGCTGCTCGGTGAAAGGCTTTCCTGGAATAAAGTGGAAGACGACTTATAAGGAACGTCTCTCTCATCTTCCTTATCACCTGGAATAGGGCGGGAACTCCAAGGCCACAGGTCTGGAAAAAGAGCTAACTTTCTGATTACTGCTAACAATCAATCAAACCATTTGGGTGATTCTTTAAAGAGCCAAAATTCCAAGCATTACTTGAAATACATATTCCAGGCACATTGGCTTTCTTTTAGTAAATGACTGTACATGAGCTGGTTCTTCTCATCTTTTTTGGTAGTGTACTGCAAGACACCAACAACACTGCGATAGAGGGTAGGATCAGCTACAGGGTCACCATAATGCATAGACAAAAGAAGCCCGGCTTGGAGAGGGCAAGGCTTAGCCCCATAAAGTTGAGCTTTCAAAAGAAGAGTATGAGGTTTGAGAGAAGTGAAGACCCGAATCAGTACGCACGGCTTCAATGCCAAGAAAATGCCAAGAAAGTAATGAATAGAGCCCCAGAAAGACTCTTTTTGAGTCCTCCTTCAGCTCTAATTTTGACCCGCTCTACTCTCCTTTCTGACGGATAGGAAGGCCAGTATTTCTTTTCTTTGCTGATTCCTCTCAATGAAATTGGCCATGTTGCACTAAGTTACTTACGGATGTATGCATGCAGTCCGGGAACACTTTGGGGTGAACACCCATCCGAACAAGTGGAGTCAATAGTTCAGCATTGAGTCCATAAATTTAGAAAAAACCAATCTTTTACCCAACAAGTGCTCCCCGAACCAAGCTAGATAGTCTCCTATCACTAGGCTCACCAACCAACCTGTACTTTGATTCTTTCTTATTATTATTCTAATCGGATCTCAAAACCATCAGGATTGTTTCCAGCCATGAGTTCCCATATGACATATGTGCTCTTGGTTGGGGCGGGCCATCATTCGCCGCCAGGTCATTGAGTGCCCGTCGTACCACGGGGTTGATGCACTAGAAACTCACTCCACTTTTAGGATCTGGGACCTGGGCCCGACTCGTTCTGCCAGTGAATTGGGTCTCTAGGTCTGGTCGTACGTGGTATTTATGTTGGGGATTCGTACAAAAGAAAGGCATGGCGTACATGAACCTTCCTTTATTGGGCTGGGCCATTCTATCAAAGATTGGAGAAGGGACCCAATCTCGTATTTGATTGTCGGCGAAGCAATAGGCTTCGCTTCGTAGACTAGTTTCCCGGCCGTTGCAAAGACTTCGCGAGAACGGTCAGGGTCGGCGTGGGGATGCGATTCGCCAAGCTAGGGAAAAAAAGCCGGCCGGATGAAGAATGCGAAGGCCTTTTATTCGAAAGGAGACCCCGGAAAAAAAAGAGCTATGCTATTGCCCGACCCTTTCGTAATGACTTCGAATCAATAGGCCTATCATTTTCAATGAGGCGGGCCCAATATAGAATGAAATGCAGAAATAGGGGCGCGCCCTTTTCTTTTTTTTTAGGGCTGCTTACTCGCCCGCCCTACTTAAGTACCAAAGGCTTTCGGGGCTTCCACTCCTACCCATCGAATGTGAAGCGCCAGTAGTTGTAGCTTCGGGTAAGGCCTCTCGTTAAACTCGCTTCGGGTTACGACCTCCTCCGGGCGGTACAAAGTAAACCTCTTCCAGCAGGTAGTAACCTAACTTTTCAACAAAGTGCCCAGCCCTAAACTCTATCAATGGAAAAATCTTCGTGCGTGGCGTTCCTAGAAAAGCTCGATTGAGACTCCCCTGTTCCACGAATATCTCTACTATCTTGTCTAGTCCAGTCAAATTGGAATCCCCCGGTCAGCGCGCGTGGGAGCAGCTGACCAAAATAAGAGTCTTTTACGCTCTTCATTCTGGCCCGGCGGCCCGCCGCCCGTCTGCTGCTAGGTCCGGGAATGGCGCCAGGCGAGGGCGCCGCTACGTACGCCCCGAAGCTGAGCTGCGGCCTACAGGTATGAAACAAAATCGAGGCCGGGGGGGTGGTTATACCCCGCCAGAAAAAAGGCCGCCCCAGGTCCTTATACCTTTGTTTTATTCCTTAGGCCGGGCATAAATGAAATCTAATGAGACCCGCCCGCTATTACTACGAAAAAGCCCAGCCCTGGCACCTTCGCTAGACGGGGAGTCAGCTACTTCTATTAGCACTGGACCGTCGAGTCGAATTGATCGTGTCATGTGCAACGTCCATCAATGATGGTTCATTAAAGTCCATTGATTTAGACTCCTTCCCTCTGACCTTATAAAACCCAAGATTGGGAGGGGCCTCCAAGAACGGAAAAATAATTAGACTCACTCTCGTACGGCTCGCCCTCGATCGAGCCCCGGGCGGGTCGGCCGGGTCTTTCCCTTTTTTATGTTTCCGCCACGATCAAGACGCACGGAAGAGCTATGGTATGCCCAGCGCGTGGAGGATCCTTTAAGAGTCTCCGTTGTCTCGGTAGGGAAAAGTACCTATTGTCTTTATTTTTGCTCGTAACGTTAGTAGTTACTCGCTGGGTAAGTGCTACGGTCCTTTTTTATCCACTATTTACCGGAGCCCCTACTGACTGCCACCGAGGTTCGACCTGGTCCTTGCTTTTCGAAAGCTCCGCGGGGCAAATTTGGCTTGCTAAGTGTGCCCCCTTTCGTCTAGTGCCCCGCCCGGTTAACTGGACTTTTGGCCTACCAAGCAAGCACTTGCCCGCTGCTCCTGCCGCCCGCCAAGCGGGCTCCGCGCTCGTTATCCTTACTGTTCTCTCTGTCGGGGCCCCCTCCTCTTGCTCTAGCCATAAGCTACGGCAATTCCAGCTCGCACCCCACTCTGGCCCGCCCTGCGGGGCCAGAGTTAGCTCAGCGGTAAGACCCAGGGGATCTTTCGCTTTTGCCAGATCTATGAGATATTACGAGTCCTCCGCCCCAGATTCCCTCGCCGCGGCCATCTGGTTCACCGGTACTACCAAAAAATCTCATGCTTACGTTACTTTTACTTATATATAAGTATGATCCCGGACCACGAAGACCCCGGTCGTGCTTCAGGTTTTCATTCCCATCATCATCTTGAAGGAAACTCCTCGTGCTCTGCCATAAGAACTCGGAGTCCGTATCATGGTGAAGGTAAGGTAACGCTTTTATTCTTGCTCAAAAAACTGACCGAACGCGTTCGAGTTATTGGCTCGTCCGACCCGGCTGCATTCATGAGTCGCTCGTTCAACTGTCCCTCGGAGACACGGTCGAGAAGTGCCATGCATGGTCGCCCCCCGTCCTTTCTTTCTCTCGGTCCCACCCGGCCCCGGGTAAAAAAAAAATGGATAAAAAAGGGGACTTATGCTACGGGCTATGCCCCCCATGACTTATGAGGGAAGTAGCATCCGCCCCATCGCAAGCACCTACAATGTAATGATCACATTGGTTTACCCTTTTTTAGTAGTTCAACGGACGGTCGCCCCTCCAACAAGAAAAGGTATAAATATGGAAACTTCTCTGCCATTTGGATCGGAGAATTTATGGAGGAAATCGGGTTTTAAATTTCCAGAAACCGCACGATTATATAGCCAAAGGGAATAGGCCGCGCCTAAAATCATCCCAAGCGCTGCTAATGTGGCTACTAAGCTATTTCTTTGGAAAGCTCCTACTGAGATTGGAAATTCCCCGATAAAGCTGCTAGTGCCAGGTGAACTCATATTGGCCAAAGTGGAAGATAAGAAAATGGTAGAGAGATTCGGCATGGTGCTCACTAAACCCCCATAATATCTAACAAGTCGAGTCTTATGTCGGTCATATAGAACACCAACACATAGAAAAAGGGCTGAAGAAACCAGTCCATGACTTGACATCGGTAGAATGCTACCTCCAATTCCCTGTATGTTCGATAGAGCCTAATATTCCCCCGGAGTACGCCGATTACCCCCCAAACTGTACAAGATAGTTACCACCTATCATACGGCTTTCTAACTCCACTTCTTTTTAAGGTCGTTCCGCTCTGTCGGATCGATGGTAGTCTCAGAGATCTTTCACCCCCAACATTTTTGACAACACGTTTACTGCAGGTTGCGCATCTTTATCCTTTTCCGGGGCATACTAGAGTATCACATCGTACCACCCCAACTCTTTCTTCCTTATAAGTGAACCGGAACATAGTGCATAGGTACTCTTCGATGCTGCGACGAGGACGAGACGAGGAACCTTACTAAGATCCCGTACAGAAGTTATGCCCTTCGGCTCGGCATATGGAACCTCTAAACTGCCCCTTTATGATGGGGTCCTATCGGTATAGGTGGGCCCCTTCCCTCCGCCTCAGGCATCAAGGAAGTTTTTCCGCTTACAAATAGAGGAGTTAAGACCGTACAAAGGCACCGGCCCCAATGGGATTGGGCTTTACTTATCTGCGCGCGCACTGCGTCAGCACTGGCGAAAAAGAGGTCGGCTTTACAGAAAAAGAAGGGCCGGGTGCTTGCGGGCCCCTCTGCTGCAAGTGCTTGTTGGACCCCACTCCCCTTTCCCGGGAGTGGGCCGGGCTTTGTTTCGTGGCGGCAGAAAAATAAAAAGGGTGGGCTCGGTTCGCCTTGGATTGTGAAGAGATAGCTTTTCATTATCTTCTAGATAGAAGCAGCACGGGTAAAGGCCCAGTGAAGCTGCAGGGAGCACTGAGCAATGGGGTTATGAGGGCGACTCCGCCCATGGGTTGGACCACACCACAGGCGGAAGTCCTTCCACGAGGGTGACCGAAAAAGAAAGGTGAGCTAGTCGTTGTAGGGAAGAAAAAAAGGGTATCGTTCCGTGCGACTCCAGAAGAGTACGCGCGCTACAAAAGGAAGTCCGCTTCAAAACGAACGCTAGCTAACTACTTGAGCCTTATTTAAACGTTTGGTTGCCTACGCTTGCTCTCCGGCGCGCTACGGCAAAACCTTGACTCTTCCCTGCTTGCTTATTTCTCTTCGACCGACGCGGAGCTCGCAGCCTCCACACCCTTGCTTAGCCTTACACTTCCTGGAGGATTTTGATAAACCCACGAGGATTTCTTCTTTTCTTTCATGTGAACGGCCGTTGTAAAGAAAGGTTTGCTATAGACCACGTTGAGAAAGACCAACCAACAACACAAATAAAGACCGTACCTTTTTTTGGTACCTCGAAAGGTAGGTGCTCCTTCTGATGCGAAGGCCGGCTGTCCGAAGTGCAATGAAGGACTCGGATAGGATAGGATTTTGCGTGCCGGGCCCTTCGGGTGTCCATATTTTGGCCGCGCGGCCGTCATATTTTCTTCCACCGCCGCCCGGTTCCACACGAGCTCCCGTTCTGCGGCGTGGTGGCAGGACCGCTAGGGGATTGGCTCCGGGTGTAGGTAGGGTCAAATTTGCAGGGGTCATGCAAATACATAGGCCCCTTCCCTTCTTCCTACTTTTTTATAAGGCGCTTTCCGTTCAACGCTCGGAGCGAAGGATTAGGCAGGTAGTACGGGCCCTCTGACTTCCAGCTATGTGCTGTGTGCGACTCCCGCGAAGCGAATGAAGGTAAGCTCTTCGAGCTTTCTCCGCCAGCGGCTTATTTAGTGGTCGGGATTACGTAGTGCTCCGACTGGCAACTCAAAAAAAGCAAATGAATTGAAGTTCTTTTTTTGAGTTGCCCCTCCAACTCCATAAATATAAAGAACATGTCGTGAGCATGGAGGTTTGGCCAACTACTCAACTATACTATGGGCTAGGCTACTTATAACTTATATAGTGAGTGGCCCTGGGGCTTTGGTGTTTTGTATTGTACTGAATGGAACACATATAAATGAAAGGCGATAAAGTAGTTAAGGCGAAAAAAAAGCCCCTTTTGACTATGATATAGAGCCGTCCGTCTGCTTCTTGCCAAAGCTTCGCCCTGTTGTGCACGAGTAGGGGTCGAGTTGAAACTAATTAATTTAATAGGCCCCTGGTCGCTACTGTTTTCTTGTATATTTTGTCGGGTGAAGCTACCACTTCGTAGAAAGCTCCCCTTCCTCGTCTTGCCTCTACTTTGCCTGTTTGCGCGAAGGAAGGAAGGTGGAGAGCCCATTCGCTTCGCGCGCGGGAAGGCAACGAAGTGAAGTGAAAGAGACCGCAGCGGAGTGGAGAAGCCGCGACACGAAGTTCCTTACCTTAGCTGGATCTCGCTGGTGCCACCTAAACGGTAGGTATAGGCGGCGTGTTACGTTTGGAGTTGTCGTTCGTTCACTTGTCCCCAATAGAAGAATGAGTAATTCCTTCCCCTGCGGGTCATGGCCTGACCACTCGGTCCCCGATGGTAAGCGGGGGATTTAGGTATAGCAGCTCACGCTCGTTTGCGCTGCGCGTCCCCGCTGGACTGGACACGTGTTAGCTGTAGGAAGTATGATTACGAAAGTGACTTCGGTTCGCCAGTTCTGGCTCAACTCCTCACTTGACGTTAGCGGACCTACGGGTCGGGCCGGGGCGGAGCGCTCTTTCTTTCTGTGTGGGACGATGCCGGGGCGCCGAGGCTAGAACAAGAACAAGACAACTAACTACATTTTCTTTTTCCTGTCATGAGATGACATTGGATTGGACCGATGGAGAACTGAGCTGGCCAAAAAAGTGCTTGGGCGCTCTACATACGATGTAGACTCCATAAGATACATATCGATTTCTTTATGATGGATCCAGAATAGTGCGATATCTTGGTTGTCTCATCAATAGATAGAATTAGGTGGGTGCGCAGCCCCTGATTATTTAGAGATTCCCTCTTCTTTCTATATCCATTCCAACTCTTTCGATCTATCATAAGAGATAAAGCCATCTATAAATCTGCTTGCTACTTTAGGCTCGTGCATTCACTCACTCGTTGGGTGAATCTCGCTTTTCGTTCATGCCACGCCCGCCACAAGAAGAAAAAAGCAAGCGAAAAAACGTTCTAGCTAGAAGCGCTCGCTTCGCCGCGCCCGGGAAAGCGAAATAAGATTCGATTCGGACTTCGTACGTAGAGCCGGTGCTGCTGTTGTCTGCGCATAGGGCCCCTCCCCACTCCCGTTCCGAGGTGCTAAGGGCTTTTGTTTTTGGAACAGACGGCAGTGTTTTGCTGACGCCTCGAATCGACGCTTTTGTTGCGACATGCTATGTTTTCTCCCCTATTGCTAGTAGGTTGATGGGTCGCACGCCCGGCACACATGTTTTGGCCTTGCTTGTGTGTCCATAACTCCAAATAGGTGACCTAACGGCCGCCGCCCGACTAAACATACCAATAGTCACCAGATTCATATGGGCTACTGAAGAGTAGGCAATGATCTTCTTAAGATCGATCTGTCTTAAAGTGGTCAAGGAAGTATATATTATAGCAATCGCGCTGAGAGTATAAATGAAAGGAGTGAAAAAAAGTGTCGCTTCGGG
>Ga0265338_10005400_pt1 | contig 16688 bp, 14 predicted proteins | sample 42126metaG_FD_193579 | JGI IMG/M metagenome (GOLD analysis project Ga0265338, IMG submission 193579) | Rhizosphere microbial communities from Carex aquatilis grown in University of Washington, Seatle, WA, United States - 4-21-26 metaG | ecosystem: Host-associated > Plants > Roots > Rhizosphere... | reverse complement strand
GCCCAAAACAGCCGCATGCTCGTCGATCAGACCATCCAACACCGCCTGCTCGGCCTTGAGCTGCGCCTGCCAGTTGCTCTGCTTCTCGCTCTGCAGTTCCTTCAGATCCGCACCCAAGCTGTCGATGTCCTCGACCAGAGAATCAATCTGCGTAGTGTAGGCATCGATACCTTCTGCACACCGTTTTATGTCCGCAGAGACAGCCTTCTGGCCGATCTCAAATCTCTCCAGATTCTGAAAACGGCTGATGAGATCCATGCGACCGCTGGGTGTGCCGAATACGAAACCGTTGGCTACAGCCTGATCGATATACACCGCATTCATCAGCATCTGCTTGTCGTAGCCGGTGACTTGCTCGATCAAACCCTGCGTCTCGTTCTTGCGCGTGCCGACAATTCCCGATGACTTGTCCTCGCCATCGATGCGCAGAGATATGGAATGCGGTCGCCTTCCGCGCAACACTTCAATCTTGCGCTTGGCCGCATCGCGTATGATCAGCCGTATCTTGGCCGGATCCTCGTTCTGTTCGCAAGCCCAGGCATCGCTCTTCTGTCCCTTGGTGTTTTCTCCGAACATGGCGATCGGCAGCAATGATAAAAGCGCCGTCTTGCCAGAGCCGTTGGATCGCTTCTCCCATCCCGCATCCAGATTCTCGCCGCGCACCACTACCAAGCCCAGCTTGGCGAGCTTGAGCGTCACCTTCTTAAACACCAGAACATTCTCGGCCTCGACGCCGATGAACCGTATCTCGCCGCCGGTAGCGCCTTCCTTCAAACCGTCCATCTTCGCCACCATGTAGCTGACCGCCTGCGCTGGTTCGAAACGTGCCTCCTCGGGAACGGTCGTGGCAACATACTGCTCAAACTTCTCCCGATCGGTCGATCCGTGCAGCAACACCTCCGGCGTCTGCGTGTCGATGATCTCGGGAACGATATGCGTGCGCACGTTTCCGTACTGCTTGCGGATGCGCTCTTCTTCATCACGCAACTGATCGCTGATCTTTTTACTGGTCACCGGAACCTTGGAACGAACGTAGGCTCCATCTTCCGGCGTCAATTTGTTCTTGTCCAGATACTCAACGTTGTACCAGTGGGGAATTTTCGTCACCAGCTGCTTAACCGCTACACGCCAGTTCGCCTCATAGGAAGCATCGGTCGGTTCATTCTGCTCCAGCGTCACTAAGACGTGACCATGCGCAGAATCAGCTTCACCCCAGTCCTGACAGAACGGTGACCCGATGTACCAGGCCGGATAGCTCCCCAGGCGCTGGTGTCTGTGAATATGACCGCTCAGAATAGCGTCATACTTGTCGAATCCCAGATCCTCGGGAGTAGGCCCGCTGGCCAGGCGACCGGACGCATTAGACACCGCTCCCGAGATATCGGCATGGAGAACAAGGATCTTAGGCCCGGAATACCCCTCTACCGCCCTAATCATGCCCTGTGACGCACTGATGAGTGCCTCCTGCGACCCGAAGTAGGGCAAGAACGCCAGAGCCGCCCCAGCGCAGATTTTGACCTTTGGCCGCGTAACCACCTCAGCCCCGGCAGCCTGCAGAACGTCCAGCCAGTTTCTGGACTCCGCAGACTGACTGATCCTGTCGTGGTTTCCCAGGAGAATGATGAACCTGTAGCCAGCTTGCCGTATCCGCCTGACCATGCGAACGCAGAACTTCACGACCTCTACGTCGACCGGCGAATAAGCATCCTTGACGTCCCCGGCATGGATGATGGCCGCTGGCTTGTATTTCGCGGCCGCGGCAAGCAACTCCTCAAGCGCAGTTTCGCACTCCTGCAGATTGCTGAAGTCTACCTGCCAGTCGGACGTGAAAATGAGTCGCATACGTGTCTCGCCGCCTACTCTAACTACTGTTCCGTGCTTGCGCTGAACCCAACTGCATGCCTCTGCCAGCGTTCTGCCTGCCATCCAACCGAAAATAGGTGCCGCACGGCAAATCTTCTTCCCGTCCGAAATTATCCCTGCGCAAGCGTACCCGACGTCAATCTGCCAGAGATGCTCCACGCACGCATTATCCCTTGGCCTGCTGGCCGCGGCGGTATGCCTCTAGGACTCGCTGATTATGTAAACTGCAGTTCTCTTCGCAGGCACGAAGCTGAGATTCGTCTGTATATCCGCCGTACGGATAAACCATCAAATCCTCGAGCGCCTCCGGTATTACAGCCTCGGGCTTGGGTACGTCATACATAATGCGTACCCATTGCCAGCACAGATACAACGGATTGGTGCTGCTCCCGAACCTATTCCACAGACCCGTATCTTTCCGGTGCGTCTCGTACATGACGTTAAGCTGTTCAACAGTCGGTACCGGCGCATTGTCCCGCTGCCAAGTCAGAACGTACTGCAGAGTCGCAGCCAGAGATTTGCGCAAGTCTCGTTCGTAGGCGATACCCATCGAGCTACCACGATATCCGTCGTTCACTTCTTCCAACTGCTCCATCGCAGCCGAGACTGCTGTCTCCAGCATGGCATCAGGTACCTGTATCATTGCCCCTCCTCAAACTGTGTAATGACTGAAGATTCTACAAAGTGAATACGCGGTCGCGCAGATCGATGCGAACACCACAGCATCCTCTGCGTTCGTCACAGACGCCAGAGTCGTCATCGCCTTGGAAACGGCATCCGCGCGCGGTCCGATTTCCGGCGACTCGAGCAACTGTCCCTTCAAGTAGTTCATCAGCAGAAATCGCAGATGCCGCGCATCACTTCCCTGCGCGCCCTGCAGATACTTGGCCGCAGTAGACCAGTCGCCATGTGTGATCGCTTTGGAAAGCGCCATCACATCGATGGTCGGTGCGCCACTGACAAGTGACGCATCTTCCGGCGAACAACCCGCTGCATACTTCTCGACCGCCTGAGCGATCAGCCGCGGCGAAGCAACACGATTATCCGCAAGTGCCTCAGCCAATCTGTCGACCGGCAACTCACTGCCGATCTTCTTCAGCAGACGCTCTACGAGCCGCTCAATATCGGCGACGCCCAGCTCCTTGAAGTCGTAACACTGGCAACGTGACGGAAACGCCTCGCCCAGCTTTCTAGGATCTGTCGTGGTGAATATGAAAACGGTGGTCCGAGGCGTGTTCTCTAGCGTGTCCAGAAACAAGGCAAGACAAGCCTCGCTGGCACGCTGAATCTCGTTGATGATGTAGACCCGATACCTGCCGAATCCCATCACGCCGTTGTAAGCGCCCACCAGCTGGCCGCGCATCGCATCGAGAGTCGAGAACACACCGGCTGACATTTCGTAGACCGGAAAGTTGCCCCACACGCCGCGGCTAAACGCCTGTGGAGCCTGCGCACGGCACGCCTTACAGGGACGCCCGAACAATTCCTGATGTGCGCAGTTGTACGACATCGCCAGGATTCGCGCGGTCGTCGTTTTGCCAGTTCCCTTGGGACCGGCAAAGAGCCATGCCTTTGGGTAACGGCCTCCGGTAAAGTGGCCGCGAATGGCCTTTACCAGTTTCGCCTGTCCGATCAAACCGTCCAGTGTTCTAGGCCGAGCCGAAAGAGACAGCTGCTCTGTTACTACATCACCAGACGATGCTTTTGCAGCCATTCCTCCACCTCATCAGACGGGAGTATCCACATACGATCCGGCACCATGCTGACGCGAACAATCTCCTTCGCGTACCCCGGTGCCAAGGCAAGAGCCGTATCCCGATCGGTGACGTTGCACAGAATAGCGCGCGCAGTCAACTCACTGGCTTCTACCGTCGACTCCGGTCCCCAGTCACAGGACATCACCGGAGCATGCTCAGTCAGATCCGCCAAGTTTGTCAATGTCGGCATGCTCTCGGCAGCGAATATCCGCCGAGAACCTGCCGCATCTACCACGCCACAAATAAACCGCACAACGTCCTCCTCAGATCAGTAACAGGGTCGCCGCTTCTTGGTCGACCGCATCCGCCGCACCCCGCAGACGGCTTGTGTACTCCTTCAAAATAACGCAGTCCTCACGCGTGATCTGCGCTGCCACATGATGCACCGTCAGTCTGAGATCAGCTGCTGCGCCACCGATAGCCACTTCCTGCAGCTTGGCAATGATCGTGGCCAGGCACGATACAGGAGTCACTGGCGCTGCAGGCTCGTTCTGCTTCTGCTTACCAGCGTTATTATGAAGCTGGCCCTGCAGAGTCTCGACCAGCTGCTCGAGCCGCCGAATCTCATTCTTGTGCGAGAACTCGACTGCCTCTGCGTTGCGTTTCGCAGACGCCAACTCATCGGTCAAAGATGCCGCACGAGCCTGCGCCGCTTCCAGCTCCTGATTCGCTGTGGTGCTTGAAGCGCCCGTTACTGCTTCCTGCTCCGTCTTTTTCGTCGCCATCACTTCTCCTCTCCCATCTCGTCTTCGAGATCCTTCTTAGGCATAAACTGAATCCGTGCTGGATCCCGGTTCCATAAAACCTTGAATCCGCACTCGCAACCTTCGACAGAGCCGTCACCGCTCTTGTTCTTGATGTTGCGCAGGACACCAGCCAATCCTACAACAGCCTTACCCTGTTTTAGTCTGCCGCCCTTCATGCGACGTCCGCGGACCCGCACCGAACAGACATGCTTGAGCGCCTTGCCGCCAGTGGTGTCGTCCGGATCGCCCATAACGAAACCGCCGATTTTCGCGCGCAGCTGATTCGACAGGAGAATCGTAGCGTTATAGTTGGCCGCAATTCCTGCCCACCGCGGCAGCAAACGCGACAGGAACTCAGCCCTGTCCAGTTTACTGTTCATCGACGCATCAGACAGTCCGACAGCGTACTGCTTGCGCGTCACCATCATAGCAATTGAATCCAGAAACCAGAACTGTTTGTCGGCGCGCTGACTCAGCGTATGCATCGCCGATTCTGCCTGTTCGCAAATTTCCTCTGCGCTGAGCAGAATAGGCGGTCCCTTTTTCTGCGTCACCAGCATCGGATAGAACTTGGTAACCGCACTCCATCGCACGCCCAGCTTCGTCGACCACACACCGTCCCGGCTTTCCTCAAGGTCGATGTATCCGGCAGCCGCGCCGTCCTTCTGTGCCAACCCCATCAGGATGTTGGATATCAGAGTCTTGCCGCAATGCTCAGGACCGGCAATCTCCATCACCTTACCGTAGGCGATGCCTTTTTCCTCATTGCCGAAAACAGCATTGGCATCCGGCGATCCCGTATCGAGCCAGTAGTGATGCTCAGGCTCGAACGCAGATACCTTAAGCAACTTCTGCGTGTGAATCTGGATCTCTTCCCCGTCGATATCCAGGATACCCGAATCTCCGTCTTCCGCTGCCTCGTCAACAGCATGAGTCTCTACTTCAGGCTCCTCAACCTCTTCAGGAACCGGCCGTGCTTTTTTCTTGGGCTTAGGCTTAACCACGTCTGCTCCTCACAAAAGCGGGAGGTCCGACAGAGCGAACCTCCCACAGGTTGTACCGCTGACGATTTACCGGACCTTCTTCTTCGGCGGCGGCAGAGTTGACCCCTTCTTCGGAGGCGGCGCAGCTGCCTTCTTGGGAGGCGGAGCCGCAACCTTCTTCTTCGGTGGGGGTGGCTCCTCGTCCTCTTCCTCTGTCACCTCATCAAGGTCGATCTCGTCGCCAGGATCATCCCCGTCGTCCTCGGTCGGCTCGTCCTCGTCCTCAACGGGTGCCGGTTTCTTCTTTTTCTTTGGCGCGGGCGGCTCATCGTCCTCGACAGGTTCATCGTCTTCTTCGACTGCCTGCTCTTCGTCTTCCGGCTCGTCCTCGTCCTCAACGGGTGCCGGTTTCTTTTTCTTGACCGGAGCCGGCTCGTCGTCATCGTCGACTGGCACCGGCTTCTTCTTTTTCACCGGAGGCGCAGGCTCTTCCTCTTCCGCATCGAGATCCTCGTCCTCGACTTCCTCAACCGGCTCGTCTTCCTCTGTTGCTTCGTCTTCTGCCGTTTCCGTATCGTCCTCGGTCGCCTCTTCCTCGTCGGCATCGTGCCGCGTCCTTGACCGTGGCTCCTCGGCTTCTTCGTCGTCCTCGGGAACCGCCTGCCCGGTGTACGCCGCCTGCTGCTTGGCCTGCGAGTACGTCGGGATTTCCTTCAGCTGGTCAAACGACTTCACCTTGTCGAGCAGAGACTGCGGAACCTTGGTCGGCTCCTGATCAGGCTCGAGCATCCCGTAACGGGTGTCGTTCTTGCCCGTGCCGGTCCGCGTAATGGAGATGTTGAATCCCTTCAGCGGGTCGATGTAGCTGCGCTTCTTTGATCCGAAGATCGATGACAGAAGCTGATCGCCGATCTGCTTCGACGGCGTAAACAGGAACGGTCCCGTCATCTTGCCGTCGTCGGTGTCCACCTTGGCAACCTGCACCAGAAGAATGGACTTGGGAGCCAACGCATCCGCGCGGCTGTTCATCTTCTTCTTGCGCAGCCCCGGGATTTTCACGTCGCAAAGCCAGCACTCGCCTTCTTCGCTGACAGGGTTGATACCGCAGCGTACACGCTCCTTCTTGGCTCCGACATCGTTGTGGACCGCGTACTCGATGAAATTCAACTTGTGGGATTTCGTCGGCGGCGTGGGGAGAATTCGAAAGGTATTATCCCCAACCGTCAATTTGTACCAGGAGGACTGCTGACGTGCCTCAGCCCGCTTCCTGGCATACTCTCGCTCGTCCATCTTGTTGCTCCTCTCGTTTTTCTTTGCCTATACGGCCATTAGCCTAACAGTGTCATTCACCAGCCGCCACAAGCTGCCGATATATCGCCCGCACCTTCTTTATCCTACGCAATGCAGACGTCGTCTGCGCCTTGAACTCCGACGATTCAATCTGATTCGTTGCCAGAGCAGCCTGCATCAACGTCTGCCACGCAGCAAAGTATTTATCGATGCCGTCCTCGATCACCTCGTCAGTGGTTAGCGGCAGACCCTCCACACCTTCCGGCAGACGCGAGCTGACCGAACAGAAACGCTTCTCGCCTGCGCCGTAAGAGACATCCGCTATCTCCACGCTTACAGTCACACCAGTGACGCCGAGTTTGCTCAAAGGCTTACTCATCCTGATCGCCTACTCTTGCGTTCTGTATCGCCAGTCGACGAGCCTCTCTGCGCACCTTGCTGCTCTGCTCAATGTGCTCGATCTCCTTGGTCTCACGCATGCCCTCGGCAATCTGCGACTCGGCAATCACCCGAATCGCGTCACGACGCATGCGGTAGGCTTCGAGGATGAGCTTAGCAAACTCCTCCATCTCATAAGCCCGCTCCATCGACGCACGCAGCTCACAGATGACAGTCTGGGACTCGACCTTCTCCTTGAGAGCCGTCTCTGTAAACTGCTTCTTGCCTGTCGGGTCTTTCTGCCTGCGAATGGTCAAAGCGATCCGGCTGCGCTTGGATTCCAGCTCAGCCACAGCCTGTGCTCGGCGGCGCATGGCCGCTACACGAAAGCGCACAGCGTCGATAAACAGAATTGGCTGCCGTGCCGCCTCAGCCAGGATGTTCTCGTCCACCAGCGGCAGGTGTTGAATCAACGTGTCTGTGTTAATAGCCATCGAATCTATCCTATTAAATCCGCCCTGCGTCAGTTCTTTTTTCAGACCAATTATGTCGTCTCCGTGGCATGGCGAGTCCAGTTTATATTTGCAATAGCAACCCAAGACATCATCATCCGTCAAAGCCGCGACAGCTTTAATTGCTCTCTGTCGTCTTTCAGACTCTACATTCTGCCACTTGGTACCATGAATCCAATCCACAAAAGCTGCTTTAGCTTCCGCAATTGTCGCTACCTGAACAGACGCCTTGGTCTTGCCGAGAGGCAAATGTGTAAAAGGATTTCCAAGATCACTGCCTCGTCCAATGTAAACTGTATACGGCTCGCGTTTGCAGTGAACTACCCTCATGCAGCGTCCGTCACGTCCGATACTTCCTGGACTTGCCGATGAAGCTCGACGATCTGTTTCTTCGTAACCTCATACCAGTCAAGCAGGAATCCGCCGATGGTAAACTTATCGTCCTTCAGCTTTACGCGCCCTCCCAAACGTATACCTGCCTTGGCTTCGACTACGATCGGTACCTTCCAATCAATATGCGGGAAATCGGATTTTACTGTCGCCAGAGATTCCTTCTCCAGCAGATAACGCGCCTTGCGATAAGCGTCTACTATCTCCAAGACGTTGACGATGAAATAGAGTGCATCGTGTACGTCCATGCTAGGGATTCCCAGCACCTTATACTTTTCCGGCTGGCGTCGCACATTGACCAAGCCGCATTCCAACAGCTGATGTGCAGATCCCTGAACCGGCGTGTTGATGCAAATGTTTCTCCACGAAGTCGCACGCTCGCCTGACTCGTCTACGAACTCCTCGTCCTCTTCGAATGCTCCCTGATACCCGGTAATGTTCAACACCCGGTGCAGACCAAAGATCGTCTCCACATAACCGTGCTCCTCGGCAAAGTCACGCTGGCTCTCGATGTAACGAGCGACGCCCTGATACCTCTCGAAATATCTGTCGTAAGCCTCGAATACCATCTCCTCCGTTCCGTCGAAGGTTGGATCCATCGCCTTAATGAAATCGAAAAGGTTCTCCTTGGAAATACCGAACAAAATGCCGAAATGCACATTCTTGGTCAGGGTTCTGGTCTTATCGTCGTTCTTGATTTTATCGGCTTCCCATCCGGTCATGGTCACACCGACGGTGGTATGAATATCCCCTGATTTGCAGTCCTCTAAAAGATTTTCGTCATCTGACAGCTGCGCAGCTACGCGCACTTCAATCTGGCCATAGTCCAATATCAGAAACGTCTTCAGGTCGGGCATATTCTCCCGAACCCACTGCTCGATCAACTGCTCCCACAAAATACGTGGTTGCGTCTTGAGAATAGCCCGAATCGCATTGAACACCTTGCGCCAGCATTTGTCGGCTACGAATAAATTTTGCAGGCGGGGATCTTTATGCAGATTCTGAAGATTCATACCGCCTTCGTCGCCGCCACTGCTCGACAAACGTCCCGAGGCCGTCCCCGTGGCCCACCAAGTCGTTTTTACTCTGCCGCCGAATCTTTCGGCTACCTCCAATGGACTGTCGATGTACGTAGACTTTGCCTTGCTCAGCTTTCGCCAATCAATCACAGCGCCAGGAAACGGATGCTCGCGGGACAGCATCATCATGGTCTTTTTCTGGGTGTTGGGTTTTCCCTTGCGCAGCGGATAGATCAACTCAAGACGTTTGTACACAACGTCGAATACCTGCTGCGGACTCCCAGGATTGAACTCCTGATCGTCGATCATGTCCCGCAGTTTCTTCAACGCCTTCTGCTCTAAGCAAGGCCACAGCCGATTGACCTGTGCGTGCTGCCACTTGTCAAACCACGGACCGTTTGCTTCCATCTCCTTCAAAATATAGCTGAGATCGATATAGAGCCGCACCAGAGCTTGAGGGACATTCTTCTTGGTGTCGACCTCAAGGCGCTTGGTAATATCAGCATCGCCGCCGTTATAGAGACGAAGCGTATCTGGCTTCAGTCGACTGAGACGATACTGACCGTTTTTCTGTAACCATTTCAGCTTTACATCTGGCGTACCCTTCAGAATGCCAGCGGGAACCTTTAATTCAGGATCGACGGCAGCCATGAGGTCGTCGACTACGATGGTTTTATATCCTGAGAACTGCTGGAATCTGCGTTCGGCGATGTTGCCGAGTCCGTACTTCTTTTGATCCGGATACCAGAGATACTCGCTGAAGTTGGTATCCCAGTCGTAACCTTCGACCGGTATGCATGCCTGAGCGAGCATGGTGTCGTCTGAGCATCCATAATGCATAGCCTTACGAATAGTCGCGTTCTTGAGAAGAGCGCGCACCCACCCAATCACAATTTTTCTATCTTCCGGTGATTGCTTAATCTGTGGATAGTCGAACGCAAATGTGAAAGCCATCCCGGGCTTAGGACAGAACCCTACAGCGAAGATCGTCAGCACACCATCGATAATGTCGTATTCGATATCAACCGAACTGCGCCGCCCCTTCAGCGCATACGCCTTGATTATGCGTCCAGCCCATACAGCTTTCTTCGCCGTGGAAATCAGATAGTACCGCTGCGCCCGTAGAAAAGCAAAGTCATCGCCAGGACGCTCCTCTTTGTTTTTCCATTCCACTGCAAGTTGGGACAACGTAGATCGAAAAGATTCTAGACGAGCGCCAGCCCCGTATCCACGGATAAAGAATGCCGGATGATCGCACAGGTAGATTTTTGCGTTGTGCTTGGCACTCCAGAATATCTTCTGCTGCGGAACTGATCTAGTATCCAGAAACGCTTTCGCTGCCACTTGGCCGAGAATCAAAATGTGCTTGGCTTTGGACTCTGCCATCGCTGTCTCGGTATGAACAGAACAGCAATGAATCTCCTGCGGAGACGGGTTGCGCATTTTCAAGAATGAGTTGTATGTCCCTTCAGTCAGATCAGCAGGAAAGCATCTTACTGCGTTCTGGATATCGCAATCGCTGCGCCGGATCCCTACGCGCTTAAGCTCTGTCCACAGGAACTGCCCCGACTTGCCTACCAGCTCACGCCGTGCCTCGTTCTCTTCAGGACCAGGACTCTGGGCAATAATGAGAATCTCCTTGCCGTCGATAGAACCCATTATTTTATTGATGCCCTTTACCCTGTTCAATGAACAGGCTGCGCAGCCTCGTGGTCCCAGCTTGACGCTGCGCTTCTTCACGGGAGCGATCTGCACCAGCTCGTCAAACGGCATCAACCCTCCAGTAGAGATCCAAACGCCACCATCCGCCTACCCTTTGGCGGCTCGAACTCAAACAAGTGCTCCTCGCGCAATTCCTTCTGCAGACCGTGCTCTGCCTTGGTACTCAGACCCATCCGAGACTGCGTCGTAAACACAACAGTAAAATCCTTCGGAGCCTTGTACTCAGACACCAGGATTCTGCGCGCGCCGTCCGACCGCACACGAACCTCCTGCCAGAACTTTGCAGAGTCAAACGGCTCTACGCCCACATACGTTGAGGTGTCCGCATACGGCGGGTCCAGATAGATCACATCCGCGCGAATTGAATTCATCGCCCGACGATAGTCCATGATATTGAATATGCCGTCACGCAAACCATGCATGCGGCGCAGCATCTGCCGAGCGCCCTGAGCTGCGAAATTCTTGGTGGGATCCTTCTTGTCCCGAGCGTAGGTGTTGAAGAAACCGCCGCCGAATGCGCAAGTCGTTCCCACGAATCCACGCAACGCAGAAGGCTTGGTTAGATTCTTCAGTCGCACATACTCTTCCTCGCTCACAGACGTCGGCGGCTTCCATCCAGCCTGAAGCGCCTGCCACATCATGACCACGTTCTCGTTGAGATCAGAGAAGTACCGCCGTGGGCATCTGACGCGCTCGCCCACCCAGCAATATCCGCAGAACGCCTCGAGATAGACCCGAGGCGACAGGCTGTTTATGAACTCAGCCATCTCATATCTTATCCGATATTTTCCGCCGAGATAACCGATGACTGTCACCTATCCTTCGGGAAATTCAACCTAGCAAACTTGCCGTAGTACTTAATCGCCGCGCGGTCGTAAGCCTTCGCAGCCTCGATCACTTTGTCCTTCGGAAAACTCCCCAAACGTATAGTCTTCCCATTAACCATAATCTGTGCGCTGCACCTATCTCGTGCCGTAGGCCAAATCACCCCTTTATAACCACTAGTGTTGTTCTTCTGCTTTCCTTGGTTCTTGTGATTATCTTCGACAGTTCCGCGCTGTAGCTGAGATACACGATTGTCGAGTCTATTTCCAAACCGATGATCTGTAATCTTACCTTTCGGCGGAGGCATCAACACGTTCTGCATTCTAACGACCCTGCCATTGCGATACTGGCACGCATAACCGTCACTGTAGAACCATACTCCAGCTCTAACCAGATGCAGCTTATCTCGATCAACAATCGCCCACTTCCCCTGAGTAAGGGGAATATAAACTACATCTGCGCCTCCGATCTTTCCGTACCGAATAGACTGTCTTGGTTGCCGAGTATGGTGGCCTGTCAAATACCGAAGAGGTTCTCCCGCGATATGCCCACGGTCCCTTCTTGTCTCATGAGCTAAAGGCGTCCGGAGACCGCAGCCGCAATAACAGAATCCATAAGAAACCGATTTCACCAGTCCTCCTATTGCGTTAAAAACCAGAATATGTTATCGTTCCAAACGATAGGGAGTCTACTTTGAGCTTTTGGCAGCAGCGACGGACAATCAAGGTGCTCCAAGCATCCGCCGTCGTGCGTCCGCCGAAGCCTCAACCCAAACCCCAGACTCAGAAAGCCGCTTAAGCTTTTGTACGTGGCGCAAAGAAAGCTTTTGTCTCTGTGCCCTCAAGCACCGTCTCGCCCTTCGGCTCGAGCTTGCTGCAGATTACATCGCCGTCGCCCAGCACAGTGATCACATCCTCCGCTTCAGGCAACTCGAGCCAAAGATCTCCGTCCTTCTCGACCGCGCCATCCAGAACAGTCCTGAATGTCGCTGTCTGACTCTCTGCCTTAAGATTGATTTTGCCTCCCTTGAACGTCAGCAGAATAAATGCATTGACGTTGGGGATCCGCGCTACGCAATCAGCCGACTTCTTGAACACCGATCCCATCACCGAAGCTGAACACCGCCCGTAGACAGATCCCTTTGCGCTCTCGAGCTTCTCTACCGTCTTCACAGGAAATCGAATCGACGAAACCAGATACGGAATCTGTGCGACCACGCATCCACTCGCCAGCAACAAACCACCCTCAGCGCGCGCCAGTCTGTCTCCAGGCTCAATCACCTTGCAGAGCTGCAACGGCAACGGCAACTCAATATCCGGCAGGCCCGGGGTGCGCGCAACAGCAATGCAATTCTGATTGCCTGCCATCGCCGCGCCGTCCTTCAGGTAGACACAGCACATATCCTGCTTGGCCTCGTCTTTTTCAGCGACGCTGGCCAGCCACTTTAGAGCGCGCACCGTCTCCGCAGTAGCGACGAAAAACGGATCCGGCATCTTCGGCTTCGGCAGGACAGACCCGAGAGTGAGCGCCAGCTCCAGCTTCTCATTCCCACAAACGAAACGCACCATGTTGTCCTTCTGAGACACTTCGATGTTGACTGTCGCGTCGTCCGACAGCAACTCGGCATAAGAGCTGAGCGATCGGTAGTCCGCGGTGAACGCATCCAGCTCTCGCGTGGCGAGAACAGTGGCTGCAGAGGTCACCACCCCGGCAACAGACGCTCTAGCGCGCCCCTTGGCAACCGAAAAGTGAACCACCTCGGATGCCGCTACGGAGGCCGATGGCGGGAACTTCAGTACGTCTCGAATCAGGCTCCGGAAATTCTTAGCAGGAACAGTAGCTTGTTGAATGGCCATAGATCCCTATCCTAGAAAACAGCTGTTGCGGTCAACACGCCACTAGCTCCCCGTTGGTAAGCATGCCGTGCCACGTCGCATGTAAAAAGCTGCCTGCGCCTGCCACACAAGTCGGTCCGTTTTTGTCGACCGTAATATTTGGCGGTATGCCGTGCCGTACCCAGCATCTGTGAAGTCGGTCCTGTGGAGATCCGCAGTTAGACGCCCGCGTGTCGATGTCTGATATGCCGCCTGGAGTATAGACATACAAATGCCTACCGTCATCGTTGTCCCAGTTGCCGTCGCCTTTGACAGTAATCCCACTAATCGGATCATCCACTTTAAACAAGTCACGAAACCACAGCGCACCATGACCGAACTGCCACTCGTAACCTTCCATCTCTTCGCCGGTGTCGGTACGTCTTATTTTAGGTATCTTACGCAGAGAACACTTAGGATCTCCGCATCCGCACGGTCGCTCTACCTCACCAATCTGCTCGACAAAGAAGCACTTAATACCCATGACTCCTCCTGATCTATACAGCACAGACGCCTAACGCAGAATCGGCATCCAATAGCAATGAGGTGAATCCCATGTCGACGATCCTTCTAGTCTTCGCGTTAGTGCTGGCCATTCTTGCCGCGGTCGGTATTCCAAACCCGAATCCCCCTAGCCGGTGGAATCTCTTCGCCGCTTCGTTTGCGTGTTTCGTGGCCTCCATCCTGTTCGCTGGCGTCCTGCCGCTCGGCCATTTAGGCCATTAACCCGTTCGGCAAGAATGGAGATTGTCATGCCGCAGAAAAAGAAACCGCACGTAGCCAAGAATGCTCTACCGGCAAAGAAGAAACCAGTCATCACAAAGATCGCTGTCCTCGCTCCTCATCCAGTGCTGGAAGTCGTCGTCCACGATCCTACATTCCTCGAGCGCGTCCAAGCGTGGATAGCACAGAACTTCAGCTAGTACATCTCCCAAGCCAGTGACGGGATCGCCCGAACGAATCTACGCTCGGCAATCTTAACTGACTTGGGTGACAGCTCAGTCCCGATAAAACGCCTGCCAAGACGCAACGCCACAAATCCCGTCGTGCCGGATCCCATAAACGGGTCCAGCACGATATCGTCCTCTTTGCTTCCTGCCAGGATGCACGTCCGCGGCAGCTCCTCGGGAAACGGTGCGAAGTGCTCGTCGCGCACATTAGATCCGCCCATCAACCAGACACTCCGCTTGTTCTTCGTCTCCTTGGCTTCAAACGGCCTACCACTCTTGGGCGCGTAGTGTGGATCGTCATTCGCTCCGTACTTTCCGGCACCGATCGGTCCGTGCATCTTCTTGCCGTGCATAGCCTTCATAGGCTTACCCGTTATCCCTGCATGCGCACGGAACGATCCTGTCTGTGATTTAACATCCTGTGCCAATCGCTCCTCTGAAGCCTCGGTGATAGGCTCAGCTATTGCTGCCGCGTCGAAATAATATCGTGGGCTTTTTGAAAACAAGAAAATGTGCTCATGGGATTTGGTACACCGATCGGTTACCGATTCAGGCAGGCAGTTCTTCTTCGACCAGATGCACTCCTGACGGAGATACCATCCAGCGTCTCGTAAAGCGAACGCAAGCATCCAAGGAATTCCTAAAAGGTCTTTCGGCTTGATACCAGCTCCTTCCTTAGACCTCGGTCGTACTTCCATCCGCTCAGACTTAGTATTCCCCGCTGAAATGGTCTGCACGACTGTCGTTGTTTTCCTGCCGCCTGAAGAGTAACTGTCGCCGATGTTAATCCAGCATGTACCATCAGGCCGAAGCACACGCCTGACCTCCTCAAACACCGCCACCAGGTTGTCGATATACGTTTGAGGCGAATCCTCTATTCCTATCTGCCTATCAATCCGTTTTGCTCCGCACTTCCCGCAGACGGTTCCATAAGGCATCACCGTCGCGCCCAGCTTTGCGCCGCCGCCTTTGCCTCCATTCAGCGTAGACGTATGCCCAGCATGTGCATGCCGAACGTGACTGCAATCCGGATCCCCACCAATCCACGTCGCAGTTCCATAATCTCTAAGTCCAAAATAGGGAGGACTGGTACAGCACACCTGCACGCTGTCCGACGCTACGTTTTTGAGCTGCCTGCGGGCATCCCCACAGTAGATGATATACCGATCCTTTATGCCCATGACTCCATCATACAAAACCAGACCACCGTCCCAAAAGGAAAGGCATCCCCCGAGAGAGATGCCTCATTGATCTGCTGCTGACGTATCAGTGTTACTTCTTGACGCCGTCGATGCGCGCCATGCGCTTGTAGAACGCGATGCGCTTCACATTGGTCACATAGATGCGGCCGTCCTTGGCTTCCGCGGTCCATGTGTGCGTCGACGGATAGGGTCGCAGAGAGCTGTCGCCCGACTTGCCCGACAAGATCACCGTGCGCTGGAACTTGTAGTCGTAACCCAGCTTGATGACCGCCTTCTCCAGTTCCTTCTCCACCGCGCCGCCGCGCTTCAACGCCTCGACCAGGCAGTATCGCATCATTGACCCTTCTTTGAAGGGTAGATCCCGTCCCTGATCGTCCAGCTTGATCAGACCGTCCTTGAGCGCCTGCTTGGGATCGATCTTCTCAGCCGACTTCTGCTTGCGGCCAGTCCGCTCTTTCTTATCAGCCTTCGCTGGCTTCGCTGCCTTGGCTGGCTTTGCTGCCTTCGCAGGCTTGGCCGTTTTCGCCGGAGCCTTGGTCGTTTTTGCAGGCTTCGACTCCTTGGCGGGTGCCTTGGTCGCCTTCTCAGGCTTGGCCGTCTTGGTTTTCTTCGACTTGGCAGGAGCCTCGTCGGTTGATTCAGCTGCACTGGTATCGGCAGCCTCTACATCGCTGAAGTCGATGTCGTCCACATCCATGTCCAAATTGCCTACGGCTTTCGCTGCTGTCATACGCTCCCTCTCCTTGATACGCCCCAAGCACGCCTTACGATCCCGGCAGTGCAAACGGCATTCTGTGTCGGCTACGGTATAACCTTCCGTCACCGTCTTGTTATTGTTTACCTCTTTCCTACGTCCAAAGCAAGTACTTTGTGAGTCCGGACCGGCTAATTTATTCAAGCACCCCGCACAGGTCAGACTGGTAGCCGAGTACTTGCCCACCCGAGCATCGGCCAGAGAGAACATCTCCCCGCACTCCAGGCACTCCAGCACCTTCGCATCCTCATGCCCGATGTTCACCGTCGACCGCAAGACACCCTCCAGTACAATCCCTCTGGCCCATTGGCTCGCCAGAACCAAGTCCACATCCTGACGCTCCACGCCGAACTGCTTACATGCCGCTGGAATACATGCTATGTCATCGGCAGTGCGTCGTCTAATCTTGGCTCGCTCGAAACC
>Ga0265338_10005399_pt1 | contig 16689 bp, 35 predicted proteins | sample 42126metaG_FD_193579 | JGI IMG/M metagenome (GOLD analysis project Ga0265338, IMG submission 193579) | Rhizosphere microbial communities from Carex aquatilis grown in University of Washington, Seatle, WA, United States - 4-21-26 metaG | ecosystem: Host-associated > Plants > Roots > Rhizosphere... | reverse complement strand
CAACAAGCAGTTCCAGATCCCGATGGGCTTTGAGCTCGCGGGCCTCGCGCGCATCGCTGCCAACGGCGTCGACATGTTCTTCGACAAGGAGATGACCGGCGAGCGCTTCCGCAAGAACGCGCTCTCGATCATCGGCCAGAACATGTTCCTGAACCCGACGCCCACCATCCTGGCGCCGGCGCTCGAGGTCTACGCCAACGAGGGCGGCACCGGCCGGCCGATCGAGCCCAAGGGCATGGAGAACCTTCAGCAGGAGCAGAAGTACACCAGCGAAGACACGCTCGCCGCGCGAGGCTTGAGCACCGTGGCCAACAAGGTCGCCCGCGGCGTGTTCGGTCCCAACGCCTCGGCACCATCGCCCATCCAGATGGACTACCTGTGGAACGCCTACACCGGCTGGCTGGGCTCGGCCATCCTGGGATCGGCTGATCGCGTGGCGCGCCAGTTCACCAACGTGCCGGTGCGGCCGGCGCAGGACATGTGGAACGTGGCGACCCGCGGGATCGTTGCATCACTGCCCACGAGCCAGAGCCGCTATATCGACACGATGTACGAGCAGGCCGAGGCCGTCGACAAAGCCTATGGCACCTACATGGACCTGATCAAACGGCAGGACCCGAAGGCGGCCCAGCGCTTCTTCGAAAACAACAAGGACGCCATCATTCGGCACGGCATGGTCGACAGCGTCGTGCGCTCGGAAGCGGCGCTCAACCAGCAGATTCGGATGATCCAGAACAACCCGGACCCGCGCATGACCGCGGCCCTGAAGAGGGTGCAGATCATGGAATTGCAGAAGGTCCGCAACCAATTGGCTGAGAGTGCCTTCGGCAAGCGTTGAGGTGTGCGGAAACGATCAGCGAGTGGTATTAAAGTTGAGTTAGCATCGCAACCGCTAGTAGCGCGTCGTGAGACGCCAAGGCCCCTGAGATGGAAATAGCGATGACACCGGACGAGCAACGCCGCCTGGCGCGCGTCGAGACGCTGTACGAGGGACAGCAGCGTCAGCTTGACCGCATCGAACAGGGCATGGCCTTCACCGGCGATCAACTCGCGAAGCTCGCCGACACGGCCAGCAAGGGCAAGGGCGGCCTGGTGATGCTGGTCGCCGTCGGTGGCGTCATCGGCTGGGTGCTCGACCACGTCCTCAATTTTCTGAAGCACGGATAATGGCTTTCACGGCACAAGATTACCAGGCTGCGGCGACGCGCCTTGGCGCGCCGGTCGCCCACATCAAAGCCTTCGCCGACGTCGAGAGTTCGGGCGAGACGGCATGGAGCATCGACGGCGTGTCGCTGCCGCCTGTCCGCCTCGAGGCGCACTGGTTCGGCAAGCTCACAGGCTATCGCTTCAACGCGACCCACCCCGACATCTCATCGACCGAATGGAACCCCGCACTTGCGGCCAGCACGCGCGATGGTGCCTGGTCGCAGGTGCGCGCGGCCGAGGCGCTCGACCTGGCCGCAGCCGATCAGGCGACAAGCTGGGGCGCGTTCCAGGTGATGGGTTTCAACTACGGCCGCCTGGGCTTTGCCACCGTGGCGGACTTCGTTGCCGACATGGCGAGCTCGAGCGGCCAGATGGATGCGTTCGAACGCTTCGTGATGAGCGACCCGGATCTCGAGCGGGCGGTGCGCGACGGCGACTGGCAAACCTGCGAGACGCTCTACAACGGCGGCGGCTTCAACGGCGAGTATGCCGCAAAGCTCGAGGCAGCGGCGGCGCGCTATGACGACAACGCCGTACCGCGTCCTCTCATGCTGGGCGACGACGGTGCCGACGTGGCGGCGCTGCAAACCAGCCTTGGCATCCTGGCCGACGGCATCTTCGGCGCGGCGACGCTCCGGGCCGTGATGGATTTCCAACAGTCTCACGGGCTCGTGGCGGACGGCATAGCCGGCGCGATGACCCGCAAGGCGCTTGCACAGAGGAACACATGACCGACGCACAAAAGAAGATGATCTACATCCTGCTGACGAGCCTCAGCGGGCCGGCGCTCGCCATCGTCGCCAGGATGACGCACATGACCAGCGACGACATGCAGCTTTGGCTGAACCTGGTCGCGGCCCTCACGGCGTCCGCGGGCGCGGCCTGGGGCATCACCGCCACCAGCGCGAGCGGCGTGGTGCAGCAGGCGAGGAACCTGCCAGGCGTGCAGTCGGTGCAGGTTGACGTGTCGCCCACATCGGAGGCGTCGCCGGCGGTCAAGGCGCTGGCAGTCGATCCCAGCGTGAAGGGCATCGACCCGGTGAACGGGCCCACGTCGTGATCACCTCGAGCGGCCGTTTCCTCGGAGGCAAGCGCTCGCCGACCGACCGGCGCGACCACATCTATGCGGAGAGGCCGATGCTGTCGCTGCTGGGCACCCCGCCGCCCAGCCGCGTCGATCGCCGGCTCACGTCGAATTTTCCGCAGGCGTTCAATCAGCTAAGTCTCGGCTCCTGCACGGCCAACGCCGGGGCCGGCAAGCTGGCCGAGCTCTTCCCCGGCTTCATGGCCTCGCGCCTGGCGGCCTACTACAACGGCCGCTGGATCGAGGGCACGACAGCGAAGGACGCCGGCATCTATACCCGCGACCTGATGAAGGTGTTGCAGGCGGGCGTGATCCCCGAGTCGGAGTGGCCCTACGACATCTCGAGGTTTGCCGAGGCGCCGCCCAAGCCCGACCTCAACATGAAGGCGATCCAGACCTACTCGGCATTGACCGATCAGGACTCGTTCGTCGACTACATCGCCAACGAAGGCTCGGCGATCTTCTCGATCGAGGTGCCCGAGGCGCTGGACGAGCCCTTCGTGGCGCAGACCGGCATCCTCCTGCCAGCGAGCAATCCCTCGATCGTCGCGGCGCACTGTGTCTTGGGTCCGGGCTACGATCTCAACTTCCTCGCCAGCCCCGAGTTCATCGCTTCCGGCGCCAGCCCGATCGGCCTGCCGAATGAATGGGCGCTGGTGCGCAACTCGTGGGGTGCCGATTGGGGACTCGCGGGATATTTCTGGCTCCCGATGTCGTGGGTGCTCGATCCTTCTACCGGCAACGACGCCTGGGGCGCACATCAGGCCGCGGTACCGGAAGTCGCTGGGGTTCCTGTCTGAACACTTAAAAGGAGATCATCATGCTCAAACCACTTCTTGCGCTGGCAGTCGTTGGCCTGTCGCTCGGCGGCTGCTCGGCCGTCAATTCCTGGACCACCAATCCGAACACGCTCAATTTCGAGACCCAGGTGCAGCAGGGTGCGGTTGCGCTCTGTGGCTACCTGCCGTCCGTCGAGGCCGTGGCGGCGATCGTGGCGGCCAACAACCCACTGCTGGCTCTGCCGGAAGCGATGGCCAACGCGATCTGCGCGGCGGTGCAGCCGAAGTCCGGTGGCAAAGTTGCGACCGCCACTACTCCGATGGTCGCGGGCGTCGTCATCACCGGCAAGTTCGTGAAATAAATGCCGCACCTTCGGTGGCTGGAAGTGATCAACCCGTTCACTATGGCGCCGAAGTGAGGTGCTTCATGCGACCGATCTTCAAAAGGTTTGGCCGAGCCTCTCGCGTCGAGGCGAAGCTCGACAGGATCATCAACTTACTGGAGACACACATGGCAGTTTCAGCAGACGATTTCGTGCAGGTTGCGGCGGCGATCACCGCCGGCGTGTCCAAACTCTCGGCCGACGTGACGGCCGCTGTCGCGGAGATCACCACGCTGGTGGCCAACGCGCCCCCGACCGGCATCGACCCGACCACGCTGGCCGCGCCGCTTGCCTCGTTGCAGGCTGCGGCCACCGCCCTCGCGGCGACCGACGCCGCCCTGACGGCAGCGCCGCCGATCCCGACGCCGCCCGCACCGCCCTCGGCTTAGGGGGACCACGCACGATGGGGGCGAAGGAAAGCACTCTCGCGACCTTCGCCCTCTTCGTGCTTCTGGTAGCGATGCCGGCTTGGCCGCAGGACCACGACGCCAATCACGATTGGTACAAAGACCTCGCCGCGCCAAGCGGCGGCTCTTGCTGCAACGGCCGCGACTGTCGCGTCGCCACCGCCAGGATGACGCCATGGGGTACCTGGGAAGCCTACGTGAACGGGGTGTGGGTCGACGTCCCGTCCGCCGCCATCCTCTCCGACCACCTCAACAAGTCGCCGCTCAACGCACACATTTGCGAAAGCGGCGGCTGGATCCGTTGCTTCCTGCGCCGCGGCGCGGGCACCTAAAAGGAGGTTCTCATGCGCTTCATTCTGGCTCTGCTCGCTGTCCTGGCGTTCGCCGTTCCGGCCGCCGCCACGCCCAACGTCGCCTCGGTGCAGCTTGTCGCCAGCGCGACAGGCACGGGAGCGCTCACCTATCAGTGGTATCGCGCGGGCGTCGCAGTCTCCGGCGCCACGTCTTCTTCGATCGTCGTCACGGCCGGCGACGCGAGCCTCTACACCGTCATCGTGACCGATATTGATGGCGGCACGCAGACCGCAGGTGCCACCGTCACGGTGAGCCCGCCGGTTCCTCCCGTCGTCAATCCGCCGCCGCCGCCGCCTTCTTCGGTCGGCCCGCGTGGGCCGGTCGGGCCGCAAGCCTCGATCACCTGCAAGGGCACATCGGTCGCGGCGGGCGCGTCCATCCAGGCGGCGGTAAGCGCTGCGCCGGCGGGCACGACCTTCTGCCTGGGCCTCGGGACCTACCTCAATCAGCACATCGTGCCGAAGTTCGGCGACAAGTTCATCGGCGTTCCCGGCACTGTCCTCGACGGCGGATCGAAGACGGTGCGCGCCTTCCTGGGCAACGGCTCGATCAACAACGTGACGGTCCAGAACCTGATCGTGCAGAACTACGTCGGCGGCTACCAGGTGGCCGCGGTCGAAAGCGGTGGCGGCGCCGGCTGGCAGATTTTGAACAACGAGATCCGGCAGAACGATGGCGTCGGCATGTCGGTCGGGGCCAATAGCCTGACGCAGTACAACGTCATCCATCACAACCTCGAGATGGGCATCGGCACCGGCGGCTCGGGCTCCGGCACGCAGGTGCTCGACAACGAGATCGCGTTCAACAACTACACCAACAAATACGACTGCGGCGACGAGTGCGGCGGCGGGAAGTTCTGGGCGACCAAGGGTCTCGTCTTCAGCTTCAACTACAGCCACGACAACCACGGCCCCGGCATATGGGATGACTACAACAACGACGGGATCGTCTATTCGTTCAACCGGATCGAGAACAACTACCTCTCGGGCATCATGCACGAGATCGGCTACAGCGCCTCGATCCACGACAACGTCATCACGGGCAACGGCGTGTCGAAGACGACCACCAACATGAACCCGCCCTGTGTCTGGCTGTGGTGCAATGGCATCCTGATCTCGGCGTCGGGCGGCGTGAGCGGCAGCACGGTCGAGATCTTCAGCAACACCATCACGACTCCAGGCCCGTGGGCCAACGCGATCGGGTTGGTGCAGCAGAACCGCACGGTGTCAGGTGGCCTCAGCCCGAGCATGGGGCCGTACCTGATCCAGAACGTGTGGGCGCACGACAACACGATCGACTTGTCCCGCGGCGGCGCGGTCGGCGGCGTGACGGATTTCAGCGGCGGCCAGGCGATGTTCAGCAGCAGGAACAATCGCTTCGATCGAAATCGCTACACGCTGGGCACCAATGGATCGCCCTTCTGGTGGAACAATTCGACGGGCGGCAAGGCGTTCTGGCAGGGCCAGGGCCAGGATCCGAACGGCACCTTTCAGTGACGCTTGGGCTTCACGGCAGATATTCCTTCATGATTGCCTCTAGGTCGCGCGCGTCCAACTGGACAAGTTTTGCCAGTGCCGTGTGTGCGATTCCCGGCTGACGGCTGAACATATTCAGCCGCTCCACGATCTGCGAAATCCTCCCGCGATGAGCGCTGGTTGACCGATGATCCAAGAGCTTCGGCGGCTCGCCCATCTACTCCTCCTTGGGTGCGTCGGGATCTGGGTGGAGCGTCATTGCTTTAGAACGGAATGCGATCAGGATCGTCGCGCCACCCAGGCTCGATGGCGTCAAGTTCCAGGCGACGGGCGAGCGATCCCAGCCATTCGGCCAGATGCCATTTGAGCCATCGCGCCGGCCCGACAGGCTCGCTCACAGCAGGATGTGGTATCCAAAAGAGTTTCATCGCTTCCCTCCCTCTGGGGGATTGGCCCCCTCCTCTGGTGGGGAGAGGGCGGCGTCGATCTTGCGAATAGCGTCGAGCAGCTTCGGGCCGTGGCGCGTGTCGCCATAGTCCAAGATGCAAATGCGCGCAGCCTCCAGCGCCTCCCGCCCATCCCGCACAGGGGGAGTGGAGAGGGCGGGGGCACCTATTGAAATCTGGCCTTGGCGCTCATCTACACTCCAGTTGCCGTGTGGCGCGTCTTCACGCAATTCCTTTGCGCGCGCGAATCCGGCTGCACGGCTAAATTTGTAATCGAAGGGGCGTCCGTCTTGAAAAATTACCCAGAGCGGCATTTGGAAGGGAGCGCAAGTCTGGGGCGCTTCCAGCCCAGGGGGAGTGGAGAGGGCGAGAGCTTCTCGACACATCTTCGCCATGAGATAGTTGGTTTCCGACTTGAGCAAAGCGGCGCTCTGCACATGCGCAGGGAGGCTTTCGTCGCGCCATTTCGTGAGATGTTCATCGCGATAGAACTCAAACTGCTTGGCTGCCTTCTCCAGCGCCTCCCTTACATCGGGGGATCCGGCGCGGGCGTGGCCGGCTTCGAACGCTTCGAAGCGCGCCTCCGTTGGGTCGAGGGAATTTTCCGCAGCCCAGGCGTAGAAGATCCGGCGCAGGCTCACGTCGCCTCCAGCGCCAGCCGCTCGAGCACCTTGATGGTGGCCTCGATGCAGGCGATGCGATAGTCCGAGTCGCGCTGGGCGATCTTGCCGGCGCCGACCCACTTGGGAAACACCTGCCGGCGCATCACCAACTCGCGGCGCAGTTCCGCGAGTTGCTGGCTGATCGTGGGGTTGAACGTGGCGACGGGGTCGCCCTTCATCGGTGTTCTCATGCGGCCGCCTTGGCGAGCGCCGCGATGCGCGCCTCGGCGTGCCGCTGGATGTCGTCGCGCTTCATCGCCGACATCTTCTTGATGCGGTCGCCGTTCTGCTCGACGATGGCGACGACGTCGGCCGACGACGTGACCGCGTCGCCGTCGATCATTTCCTTAACCGCCTTGATGATGTTGGCCTCGCCGACGGCGCTGTCGCCCAGGTGCCAGTAGTTGGGCGCGGACTTGTCGTCAGCGACAGGCTCGGCCGGGGTGTAGAGATCGGCGATCGCCTTGGCGATGATGTCGCCGGTCTCGTCGTCTTCCCAGATCAGCTTGGCGCTGTCCTTGTTGTTCTCGAGGAACGCCGCGCGCGCCGCGCCCTCAAACTTGGGCGCGGCGTCGAGCAGGCGCTTGGTCCACTCGCCGGTCGGGAAGCGGCCGACGGTGTCGCCGGTCTCGTCGAACAGCGGCCAGCCCTCGTCCTCGTCCGGCACGTCGGTGGCCTGCACCTTCGTGGGCTGGGGCTTCGGCTTGAACTGCTCGCGCGTGGGCTCCGGCTCGCCCGTCGTGGCGCTGCCCTGGTCGGTGACGTCGAGCATGTCGATCGCCTCGTCCCGATCGACCAGGCCCTTGAGCACGTCGGGGAAGGCGTCACGGTAGGCCCAACCCCTCGCGCGTCGCTGTGCCATGCGGTTGGGGCTGTCCGTCCACGGTCCCTGCTTCTTCAACCAGCCGGCGCGCGCCGCTTGCGGGCGGGTGATCTCCTGGACGATCGGCGTCGGCCGACCCTTGCGCTTCACGGTGCAGCGATACCAAAGGAACAGCCCCTCTTTATCGTGCTCGTGCTCTTCGACGCGATCCTCGAGCAGGCCCGACGCCTCGATCAAGGCGTCCTGGGCGTCGCCGTAGACCGTCGGCATGCCGTTGATGACGGCGATACCCTGCACCGCCTGCATCGGCGGCAGCCCCACCTCGAGGCCGTGCATGATCGCCACGGCGATGCGCTCGACCGACAGGTACTCTTTCAGGTCTGTGGGGTCCTTCATCATGTAGGACTTGGGCGCCGTGCCGGAGGCCGCGATGATGCGGGCCATCCGGTACGCCTGATCGAAGTCTTGCGGGATGATGGCCTTGATCGAGCCACCGCCGCGGAGCGCGACCGCGGCCGGCAGCTTGGGCTGGGGTTCCGGTTGCATCTCGGTCATGCGGTCGGTGGGGCGGTCCTTGGTGTCGACGTCTGACATGGTTCTCTCCTATCGAACGACTGAGTCGGTTTTGGAATAGATGCGGACACCGGGGATCACGAGATCGTTGGTGCCATCCTTCTTCGTGGCGCCACGCACGGCACCGCCGATCTTCGATGCGTTGACCAGCAGGTACTCGCGCGGGACGGCATCTTCATTCACGACTTCGAAGTGCCACGTCGTGCGCAGGCTCGCAACGGCACCGAGGGTCGAGCGGGTGCGGCTCATGTCCGCAGCCTTGGCGGCCGCCGACTCGCGTGCCTTGTTGTCGGCCTGGGCGGCCTCTGCCGCTTCGTCGCGCGCGCGGCGCTCGGCGTCTTCCTGCTCCTTGCGCTGGGCCTCGAGCCGATCCTGTTCGGCCTTGATCTTGGCCGCCTCGTCGTCGCGCTTCTTCCTCTCGGCCGCAGCCTTCTCGTCCGCCTCGCGCTGGGCCGCGGCAGCAGCGGCACGCTCGCCGGCACTCTTCGCCTCGGCCGCCTCACGGGCACGCCGCTGGCGATCGCGTTCCTCGCGCTCGGCCGCCTCGCGTTCCTCACGCTCGATGCGCTCCCGCTCGGCGCGGGCATCGTCCTCGGCCTTCTTGATGGCCGCCAGGCGCCGCGCCTCGACGCGCTCGGCCTCGGCCGCCTCGTCGGCGATCCGCTTGGCCTCGGCTGCGGCAGCGTCGCGGCGGCGCTGTTCCTCGTCCTTCTTCCTCCGCTGGTAGGGCGACAGATACTCAGCGTTCATCCGAGTCTTCAGCGCCTCGACCAGGTCTGACTGCTTTTTGAAGAACCCGTCGGTCGCCGCGATCAGCGCGCGGTGCGGCTCGTTCGCGGCGAGCCGCGTCACCTCGCTGTTACGCACAAACTTCGTGCAAGCCTTGATCTGCTCGGAGAGCTTGGCTTCCCAATCGTCGTCCATCTCGGCCGGCAGGCGATCGCCCACGGCGAGCAACTCGGCGGCGCGATTCAGGTAGTCGACGTAGGTCTCGCGCAGATGCGCGAGCAGGATCTCGATGGGGTCCGGGGGATTGTTGCCGCCGATGCCTGTGTTCAGCGGTGCGGTCTCGGTATCCATGTCGTCTCTCCTAGAAGCGCGGTTTGAGGGTAAGCCAGTTGACTGCCTGACGCGGGTTGGCCTCGGGCCGGTCGGGCGCGTGGACTTCCGTCCAGCCTGCGTCCGCGACCAGGAAGCGATACTCATGTTCTTCGCAGGGCTCGATGTTGCGAAGGCCGACGCCATCGACGTCGATCGGGATGTAGTCGCCCATCAGGATGACGCGGGCCGTCGTCTCGGTGTGGACGAGCGCCTGCCACCTGGGCGAGCGGTCGAGGATCTCGCCATCGACCATCGGGCCATCGAAGAACGTCATGACGCCCACGTCGGCGCCGCCCTTGGCCATTCGGGCTTTCCAGTACCGGCGCCGCTCCTTCACGGCAGCACCACGCGGCGGCAGGCGAGGCGGGTGCGCGATTGTACAATGTTGGACAATGACGCGAGATCGAGCGCGCACGCGGTCTCGCTGTCGGTCGGCTGGCCGATCGTGACGATCCACCCGCTGCGCTGGTCGGCGACCGCTTTGATGGCGCACGAGGGGATGGCGATCAGCGCCACGAAGATGGCGCCGGCGCAGAAGGCGCGCGTCGGGGACCACACTTCAGCATGGCCCTCGACGATGTAGGCGTGGTCGGTGTCGGTGGTGGTTGGCGGGATCATGGCTTGCTCCGAGTTACGGCGAGACCCTGAAGGCACATATCCTGTTGAGTGGTGCTGACGACCGAACCGCCGGCCCGCATGCACTCGACCTTGAAACGCTCGGCGCGCTCGCCACAACTATTGACGAACCAGATGATGCCGAGCAGCACGAGAGCGGTGCAGATCGGCGCCGCCGCCTTCCAAAGGTTGTTCATGGCGACAGCGCCTCTACGATGGTGAAACCGAGCCAGCCGATCAGTGCCCATAGCGGCACTGAAAACAGCAGGCCAAACATGAGGCCGCGAAAGGGAGATCCCATCGCGTTCTCCCCTCAGTTGGTGCGAGGCGGGTTGCGCTGCGCGACGCAATTCATCCCGGCGGTCGTTCTGACTTGCGTCCCGTCCAACAGGGTAAATTCGAAAGCACCGTTGGTCTGGTTGGGCGGCGTCGTCTGAGTCCACTTCGGAACGCCCTGGCAGGTGACGGTCCAGGTTTCGGTGGCGGCTGCGGCGAGCGGCGACGACAGGACGGTGAGCAGCGCGGCGGCCGAGATGAGACGGATGCGAGACATAGTTTCCTCCTTCAGGTGTTGAACCAGCGATAGCCGTACTTGGGATAGGTCTTGATACGGTCGAAGCCCGGATCGACCGCCTCGAATTTGCGCCGGATCCTCTTGACCATGGACCGGACGTTGTTGCCGAAGTGCGGGTTGCGGCAGGTCGGAGAACGGATGATGGCGTAGATCTCCTGGTACCGGACCCACCTCTCGTGGCTGCGGATCAGCAGCGCCGCCACCGCGAACTCGGTGGTGGTGAAGCCCACGTCGACCCCGTTGCAGACGATGCGCTCGTCCGACCGGATCGCGATGTTCGCGGCGGTGTAGGGCAGCCGCGCCGAGCAGGCGGCGCAAAGCTGCGGTTCGTGGGCTTGCATGCTCATGGCCGCATCCCCTTCTCTGCGACGTAGGCCAGCCAGCGGGCGAGGCGGTCGCTGTCGATCAGCACGGGGCCGCGCTCGCGGCGGCGGAAGAGGCGAAGGATCGCGATCATTCGGTGGCCTGCACCATGGCGTAGAGTGCCGTCGCTTCTGCTACCGACAACAGATAGCTGGACTGGAAATCTTCGATCGAATACTCCAGCCGATCCTCAAGCAGCCCCTGCTCCTTGAAGTCGGCTAACAGGGCGTCGAGGAAATCTTGTCTGATCATGGCGTCACCGTCATCGCGACAGAGAGGTCGATCAGGATCTCGGGGATCGTGGCGCGGGCCGGGTAGCTCACCTGCGCCTGCTCGTCCTCGATCCAGCGGTTGACGGCATAGCCGCCGGCGTAGAGGCAGCGCTGGATGGTGATGTCCTTCACGACGGCGATCTCACCGTCGCAGCCGTCTTCCGGCGGCGTGTAGCAGGGGTCGAAACCCTTGGCCCGGAGGGCCGCCATGACGGCGGCGGTGGTGGGGTAGTGGGTCATGGTTCTCACCACGCCTACGAGGCATCGGCGGCGGTGACGGTCTCGATCTCGCCGCCATAGGTGTACCAGATCATCGCCGGCCCGCAGGACCTCGAGCGGTCCTTGGTCCACGCCCGAGCCTGTTCCTCGGCCGCTTCCTTCGTCGGCCAGGTCGCGATCTTGCCGTCCGCGCCCTTGCAAGGGCTCGAAGAGCGGCCCCGAAAGCCGCCGCTCGTGTTCGCCATAATCCAGTGTGCCATGGTGCCGTCTCCTGTTGTGCGAGGTGGTCTCACCGCCGAAGGCCCGCATCGGTTTCCCGAGCGGGCCTGTTGGGGAGGCGGGCGTGTGCGGCTCAGAGCGGATCGACTACGGCGATTTGGCGGCTCATCTCGACCCATTCGTCGGTCGCGAACACGAGGACCGCGTCGTCGCCATGCGTGAGCGTGAACCGCTTGCCCTTCAATTCGCGCCGGTTTGGGTTGAGATAGTCCACCCACAACTTGAGGCCGTTGCGTTCGAACGACGGGCAGACATCGTTGTGCCACGACAAATCCTCGAAACCTTCGGGGATGGCGGGCATGTCTCCGGCTGAAAAGTCGGGGAACTCGTCGCGATAGTTGGTCATGTGTGGCTCTCCGTTGGTTGGCAAAGTCGCAGGCGGATCGGGCGGCGTACCGCCCTCACCGTCTGAGGCTTACAGTTCGGCGGTCTCGGCGGTTTCCTTCTCGCGGACCCGGATGGTGTCGCCGTCGGCCACGATCCAATCGCCGCAGGCGGCGGCGAGGTCGGCGAAGGTGACTTCGTTGCGGTAGGCGATCTCGCGGCGGTCGAGTTCACCGCCTTGGCCGACGAGGACGACGATTAGGGTTGTCATTGGCTTGCTCCTGTTGTGAGAGGTCGAACGGCTGCGACACTACGCTTTGTCGTCGTTTGGCGTCAACTCCTATTTGTCGTTGACTGTTGGAGGGCGTCGGCGGCAAGATGCGCGCCCATGGAAAACTTCAAAGACGTGATCACGATGCTAGGCCAAGGCACCGCCCTCGGTGCCGCCATCGGCGTGCCCGCCAAGACCGTCGGCCAATGGTCGGTGCGGGACAACATCCCATCGAGGTACTGGCACCTGATCGTGGCGCGCGCCCAAGAGATCGGCGCTACCTGCATTACCTTTGAAGCTCTGGGGCACCTGGCGGGGCGCCGCAGGAAGCGTAAATTTGACCACAGCGGGGGAAACGATGACGGACGACCTGAAGGACGCCCAACGCTACCAGACTGATCCTACGTGGCTACAGCGCCTCAAGGCCGCCCCTTCTGCGCCTGACGGGCGGCACGGGCGGCGCTCTGCCAGCCAGAAGGCTGTCCTGGATGCCTGCCGGGAGCTCATGCAGGTAGGGGTGTTCACCCCGACCATGGTCGAGATCTGCGAGCTCGCCCGCCGCTCGATCAGGACCGGCTACCAGATCTGGGGCACGACCGAGGCGCTGCGCCTCGAGGCGATCCGAGACCCCCTGACCTTCGCCACCATCGTGATCCGGGCCACCGGCATCCAGGCGCCCGAGCTCGTCATGTCGACACAGGAAATGCAGCGGCTGGTCGTGTCGCTGGTGACGGGGAGGGCGCTCCCGTGACTACCACCCGAAAGGCTTGTCCGGCGCGTCGGCCCCGCAACCCTCACGCCGCGAAGATAAACGCTGACCCGGCAATGCGCGCCAAGGTCGAAGCGGCGGCAAGCGCGGCGATGAAGCGGTGGTGGGACGGCCGGCGCCTGCCCCCGATGACGCCCGCCCAGCGGTGGAAGTACCGCACCATCCGGGAAGCGTTGGGCCGAGACGCGGCCTTGCGAGAGGTGGTCGGACCATGACCGGAGGCTTAAAGCGCGAGGCCGACGAACGCGAGCGCATGGCCATGTGGAAGGCGTGCATGGATCAGCCGCGGCGTCGCTGGACCGGCTGGCTGCCGCTCTGCATCACCCTGTTCCTGGGTTTCATCGGGCTGCTTATCTGGCCCTTTTCACGCTGACGGAGGCAACGATGGACTACGATTCGCTGAAGGCGACCTTGAGGCCGCTCGAGAGCACAAGCATCAAGGCCGCGGGCTTTTCCGAGGGGATCCTCACGATCGCCTTTTCGGGCAAGACGCTCTACCGCTATAGCGGCGTGCCGCTGCTGGTCTACCGCGACCTGATGGCGAGCAAGTCGCCGGGGCAGTTCTTCCAACAGCACATCCGCACTAAGTTCGGCGCGCCTGAGAAGGTCGAGCCGGAGGCCGAAATCCACAAGGCCGCGCCTGGCGCGACCGCATGATCTCCCAGGCGGCGGTTTGCTTGTCACCCAACGAGCGCGTACCGACCGCCGCCGGCGCGCACCGGACCCCCGTGCCGGTGCGCGTTCCCTTTCGTCCGACGTCCCCTCTAACCAATGGAGGCCACCAATGGCCCGACGCAAGCAAGCCGCCGCCGATCTCAGCGAGTTCACCGAAGGCGATGCCGACCAGGAGCAACTCGCCCGCCTCGCCTCTGCCCGCGAGGCCGAACTGAAGAAGGAAGGCCCTGGCCACAACTCAGGCGAGCCGCCGCCCGAGGTGCTGAAGCGCAACGCTGACGCGATCGAGCTCGGGCTACTCGAGATCAACAACGCCCAGAAGCTCGTGCAGAAGGCGCGGGCCGAGTTCAAGGCGATCCGCGACACCGCGAAGAACGATTTCGGGGGATCGCGGGCCTGGGTCGAGAGCACCGTGAAGGCGGTCAAGCTGAAGCTGCAATCCGCCAAGGGCGGCACGGGCGAGATCGTGAGCGAGCATCGCCAGATCGGCACGGTCCTGCGCCTGCTCGATGACTGCCCGCTCGGCCACCAGTATGGGTTGTTCGCCGAGCCGACGCCGGAGGCCGAGCAGAGCGCGGAGCAGCAGGAGAGCGAGGCCGAACTTGCCGGCGCGCACGCCTGGGCCAACAACGAACAGGTCGGCAATAACCCGCACCCCGACCCTGCCTCGCCGAAGCACGTCGGGTGGGCTCGCGGCTGGCATCGCGCGCAGATCGCGGGCGTCCGCGAGATGGACGAAAGCACGACGCACTGATGATGTGGCTTCTCAACCTGTGGCACGCCCATCAGCGTCGCATTGACCTCGCGATCCTGTGGCCCTCGTGCCGCGCCGAGGCTCCCAACCTCGACGTGGCAAAGGCCGCTTTCGCCGTTCACGCTTTCCACGATCGGGCGTGGCTGGCGCTGGGCGACAAACTCTATGAAACGATTGACGGCCTGAAATGAGCGAACTGCTCGCCCTCGACCTCAGCGGCAACGTCGGCTGGGCGCGCATCGTCGGCCGCGGCAAGAAGCCCACGTTCGGCTCGTTCCCGCTCGAGGGACCGGACCTGGCGTGGCGCCTCGGCCAATTCTCCGACTGGCTCGACGAGCTCTACTTCGTCGCGCCCTGGCAGGCGATGGCTTTCGAGCGACCGATCCTCACGCCGACCGACACGCCGACGAAGCTGGAACTGCTCTACGGCCTGGTCGGCATCGTGCTGGCCTTCGCCGGCTCCAAGCATCATCGCATGCCGTGGCGGGAAGTGACGGTGCAGGAGGTGAAGAAGCAGATGACCGGCCGGTCGAACGCCCAGAAACCGGAGGTTGTGTCGGCCGCGCGCAAGGTCGGCTGGTGGGTCGCGAACGATCACGAGGCGGATGCCTGCGGCGTCGCGGTGTTCGCCTATCGCCGTCTCTTCCCCGCACAGATGGCGCTCACATGACCGACCCTTTCCTGATCCAGGGACCAGCGATCATCAGCGTCAGCATGGGGCTGTCGAGCGGGATGCTGCTGCGCAAGATCCAGCAGGCGCACGGCGGCGAACTGCCTGACGACGTCAAGGTCGCGATCGCCAACACCGGCAAGGAGCGCGAGGAATCTCTCCGCTTCGGCTACGAGATGTGCGACCGCTGGGGCATCGAGCCGGTGTGGGTGGAGTATCGTTCGGCACCCGAGCCCAAGGACCGCTGGACCCAGGTCACCTACGAAACGGCCAGCCGGCGGGGTGAGCCTTTCGAGGCCGTCATCCGCGACAAGGGACAAGCCTCGCAATACCTGCCGAACCCGGTCGCGCGCTACTGCACCATCGAACTCAAGATCCGGCCCATCAAACTCTACGCGCAGTCGCTGGGCTGGGCGCATTGGGATGTCGCCATGGGGCTGCGCGCCGATGAGCCTGCGCGCGTCGCCAGGGCCAAGGCCAGGGCCGAGAGCGGCAAGGAGCCTTTCACCCAGGTGATGCCGCTGCACGAAGCCAAGGTCGTCACCGCCGATGTCGGCGTCTTCTGGAGCCAGCAGAACTTCGGCCTGCCGCTACCCCGCATCAACGGCAAGACGCCGCACGGCAATTGCGACCTGTGCTTCCTGAAGGGCGCGAAGACCATCTCGGAACTGATGCGCCAGGATCCAGATCGGGCGCGATGGTGGATCGATCGCGAGCGCGAGACCGGCAACACCTTCCGCATCGACCGGCCGAGCTACGCCGCGATGCTGAAGGCAGTCCAGGACCAGGTGCCATTCGACTTCGGTGACGCCGACGAGCTCAACGACTGCGTGTGCGGGGAATAGCATGATCGGCTCGAGGAACTACCGCCGCGGCGAGGCCCACCACACCAACAAGCTCACGCCGTGGGACGTTGCCGCGATCCGCCTGCTGCTCGAGGAAGGCGTTTCAAAGCGCGCGATCGGCTTTGCCTTCGGCGTGGCGCGCAAGACGGTGCGCGGCATTGAGCAGCGGCGATTGTGGGGGTGGTTATGACGGGCGCCACGTACACAGCGCCCGCCACGCTTCGGCTCGTACCCTTAGCCGAACCAGGCGTCGTCGTAGGCAGGAGCGGGGACCGGCGCATCGTTGACGAGGGTCTTGTCCTCGGGCGCGGCCGCATCGGCGACGAGCATCACGCGCGCCTTGGTGTAGGGGCGCAGGTACTGGAAGCTGTGAACGGTGCCGTCCTCGGCCTTCACGGCGTCGTGGTGACGCCACTTCTCGCCCTGCTCGATCTTGGTCACGAGCACGTCTTCGATCGAGAAGCCGAAGTCGTCGCTGGGCAACTGAAGGCGCAGCACGGTGCCCTCGGTGACGCACACGGCGCAATCGCCGGCGCCTTCGCTGGTGAGGCCCACGCTACCGCTCGGGAAGCGCGAGATGGTGAGGTCTTCACCCGCCTTGGCGGGCCGGCTTGTGTAGATCTCGAGGGAATAGTCGCACATGGCGATCTCCATCGTTGGTGGGAGTTGCGGGAACGAAATCGCAGCTACGGTCAACGGTAGAGTTAGCATCGCGGGGGAACAATGACTCTTCACACAGTACGCCCGAAGCCACCCGGCAAGGGGC
>Ga0265338_10005398_pt1 | contig 16693 bp, 16 predicted proteins | sample 42126metaG_FD_193579 | JGI IMG/M metagenome (GOLD analysis project Ga0265338, IMG submission 193579) | Rhizosphere microbial communities from Carex aquatilis grown in University of Washington, Seatle, WA, United States - 4-21-26 metaG | ecosystem: Host-associated > Plants > Roots > Rhizosphere... | reverse complement strand
ATAGAGCTGGTCGGCGATGTTGGTCAGGCCGGCCTTCAGCGCCGCAACGCTGCCATAGCCATAGATGCGCGCCAGCGCCGGATTGGCGTCGATATAGCGGCCGTCCGGCGTGGTGCGGAAGATGCCCTCGATCGCATGTTCGAAGAAAGCGCGATAGCTCGCCTCCGCCGTCAGCAAACGCTCATCCGAACGTTCCGCCAGCCGCGTCAGGAAGAACACCGCGACGCCGAGCAGCGTGAAGATCACCGCGCCGGCCACAGCCTCGCCCGCCGGCGCCCGGACCACGGCACCCGCCATGACCGCGCCCAGGCCGAGCGCAAGCAGCGCGACCGCCACACCGGGGCGGGTTTCGCGCGCAATACTCCGGCTCGCTGTCCAGGCCAAATCCACGACGCCCCACGCGTTGCACTGCAACAGCCTGGAATTCTTAGGCTGAATGTCTGAACGCCGGGTTTATCAGGCGGTGAATTGCTTGCCTTTGGCGGGGCGCTGCGCCAGCTTGAACCGGCAAGCGTTTCAAGGGGATGGCACGCGTGACCACGCTCGCGTTAAGCGGAACCGGCCTTTACACACCGCCCAATTCGATCTCGAACGCGGAACTCGTAACGGCCTTCAACACCTATGTCCGCAACACCAATGCGGCCAATGCGGAAGCCATAGCGGCGGGCACGGCGACGGCGCTGGTCGAATCCTCGGCCGAGTTCATCGTCAAGGCCTCGGGCATCAAGGCCCGCTATGTCGTCGACAAGGCGGGGATCCTGGACCCCGACATCATGTGCCCGCGAGTTCCCGAGCGGCCGAACGACCAGATCTCCATCCTCGCCGAAATGGCGGTGACCGCGGCGCGCGATGCGCTGAAGGCTGCGGACCGCACGCCGGCCGACATCGACGGCGTGCTCGTCGGCGCCTCGAACATGCAGCGCGCCTATCCGGCGATGGCGGTCGAGGTGCAGGACGCGCTCGGCATCGAGGGCTTCGGCTTCGACATGAACGTGGCCTGTTCCTCGGCGACCTTCGCGCTGCAGACCGCGGCCGACATGGTCGCCGCCGGCCATGCCCGCGCGATCCTCGTCTGCAATCCGGAGATCTGCTCCGGTCATCTCAATTTCCGCGACCGAGACAGCCATTTCATCTTCGGCGACGTGGCGACGGCGTTCATTGTCGAGCGCAGCGATACCGCGCAGGGCGGCAATAGCTGGGAAATCCTGGCGACGCGGCTGAAAACCAAGTTCTCGAACAACATCCGCAACAATTTCGGCTTCCTGAACCGCGCCGCGCCGGAAGGCGTCGGCAAGCCGGACAAGTTGTTTGTCCAGGAAGGCCGCAAGGTGTTCAAGGAAGTCGTGCCGATGGTGGCGGAGCTGATCACCGGCCATCTCGCCGAGAACGGAATCGCGCCGGCCGCCTTGAAGCGGATATGGCTGCACCAGGCCAATCTCGGCATGAACGAGATGATCGCGCGCCGCGTGCTGGGCCGCGATCCGGTGCCGGGCGAGGCGCCGAACATCCTCGACGAATACGCCAATACGAGTTCGGCGGGTTCGGTGATCGCGTTCCACAAATACAGCACCGATTTGAAGAAGGGCGATATCGGCCTGCTCTGCTCCTTCGGCGCGGGCTATTCGGCGGGAAGCGTGATCCTGAAGAAAATGTGAGCCCCGGCGAAATGCAGCCGCCTTGGATGTCCTTGCCCGATCTGCCGCGCCAGTCCGTCGGCTGGCGCATGGGAAGCGGCGAAGAGATTTATAATCGATTCTACCGGTGGTTCAGCTCACTCCGCGGCGACGAGCAGTCGGAGTTTCAGGCTGCAAATCCCGAGCCTCCGGATTGGCATGGCTTCTATCGCATGATCGTTGATCGGCCATGGCACGCGGACTGAGCGCGCAGCGCCGGCATCAATGCACCAAAAACAGCGGCAGCGCGGCGTGGCTCACCACGGTGCGCGTCACGCCGGCGAAGAACATCTCGCGCAGGCGGCTGTGGCCGTAGCCGCCGGCCACCAATAGTCCCGCCCCGCCCTTCGATGCCTCTTCGAGCAGCACGTCGCCGACGACGCGGCTACCGGCGTCGATCGACCTTTCGCTGGCATCGATGCCACGCAGCTTCAGGTAGGTCTTGAGCTCGCTCGCGTCGATCACGTCGTCCTTGCTGCGGCGGACGCAGAGGATCTCCACCGTCGCGGCACATTTGAGGAAGGGCAGCGCGGCGGTCGCGGCATGCGCCGACGCCACGCTGTCGTTCCAGGCGAGCGCGATCTTGTTCTTGCAGAAGCTGACCGGCGCGGCCTGGGCGCTGATCAGCACGGGACGGCCGGTTTCCAGCAGCGTCGCTTCGAACGCCTCCGTCAGGCCCGGCCGCTCGTTTTCCTTCAGCGCGCCGAAGACCACGAGATCGCTGAGCCGCGCTGCCAGCGTCACCTGGTCGGCGAAATTTCCGATGACTTCCTTGAACGAGGCGCTCGGCGCATCGCGCAGTTCCGGCGCCCCGGTGATCGCCGCACCGGCGCTTGCCGCCGCAGCCTGGAGCACTGCCTGCGCCTGCTTGCTCGCCGCATCGGACGCCTTGGCGGACGCGTCGGCGATCTCCTGCATCACGGGGGCCGAAACGCTCTCGCCGTAGAACGGCACGGCCTCCATCGCGTCGGGCCGCACGAACAGCGCCGCGATATGGGCGTTGAACGGCTTGGCCGCGGCGAAGGCGCTGGCCAGCACCGCCGCATCGCGCTGTCCGCCGGTGAGCGGCGCCAGGATTTTCACGAATGACATAGAGGCCTCCGGTCGGCTAACGCGCGATCGCGCTGCAGCGTTCCTAGATACGCCACCAGCCGTCAAGGTGCACCGGCTTCAAAAGCCGGGGCCGCGCGAAATCGATCAGCCTGTCCTGGACGCGCCGGTTGAAGCTCCTGCGCGGGAAAGTCCCGTCGCGGCGCCGCGATCCGGCCTCCATGCCGGTCAGCACGCCGATCGCCTCGTCCACCGTCTCGACCGCGTAGACAGAGAAAACACCGAGCCGCGCCGCCTGCACCACGTCCTCGCGCAGCATCAGCGTCACGATATTGGCCTTCGGAATGATCACGCCGTGATGGCCCGCGAGGCCGCGCGCCGAGCAGACGTCGAAGAAGCCTTCGATCTTCTCATTGGCACCGCCGATCGGCTGCATCTGGCCGTGCTGGTTGATCGAGCCGGTAATGGCGATGGACTGGCGCACCGGCACCTGTGCGATGGCGGAGAGGATCGCGATCAGCTCGGCGGCGCTCGCGCTGTCGCCGTCGATCGGGCCGTAGGATTGCTCGAAGGCGACGCTGGCATGGATCGACAGCGGCCGGCCGGTGGCATAGGCGCCGCTCAGATAGCCGGACAGGATCTGCACGCCCTTCACATGGCTGGGCCCGCTGAATTTCGCTACCCGCTCGATATCGACGATGCGGCCCTCGCCCGGCGCCACCTGCGCGGTGATGCGCGCGGGCATGCCGAAGGCGAAGCCGGCGGTGCTGAGCACGGTCAGGCCGTTCACCTGCCCCGCCTTCTCGCCGTCGGTGTCGATGAAGAGGATGCGCCGCTGGATCAGTTCGTGCTCCAGCGCCTTGAGCCGGCCCGAGCGGTCGTCCCGCGCCGCGACCGCCGCGGCGATGTCGTCGGTGCCGATCAGCGAGAGGCCCGACAGCGCCGCATAATGATCGCCCTCGCGCACCAGATCGGCGAGGCGGCCGGTGCGCACGCTGATCTTCTCGGCATCGCCGGCCTGGCGTGCCGCCTCGTCGATCAGCCGCGCCGCGCCGCCGCGGTCGAGCTGTTTCAGCCCTTCTGCCCGCGCCATCGACGCCATGGTGGCGAGCAGGCCCTGGCAATTCTCGTCGCTGCGCAAGGCGGTGCCGGAGAAATCCGCCTGCACCTTGAACATGTCGGCGAATTCGGCGTCGATCTGGCCGAGCCGTTGATAGACCCAGGCCTCGCCGAACAGCACGATCTTGATGTCGAGCGGCACCGGCTCCGGCTGGATGGTGACCGACGCGCTGCGGTCGTGGATTTCGGACAGGCTCTCGATCTTGATGCGCCGCGCCTTGAGCGCCCGCTTGAGCGCCTCCCAGGACACGTCCTGCCGCGCGAGATCGAGCGCGTCGATCAGGAGGAACCCGCCATTGGCGATATGCAGCGCACCGGCCTTGATGTGCCGAAAATCGGTAACGACGGTCATCATGACCGTGACATGCTCGACCTTGCCGACAAGCTGCGTCAGCGTCGGAAGGCCCAGCGTCACGACGGGCGCGCCTTCCGCTTTCGCGTTGTCGACGATTAGATTGACCTCGTAGCGGTGGAACGGAACGCCGTCGCGCCGCTCCTCGCCGCGCGCCAGCGCCTGCAGTGCGTCGATCTGGCCGAGCAGGTCCTTGTAGATCGCCACCAGATGCGCATGCGCCTCGCGGTGCTGCGTGAAATCCTTGGCCAGCGGCGCGATCAGTGCCCCGATCGCCTTCTCGCCGAGCTCGCGGTCCAGTGTTTTGATCTTGTCCACGGTTTCGAGGCGCAGAGCCTCGAGCCGCTCCATGGTCTTTTCGAGCGCGCCGCGCAGCACGCGCGTTTCCTCCGCCAGCCGGTCGCGTTCGGCTTTTGACAGCGCGCGGTAATCGTCCTCCGACATCACCAGCCCGTCGCGGGTGGGGCGGAAATCGAAGCCGCGGTCGCGCTCGACCAGCGCCAGGCCTTGCGCCTCCGCATCGCGGCGCAGCCGGTCGATCGTCGTCTCCGCTACGCGATGGAATTCCTGCTCGAGCGCGGAGCGGCGGGAACGGTAGTCCTCACCGTCGAACAGCTTCGCCATGCAGGTCTTGAGCTCCGCGACGAACGCGCATAGCGCCGCCTTGAAGCGCGCCCCGTCGCCGGCCACGAAGCGCAGCGCACGCGGCCGGTGCGGCTGCTCGAAATTGAATACATAGGCGATGTCGGGCGCCGCCGGCATGGACGCCGCCAGCCGCTCCAGCGCCCGGCGAACCGAATTGCGCTTGCCCGAACCTTGCGGCCCGGTGACGAAGAGATTGAACCCCGGCTGGGCCATGCCGGCCGCCAGGTGCAGCGCCCGCATGGCACGGTCCTGCCCCACCGGCCCGACGGGTTCGGGCAGGCTCGCCGTGCTCTCGAAGGGCAGCCGGTCGGCGTCGGTGACCAGCCGCAGCCTGTCCGCCTCCAGGGGCCTTACGCTCATTCAATTCCCCGCGCGGCCGGGGCTCCGCACCTTTTCGGCACGGTCCGGCGCGTTGCCCTGGGTGCAAAGCAAGGCTCGCGCCGGAGGGCCGGTTTGGTTAAACCCTCCAGCTTCGAATCGATGGACCCCCGATGGCCAAGGACCCACCCCGCGCCTGGCAGCGCATGCTGAGCGGCCGCAGGCTCGACCTGCTCGACCCGTCGCCCCTGGACGTGGAGATCGAGGACATCGCCCATGGCCTGGCCCGTGTGGCCCGCTGGAACGGCCAGACCAAGGGGGCGCACGCCTTCTCGGTCGCCCAGCACTGCGTTCTGGTGGAGCGGATCACCGCCGAGCTGCGGCCCGGCCTGACGCGGGAAACCCGCCTGATGGCTCTCCTGCACGACGCGCCGGAGTATGTGATCGGTGACCTCATTTCGCCGTTCAAGGTCGTAATCGGCATGAATTACAAAGCCTTGGAGCTGAAACTTCAGAGTGCGATCCATCTGCGCTTCGGCCTACCGGCCACGCTCCCAGCCGTCCTCGCCAAGCTGTTCAAGAAGGCCGATCTGATCGCTGCCTATTTCGAAGCCACGCAGCTGGCCGGCTTCGAGCTGGAGGTCGCCAACAAGCTGTTCGTGGTCCCGCCCCCTTCGGTCCGCACGCCCAAGCTGGTGCCCCTCCCGACCGCCGAGGCGCAAGCCCAATTCCTGGACAGGTTCAAGAAGCTGGCAACATAGCCTTCCGCCTGTCGCGTTCCTCGGCTAGCAAAGGGGGATGCCGCACATCCTGGTCACGCCGCTTTCCGCCGTCGAGAACGTCATCCGGCTTCACCGCCCGTCCCACATCGTGACGCTGCTCTCGCCCGACCACATGATCGACACGCCGGCCGGCTTCCCGAAGGACCGCCATCTGCGGCTGGCGATGAACGACGTGGTGGATGCCGCCGCCGGCGACACCCCGCCCGAACAGGCCCATGTCGAGACGCTGCTGTCCTTCGCCCGCACCTGGTCGGCCGAGGATCCGATGCTCGTCCATTGCTGGGCCGGCATCAGCCGCTCGATGGCGGCGACTTATATAATCCTCTGCGACCGGCTCGGCCGCGGCAGCGAAGTGCTGGCCGCGCGCGCGATCCGCAGCCGCGCGCCGCACGCCTATCCCAACGCGTTGCTTGTCCGCCATGCCGACGATCTGCTCGGCCGCCAGGGCCGCATGGTCGAGGCGATCCGCGCCATCGGCGCCGGCAAGATGGTCGCGGAAGGAGACGTGGTCGAATTTCCCCTGGTGAAGCTGTGAGTGCGGTCGCCGAACATGGCGTCAGCATCGGCCTGTCGGCCGCCATCGTGTCGGTCGCCGACGAGCGGCCATCGGTGCTGGTGGTCCAGCATCCCGGCGCCGAGGACGCCCTGCCCTTCGGACCGTTCGATCCGCTCAATCACCGCACGCTCGACAGCGGGTTGCGCCGCTGGGTCGGCGAACAGACCAAGCTGGAGCTCGGCTATGCCGAGCAGCTCTATACGTTCGGCGACCGCGGCCGGCATCTGCCCAAGCCCGATGAGGGCGCGCGCGTCGTCTCGGTCGGCTATCTCGCGCTGACGCGCCAAGCCGGCGAGCGCAAAAGCCCCGACACGCAATGGAGCGACTGGTATCGCTATTTCCCCTGGGAGGATTGGCGCGACGCGAAGCCGGCGCTGATCGATAGCGTCATCGTTCCCGCGCTCCGCCAATTCGCCAAACTGGCCACGAGCGGCGAATCTTCGGAGCAGCGCCGCGAGCGCACGCGCCTGTGCTTCGGCATAGACGGGCTGGCCTGGGATGAAGAGAAGGTTCTCGAGCGCTACGAGCTTCTCTATGAAGCGGGCCTCGTGCGCGAAGCCATGCGCGACGGCCGCAAACCCATCGGGCCAAGCGCGCTGCCCGCGCCGGGCGCGAGCATGATGTTCGACCATCGCCGCATCCTGGCGACGGCCATCGCGCGGCTGCGCGGCAAGATGAAATACCGGCCCGTCGTGTTCGAACTGATGCCGCCGAGCTTCACGCTGCTCGAACTCCAGCGCACCGTCGAGGCGATCTCGGGCATCCGCCTGCACAAGCAGAATTTCCGCCGCCTGATGGAGGGCCAGGGCCTGGTCGAAGGCACCGGAAAATTCTCCGCCCATGCGCGCGGCCGCCCGGCCGAGCTGTTCCGCTTCCGCCGCGAAGTCCTGCGCGAGCGTCCCGCACCCGGCGTGCGCCTCGGTGCACGCAAAGCGTCATGAGCGTCCAGATCGCACTGCTCCGCGCCGTGAATGTCGGCGGTACGGCGATCCTTCCGATGGCCGATCTGCGCGCGGCGGTGGAGAAGGCCGGGTTCGGCCAGGTCCGCACGCTTCTGCAAAGCGGCAATCTCGTCTTCGACGCCGGTTCGCTGACGCCCGCGGCGAGCGAGAAGAAGCTGCAAGCAATGTGCGCCAAGACCTTCGGCCTGACGAACGAAATCCATGTGCGCACGCCCAAGGATTTCGAAGCGATCATCGCCGCGAACCCCTTCGCCAAAGAGGCCGAGGCCGATCCAGGCCATGTCCACGTCCTGTTCCTGCGCGAGGCACCGCCGGCCGCCGCCTATGCGGCGCTTGCCGCCGCCATCAAAGGCCCGGAGATCGTGCGCGCCGGTGGCCGCCACGCCTACATGCTCTATCCCGATGGCATGGGCCGGTCGAAACTGACTCCCGCGGTCATTGCGCGCCATCTGGGCATGCCCGGCACCGCGCGCAACTGGAACACGGTGCAGAAGCTCGTGGTGATGGCCGAGGGCTAGCGCGATGCTACCCAAACTGGGCTACCTATGGGTGACATTACCTATTGCGCTCAGCACCCGTTAACCTGTCCGCATTAAGGTTAGTCGGCTCTTAAGCGCAGTCGACTTCCCCATGGCTCAAGCCCGCCTGAATTTGCGCAACGTCACGACGATCCTGGTGGACCGGGACCATTTCACCCGTGGTCTCGTCGCCCAGATGATGCGCGGCTTCGGTATGGATTCGCCGACCGTCTGCGAAAACGGCCTGCAGGCGAAGCATCACCTGAAGCACAATTGCGCCGACCTCGTCGTCATCGAAGGCGCGCTGCCCGACATGACGAGCGCCGATCTCGTCCGCTGGATCCGGCGGCAGGAGAAAAGCCCGTTCCGCTTCGTGCCCGTGATCGTCATGAGCGGCTACACCCAGCTGCGTCTGGTCTCCGCGGCGCGCGACGCCGGCGCCAATCTCGTCGTCAAGAAGCCGTTCTCACCTGCGGCCCTGTTCGACCGCATCACCTGGCTGTCGCGCAATGAGCGCCCCTTCATCGAGACGGCCGATTTCACCGGTCCGGATCGCCGGTTCCGGGATATCCCGCCGCGCGACGGCGTGCTCAAGCGCGACACCGACAATCAGACGGCGGAAGAAGACGACGGCGTCGCCGCGCAACAACAAGCCAATACCGCGGCTTGAGAGGATAGAATGACCAAGGCAAAGAAGAAGGTGTTCTTCCCCAAGATCCGGCTTGCAGAGCTTGCGGCCCGGCCGGGTGGCATGCTGCGCGACGAAGCGGTGGATGCCGCCGCCGGCAGCATCGAATCCATGCGGGCTGAAGCCGAGGACAAGATCCGCGACGCCATCGCCGCGCTGGAAACCATCGCCTTTGCGCGCGGCGCCAACCTCAATTCCGCCGACATGACGGCGGTCCTGCAGCACGCCGATCAGGTCGTCACGCTCACCGGCATGTTCGGCCATGGCGCCCTCGACAAGGCGGCGCGCAGCCTTTGCGACCTCACCGACGGCCTGCTCCGCGCCGGCCAGTACGATCGCGCGCCGATCGCCGTGCACGTCCAGACCATGCATCTGCTGGCGCCGGGCAGCCGGGCCCTGACGCCCGAACATGCCGAACAGATGCTGAGCGAACTCGCCAAGGTCGCGGCGCATTTCAATTTCGGATCGCTGTCCGAAGCCGCCGGCCAGGACGACTTCATCAACTCCGCGGCGTCTTAGCGGCGCCGCGGCGATCCGGAGCCGCTCAAGGCTTTCCGTTCCGCCGCAATTTTTTCCTCCAGCGCCGCGCGCGCCTGCTCCAAGCGTGTGAGATTGCGTTCGTGCTTTTCGGCGGCCGCGCGCTCGCGCCGCTCGGCAGCCTTTCGTGCGGCATCGTCTTTTTTCTTCTTCGCCGTCCTGGCTTTTGGCCGGCCGCCTTTGACCTTCGGCAACGGCGGCTCCTCGCTGAAGGGCTGGCGTGTGCCCAGCGGCCGCCGCAGGACCATGCCCGGTTTCGCCAGCGCGGCCTGGACCGTCGCCTGGTCGGTCGCGATCTTGGCCATGCCCTCGGCGAACAGGTTCTGGTGAATGCCCCACGCTTCGAGCGCCCGGGCCTGCGAGGTGACCGCCACGGCCAGGTCGTAAAAGCCGGATTGCGTGGTGAAGACTTTTAGCCGCGCCATGCTCTGGAAAGCCCCATGGGCCCTGTTCGTGCCCGAGAATCGCCGGATTTCCGCCTTTTGTGACGCCCGCTTGACAGATTTATGCTCATATGTAGCATAACTGCCAATGACAGCCGGCCCTTTAAGGCCGGTCTTTTTGCCCTATATATATGCTCAAGTTGAGCATTAATGGCGGCAAGCAAGGGAGAAGGCAGATGGGCGTCGAACTGGCTTACACCCCCGCGGTCGCGAAGGCGACCGAGGCGCTGTACCGGAAAGTCAGCCACGTCATTCCCGAGATCGAATGGCCGGTCTTCGCGCCGGTCATCGCGGAGATCAATCACCTGAAGCGCGAGCGGAACGCGGTGATCCTGGGTCACAATTACATGACGCCGGAGATCTTCCACTGCGTGTCCGACTTCGTCGGCGACAGCCTGGCGCTGGCACGCGAGGCGGCACGCACCGATGCCAAGGTCATCGTGCAGGCCGGCGTGCATTTCATGGCCGAGACCTCGAAGATCCTCTCGCCCGACAAGACCGTGCTCATCCCCGATCCGCGCGCCGGCTGTTCGCTGGCCGCCTCGATCACCGGCGCGGATGTGCGCCTGCTGCGCCAGAAATATCCCGGCCTGCCGGTCGTGACCTATGTGAACACCTCCGCCGAGGTGAAGGCGGAGAGCGACGTCTGCTGCACGTCCTCCAACGCGGTGGCGGTGGTCGAGGAGATCGCGCGCGAATTCGGCACCGACACGGTGATCATGATCCCGGACAAGTATCTCGCGCAGAACGTCGCGAACCTCACCGGCGTGAAGGTCATCACCTGGGAAGGCGCCTGCGAAGTGCATGAGCGCTTCACCGCCGCCGAGATCCGCGACTACCGCACGGCGCATCCCGGCATCGTCGTGCTGGCGCATCCGGAGTGCCCGCCGGAAGTCGTCGCCGAAGCCGATTTCGCCGGCTCGACCGCGGCGCTGATCGACTATGTCGGCAGCCATCATCCGCGCCGCGTCGTGATGGTCACCGAATGCTCGATGAGCGACAACGTCGCGGCCGAGTATCCGGACATCGAATTCGTGCGGCCGTGCAACCTCTGCCCGCACATGAAGCGCATCACGCTCGACAAGATCCTGCATGCGCTGCAGACGATGACCGTCGAGGTCACGGTCGATCCCGTGATCGCCGTCCGCGCCAGGCGCGCCATAGACCGCATGCTTGCCGTCAAGCAACCGATCAGGAAAGCCGCCTGAAATGGCCCATAGCATCGACAGCATCATCGAGTGCAAAGGCGCGCTCATCCTCGGCGCCGGCATCGCCGGACTGTTCACCGCGCTCAAGCTCAACCCGTTTCCGGTCACCGTGCTGGCCGGAACGCGCCCCGGCATGTCCGGCTCCAGCGCCTGGGCGCAGGGCGGCATCGCCGCCGCGCTCGGTGCCGACGACAGCTGGGAGAGCCACGCCGCCGATACGCTCACGGCCGGCGCCGGCCTCTGCGATCCCGCTGTCGCCGCACTGGTGACGCGCGAAGCGCCCGCGCGCATCGAAGACCTTCTGATCTATGGCACGCCCTTCGACCGCAAGGCGGACGGAACGCTGGCGCTCGGCCGCGAGGCGGCGCACGCCCATAACCGCATCGTCCACATCCGCGGCGACCGCGCCGGAGCGGAGATTTCGCGCACGCTGGCCGAGAGAGCCCTGGCGACGCCGTCGATCACGCTGCGCGAAGGCTTTCATGCCGTCGAGCTGGCGGTGGAAGACGGTCGCGTCACCGGCCTGTTCGCGCGCACCGGCTATGGCCCGCACACGCGGCTGGTGCTGTTCCGCGCGCCCGCCATCGTGTTCGCGACGGGCGGTGTCGGCGCGCTCTATGCCGTGACGACCAATCCGCTGGAAGCGCGCGGCGAAGGCCTCGGCATGGCGGCGCGCGCTGGCGCGATCATCGCCGATCCGGAATTCGTTCAGTTCCACCCGACCGCCATCGACATCGGCCGCGATCCCGCGCCGCTGGCGACCGAGGCGCTGCGCGGCGAAGGCGCGATCCTGATCGACGAGACGGGCCGGCGCTTCATGATGGAAGTGCATCCCGACGCCGAACTCGCACCGCGCGATGTCGTCGCCCGCGCGCTGCATCGCGAACGCGCCGCCGGCCACAAGACCTATCTCGACTGCACCCAGGCGATCGGCGCAGCCTTCGCGCAGCGCTTCCCGACCGTCTACGGCGCCTGCACCGTCGCCGGTATCGATCCGGCGACGCAGCCGATCCCCGTCGCGCCCGCAGCGCACTACCACATGGGCGGCATCGCGAGCGACGAACGCGCGCGCGCCTCGCTCGACGGCCTCTGGGTCGTGGGCGAATGCGCCGCGACAGGTTTGCACGGCGCCAACCGGCTGGCCTCCAATTCGCTGCTCGAAGCCATCGTGTTCGGCGCCCGCGCCGCCGACGACATCGCAGCGACCGTGCTGGCGCGGCCCGGACACGGCAACCCGCCGGCGCCGGAACGTTTCGCCTCGCCTGCCCCGCCGCACGTGCTGCGCGATGCGATGACGCGCTATGTCGGACTGGAACGCGACGCGGACGGATTGCGCGAGGCGCTGTCGGTGATCGGCCAGGTCGAGCGGGCCGGCGGCAACGAGCCGGCGCTGCTCAACATGACGTCTGCGGCGCGGCTGGTCACGTCGGCGGCGCTGGCGCGCCACGAAAGCCGCGGCGGCCATTACCGCACCGACTATCCCGCGACCGACGCCGCGCCGAAGCGCACCTTCATGACGCTGGCCGATGCCGAGCGGATCGACGATGCGCGTGACGATGCCGCGCCCGTCCGCGCCGCCGTCTGATGTCCGCCCTGCCCTTCACGCGGCCGCCGCATGCGCTGCTGATCGAGCCCATCGTGCGCCATGCGCTCGAAGAGGATCTCGGCCGCGCCGGCGACATCACCAGCGAACTCACCGTCGCGCCGGATGCCAGGGCCAGCGCGAAGCTCGTCGCGCGCAAGCCGGGCACGATCGCGGGCTTGATCGCCGCTGAGATCGCATTCCGCCTCGCCGATCCGGCGCTGTCCTTCGCCGCCCAGAAGCCGGACGGGTCGACCGTCAGCGCCGGTACGGTGCTGGCCGTCATCTCCGGTCCCGCGCGCGGCGTGCTGACCGGCGAGCGTGTCGCGTTGAACTTTACCGGCCATCTCTCCGGCGTCGCGACGGCCACCCGCGCGCTGGTCGACGCCGTTGCCGGCACTGAGGCGCGCATCGTCTGCACCCGCAAGACGACACCCGGCCTGCGCGTGCTGGAGAAATACGCCGTGCGCTGCGGCGGCGGCTTCAACCACCGTTTCGGCCTCGACGACGCCGTGCTGATCAAGGACAACCACCTCGTCGCCGCCGGCGGCATCAAGCCCGCGCTCGAACGCGTGCGCGCCGGCCTCGGCCACATGGCGAAGATCGAAGTCGAAGTCGATAATCTGGTCCAGTTGGACGAGGCGCTGTCGCTCGGCGTCGATACGGTCCTGCTGGACAACATGCCGCCGGAGACGCTGCGCCAGGCCGTCGCCATGACCAAGGGCCGCGCCACGCTGGAGGCTTCCGGCAATGTCACCCTCGCCACCGTCCGCGCCATCGCCGAGGCCGGCGTGGATTATATTTCATCGGGCGCGATCACGCATTCGGCATCCAACCTCGACGTTGCGCTCGACTTCTAGATAGAGTGCGCCCGGAACAATCCGGAGACGCTCATGGACCTGCACCTCAAAGGCAAGAACGCCGTCATCCTTGGCGGCACGCGCGGCATCGGACGCGCCATCGCGGACACGCTGGCGGACGAAGGCGCCAATGTCGCGATCTGCGCCCGCAACGCCGATCAGGTGAAGGACGCGGTCGCCGCGCTCAAGGACAAGGGCGTCAAGGCGACCGGCGCGGCCGTCGATATCATGGACGGCGAAGCGCTCAAGGCGTGGATCGCTGCTGCCGGCGGCGAACTCGGCGGCATCGACATCCTGGTCTCCAACGCCGGTGCGATGGCACAGGGCGGCGATCCGGCGTCCTGGGAGCAGAACTTCAAGCTCGACGTGCTCGGCATGGTCAACGCCTTCGACGCGGCCAAGCCGTTCCTGGAGAAGGCCGCGGCGGCCAACGGCGATGCAGCCTTCGTGGTCATCTCCTCCGTGTCGGCAGCGGAGAGCGACAACGCCAGTTCCTACGGCCCGATCAAGGCGGCACTGATCCACTATGCCAAGGGCCTTGCGCGGCAATATGCCAAGCTGCACATCCGCACCAATGTCGTCTCGCCCGGCATGGTCTATTTCGAAGGCGGCGTCTGGCAGACCGTCGAGAAGAACATGCCCGACTATTTCAAGCAGGCCCTCGCGCGCAATCCAACGGGCCGCTGCGCCACGCCGCAGGACATCGCCAACGCGGCGGTGTTCCTCGCCAGCCCGGCCTCGTCCTACACCACGGGCATCAACATGCTGGTCGACGGCACGATCAGCCGGCGCGTGAATTTCTGATCGACGGAACAAGCAAAAACGCCGGAGCGTTTGGCGCGCTCCGGCGTTTTCTCTTTGGAACGCCCGTGATTGCTAGATGCCGCTGAGCTTGGCGTGGCCGCGGCGATAGAAGACGTGATTGCCGATCTGGACCGTGCGGATGTAGTGGCCGGAGTCCGACCATTCCGGCTGCACCGCGGTCGTGTGGAAGTTGACAGCACCGCCGGTCGCGTTCTGCAGCGGCTCCTCGCCCACCATGATCCGGGCTGCCAGGGCCTGCGCCTCGCGCCAGGGACCCGTCTCGTGCGAAGCCTCACGCGCGCCGTCGCAGGCGAAGGTGAACTGGCACGTGCCCGTGCCCACGCCCTCATAGACCACGGCGCAGATCGAGTGGCCGTAATTGCCCGTGTTCATGCGGTGGAAGACGACCTCGGCAACCGCCTTCTGGCCTTCCTCACCCTCGCCCCTGGCCTCGTAATACATCACCTCGGCGAGGCATTTGTGTTCCTGCAAAAGGCGCGTCAGCACGACATTGGTCGACGTGCCCTGCATCGGGATCGTCGCCGGAATGGCCGGCGCCTGGACGACCTTCACCACGGGCTTCTCGATCTTGATGAAACGCACTTCGTCCGTGTGCGGACGAGCGTTCATCGACGCGCCGACGGCGGCGCTCGCAGTGGCGAGCACGATGGCTAGCGCACCGACGAGTACGCGATCGGATCGCGACAAGGCATCTCTGTTTTTCATGATCTCGGCTCTCTGACTCTTTCGGATTTCAGTTCACTTGATAAAAAACAATTCCGAATGGTCCCCGCCCTCGATGTGGAGGCGGCTTGTGCCGACAAAAGATCGAATCGTCAAATCAAAAATTTCATATTCGTGACGCCGTGTCATTTGACGCGGAAAACCCAGGGTTTTCCTGCATCGTCCGTACAGGGATCAATCGGCGTCGTTGCGCTTTATCAACGCCGCCTGTGCCGCCGCGAGGCGCGCAACGGGCACGCGGAACGGCGAACACGACACGTAATCGAGTCCGGCATCGTGACAGAATCGGATCGAATCCGGGTCGCCGCCATGCTCGCCGCAGATGCCGAGCTTCAGATTCGGGCGCCGCGCGCGCCCTCTCTGCGCCGCGATGCGCACCAGTTCGCCGACGCCGTCGATATCGATGGTCACGAACGGATCGCGCGCGATGACGCCCTTGTTGAGATAGTCGGTGAGGAACATGCCGGCGTCATCTCGGGAAATGCCGATCGTGGTCTGCGTCAGATCGTTGGTGCCGAAGGAGAAAAATTCCGCGGTCTCGGCGATCTCGTTGGCGCGCAGCGCCGCGCGCGGTAGCTCGATCATCGTTCCGACCAGATATTCCGGGCATTTCCCGCGCTCGCGCAGGATCGCTGCGGCAACGGCGTCGATCCGCTCCTTCATGCGGTCGAGCTCGGCCTTGAACGCGACGAGCGGGATCATGATCTCGAGCTGGACGGGCGCGCCGCCCTTGTCCTGCACGTTCATCGCCGCTTCCAGGATGGCGCGCGCCTGCATCTCGTAGATTTCGGGATAGGTGATGCCCAACCGCACGCCGCGATGGCCCAGCATCGGATTGGATTCGTGCAGCGCGATGGCGCGGGCGCGCAGCTTCGCCGGATCGCTGCCGGCGGCGCGCGCCACTTCGGCGATCTCCTCGTCCTTCTGCGGCAAAAATTCGTGCAGCGGCGGATCGAGCAGGCGGATGGTCACGGGAAGGCCTTCCATCGCCTTGAAGATGCCTTCGAAATCGTGGCGCTGCATCGGCAGCAATTTCGCGAGCGCCGCCTCGCGGTCGGCCTTCGCGTCGGCGAGGATCATCTGGCGCACCGCGATGATGCGGTCGGCGTCGAAGAACATGTGCTCGGTGCGGCACAATCCTATGCCTTCGGCCCCAAACTTCCGCGCCGTCACCGCATCCTCCGGCGTGTCGGCATTGGTGCGAACCTTCAGGGTACGGATCGAATCCGCCCAGCCCATCAGCACGCCGAAATCGCCCGTCAGCTCCGGCTGGCGCAATTCCACGCGCCCCAGGAACACCTGCCCGCTGCTGCCGTCGATCGTGATGATGTCACCGCGCCGGACGGTGTGCGTGCCGCAGGTCATCACGCCGCCCGCAACGTCGATCTTGATCGATCCGGCACCCGAGACGCAGGGCCGCCCCATGCCCCGCGCCACCACCGCCGCATGGCTCGTCATGCCGCCGCGCGCGGTGAGGATGCCCCTGGCCGCGTGCATGCCGTGGATGTCTTCCGGGCTCGTCTCCGTACGCACCAGGACCACGTCGCGGTGTTCGGCCGCGAGTTTCTCGGCCTCGTCGGCGGTGAACACCGCCTCGCCCGTCGCGGCGCCGGGTGACGCGGCCAGTCCGATCGCGATCTGCTCGCGCGGCGAATTGGGATCGAGCGTGGGATGCAGCAGCTGGTCCAACGCCGACGGATCGACGCGCCCCACCGCCACGGTCTTGTCGATCAGGCCTTCGCGCTCCATGTCGACCGCGACCTTCAGCGCGGCTTCCGCCGTGCGCTTGCCGCTGCGGGTCTGGAGCATGAAGAGCTTGCCTTCCTGCACCGTTAATTCCAGGTCCTGCATG